>Ga0209125_1000850_pt1 | contig 34321 bp, 32 predicted proteins | sample BarGraIncub1131A_FD_184503 | JGI IMG/M metagenome (GOLD analysis project Ga0209125, IMG submission 184503) | Arctic peat soil microbial communities from Barrow, Alaska - Barrow Graham LP Incubations 11-31A (SPAdes) (version 2) | ecosystem: Environmental > Terrestrial > Soil > Wetlands > Peat... | reverse complement strand
GCAATCCACTCACCGCCGAAATCTCAATCCCTTACAATGCCATTTCTTAACCTATCAACCCACATCCCAAATCCATTCCGCCTAACTCCCCTTCAGGCTCATACCTGAATTGGAAAATACTCCCAACGCGTCAGAAACATCAAGTAGAACAGTCGCCAGTCACGGGCAAAATCCAGTGCCACCAAGGATCAACGAAACCAAGCCAGAACCTCCACCCCTCCATCGCGTCTAACACACGCAGCACCACCAAGGAGGAGCCGCCATGAGGCCGACACGCACCCCGCTCGACCGGCATTTCAACCTCCCGGCAATTGCTCGCATCCAAACCGAGCGCCCATTCGTCTGGCTGCAGGCTGGGTGGCGCGACCTGCGCGCCAACCCGATCGCCAGCTTGGCCTACGGCTTGCTGTTCGCCATGGCGGGTGACTTTATTCTGTTGTTTGCTTGGCAACGCCCGCAACTGTTCACCGCCGCGATCGCGGGGTTTTTCCTGGTCGCCCCGCTGCTCGCCGCCGGTCTATACGAAATCAGCCGCCGTCAAGCGGTGGGCCGCGCGTCAACCTTTATCGATTCTCTCGCCGGCTGGCGGCGCAACGGTCAGTCGATCGCCCTTTTCGGCTTGCTGCTGGCGCTCATCGGTATCGCTTGGGAACGCCTTTCGGCAATCCTCTTCGCGCTGCTCGCGGAAGACCTCGCGCCGGACTTGTCAGCCTTTGCCGCGAGCGTCCTCTGCTCCGAGGACTACCGGGCTCTGCTGATCACTTGGTTTATCGTCGGCGGTAGTCTGGCGCTGCTGGTTTTTGCCATCAGTGCCGTCTCCGTACCGATGCTGGTCGATCGCGACTGCGACTTCCTGACTGCCGTCATGACCAGTTTGCGCGCCGTCTCGACCAATCTGGAAGTGATGGTGTTGTGGGCCGCGCTGATCGTCAGTCTGACGCTGGTCGGCTTCGCGACGCTACTCTTTGGCCTGGTCATCCTGATGCCACTGATCGGCCATGCGTCCTGGCACGCCTACCGCGACCTTGTAAAATAGGCGACACTGCCCACTTTGGTGGGTGGCGACAGCCACCCACAGCCTTTCTGGAACGACCAAAATCTCATGACGACCAATGCCCTGCTCGACTTCTCCGGCCTGCCCCGCTTCGACACCATCGTACCCGAAGACGTGCAGCCCGCCATCAGCCAACTCCTCAACGACTGCCGCGCCTTGGTCGAACGTTTGACCGCCGACGTCGTGCCGGCGACCTGGGACGATTTCGCCGCGCCGCTCAGCGACGGCATCGAGCAGCTCTCGCGCGCCTGGGGCATCGTCGGGCACCTGCACTCGGTCAATGACATCCCGGCTTGGCGCGAAAGCTACAACGGCATGCTGCCAGAGGTTTCCCGCTTCTACGCCGAGCTTGGGCAGAACCTCAAGCTCTTCGCCCGGTACAAGGCGCTACGCGAGAGCGAGGAGTACGCCACGCTGTCGACGGCGCGGCGCAAGATCGTCGACAACGAGATCCGCGACTTTCGGCTCTCCGGCGCCGAACTGGCCGAAGACCAGAAGCCACGCTTTCAGGCCATCCAGGAAGAGCTCGCCAGTCTGGCCGCCAAGTTCGCCGAGAACGTGCTCGACGCGACCAACGCCTTCGCTGAGATCGTCACCGACGCAGCCGAGCTCGCGGGTCTGCCCAACGACGTCAGGGAAGCTGCGCGCAACGCCGCCGAAAAGGATGGCCAGGCGGGCTGGAAATTCACCCTGCACATGCCCTCCTACCAGCCGGTGATGCAATACGCCGACAGTCGCCGCCTGCGCGCCGTGCTCTATCGCGCCTACGCCACACGCGCCTCCGAGTTCGGCCCGAGCGAGCTCGACAACACGCCGCTGATCCGGCGCATCCTCGAACTGCGCCGCGAAGAAGCGCAACTGCTCGGCTACGCCAATTACGCCGAAGTCTCGCTGGAACCCAAGATGGCCGAATCGGTGCCGCAGGTGCTCGCCTTCCTGCGCGACCTGGCGGTCAAGGCCAAACCTTTTGCGCAGAAGGATATCGCTGAACTGCGCGAATTCGCCCGCCGGGAACTGCACCTCGAGACGCTCGAGTCGTGGGACATCGGCTACGCCTCGGAAAAGCTGCTGCAGGCGCGCTACGCCTTCTCCGAACAGGAAGTGAAGCAGTATTTCACCGAAGCGAAGGTGCTGGCCGGCCTGTTTCACGTCGTCGAGACCCTGTTTGGCGTGCGCCTCAAACCGGACCACGCGCCGGTCTGGCACGAAGACGTGCGCTTCTTTCGCATTGAAACCCCGACCGGCGAACTCGTCGGCCAGTTCTACGTCGATCTCTATGCGCGCGACACCAAGCGCGGCGGCGCGTGGATGGACGAAGCGATCGCCCGCCGGCGCATGGTACAAGGGACGACCGAAGCCATCCAAACCCCGGTCGCCTACCTCAACTGCAACTTCTCGCGCCCGGTCGGTGCAACGTACGGCAAGCCACGTCCCGCCACCTTCACGCACGACGAGGTGACCACCCTCTTCCACGAAACCGGCCACGGCCTGCATCACCTGCTAACGCGTGTCGACGAACTTGGCGTTTCGGGCATCCGCGGCGTCGAGTGGGACGCCGTCGAACTGCCCTCGCAGTTCATGGAAAATTATTGCTGGGAATGGGACGTCCTGCAGCAGATGACCGGCCATGTCGACACCGGCGCACCGCTGCCGCGCGAACTATTCGACAAGATGCGGGCGGCGAAGAACTTCCTGAGCGGCATGCAGAACGTCCGGCAGCTCGAATTTTCGCTGTTCGACCTGCTGCTGCACACGGATTTCGATCCGGCTGGCCCACGTGGCCTACTCGACCTGCTGGCCGACGTCCGCCGTGAAGTGGCCGTCGTCATCCCGCCCGAGTGGCACCGCTTCCCGAACAGCTTCTCGCACATCTTCGGCGGCGGCTACGGCGCCGGCTACTTCAGCTACAAGTGGGCCGAAGTGCTGTCCGCCGATTGCTACGCCGCTTTCGAAGAAGCAGGCGATCCTTTCGACCCAGCCATCGGCAAACGCTTCCTCGACGAAATTCTGTCCGCTGGCGGCGCCCGCCCGGCGCTCGACAATTTCCGCGCCTTCCGCGGCCGCGAGCCACAGGTCGATGCCCTGCTGCGGCACAGTGGTATGATCGCCGCCTAGAATTTCGCGGACTCGAATTCATGCCATCCATGCGCCTCGCCGCCTTTGCGGCACTTTCCGTGGCCCTGCTGAGCAGCTCGCCGGTCTGCGCCGGAACGACCTATCGCTGGATCGATCCGAAGACCGGCACGACGGTCATCTCCGACCAGGCCCCACCGCCCGGTGCCAAACAGGTCGTCAAGCGCGGCGGCGACGAGGCCGTCGCCAGCGAACAGCAGTCCTACGCCACCCGCCAGGCAGTCGCCAAATTCCCGGTCACCCTATACACCAGGGCCGACTGTGCGGACGAATGCAAGGCGGCACGCGCGCTGCTCAACGCGCGCGGCGTGCCCTTCTTAGAAAACATGCTAGATACCAAAGAAGCCATCGCCGAGTTGAGCAAGTTGCTCGGCAGCGAAGCGGGCGTTCCCAGCCTGCGCGTCGGCCAGCAGTCGTTCAAGGGATTGGAGGTCGGCGCCTGGAACAACCTGCTCGACCTCGCCGGTTACCCGAAAAGCGCGCCCTACGGCACCAAGCCTTCCGGGGCCTTCGCCAAATGAAGCTGGCGGCCTGGAATGTCAACTCGCTCAAGGTCCGCCTGCCGCAGTTGCTCGACTGGCTGGCGGCGAGCGGCCCGGATGTCGTCTGCGTGCAGGAAACGAAGCTTGAGGACCACAACTTCCCGCGGCGGGAAATCGAAGACGCCGGCTATCAGGTCGCGTTCAGCGGGCAAAAAACCTACAACGGTGTTGCCCTATTGGCGCGCAGTACGTTAAGCGACGTCGTGTGCGGTAATCCGCACTTCCCCGACGCGCAAAAGCGCCTGATCGCGGCCACCGTGGGCGGCGTTCGCGTCGTCTGCGCCTACGTGCCGAACGGCCAGTCGGTAGACAGCGACAAGTACGCCTACAAACTCGCCTGGCTTGACGCCCTAACTCCTTGGCTCGCCGAACAGCTGGCGGCCAATCCGCAACTGGTACTGGCCGGCGATTTCAATATCGCTCCGGAAGACCGCGACGTGCACGATCCGGCCGCGTGGGCCGGCCAGATTCTGTGCTCGGCGCCGGAACGCGCCGCTTTTCGGCGTCTGCTCGCACTCGGTCTGCAGGACAGCTTCCGGCTGTTCGACCAACCCGAAAAAAGTTTTTCGTGGTGGGATTACCGCATGCTCGGCTTCCAAAGGAACCAAGGGCTGCGCATCGACCACATCCTGCTCTCCGAACCGCTGGCGGCGCGCTGCGCGGCGGCCGGCATCGACCGCGAGATGCGCAAACGCGAGCGTCCGTCGGACCATGCGCCGGTCACCGCGCAGCTGGCCAATTGATCGTTCGATGATGCAGCTCTCGCCCGAAGCCGTGCTCGCGCTCTACCCGGCGCTGCGTGCCCTGCCGCACGACGAACTCGCCGCGACCTGCGGCCCGGCAATGCTGCTCGAACTACCGGCCGGCACCCATATCTTTGCCGAGCGCCAGCCCTGCGAGGGGTTTCCGCTGCTGCTCGCCGGCACCATCAAGGTCGTCAAAACGACGCCGGCTGGTCGCGAAATGCTGCTCTACCGCGTCGAGCCCGGCGGCTCGTGCATCATCACTTCGAGCTGCCTGCTCGGCCATACCCCCTACTCGGCGCGTGGCATCGCCGAGACACCACTCGCACTACTGGTCCTGCCGGCGCCACTTTTTGCCAAACTGATCGCCGAAGACAGCACTTTCCGCGACTTCGTCTTTCACCTGTTCTCGGACCGCATCGCCGGCCTAATGCAACTCGTTGAGGAGGTCGCCTTTCACCGTCTCGACCAGCGCCTGGCCAAGCTGCTGCTCGGCAAGGACGAGCCGATCCGCGCGACGCATCAGGCATTGGCCGAAGAGCTGGGCAGTGTGCGCGAAATCGTCAGCCGCCTGCTCAAGGGATTTTCGGCAGAGGGCCTGGTGGCGCTCGGCCGCGAGCAGATCACGCTGCTCGACCGCGACGGCCTCCGGCAACTGGCCGAGAGCGGCCGCTAGGCGCGCGCGACGCTTGTCCGGCTCTGTGACCTGGGTTACAGACGCGCGCGAAACGGCGGCGTACTCTGGCTGCGTCAATCACCAAACCCAATGGAGCCATTATGAAAACCAACGTCGGCAGTATCGACAAGATCCTGCGTATCGTTGCCGGCATCGCACTGATTTCCCTAGCCGCAACGGGCGTCGTCGGCGCCTGGGGCTTCATCGGCGTCGTACCGCTATTGACGGGGTTGATGGGCTGGTGCCCCGCTTACACGCTGCTTGGCATCAAAACCTGCTCGACGCCAAAGAGCTAAACGCAGCGCCCCTGATCGACGGCGTGGTGCAGGAAATCTCCTGCGCCACGCCGTCTTTCATTTCAGGTAATTGGCGATGCGGATATAGTCGGCCACCGACAGCTCTTCGGCCCGGCAGGTCGGTGCGATGCCCAGCGCGGCAAAGCCAGCGTCGTCGACAATACCCTTGAGATTGTTGCGCAGCATCTTGCGCCGCTGTGCGAAAGACGCCGAGACGATCGCGGCGAACTTCGCCTCGTCGCGCGCCGACAGTTCAGCGGCCGGGCGCGGGATCAGGCGAACCACCGCCGAATCGACCTTCGGCGCTGGATCGAAGGATTCCGGCGGCACATCGAGCAGCCGGTCCATGAAGAAGCGGTACTGCAGCATCACCGACAAGCGTCCGAAATCGGTGGTGCCCGGCTCGGCAACCATGCGCTCGACGACTTCCTTCTGCAGCATGAAGTGCATGTCGCGCACGCAATCGGCAAAGTCGGCCAGATGGAAAAGCAGCGGCGTCGAGATGTTGTAGGGCAGATTGCCGACGATGTGCAGGACGGGCCCGGCATCCTTGGCCAGCGCACCGAAGTCGAAAGACAGGGCATCGCCTTCGTGGATAGTGAGCTTGACCGGCGAATGGTGCTTCTTGAGATGGGCAATGATGTCGCGGTCGATCTCGACGACGTGCAGGTGGTCAAGGCGGTGGAGCAAGGGGTCGGTCAGCGCGCCCAGGCCAGGGCCGATCTCGACGACGAAGTCGCCACGCTGCGGGGCCACGGCATTGACGATGTCGCCGATCACCTGCGGATCGATCAGGAAGTTCTGTCCAAAACGTTTTCGTGCGACGTGCGTGCTCATTGAGCGGTCCTCGTGGTTTGCCGAGCGGCCATTTCGATTGCCTGCTCGATGGCAACGAACAGGCTGCCCGGATCGGCGCCACCGGAACCGGCAAGCGCCAGGGCGGTGCCGTGATCGACCGAGGTGCGGATAATCGGCAAACCAAGCGTCACGTTGATGCCGTGCCCGAAGCTCGCGTACTTGAGCGCGGTCAGTCCCTGATCGTGGTACATGGCCAGCACACAGTCACCCTGTGCCAGCATCGGCGGCGTGAACATCGTGTCGGCCGGCAGCGGACCGAGTAGCGTCATGCCTTCGGCGCGCAAGTGGTCGAGCACCGGCGCGATGACGTCGATCTCCTCCCGGCCAAGGTAGCCACCTTCGCCGGCATGTGGATTGAGCCCGGCGACCAGAATGCGCGGCGCGGCGATGCCGTACTTGCGCCCCATCTCGGCGTGCAGGATGTGCAAGGTTTCCGCGAGCGCGGCGCGGGTAACCGCCGCCGGCACGTCCTTCAAGGGCAGGTGCGTGGTCACCAACGCGACGCGCAGCCCGCCGCCGGCGAGCATCATGACGACGCGCGGCGTCGCCGTCCGCTCGGCGAAGTATTCGGTGTGACCGGTAAAAGGAACGCCGGCCTGGTTGATCACCCCCTTGTGCACCGGCGCCGTCACCAAGGCGGAAAATTCGCCGCTGCGGCAGCCGGCCAGCGCGCGATCGAGCAGGCCGAGAACATACGGCGCGTTGGCAGGATCGAGACGGCCGGGCAGCGCCGGCGCCAGTAACGGAGAATGCAGCACGTCGAGCGTGCCGGACAACACTGGCAGCAACGGATCCCAGTCGCGCAACGCGACGCGCAGACCGGTTGCGGCCGCCCGTTCGGCCAGCAAGCGACGATCAGCGAGAACCACGAGACGCGCATCAAAAGAGCGCTCGACAAGGCGCAGGCAAAGCTCGGGCCCGATCCCAGCCGGCTCGCCGGAGGTAACGGCGAGCACAGGCAGGTTCATGACTTAACGCTCCTCGAGACGAAGTTCGACGTAGGCGCGATCACGCGCTTGACGCAACCAGTCCTGGTAGGCTTCGTCAAGCTTGCGCTCGCGCAGCACCTGGCGCGCAGCGGCACGCTGACGATCCTTTGACACATCCTGCACGCGGCGCTCGAGCACCTCGATCAAGTGAAAACCGAAGGGCGACTGGATCGGCTGGCTGATTTCGCCGGGCTGCAACTGATTCATCGCACGTTCGAATTCTGGAACCGTGTCACCTGGATAGATCCACCCCAGATCACCGCCCTTCGGGGCCGAACCGTCCTGCGAGAAAACCTTGGCCAGTTCGGCAAAATTGCCCCCGTTGCTCAGCCGCTCGCGCAGACCGAGCAGCTTGTGCTGGGCTTCGGCCTCGGAGACTACCTCGCTAGTTTTGATCAGAATGTGTCGGGCGTGCGTTTGCTGTACCGCCGCCGTGGCCGTGCCGCCGCGCTTGTCAAGCAGCTTGACAAGGTGAAAACCGTTCGAGCTGCGCAGCACTGGCGACACCTCGCCGACTTTGAGCTGGCCGACGGTTTCGGCAAAGATGGCGGGCAGGCGATCGAGCGGACGCCAGCCGAGATTGCCGCCCTGTAAGGCATCAGGCGCATCAGAGTAGGCGGCGGCAACCTGCGCAAAATCCTCTCCCTTACCCAGACGAGCGAAAATCTGGTCGGCTTTCGCCTTGAGCTTCTGAATCTGCTCCGGGGTCGCCGACTCGGGCGCGCGCAGCAGAATGTGCGCCATCTGATACTCTTCGCCGCCGCCCGCCTTGGTCGAATCGTCTGCCAGATAGTTGTCGATCTCGCCATCGGTAATGGCGATCTTGTTCTCGACTTCGCGCTCGCGGATGCGGGCGATCGTCATTTCCTCGCGGATCTCTTCGCGGAATTTCGCGAACACGATGCCGTCCTTCTCCAGGGCCTGCCGGAACTGCGCAAGCGACAATTTGTTGCCGGCTGCGATTCGCTGCAGCGCCTGTTCGAGCTGTGCGTCATCAACGTGCAGACCGGTATCGCGCGCGTATTGCAGCTGCACCTTGTCCATCACCAGGCGTTCCAGCATCTGCCGCTGCAGGACGTCTTGCGCCGGTAGCGGCGTGCCCTGGCGCTTGAGCTGGTTCAGTGCAGAGTCAAGTCGGGAACGCAATTCCTGAAGCGTCACCACCTCGTCATTGACCACTGCGACGATACGATCAGCCGTGACCGGCTCGCCCGGGGCGCGCGCCGATTGCGCCAAGGCGACACTGACAAGACAAAGCGACAGGAGCAAGGCACGAAGCAGAAACATCATGGGGAATACCTTCTATTGACCAAAGACCGGATCGGCGGTCGATTGATTGATCCTGCCGTAGCCCTGGATACTGCGTTTCAGGAGATCGAGCGGATTTGAGCCAAGTTGCGAAAAGTCATTCAACTCTAGCTGAAAAAACAGGCCAGAGGACGAGGTGCCGGAAGTTGTCGCCAGGCGCTGACCGACAAAACGCGCCACCCAGCAGCCACCGTTGTATTCGAGACCCGCGACGTTTTCGATCGCCTTCTTGTCGATGATCGAGTAATTCATCCGACCAACTGCGTACCAGCCGCCATGGATCGGCCATTGTCCGGAAATATCCACCTGCTTGATCAACGAATCTCGGTTGAAGCGGTAAGCCATGTTGAGGACCTTGCCGGGCTCCGGCAGGTAGCGGCCGCCCAGCGTCAGACGCTGGGTCTGCGAGCTCGTCGGGCTATATTGCAGCGCCGCGTCTGCAAAGACCTTGGGCAGGACCTGGCCGCTGAAGGCGGCGAGAAAATCGGAGCGATCCCAGACGCGCTGCGTCTGGCCCGGCAGAACCACTTCCTGATTGCGGAAGTAGAGGCGCTGGCCGAGCAGACCACGCATGATCTCGCGCCCGGTGGTCGGCTCGATCAGACGTGAGGTAACCGCCGCCGTCAGCTGGTTGGCGTCGTTGAAGCGATCCTGGCCGGTAAACTGGTTCTCGGAAAAAATCTGCGCAAAGTTGAAATCGGCAAGGCCGCTGTCGAAAACCGGGATCGCGCTCTGGTCGCGGTATGGCACGTTCAGGTAGTAAAGCCGCGGCTCCAGCGTCTGCGTGTAATCCCGACCGAACAGGGTGCTCGGCCGTTCGAAGGTCATCCCGGCATCGATGCTAAAAACCGGCAGGGTTCGGGTAAAGGAACCCGGTGTACCGAGGGCCTGTCGATCCAGCGACCACTCCGTGGCATGCACGCCAAGCTTGGGCGTCACATACCAGCCCGGCGTTTCAAAGGGAATGGCGAGCTGTGGATAGAGCACTGTCCGGTGGGCTTCAACTTGGGTCGGGTGGGAAAAGGCCGTAAATTCCCCGAAGAAAGTGCTGTCGGTCCCGTACATATCCGGCTGCCGCGCGTTCAGTGTCAGCTGCGGCATCAGCCGATAGGGCACGGCGACCGGATTGGCCGGATCGGGCTGCAGCGTCTGGTACTGCTGGATATTCGCCGTGGCGTTCCACCACCCGCCGCCACCGTAGGTGAGCAAGCCCTGTTGCAGGAGCTGGGTCTGCGACGTGCTGGCAATGCGACTCGACAGATCGGTGTAATAGTTGTCGTCGGACACTTTGTTGAAGTTAATCGCACCGGTAAATCCATTGCCCAGATCTTGCGTGTGCAACAGAGAGAAACCATAGCGGTTTTTGTTGCGCAGCTTGTCGTCCGGGAGCAACTCGAGTTGGGCCAGTCCACTGTGGGCGGCATCCAGCAGATAACGGAACTCGGTGTTGAGTTGGACCCCCCGCTTGGCGAGCACGCTCGGTGTCACGGTGGCGTCCATATTGGGCGCGATGTTCCAGTAATACGGTACCGTCAGCTCAAGGCCACTCGTGCTGGTCGAGCCAAACGTCGGCGCAAGGAATCCCGACTTGCGCTGATGGTTGAGCGAGAACGACATCCAAGGCGAATAGAGAATCGGTACGTCCTTGAAATAGATGGTACCGCTACCGCCTTCGGCCACCTCGCGGTCGTAGTCCAGCTTCAGGTCGCTGGCCTTGGCATACCAGTCGTCGTTGCCCGGCTTGCAGGTGGTGTAAGTTGCATTTGTCATGCGAATCTGATTGACGCCTTCAAAGTCGAAGCGCTCGGCATGGCCATGGGCCTCCGTCGCGGCGCGCGGGGCCACTTCCGGCGTGCTCAGCAAATAGCCGCCAGCGGTCTGCGTGACGGCGTTTAACGCTTGTCCCGCATCTACGGGCTGGTGTTTGAGGAAATAGGTGGGCTGCTCGAAGAAACCGACCTGATCCTCCAACTTAAGCCGCATGCGCGGGCCGGTGGTCACGTCCTCGCCCTGCGCGAGACGCACGTTGCCGGTCGCTTCGAGTTCGTCGTCGAGCGGCCAGTAGGTCATCCGGTCGGCATTGACGACTGTACCAACCTTGCGCATTTCGGCGGCACCCTCGACCACCGCTTCGCGTTCGGTGGTTCCCAACATCTGCTGCCCGCTGAGAAAAACGGGTAGTGGCCCATCGCTCTTGACCGGCGACGCCACCATACGGCGCCCCATGCGCAAACGCAGAGCCGGCTGCTGGTCGGTGGCGACCGGTTCCTCTGTCTCGTCCTTCGCCGCCTCGTGCAGCCAATTCTCGACAGCGATCGGCGACGGCGTAGCGGACTGGGACGACGTGGCGCTACCCGCGGCCAATCCGTTGCCCTGCGCGGAATAGGGCCCCGCCGAAAAAGCGGAGGCGTTCCCCGAGGAGTCAGGCGCGCCGCGCCGCGCCGGAGTACCGATCGCTTCGCCGGTCTTGCCCAGTTCCCATTTGGCCCAGATGAAGAACAGATTGCCGTTGCCTTTGCCGCCGGGCATGAAAACCGTTTCCAGGTTCAGGCTCTTGTAGCTCAGCGAAGCCATCGGGAGAATGCCGGGAATCGGCACGTAGTGGGCAATGTCCGTGCGCGCCGTCAAGAACGCCGTGTAGCCGAGCCCGAGGCGAACATCTTCGGCCGGATGCCAGAACGTCTTCCAGCCGTAACCGACGGTCCACTCCGGCCGGAAGTGCGAATCCTGGAAACCCATTGCATAGACGCCTTCCCAGTCGCCTTTGTCGTTGTAAAGCCCCCGCCCGATGCCAAGGCCCCATGGTTTTTCCTGGAAGGTGGCGATCTTGTCCGCCGAGTAAGCGCTACGCAGGTGGTAGGTATGCAACGGCAAATAGAGTTCGAGCGTACCGTTGCTGTAGGCGTTGTCGACCGGGTCCCAGAGGCGTTGCAACCAGGACTTCTTGACTGTAGCCGCGGGTTTGGGCGCGGCACTGGAAACTGTGGCACTGGAAGCTGTGGCGCGTGGCGCGGCGGCAGGGCCGTTCGCCGCTTCGCGCGACGTACCGACCGGCTCGGCACTCACCGGAGCATTGCTTGCGGGCGCCGACGGCAGAACCACGGGCGCAACGATCGCGGCGTCGACCGGCTTTACCGTGGCGCGCGGTGTCTCAGCGACCGACGATACCGGCGCGTTGATCGGTGGCAGGCCGAGCAATGCCGGGTCGACGCGCAGCGGCGCCACCACTGGCGCCGAGACCTGTGCCTGCGCCGTACTGACAAAACCACCGGCAAAGGTGCTGCTAAAGGCACAGCAGACAAGGAACGCCAACGGTTTTTGTCGAAAAGGAAACGTCATCCGGGAGGGTCAGTGAAAAATGCAACGAGCTCTTGTTGTTGCCGAAGGCACATTGGCCAACGGGGCGGGTGGTAAAATCGCAGCATTTTAGCATCATCAATCAAGGAGAAGCGGCATGCCGCGTACCGTGCTGTTGCGCGAATGGATCGCGCGCCAGATCCCCGATCGGGATTACCGGATCGAAGCGGCCTCGGCCGACGCCAGTTTCCGGCGTTATTTCCGCCTCACACTGGACGACGGCACAACACGCATCATCATGGATGCGCCGCCCGAACAAGAGGACTGCCGCCCCTTCCTGAAAGTCGCGGCGCTGTTCCACGACGCCGGCGTCCATGTTCCGCAAGTTGACGCTGAAGACCTGACGCAAGGTTTTCTGCTGCTCTCTGATCTGGGCAGCCAGACCTATCTCGACGTCCTCGACGCGACGACGGCACCCGCCCTCTACCGCGACGCCAACCGTGCGCTGGTTGCCATTCAGCAGGCCAGCAAGGCGGGCGTGCTACCCGAGTACGATCACGCTCTGCTGTCACGCGAACTGGCTCTCTTTCCCGACTGGTATGTTGCCCGCCACCTCGGCGTGACGCTCGACGCAACGCAACAGGCAACCCTGCACGCGGTGTTCGCCAAAATTCTCGCCAACAACCTGGCGCAGCCGCTTGTCTTCGTGCACCGCGACTACCACTCGCGCAACCTGATGGTTTCCGGCCAAGGCTTTCCCGGCAATCCTGGCATCCTCGACTTCCAGGATGCCGTCTACGGCCCGATCACCTACGACCTCACCTCGCTCTACCGCGACGCCTACATTCACTGGGAAGAGGATCAGGAGCTCGACTTCGTCATCCGCTACTGGGAGATGGCGCGGCAGGCCAACCTGCCGGTGCATGCCGACTTCCACGATTTCTACCGCGACTACGAGTGGATGGGCGCGCAGCGTCAGCTTAAGGTGCTCGGCATTTTCGCCCGCCTCTGCCACCGCGACGGCAAGGACGGCTACCTGAAAAACATGCCGACGGTGATGGCCTACCTGCGCCAGACCTGTGAACGGTACCTCGACCTTCGGCCACTGGCCCGCCTGTTCGACCAAATCGAAAACCGGCAGGCAGCGGTCGGTTACACCTTCTGATGCCGACGAATAACCCCGGAGTGATGCCGGTGATGATTCTCGCCGCCGGCCGCGGCGAACGCATGCGCCCACTCACCGACGCGACGCCCAAGCCGCTGCTGCGCGCCGGTGGCAAGCCGCTCATCGTCTGGCATCTGGAACGCCTGGCAGCGGCCGGCTTTCGCAAGGTGGTGATCAATCACGCGCATCTCGGCGCGCAGATCGAGGCGGCGCTTGGCGATGGCCGCGCCTTCGGCCTATCGATCCACTATTCGGCGGAGCCGCCGGGCGCCCTGGAGACAGCCGGCGGCATCGCCGCGGCGCTGCCGCTGCTTGGTGAGGCGCCGTTTCTGGTGGTCAATGGCGACATCTGGTGCGACTGGGACTTTCGGCGCGCATACGCCATCAACACGCGTCACGCGCACCTGGTCTTCGTCGACAATCCGCCGCAACACGCCGGCGGCGACTTCCGTCTCGATGACCAACTCGTACACCCCGCTGGAAGCGGCCTTGAGGTACACAGCGCGGCGACGCAACGCCGCGACACCCTCACCTACGCCGGCATCGGCGTCTTCGCGCCCGATTTCTTTGTTGCCGTGCCGCATGGCGCGGCCATGAAACTGCGCCCGCTGCTCGACGCCGCGATTGATCAAGGCCACGTCACTGGGGAACGGCACGCCGGCCGCTGGGTCGACGTAGGAAACCCACAGCGTCTCACCGAACTTGATCAGGAACTGAGCCCAGCCGCATGAAACATCAACCTTACTCAACCCGGCGCCAACAACTGATAGCCCAACTCGGCGACGGCGTGGCCATCGTACCGACCGCGCCGGAGCGCGTACGTAACCGCGATTCGCACCATCCCTATCGTTTCGACAGCTACTTCTGGTATCTCAGCGGCTTCCCCGAACCCGAAGCGGTGATGGTCCTGATCGGCGGCCAGACGCCACGCACCATCCTGTTTTGCCGCGAGAAGAACACCGAACGCGAAGTCTGGGACGGATTCCGGTTCGGGCCTGACGTGGCGCGCGACGCTTTCGGTTTCGACGAGGCCTACCGCTTCGACGACTTCGCTGAAAAACTGCCCGAGCTGATCGCCGACCATCGCACGCTGTGGCACTCGCTGGGCCACGATGCCGAATGGGATGTCCGAATCGCCGCCGCACTCAACGCCGTGCGCGCGCAAAGCCGCGCTGGAAGACGCGCGCCGGGCGAAGTACACGACCTGCGCGGCCTGCTCGACAGCATGCGCCTGATCAAGGACACCCACGAAATCGACGTCATGCGCCGCGCCGCCGATATCGCCTCGGCCGGCCACGCCCGCGCCATGAGGGCCTGCCGGCCGGGCATGGCCGAATACGAACTGGAAGCTGAGCTGAGCTACGAGTTTCGCAAGCGCGGCGCCGACGGCCACGCGTACAACCCAATCGTCGCTGGCGGCGCCAACGCTTGTATCCTGCACTACGTCGACAACAACAAGCTGCTCGCCGATCACTCCCTGGTGCTAATCGACGCCGGCAGCGAAGTCGACGGTTACGCTTCCGACATCACTCGCACCTTCCCGGTCAACGGCCGCTTTAGCGCGGCGCAGCGTGATGTCTATGAAATCGTCCTCGCCGCGCAGGCGGCGGCCGTCGCGGCCATACGCCCCGGCACGCCGTTCATGGCCTACCACGACGCCGCCCTGCGCATCCTGGCGCAGGGCTTGCTCGACCTCAAGCTCGTTACCGGCAGCGTCGATGGCGTCATCGAGAGCGAAGCCTACAAGCCCTGGTACATGCACCGCACCGGCCACTGGCTCGGCCTCGACGTGCATGATGCCGGCGAATACAAGTCCGGCACCGAATGGGTGGCACTGATACCCGGCATGTCGCTGACCATCGAGCCTGGCCTCTACATCGCGCCGGGCGCCAACGTTCCCGCGCATCTGCACGGCATCGGCATTCGCATCGAGGACGACGCCTTCGTCACTGAGAACGGCTGCGAGGTCTACACCACGGCACCGCGATCGGTCGCCGAAATTGAGGAAGTGATGCGTCGTGACTGAGCCGGGCGCGTCCAACGCGAACGCAGACATCGTCATCGTCGGCGCCGGCCCGGTCGGCATGACACTTGCCCTGGCGCTGGCCGGCAGCGCGCAACGCGTCGTACTCGTCGATCACCGCCCGCGTGGCGCCTGGGCCGGCGACCCGCGCGCCCTGGCCCTCTCGCACGGCACGCGGCAACTGCTCGAACGGCTCGATGCGTGGAACACGGCCGCCGCAACACCGATCCGTACCATCCACGTCTCGCAGCGTGGCGGCTTCGGCCGCACGCTGCTCGACGCTGCCGAATACAGCGTTCCAGCGCTCGGCTACGTCATGCGCTACCGCGAGCTAGCCGCCACGCTGAACGCGGCGCTCGACGCCCAGCGTGACGCCGTGCGCTGGCTCGACGACAGCGCCGTCGGCGACATCCAGACGGACGGCGACGCCGCCCGCCTGACAGTTACCCGCCACGGCCAGGCGCAGCAGCTGAGCGCCCGCCTAATCGTGCATGCCGAGGGCTCCCCGCCAGACGCGCCCGGCATCAAGGTACGCGACTACCACCAGCACGCCGTCCTGGCCGAAGTTCGGAGCGCGTCGGGACATGCCAATCGCGCTTGGGAGCGCTTCACGCCAGACGGTCCGCTCGCCCTGCTGCCGCTCGGCAAGGCCTACTCGGTCGTTTATACCGTGCCGCCAGAGAAGGCCGCCCGGTTGCTCGAACTCGACGATGCTGGTTTTCTCGCTGCGCTGCGCACGCAGTTCGGTAGCCGCCTCGACTTTGTCGCCAGCGGCCCACGCAGCAGCTACCCGCTGGCGCTGCGCGTTCGCGCGCAGCTCACGCAAACCCGCCAAGTGTGGATCGGCAACACGGCGCAGACCCTACATCCGGTTTCCGGCCAGGGTTTCAACCTGGGCCTGCGCGACGCCTGGGAACTCGCCGAGACGCTGCTCGCCAATGGCCACGACGATGCTGGCGACCCAGCCGCGCTCGCGGCCTACGCGCGCGCGCGCCGCCTCGACCGCCAGGGGAGTACCGCCTTCACCGACGGCATCGTGCGCCTTTTTTCGAACGATCTGCCACCGCTGCGCGCTGCGCGCGGCCTCGGTCTACTCGCCCTCGATCTCTGCCCGCCGCTGCGCCACTTCGTCGCCAAGCGGATGATCTGGGGGGCACGAGCGTGGCCGTGACGCCAGGACAGCCGAGCGAGCTGCCCAGCACGCCATTTCATTTTTCCCGCAGACTCGGCTAGACTTTGCCGCCTGCCTTGCCACTGCCTCATTCGCCCGATACGCCCATGCCCCGAGCACAAAAAAAAACCCAGCTGATCGAATTCAAGGGAACCTCACTCCCGGTCGTCGCCGTCACCCTACGGTCATTGCAGCCGGCCGCGCTGGCGGAGACGGCCAACACCCTGTTCGGCGATGAAGAATTCTTCGACTGTGACGCCGCGCTGCTCGAACTGAGCCAACTCGACGACGACCCGCTGGCCGACTGGACTGCGGTATGTACCATTCTTCGCTCCCACGGCCTGTACGTAATTGGCGTGCGCGGCGGCAGCGACGCGCTCCGCGCGAGCGCCACTGCGGCCGGCTTGCCAAGCTTCGCTGCCATCGAGCGTACCGTGCGCGCGGCGGTAGATACCCCGGTCCCGGTCGCGCCCGCGAGCCCGCCCCCCGTGACACAGGCGCCGACACCGCCCCCGTTGCCCGCCACCAGCCCGACGATGGTCGTCGACCGGCCGCTACGCTCGGGGCAACAGATTTATGCGCGAGGCGGCGACCTCGTGGTGCTCGCCGCCGTCAACGCTGGGGCGGAAGTCATTGCCGACGGTAGCATCCACATTTATGCTCCCTTGCGCGGCCGCGCCCTGGCCGGCGCCAGCGGCGCAACCACGGCGCGCATATTCACCACGCGCTTCGAGGCGGAGCTGATTTCGATTGCCGGCGTCTACCGGACGTTCGAGGCCGGCATCCCCGATCAGTTGGCCGGTCAGCCGGTGCAGGTGCAGCTGTCCGAGACACCCGGCGAAACGAGCAGCAAGCTCTCCATCGAAGCGCTAAAGACAAATTGATTGCCATATTTGCTGCAACGCCGCACAAATGATCATCCACAGGTAAAATCCACTTTTTATTGACGGAGAAACGTCCGTGACTCGTATCGTCGTCGTAACGTCGGGCAAGGGTGGCGTTGGCAAGACCACCACCAGCGCCAGTTTTTCTTCCGGCTTGGCCCTGCGCGGCTTCAAGACCGCCGTCATCGACTTTGACGTCGGCTTGCGCAACCTCGACCTCATCATGGGTTGTGAACGCCGCGTCGTTTATGATCTGGTTAACGTCCTCAACGGGGAAGCGACGCTCACCCAGGCGCTGATCAAGGATAAGCACTGCGGCAACGATAATCTCTTCATCCTGCCCGCCTCGCAAACGCGCGACAAGGACGCGCTGACCGAAGACGGCGTCGAGAAGGTGATCAAGGAGCTCGAACACATGGGCTTCGACTACATCGTCTGCGATTCGCCGGCCGGCATCGAACGCGGCGCCGTGATGGCGCTGACCTTCGCCGACGAAGCGATCGTCGTAACCAACCCAGAAGTCTCGTCGGTGCGCGACTCGGACCGCATCCTCGGCATCATCCAGGCTAAATCGCGCCGCGCCCAGGCTGGCGGCGAACCGGTCAAGGAGCACCTGCTGATCACCCGTTACTCGGCCAAACGCGTTGACGACGGCGAGATGCTTTCCTATAAGGACGTGCAGGAAATCCTCCGCATCCCGATCATCGGCGTCATTCCCGAGTCCGAGATCGTCCTGCAATCCTCCAACCAGGGATCGCCGGCCATTCATTTGACCGGCAGCGACGTCGCCGAGGCCTACATGGACGTCGTCGACCGCTTCCTCGGCGAAACCAAGCCGCTACGCTTCGTCGACTACGAAAAGCCGGGCCTGCTCAAGCGGCTGTTCGGAGGGAAATAAGGATGTCCCTGCTCTCTCTCATCTTCGGCAACAAGCAAAAGACTGCAACCATTGCCAAGGAACGCCTGCAACTGATTATTGCTCACGAGCGCAACGGCCTGTCCAGCCAGCCCGATTTTCTGCCGGCCCTCCAGCAGGAACTGGTCGCCGTCATCTCCAAGTATGTCTCGGTCAATGCGGAAGACATCAAGGTGTCGCTGGAAAAGCAAGGCAACTACGAAGTTCTGGAAGTAAATATCGTGCTGCCGGAGCCCGGCAACACGCGCTGAACGCGCCTTCAGCGCGCCGCCCAAAGTCCCGGAAACTTCGTTTCCGGGCGTCCCGGCCCAGCTCTGGCCGCATCGCCGTCCCCGCATCCCTTGCCCAGAACCCAGTCAGGAATTGACTATTTTTTAGGCGGCAATAGGGGTAGAATTCGCCCCTTCCCTTGCACCACCCCTGCACGCCACCGCCATGGATTTCGTCGGCTTTACGCTCAGAAACAATCTGTTTGTCGCGCCGATGGCCGGGGTGACCGATCGCCCTTTCCGACAGTTGTGCAAGAAGATGGGCGCCGGTTTGGCGGTCTCGGAAATGGTCACGTCGAACTCGCTGCTCTACGGCAGCGCCAAGACGCAGCGCCGCGCCAACCATGACGGTGAGGTCGCACCGATCGCGGTGCAGATCGCCGGCTCAATTCCGGCGATGATGGCCGAAGCGGCACGCCACAACGTCGACCGTGGCGCGCAGATCATCGACATCAACATGGGCTGCCCGGCCAAGAAAATCTGTAACGTGATGGCCGGCTCGGCGCTGCTGCGGGACGAGCCTCTGGTCGGGCGGATTCTCGCCGCGGTGGTCGAGGCCGTTCCCGACACGCCGGTGACGCTGAAGATTCGTACCGGCTGGGACAAGAGCCACCGCAACGCGCTCTCCATCCTAAAAATCGCCGAGCAATCCGGCATCCGCGCCCTGGCTATGCACGGCCGCACACGCGCCTGCGGCTACACCGGCGAGGCCGAATACGAAACAATCAAGGCGGTGAAGGCGCAGGCGCGCATCCCGATCATCGCCAACGGCGATATCACCTCGCCGGAAAAGGCAAAGTTCGTGCTAGATGCCACCGGCGCCGATGCGCTGATGATCGGCCGCGCCGCACAGGGCCGCCCCTGGCTGTTCCGCGAAATTGAGCACTTCCTGACGACCGGTACGCATCTGATGCCACCACGTGTCGTCGAAATCCACGAGGTGCTGATGGCCCACCTCGACGAGCTCTATGGCTTCTACGGTGTGGAAACCGGCGTGCGCGTCGCGCGCAAACATATTTCCTGGTACACCCGTGGGCTGGCTGGCTCGGCGGCGTTCCGCCACATGATGAACCAACTGCCCGATATTGAGCAGCAAGGTCAGGCCGTCAATGATTTTTTCTTTGCACTCGCCCAGCAGCACGAGCATTTAAGTTATATCCCGATCAGCGATAACACGAACAACAACGACGCCCCGCAGGAGATCCACGGGGACAGCGAGGAACTCGCAGCATGAAACGCAACAACGATATCTCGGCCTGTGTCTTTGGCGCCCTGGAGACCTATTTTCACAACCTTGATGGCGAAAAGCCGGCCGCCATCTACGACATGGTCCTGAAAAGCGTCGAACGGCCGATGCTCGAAATCGTTCTCCGACAAGCTGGCGGCAACCAGACGCTGGCAGCCGAGATGCTCGGCATCAACCGCAACACGCTGCGCAAGAAGCTCGTCGACTACAAGCTCGTCGCCTGAGCGAACGCTTCTCCCTTCCGTTTCTTACACGCTTCTTACCCACTGCCGACCATGAAAATCCGTCAAGCCCTGATCAGTCTCTCCGACAAACGCGGCGCGCTCGAATTCGCCCAAGGCCTCGCCGCCCAGGGCGTCAAGCTCCTGTCTACCGGCGGTACCGCCAAACTGCTGCGCGACGCGGGACTGGCCGTGACCGAGATCGGCGATTACACGGGCTTCCCGGAAATGCTCGACGGTCGCGTCAAGACCCTGCATCCGAAAGTGCACGGCGGCATCCTGGCCCGGCGCGACTTGCCGGAACACTTGGCCACCATCGAACAGCATGGCATCCCGACCATCGACTTGGTTTGCGTGAACCTCTATCCGTTCGCCGCGACCATCGCCAAGCCCGGCGTCACGCTCGCGGACGCGATCGAGAATATCGACATCGGTGGTCCGGCCATGGTGCGCTCGGCGGCCAAGAACTACACCGGTGTTGCCATCGTCACCGACCCGGAAGACTACCAAGCCATCCTTACTGAAATGCTGGCCAACGGCGGCGCTCTGCAGCTGGCCACCCGCTTCGGCCTGGCCAAGAAGGCCTTCACCCATACCGCCCGCTACGACAGCACGATTGCCAATTGGCTGACCGGCCTCGACGCCGGCGTCGAGGCCCTGCCGGAAGCCGCCGCACCCGTGCCGTCGATCTTCCCGGCCAAGCTGCAACTCGCCTTTGACCGGGTCGAAACGCTGCGTTACGGGGAAAACTCCCACCAGAGCGCCGCCTTCTACCGTGACACCACTCCGGTCGTCGGCAGCATCGCCGCTTACACCCAACTACAGGGCAAGGAACTGTCCTACAACAACATCGGCGACTCCGACGCCGCCTGGGAATGCGTCAAGACCTTCGCCACGCCGGCCTGCGTCATCGTCAAGCACGCCAATCCGTGCGGTGCGGCCATCGACGGCAGCCTGCTCGGCGCCTACACAAAGGCCTTCAAGACCGATTCGACCTCAGCCTTCGGCGGCATCATCGCTTTCAACGGTGAAGTGGGTATCGACATTGTCAATGCCATGAACGAGCGCAAGCATTTCGTCGAAGTACTGATTGCCCCGTCCTTCACCCCCGCCGCGAAGGAATTGCTCGCCGCCAAGCAGAATCTTCGCGTCCTCGTCGTGCCGCTCTCGCACGAACTCAATGCGCTGGAATACAAACGCGTCGGCGGCGGTCTGCTGGTGCAGACGCCGGACAACTTCAACGTGCACGCTTCGGGCCTGATGGTCGTCACCAAGGTGCAACCGACCGCGCAGCAAATTGAGGACCTGCTCTTCGCTAACCGCGTCGCCAAGTTCGTCAAGTCCAACGCCATCGTCTTCTGCGGCAACGGCATGACGCTCGGCGTCGGCGCCGGCCAGATGAGCCGCGTCGATTCGACTAAGATTGCCAGCATCAAGGCACAGCACGCCGGCTTGGACCTCAACGGTTCGGTCGTCGCGTCGGACGCTTTCTTCCCCTTCCGTGATGGCGTCGATGTTCTGGCCGCGGCCGGCGCCAAGGCCGTCATCCAGCCGGGCGGCTCGATGCGCGACGAGGAAGTGATTGCCGCCGCGAACGAGCACGGCCTGGCCATGGTCGTCACCGGTGCCCGCCACTTCCGCCACTGACCGGAGCAACCCCATGAAACTACTCGTCATTGGTTCCGGCGGTCGCGAACACGCGCTGGCTTGGCGTCTGGCCAAGACCCCCGGCTTGCAGAAGATCTTTGTCGCACCGGGCAATGCCGGCACCGCGCGCGAACGCGAGCTCGAAAACGTGAACATCACCGACCCGGTGGCGCTCGCCGATTTCGCCGAGCAAGAAAAGATCCACCTGACGGTCGTCGGCCCCGAAGCGCCGCTCGCTGCCGGTGTGGTCAACCTCTTCCGCGCGCGCGGCCTGAAGATATTCGGGCCGACCAAGGAAGCTGCGCAGCTTGAAAGTTCGAAGGACTTTGCCAAGCGCTTCATGGTGCGGCACAAGATCCCGACCGCCGCCTACGAGACCTTTTCGGACATCGTCGCAGCGCACGCTTATGTTGAGCGGCGAGGCGCGCCGATCGTCATCAAGGCCGACGGTCTGGCCGCCGGCAAGGGCGTCATTGTCGCCATGTCGCTCGATGCTGCGCATCAGGCGATCGACGACATGCTGTCCAGCAACAAACTCGGCGATGCGGGTGCGCGCGTCGTCATCGAGGAATTCCTCGACGGCGAGGAAGCCAGCTTCATCGTTATGGTCGACGGCAAGAACGTACTAGCGCTGGCCTCCAGCCAAGACCACAAGCGTATCGGCGACGGCGACAGCGGCCCCAATACGGGAGGCATGGGCGCCTACTCGCCGGCCCCAGTGGTCACCCCGGACATTCACGCCAAAGCGATGCGCGCGATCATTCTGCCGACGGTACGGGGCATGGCGGCTGACGGCATTCCCTACACCGGCTTCCTCTACGCCGGGCTGATGATCGGCAAGGACGGCTCGGTGAAGACCGTCGAGTTCAATTGCCGCATGGGTGACCCGGAAACGCAGCCGATCATGATGCGCCTCAAATCGAACCTGCTCACCTTGCTTGAACACGCGGTAGCCGGCAAGCTCGACCAGACCGATGCCGAATGGGATCGCCGCGTCGCGCTGGGCGTCGTGCTCGCGGCTGCCCATTACCCCGATACCCCGCGCAAGGGGGACGTGATCAGTGGTTTGCCCGAAGAGTCCGCGGATGTGCATGTCTTCCACGCCGGCACGGTCGACCAGGACGGCAAGGTGGTCACCGCCGGTGGCCGCGTGCTGTGCGTCACGGCGCTCGGCGACAACGTCAAGCAGGCACAGAAGCGCGCCTACGACACCCTGCTCGGCATCCACTTCGACGGCATGCAGTACCGCCGCGACATCGGCCACCGCGCCATCACGCGATGACCCAAGGAAATCCCGGCGGAATGATCGATCCGACGCTGCTCAAGAGCTACTTCACCGGCCTGCAGGCACGCATCGTCGCCGCAGCCGAGGCGCTCGAAGGCGACAGCGGCGGACGTTTCCGCGCCGATCCGTGGCAGAAGGAAGCCGGCCAGCCGCTCGGCGGCAGCGGCCTGACCTGCATTATTGAGGGCGGCCGCGTCTTCGAACGCGGCGGCGTCGCATTCTCGCACGTCACCGGCGCCGCATTGCCGGCGTCAGCCACTGCCAAGCGCCCGGAACTGGCCGGCCGCGCCTTCGAAGCAATGGGCGTCTCCTTGGTCCTGCATCCGGAGAATCCCTATTGCCCGACGGCACACATGAACGTGCGCGCCCTAGTCGCCACCCGGGCCGACGAGGCGCCGGTTGGCTGGTTCGGCGGCGGCATGGACTTGACGCCCTACTACCCTTTTGCGGAAGACATCCGCCACTTCCATGCCACCTGCAAGGCTGCGCTGACCCCTTTCGGCGAGGAGACGCACGCGCGCTACAAGAAGTGGTGCGACGAGTACTTCTTTCTCAAGCACCGCAACGAACCACGTGGCGTCGGCGGCATCTTCTTCGACGATCTCAACGAAGGCGGTTTCGAGCGCAGCTTCGACCTGACACGCGCGGTCGGCAACGCTTTTGTCGAGGCCTACCTGCCTCTGCTCGAGAAACGCCGGCACACGCCATTTGGCGAACGTGAGCGCGACTTCCAAGCCTACCGACGCGGACGTTACGTCGAGTTCAATCTGGTCTGGGATCGCGGCACGCTGTTCGGCCTACAGTCGGGCGGGCGCACGGAGTCGATCCTGATGTCGCTGCCGCCGCTCGTCAAATGGCGCTACGACTGGCAACCCGAGCCCGGCACACCAGAAGCGCAGCTCTACGAAATGTTGCAACCGCGCGACTGGGTCTAGTACACGCCCGCGCTTTCTTGCGGCCAGCTCAGACGAATTGCTCGACCGCCGCCCGGTAATGGCGCATCGCTTCGACCGGGCGCTCGGTCTGTTCGAAAAGCCGTGCCAAGGCCAGACGCACCTCGCGCTGGTCGGCCAGCGACAGCGACGCTTCCAGATAACTCTGCGCCTTGCCCCACAGACGCTGCGCCAAGCATAGCCGACCCAGCGTCAGCAGCAGCTGCGCATCGTCCGGATACTCGGCCAACCACTTCTCGCCGCGCGCGATGCGGGAGGTAAGATTGCCGCCGGCACTGCGTCCGTAAAGGCGAACCAACGCCGAATCCCACTCCTCGTCCAACTGCGTTTCGATCAGGCGCTGCGCCTCGTCATGCGCGCCGAGCTCGAGCAGCGCCTCGGCAAAGCTACGCGCCAACCGGGGGCTGTATTCCTTGACCGGCACGAGGCGAAGATAGGCCGTCAGCGCACCGAGATCAGCGCGGCGCTGACGAACGTTCTCCTGATGCGCCTTGAGCTTGATCTCCTGCGCCAATTCGGGCAGCAGAGCGCCGCGCTTTTCGAGCAGGCGAGCAATGCGCAAGACCGCGTCCCAATTCCCACATCCCTGCTGCGCGCGCAGTTCGAGGCGCAGCGCCGCCAAATGCCGGCCGGCGAGCTTCTGCAAGCGTTGCAGCGCCTCCGCCGCCTCCTCGAAGCGGCGTGCGTCAATATGCATCTCGGCTTCGAGCATCAGGCGCGCTGACTGCATCTGCGGATCGTCGAGACTGGCCCGGTCGAGCCAGGCCTCCTGCTTGTATGGTTCGCGCAGACGCTGCGCCGCACGCGCCGCAATCAGCGCCGCCAGCCCCGGAGCCTGGCCTGCGGCATGCGCTTCGCTGGCCATTTTCAACGCCTGACTGAAGCGTCCCTCAAACAAGAAGCGCATGGCGTCATGAAAAGCCCCCGCCGCCTTTTCGCGTCGGCGCGTCTCGCGAAACGTGCGCACCCGCGCCGGCAGCGCCAGTGTCAGTGCCACGGCACGTAGCGCCGAGTACAGTACGGCGAAGGTACCGACCAGCAAGACGATGGCCAAATTGAGCGACACCTCGGCGCGATACGGAGGAAAGACCAAGAGCATGTAGCCGTCGTTGAAGTGCGCGGCCAGCGAAACACCCACCGCCAGGGCAAAAAGGGAAAGCAGCCAGAGCAAGCCTCTCATTTTCGCTCCTTGCCGAGCTTGAAATTCTTGATCGCCGAAAGACTGTCATTGAGCGTCGGCAGATCAATGCTGATCTGCATCACCGCCAGTTGCTGCAGTCCGCCCTGCGCGGCCTGCACCGCCTTGTCGCGCGCATCGAAGTAGCGCTCGATCCAGACCTGCGCCTGTTTCAGTTCGCTGCGGAAAGTCGCTTGATCATGAGCCAATAGGGCCAGGCGGGCGTTGAGCAAGCGCAGCTTGAGATTCTCGCGCAGAAAGAAGGATTGACCGGGCGCGAGCAAGGCTGGCTCGTCGCGGTCGAAACGCTGAATGCGCACGAGGCCACGCATCTCGCTCCAGAAGTCGGCGCCCAGCCGTTGCCAGAAGTCGGGATGGCCAACAGACGCTGGCGCGGCGACGGTCTTGGGTTTCGCGTCGGCCCGCAGGCGGGCATCGATCGCCAGCGGCAGGGTATCGACCGCGGCCAGCACGCCTTCCAGACGCAGATTCATGCCCGGCAGATCAAGTAGGGGCACGGCCCGCAGGCGATCCAAATCGTGGTTGAGGAGCTTGCGCAAGCTGATGAATTGAGGACGGCTGCTGCCGGCCAGCCGTGTATCGGCGGTTTGCAGGGCGAGCACAGCGCCCGACACGTTGCCCGCAAGTTGGAGCTGCTGCGCAGCCAGCGTCACGCTCTGTTCGACCTCCGCGAGCGCCCATTCGTCGCGGTTGCGCGCCAGATCCTGATAGAGCGCTTCCAGCGTCGCCTGCTGACTGCGCGATTCGTCGATCTTCATCTCCAGCGCGCCGAGTTTCTCCTGCACCGTCGCCAGTTGTTCCTGCGCCTGCTTGGCCAGGGCGCGGCTCTCCGCGCCCGCCGCGTCGCTCTCGGCCAGCCGTCGGGTGAACTCCTGTTGCGTCGTCGAGAGTTTCAGCCGCGTCTCGGCCCACTGCCAGCCGGCCAGCCCGAGAGCAATCAGGACGACGATCAGCCAGGGGTTACGCCAGGCGGCAAGCCACCGGTGCGGGGCCGCCGATGTTTCCGGGGGCCGCGGTAGCGAAGGGGAGATGTCGTTCAAGCCAGAGGGTTCTGCACTGGGCTCAGAGGGCTGTTCGCCGGGAATCGAGTTTCCGTTGGTCATGATTGTTGCCAATTATATGCGCACAAACCGGCGATGATTCCGGCATCGGCGGCGCCCGTTAGAATCACCCGGCGCAGGCCGAGTCCGCTTGCCGCCTCGGCGATGCGCCGATGCGGTACAAAAATCGGGGTCACGCGCAGCCGCTCGCGATCGGCATCGTCGAGCCGGTCGGCGAGGTTATGCAGCCCTTCGCTCGACGAAATGGTCAGCGCATCGAGTGCGTTCTCCCCCCACAGCGCGCTCAGTCGAGACACGCCCGTCGCGGGAAGTGAACGCCGGTAGCAACTGACGTAATCGACTTCGGCGCCGCGCTGGCGCAGCGTATCGGCGAGCAGTTCGCGTCCGCCGTTGCCGCGAAAGATCGCCACCTGCCGCCCAGCGATCTGCCCAGTCTGCAGTTCCGGCAGCGCCAGCAAGGCCTCCGAATCGAAGCGCTCGCTTGGTGCGATCACTGATCCGACGCCGTGCGCGGCGAGCGCCGCGACACTGCTCGGGCCCACCCCTGCCACCGCGAGGCCAAGCGGCCAGGCGCGTTTGGCGAGGATGGCCGGGACGCTAAAATCGACCGCATTGGGGCTGACGAAAATAGCCAGGGCATAGCGCTCAAGCTGCGCGATGGCAGTCTGTAAGGGCTGTGCATCGTCGGCCGGCCCGATCTCGATCAATGGCACGAGGACCGGCACACCGCCCTGTGCGGCAATTAGGCACGCCAGCACGGCGGCCTGCGCGCGCGGGCGCGTGACGACGATGGTTCTACCTTGCAAAGGCAGTTTCACTGGCAAGCAGCGAGTTTTTCCAGAATGGCGTCGGCGCCCTGATCGCGCAACCGCTGGGCCAACGCGCGGCCCAGCGCCTCGTCGTCTTGCGGCGCGCCACGCAGTTCGGCGTCGGCTACGTACTGGCCGTCGGGCGTGGCAATGAAGCCACGCAGCCACAACTCGCCATTGTCGAGGATGGCGTAACCGCCAAGCGGCACCTGGCAGCTCCCACCCAGGGCGCGCGAAAAAGCGCGTTCGGCACGTAGGCAGTGCGCCGTATCCGGATCATTGAGCGGCGCCACCAGCGCGACTGCATCCAAACGGCCCGACACGACCTCGATGCCAAGCGCGCCCTGTCCTGGTGCCGGCAGCGATTGTTCGGGGGTCAGCACCGACTTGATGCGCGCCTTGAGGCCGAGGCGAATGAGGCCTGCGGCGGCGAGAATGATCGCGTCGTACTCGCCGGCGTCAAGTTTCTTAAGGCGCGTATCGAGATTGCCGCGCAGGCTCTTGATCCGCAGTTGCGGATACTTGGCGCGCAATATCGACTCGCGGCGCAGGCTCGAGGTACCAACCACGGCACCGGCCGGCAGATCATCGAGGCCGGCGAATTTATTGGAGATAAAAGCGTCGCACGGATTCTCGCGGGCCGAGATGGCGGCAAGGACGAAGCCCTCGGGCATCTCCATGGGCACGTCCTTCATCGAATGCACGGCAAGGTCGGCCCGACCTTCCTGCATCGCCACTTCAAGTTCCTTGATGAACAGGCCCTTGCCACCGATGGCGGCGAGCGGGCGATCGAGTATCTGATCGCCGCGCGTTGTCATGCCGAGAATCTCGACCTGACTGTGTGGATATAATGCGGCAAGGCGATCACGCACATACAGCGCCTGCCACATGGCGAGGCGCGATTCGCGCGAGGCGATGACGATACGCGAGGGAACGGAGTTTGAAGAATTCAAGGCAGCATCTCGGAAAATTCGTCGAAGCGCGCGCGTTCATTGGCGCGACGGGCACACGGTGCATGCCCGCGATTCTAACATGCATGGCCGTACCGCTTGCAGCGGCGGCGGGCTAGGCCACGCGCCCAGGCTGATCGAGCACACCATTCAACCTTCGCCCAAGGCGCTTCCATGTCGTCCGACAAACCTGCGCACCAGCGCCCCGAACTGCCCGACTTTTGGGACCATCGTTTCCGCAATGGCGCGATACCCTGGGATGCCGGCCAAGCGCCGCAGGCCCTGCGCGACTTTGCCGACGACTATCGAGGACAGGCTGGCGGCACCGACCGACCGCGCGTGCTGGTCCCCGGTTGCGGCAGCGCGTGGGACGCGGCCTGGCTCGACGCACAGGAATGGGACGTGACGGCGCTCGATTTTTCCGCGGCTGCCGTTGACGCGGCCCGGCTCACGCTCGGCCAGCACTGGCATGGTCAGCTGTTGTGTGAGGACTTTTTTACATTCACCCCCGACGCCCCGTTCGATGTCATTTACGAACGCGCCTTCCTTTGTGCCCTGCCGCGCATGCTTTGGCCGGCCTACGCGCCGCGCATGGCGCAACTCATGCCCCCTGGTGGACTGCTCGCTGGCTGCTTTTTCCTCGCCGACCGGCCGAAAGGACCGCCCTTCGGCATCCTTCCGCAACAATTGGACGACTTGCTGACGCCCTATTTCACCCGCCGCGCAGATCGCCCGGTCGAGGATTCCCTGCCTGTTTTTGCCGGGCAAGAGCGCTGGCAGGTCTGGCAACGCCGCTGAGCTACGGCTCGACTTCCTGAAGCGAAGTCAGATAAGCCAGCACATCCTGGATATCTTTGGGCTGCAGAGCAAGAAGAACACCGTCCTTGACCGTTTCATCGTCGTGCAAACGATCCCCTTTGAGATAAGAATCGACCTGTTTTTTTAAATAGGCGGTGTACTGCCCGACCAAGCGCGGAAAACTGCCGTGCCCCTTGCCGGTCTTACCGTGGCAGTAGGCACAGTTTTCCTGGTAAATCCCCCTGCCGTTTTCGACATTACCCTCGGCGCGCGGGACCACCATGACCTTTTCCATGGCTAGCAAACGGGCGAGCGCATCGTCGCTATCCGCAAATGCCGGGGGCTTGGTCGGCAGCTCAATTCCCGCCAGGTAGGCGGCGACTTCGTTCATGTCGGCATCCGAAAGCTCGCGCGCTTCGGTGTAGGGAACCATCGGAATATTGATCCGGACGCGCATCTGGAAAGCCTTTAACTGGCCTAAGATATATTTTGGCGGCTGTCCGGCGATTCGCGGATATTCTCCTTTTTTGCCCCCCGCACCGAATTCGCCATGACAGGCGGCGCACGGTCCGTAGATTTCCTTGGCTTTCTCGACATCCACGGCGTACGCCGAAAGGGCAACCCCCGCCCCGAGCAAGAGCCGGAGCGCAATGAACACAGGTTTGAGTTTACGCATGCCAACCTCGACCGAAACGAGAGACAAATTGTACGTAGCCTGGGTGGCAGCGCCTTGATCGGTATTAAAAGTGGGCTTTCCTGCGGGCCAAAATGCTCGGACGCCCAACTATTACCGGACACCGTCGCGCCGCAGTTGAACGACGACGCTCAGGAACTCAGCTGTTTGGCGTAGGACTTGACCAATGGCCACTGCCGCCGGCTAACCGGCAACTTCTCGGCGACCCCGCGTAGCAGCGCCTGCCATTGCGTCTCAGCGTCGTCGGAGGCCGTCTTCTCGAAACCGCAGATCGCCTCTTTCGCCACCAGTACGCTGCGGTGTAGCCGGATGAAGCGCTCGGAAAATTCCTGTTCGAGCTGAGTCAAAGACTCGTCAAGCAGGTATTCACGATCGCGCGTACGCGCGGTTACGTACTTCAGATCGGCCTTCAGGTAGATGATCTCGAACAGCGGGATCAACAACAGTCGACCTCGCTCGCGGCACGACAGATGTGTGCGTGCCCCCTGCTGCAACTGGGCCAGTACCTGCGGCGCAGGCGGCGGGCGAAGCTGCCGCGCCTTCTGCAAGGCGGCCGCCAGGCGCTGCGCGCGCACGGGTTTGAGCAGATAGTCAACGGCGTTAAGTTCGAACGCCTGCACCGCATAACTATCGTAGGCCGTGACAAAGATCACCGCTGGCGGATGTTGGAGGTGCGCGAGATGGCGAACCAGTTCGATACCGTCCATCTTCGGCATGCGGATGTCGACGAGTACCACGTCGATCTGGCGGCCCTCGATCGCCTGCAGCGCCAACAAGCCATTGGCGGCTTCGGCGACGAGCGCGTTCGGCACCTCGGACGCGATGTCGGCAAGCAGGTCGCGCAGTCGGGTGCGCGCCGGCGCCTCGTCATCAACGATCAGTACGGAGAGCGTGGAAAGTACATTCGCTGTTGTCACGGGATCGGTGTCCGGCAGGGCAGTACGATGCGTACACGAAACTCCCGCCGGCCGTCGGCCAGTGCGAATTCACCGGTTTCCAGGCGCGCCTCGAGGTCGTAATGGAGCGCCAGACGCTCGCGGATATTGGTCAGTGCCATGCGGTTGCCGAGCAGATGTTCGGCGCCCCCGAGGCAGGGATTGGCCACTTCAATATGCAGTTCCCCGCCGCTGCGCGAGAAGCGGATGCGTACCGTGCCGCCCTCACCCGCGGGCTCGATGCCGTGATAAACGGCATTCTCCAGCAGGGGCTGTAGCATCAGGGGTGGCACCTTTAGATCAACTGGCACGTCGGCGATATCCCACTCGATGCGCAGCCGATCGCCCAGACGCAGCTTTTCCAGATCGAGGTACTGACGGCACAGCGCGATTTCGTCGGCCAGCGGCAGAAGCTCGCGATGATCGCGCATCAGGGCACGAAAGAGGTCGGCCAACTCCTCGAGCGCCGCCTCGGCCCGCCGCGGCTCGGCGCGGATCAGCGAGAGTACGGCATTGAGGCTGTTAAACAGGAAGTGCGGTCGGATGCGCGCAGTCAAGGCCTGCAGACGCGCCTCGGCTAGCGCGGGCGAAAAGGCGCGCGCCCGCAGCGCAAAATAGGACAGCATGACGCCGGCGGCCATCCCGCCGAGCAGGGCGGCGCGCAGCAGACGCGGCCAACCGCCGTCGTCGAGCGCCATGAAGCGCCAGAAATCCATCAGCAGGAAGGCTGACGCGGCGCCGAGCAGCACGATCAGGACCTGGGCGGCACGCACCGGCAACCGGCATAGCAAGCCGCCACTCAATGCGAGCAACGCCAGGTTGAACAGCAACAGCGGCTGCACCCAGGCGGCCAGATCGACGTAGCGTTGCAGCCAGTCGCCGACCCCGACGCACTGCACCAGCGCGGCGGCGAGCGCGAGCGCGTTCACGCCGAGCAGAACGCGCAGCATGACGCCGAAATTGCGAAAGTCCGGCAGGGGCAGGCCCGCCGCGTTTTGCTTTATACTTGCCATCTCTTTGAATTGGCGCCGATCCTGATTTTTGAAGCCATTCTAGCCCACGAACTTGCCCCCATCATGAGCCAATCAAATCCATCCCAATACACCTGGGCCGGCCGCTTCTCCGAGCCGATGTCCGACCTCGTTAAACGTTACACCGCTTCGGTCGATTTCGACCAGCGCATGTGGCGCCAGGATATCCGTGGCTCACTTGCGCACGCGAAAATGCTTGCCCGGCAGGGCATCATCCCGACGCAGGATCTGCTCGACATTGAGCGCGGCATGGCGCAGATCGTCGGTGAAATCGAAGGCGGCACTTTCGCCTGGTCGCTTGACCTCGAAGACGTGCACCTCAATATCGAGAAGCGCCTGACCACCCTCGTCGGCGACGCCGGCAAACGCCTGCACACCGGTCGCTCGCGCAACGACCAGGTAGCCACCGACATCCGCCTCTACCTGCGCGACGCGATCGACGACATCCTCGGTCTGCTCAAGCACTTCCAGTCTAACCTGCTCGATCTGGCCGAGAAGGAAGCGGCCACGCCGATGCCTGGCTTCACGCACCTGCAGGTCGCGCAGCCGGTCACCTTTGGTCACCATCTGCTGGCCTACTTTGAAATGACGCGGCGCGACGCCGAGCGCTTCGCCGATGCCCGCCGCCGCACCAACCGCCTGCCGCTCGGTGCCGCCGCGTTGGCTGGAACGACCTATCCGATCGACCGCGAATTCGTCGCCGCCGAACTGGGCTTCGACGGCATCTGCGAGAACTCACTCGACGCCGTCTCGGACCGCGACTTCGCGATCGAATTCTGCGCCGCCTGCGCGCTGTTCATGATGCATATTTCGCGCATGTCAGAAGAGCTGGTGTTGTGGATGAACCCGCGCTTCGGCTTCGTCAAGATCGCCGACCGCTTCTGCACCGGCAGCTCAATCATGCCGCAAAAGAAGAACCCTGATGTCCCCGAGCTGGCACGCGGCAAGACTGGCCGGGTGTACGGCCACCTGACCGCACTGCTCACCCTAATGAAAGGCCAGCCGCTGGCCTACAACAAGGACAATCAGGAAGACAAGGAACCGTTGTTCGACGCCGTCGATACGGTCACCGACACGCTGCGCATCTTCGCCGAGATGATGACCGGCATCACTGCCCGCCCGGAAAACATGCGCAACGCGCTGCGCCAGGGCTTCGCGACGGCGACCGACCTCGCCGACTACCTGACACGCAAGGGGCTGCCTTTCCGCGATGCGCACGAAGCCGTCGGTCTGGCCGTGCGCCGTGCCGAAGCACTCGGCGTCGATCTGCCGCAGCTGCCACTGGCTGAACTGCAGACGTTTTCACCGCTCGTCGCCGACGATGTGTTCGCCGTGCTCACCGTCGAGGGGTCGCTCGCCTCGCGTAATCACCTCGGCGGCACCGCTCCCGAGCAGGTGCGCGCCGCAGTGGCCCGCGCCCGCAGCCGCCTGTAGACGAAACGGCCGATGCCGCCATGGACAAGATCGGTAAGTACGAGCTTTTCCGCGAATTGGGGCGCGGCGCCACAGCCACGGTGTACCTTGGGCGCGATCCTTTCGCTCAGCGGGAGGTCGCGGTCAAGGTCGCGTTTCCCGACGTTCTAAAAAACCCGCAGCGTGGCAAGGCCTACTCGCACCTTTTTCTCAACGAAGCGTCGCTGGTCGGCAAGCTGGCGCACCCGCACATCGTCCAGATCTACGACGCAGTGGTGGCCGAAAACCTCTGCTACATCGTCATGGAATACGTCGCCGGCGGCACACTGGAAGCCTTCTGCACGCCCGACAGGCGGCTCCCTATCGAGCGCGTCGTCGAGATCATCTTCAAGTGCACGCGCGCGCTGGATTTCGCCAACCGGCTCGGCATCACGCATCGCGACATCAAGCCTGCCAACATTCTCCTGGTCGGCGCCAATCCGGACACCGCCGACATCAAGATTTCCGACTTCGGCGCGGCAATCACCGGCGCACCCGACCGCACACAGGTTTCCGGCATCGGCTCGCCGGCCTACATGTCGCCACAGCAGGTAAAGGAGCTGCCGCTCGATCACCAAACCGACATTTATTCGCTCGGCGTCGTCATGTACCAGTTACTTACCGGGCAATTGCCGTTCCAGGCGAACACCAGCTACAACATGATCTATCAGATCATCAACGGTGAACCACTCCGGCCGTCGGCGCTGCGCCCCGAAATTCCGGCGGCGCTCGACACCATCGTCGCGCGCGCCATGAACAAGGATCTCAAGCAGCGTTACGCGAACTGGCAAGACTTCGCGCACGATCTAGCGCAAGCCTTCCGCAAGCAGCCCCTGAAGATCCCGGCGAACGACATCGCCGACTCAGAGAAATTCGACACTCTCAGCGCACTGCCCTTCTTCGCTCCCTTCTGCGACGTCGAAATATGGGAAGTACTGCATTTCTCGCGCTGGCGGCGCGTGCCGCCGGGCGAAGTAATCATGCGCGACGGCGATCCAGGTGATTTCTTCTGCTTCCTCGCCGCTGGTGAACTCAAGGTCATCAAGGAAGGTCGGATTCTCAACCTGCTGACCGCTGGCGACTGCTTCGGCGAAATGGCCGTCATTGGCCAACCCAAGGCGCGGCGCGGCGCCGACGTGGTGGCGCTGACCGGCGCGACGGTGGTGAGTATCCCGGGCGACGCCCTACGGCAAGCTTCGGAGCCTTGTCGCATGCACTTCTATCAGGCTTTTCTGGAAGTGCTCACCAGCCGGCTGACCTTGGCCAACGCGCGCCTCGTTTCGCCCTGAGCCGAGCCCCGGGCACGCGGGCTATCGGGAACACACCGTCCGTCGGCGCGTGTTCTCGCGCCGTTGATACACGGCGCGCACGACGCTGCGCGTTGCATCAAACCGCACGTCGAGACGCGCCGCCTCGCCCCAATCGTCGCAAAAGCGGTACTCCCACACCAGTTCTTCACGCGCCTTGAAGTGGCCGCCGGCCGGGGCAGACGGACCGAGCAGGCGCAGCACGGCGGCCTGATCTCTTGCCGGGCTCGAGACGGGAAGATGCGGCATGTCGAGCACGTTTTTTTGATGCGCTGCAGGCGGCCGTCGGCGGTCTGCCAGCGTAGCGACGGCTCCCCCATGACCAGTTGCGCGACAAGCCTCGTCCAAGCGATTGGGTTGCGTAGCAAGCTCTAGGCGAGCGCGAAGCCAGCCCTTGGGGCTAGCCGCCG
>Ga0209125_1000848_pt1 | contig 34360 bp, 35 predicted proteins | sample BarGraIncub1131A_FD_184503 | JGI IMG/M metagenome (GOLD analysis project Ga0209125, IMG submission 184503) | Arctic peat soil microbial communities from Barrow, Alaska - Barrow Graham LP Incubations 11-31A (SPAdes) (version 2) | ecosystem: Environmental > Terrestrial > Soil > Wetlands > Peat... | reverse complement strand
GCGTGAAAGAAAAACCAGAGTCGGAAACCGTTGCTGACTCGGGGCAGCGCCGTGCCGCTGCGCGACCGGCTACCATCTTAAACCCCGCCCCTTTTTGTCTTGACTAAGGGGTCCACTCAACTAAACATAGAAACTTGCCAAAGGCTTTATAGATGATAATAGCTTTACGGTTAGAGCCCCCTAGAGAATAAAGTTTTAATGCTGTACGAAAGAGCTGTATGTAATGAATGAAGTATTTTGGGTTGTTTTGTTTTCCTTTGCGTCTTTGCGTGAGACGCAGTTTGCAGTTGGTCTTTCTCTCTTAGTTTTGCGTCCTTATCTGTGACTTGGGAGTCCTAGCGTGATATTTGGCATCGGTGTTGACACAGTTGAAATAGCTCGATTCGAGCGCTTCCTGCATGAGGGGAACGATGCGCTGTTCCAGAGGCTCTTCACCCCCGTGGAGATCGAATACTGTGCCGGAAAAAGGCGCAGCGCGCAGCATTACGCCCTGCGCTTCGCTGCCAAGGAATCCCTCCTGAAGGCTCTTGGCACCGGGCTTCGCGACGGGCTTTGCTGGAAGGACGTGGAGGTCGTGAACGACCATCTGGGAAAACCCGATCTGCGTCTTTACGGGCGCGCCCTGGAAATGTTCCGGGAGGCGGGGCTCAGCTCCTGCTACCTTTCGCTCTCCCATGACGCGGGGAGCGCTGTCGCCATGGTGGTACTGGAGCGTTAAATGAAGGTGGTGAGCGGCCAGGTCATGCAGCTTATGGATCAGCGGGCGATGCGGGAATTCGGCATTGCCGGCCTCACCCTCATGGAGGCCGCCGGCCGTGCCTGCGCCGACGCCATTTGCCAGACCTTCGGCCCGGGGGGCGGCAAGAGGGTGCTGGTCGTCGCCGGCAAGGGGAATAACGGTGGCGACGGCTATGTGATCGCCCGGCTGCTGCGGGAGCGGGGCTGGGACGCATATGTGCTGCTGCTCGCCTTCCCTGACGCCGTAACGGGGGATGCGGCGACCAACCTGGCGCTGCTGGACAAGGCAAGCGTGATCTTTGCGCCGGTTGGGGCGCCGCTGCCGGCGGAGCTTTTCCGGGGGGCGACGCTGATCGTCGATGCCCTGCTCGGTACCGGGGTGAAGAGCGAGGTGACCGGAGCCTTTCGCGAGGCAATCGAGCTGATCAACGCGGCGGGTAAGCCCGTCGTCTCGGTCGATATCCCCTCCGGCGTGGACGCCGGCAGCGGGCGCGTGCTCGGGGTGGCGGTGCGCGCCGACCTGACGGTAAGCTTCGCGCTCGCCAAGCTCGGCAACGTCCTGTACCCGGGCGCCGGACTTTGCGGCCGCCTGGTGGTGGCGGACATCGGGATGCCGGCCGCGGTCGTGGCCGAGGCTCCCGGCTGCGAGTTCGTCGACCTCTCCTGCGCGCGCCGGCTGTTCCGGCCGCGGGGGGCTTTGGCCCACAAGGGTAGCGCCGGCCACTCGCTCATCATCGCGGGCTCCACCGGGAAAAGCGGTGCCGCCGCGATGGCGGCGAACTCCGCAGTGCGCGCGGGGAGCGGCCTGGTGACCCTCGCGGTGCCGGCGGCGCTCAACCCGATCCTGGAAATGAAGACCACCGAGGTGATGACCCTGCCGGTGGGAAACCCGGAAGCGGGCTTTCTCCAGGCCGGCGCCCTGGACGCCCTGCTGCAGGGAGCCCGGGGCAGGGATGCGGTGGCCCTTGGTCCGGGACTGGGGAGCGCCCCGTCGACCGCCTATCTGGTGCAGTCGCTGGTTTGTTCCCTGCTGGGGCCGCTGCTGCTCGACGCCGACGGGCTGAACGCGGTCGCGGCCGCGCCCGGGATCCTGCTGGAGAGGCTTTCCCGGGTGACGCTGCTCACCCCGCACCCGGGCGAGATGGCGCGCCTGGCCGGCTGTTCCGTACCCCAGGTGGAGGCGGACCGGATCGGGATCTCCCGGGAGTTCGCCACCCGTTACCAGGTCTACCTGATCCTCAAGGGGGCGCGCAGCATCATCGCCGCGCCTGACGGGCGCATCGCCATAAACGGCAGCGGCAATCCCGGTATGGCGACCGGGGGGATGGGGGACGTGCTGACCGGTGTCGTCACCTCCCTGGTCGGGCAAGGGTACGACCCCTTTGACGCCTGCCTGCTCGGGGTCTTCGTCCACGGCTACGCAGCCGACCTGCTGGTCCGGCAGAAGGGGAGCCAGGGGATGAACGCCACCGACGTCCAGGAGATGCTCCCCGAGGCCATGAGCCGGCTGTCTGGTGCAACGCACCCCTTTGGTAGCGAACCCTGAAAACTCGCATACGCTTGCGCCGAAGCGCGCTTCGGCGCGCAGGCACGGATTGAACGGAAACTGCACGGATAACTGCTGATTAAACAAAAGTCTTAGGAGTGAACCAAAGAATCAAGTTTGAGGTTTATCTTGCCTGTTCCGCTTTTTTTTGCTCTTATCCGTGTACCGGTCTTTGACTCGTTTAGGGAACTACCAGCTGCAAGTACATTGAAAAACGGAGAGCTATTATGTTGAAGGCACAAGATGTCATGACGAAGGACGTTGTCACCGTGCGCCGCGAGACCACGGTCCGTGAACTCGCCACCCTTTTTTCGGAGCGCCATATCAGCAGCGTGCCGGTGGTCAACGACGCCGGAGAGCTGATCGGGATCGTCTCCGAAAGCGACCTGGTCGAGCAGGACAAGAACTTCCACATCCCGACGGTCGTCTCCATCTTCGACTGGGTCATTTACCTGGAGAGCGACAAGCGGTTCGAGAAGGAACTGGCGAAGATGACGGGCCAGACGGTGGGCGAGATCTATTCGGAACAGGTCCAGAGCGTGTCGCCCCTGGTTCCGGTTAGTGAGGTGGCGGATATCATGAGCCGTGACAAGGTCCACGCGGTGCCGGTCGTCGAGGCGGGGCGCGTGGTCGGCATCGTTTCCCGGATCGACCTGATCCGGACCATGATAGGCTGATACCGATGCACTGCGTCGTTACCAAAAGCGGGGCAGAGACCGTGGCGCTCGGCGCACGGCTCGGGCGGCTCCTGGCGCCCGGCGATCTAGTCGCGCTGGTGGGCGAACTCGGTGCCGGGAAGACCCAGTTCGCCAAGGGGATCGCTTCCGGCCTGGAGGTCGACCCCAGGACCCCGGTCACCAGCCCGACCTACACCATCCTGAACATCTACCAGGGGCGGATCCCCCTGTACCATTTCGACCTGTACCGCCTGCACGGCCCTGAGGAGGTCGAGGAACTCGGCTTCGAGGAGTACTTCTCCGGAGCCGGTGCCTGCGTCGTTGAGTGGGCCGAGCGGCTCGGGGAGGAGATGCCGGCCGGTCTTCTTACCGTGTCCCTTTGCCATGCCGGTGCCGACAGCCGGACCGTCTCCTTTGCCGCGTCCGGAGAGAGGGCGGCCGAACTGCTGGAGAGGCTTTTCCCCTGCTAGTTTTAGCATGAGGTGTCCGCGTCCGCGCTAGCGGCAAAAGGGGGGAGCCGGCCGAAGCCCGCTCCGTGCCAAAACTATTCGCAACGTGCCGTTTTTTCGCCGTGTTTGCCTCCGGGCTTCGTGGGCCCTTCACCTCCTTCCCTACCGCACCCCGGCCGACTTCCGGCTGCTGCGCCAGCCTTGGAACCGAGAACAATAAAAAAATGTTTTGACCCGCAGGTTTATTCTTGGTAATAAAGTTGTTCCGACCGCCGGAACTGAGAAAAGCCCCCGGCGGATCAACAGTTGAGCACAAGGAGGACTGACATGGCTTTGGTGGTCCAAAAATACGGCGGCACCTCGATGGGGTCTGTCGAACGTATACGCAACGTTGCCAAGAGAGTGGCAAAGACATACGACGCCGGCAACGACATGGTGGTGGTAGTCTCCGCCATGTCCGGTGAAACGAACAAGCTGGTAGCGCTCGCCAACGAGGTGTGCGAATTCCCGGACAGCCGCGAATACGACGTGCTGGTCGCGGCGGGCGAGCAGGTCTCCATCGCCCTTTTGGCCATGTGCCTGAAGGCCATGGGGTACAAGGCCAAATCGTACCTCGGCTTCCAGGTCCCGATCGTGACCGATAACGCTTTCAGCAAGGCGCGCATCGAGGAGATCCGCGACACCAAGATGAGGGGGGACCTGAAGGAAGGGACCATCCTGATCGTCGCCGGTTTTCAGGGCGTGGACCGCGCGGAGAACATCACCACGCTTGGCCGCGGCGGCTCCGACACCTCTGCCGTTGCCCTCGCTGCGGCGCTCAAGGCTGACGTCTGCGAGATCTACACCGATGTGGACGGCGTCTACACCACGGACCCGAACGTGTGCAAGGATGCCAAGAAGATAGAGCGGATCTCCTACGAGGAGATGCTGGAACTCGCCAGCCTGGGCGCCAAGGTGCTGCAGATCCGTTCCGTCGAGTTTGCCAAAAAATACAACGTCGACGTCCATGTCCGCTCGAGTTTCAATGAAAATATCGGGACCATGGTTACCAAGGAGGATAAAGAAATGGAAGCAGTGCTCGTCTCCGGTATAGCCTATGCCAAGGATGAAGTTAAGATAGCAGTCATGCAGGTCCCCGACAAGCCCGGCATCGCGGCGCAGATCCTCTCTCCGCTCTCCGACGCCAATATCTCCGTCGACATGATCGTGCAGAACGTGAGCGCGTCAGGACACACCGACTTCACCTTCACCGTGCCGCAATCCGACTTCAAGATGGCGCTCGCCATCACCAAGGAGACCGCGGAGGCGATTTCTGCCAAGGAGGTCCTCTCGGACGTGAACGTCAGCAAGGTTTCCATCGTCGGTCTCGGGATGAGGAGCCACGCGGGTGTTGCCACCACCATGTTCAAGACCCTGGCTGCCGAGGGGATCAACATCCAGATGATCTCCACCTCGGAGATCAAGATCTCCGTCGTCGTCGATGCCAAGTACACGGAGCTCGCCGTCAGGGTGCTGCACGACGCCTTCGGCCTCTCCGGAGTGGAGAAGTAGCACAAAGACCGTTCTACGTTCTACGTTCTACGTTCCAGGTTCTACGTTGACCGACCGCAATTTACGCGTATTTCAGAAGCATAATACCCATTGCCGGATAACGTAGTGTCAGAACGTAGAACGTAGAACGTAGAACGTAGAACGTAGAACGTAGAACGTAGAACGTAGAACGTAGAACGTAGAACGTAGAACGTAGAACGGTTCTAACGACTTAGTTTCGAAAGGTGGGGAAATGAGCCTGGTAAAACTGTACGATACGACGCTGAGGGACGGGACGCAGTCGGAGGATATCTCTTTTCTGGTTGAGGACAAGATCCGCATCGCACACAAGCTGGACGACTGCGGCATGCATTATATCGAGGGCGGCTGGCCGGGGAGTAACCCCAAGGACGTGACCTTCTTCAAGGACATCAAGAAGGAGAAGCTCTCCCACGCGAAGATCGCCGCCTTCGGCTCGACGCGCCGGGCCAAGGTGACGCCTGACAAGGACCAGAACCTCCGCACCCTGGTGCAGTCCGAGGCCGACGCGGTGACCATCTTCGGCAAGAGCTGGGACTTCCAGGTCCACGAGGCGCTCCGGATTCCGCTTGAGGAAAACCTGGAACTGATCTTCGACTCCCTGGAATACCTGAAGGCGCGCATGCCGGAGGTCTTCTTCGACGCCGAGCACTTCTTCGACGGCTACAAGGCAAACCCCGAGTACGCCATCAAGTCGCTCAGGGCCGCCGAACAGGGGGGCGCCGACTGCATCATCCTGTGCGACACCAACGGCGGCACCATGCCCTACGAGATGGCGCGCATCATCGCTCAGGTGAAGGCCGTCATCTCCACGCCGCTCGGCATCCACACCCATAACGACAGCGAATGCGCCGTCGCCAACTCCATCATTGCCGTGGAACAGGGGATCGTCCAGGTGCAGGGGACCATCAACGGCTTCGGCGAGCGCTGCGGCAATGCGAACCTCTGCTCCATCATCCCCGCCCTGAAGGTGAAGATGGGGATCGACTGCGTGAGCGACCCCCAGATGCGGCAGCTCCGCGAGCTCTCCCGCTACGTGTACGAGCTGGCCAACCTCGCCCCCGACAAGCACCAGCCGTACGTGGGGAATTCCGCCTTCGCCCACAAGGGCGGGGTGCACGTCTCCGCCATCCAGCGCCACCCCGAGACCTACGAGCACATGAGGCCCGAGCTGGTCGGCAACAACACGCGGGTGCTGATCTCGGACCTTTCCGGGCGCGCCAACATCCTCGCCAAGGCGACCGAGTTCCAAATCAACCTGGACAGCAAGGATCCGGTCACCCTGGAAATCCTGGAAAACATCAAGGAGATGGAGAACCGCGGCTACCAGTTCGAGGGTGCCGAGGCCTCCTTCGAGCTTCTCATGAAGCGCGCCCTCGGCACGCACCGGAAGTTCTTCTCCGTGGTCGGGTTCCGGGTCATCGACGAGAAGCGGCACGAGGACGAGCAGCCGATCTCCGAGGCGACCATCATGGTGAAGGTGGGCGGCAAGATCGAGCACACCGCGGCGGACGGTACCGGTCCGGTCAACGCGCTGGATAACGCCCTCAGGAAGGCCCTGGAGAAGTTCTATCCCAAACTCAAGGACGTGAAGCTGCACGACTACAAGGTCCGGGTCCTGCCTGCCGGCCAGGGCACCGCCTCCGCCATCCGCGTCCTGATCGAGTCCGGCGACAAGGAGAGCCGCTGGGGCACGGTCGGCGTCTCGTCGAACGTCATAGAGGCGTCCTACCAGGCGCTGATCGACTCCATCGAGTACAAGCTGCACAAGGACGACGAGGCGGGGTTACCAAGGAAGTGATGCCGCGCAGCAGCCGATTGGCCCTCTGGTGCCTCGCCCTGCTGCTCTGCGCCTCGCTCTACTTCAAAGGCCGCGTACCCACCGGGAAAGGTGAGGGCGCGGCCTTTTTTCGTGCCCGGCCCGGAACTATCACGGTGCGTCTTGCCGGTGATTTCCCGCGCCCCGGCCTGTACGAGCTTCCTGAAGGCGCTTCGGCCGTTTCCGCCATAAAAATGACGCTGCCGGGAACGCCGCTTCCAGCCGGCATCGCAGCTTCCGCGGGAGCCCGCCTCGACTCCGGAGAAGTGGTGACTCTCAGGCTGCGCGGCCGGGAAGTCGCCGATTTGTCGAAGGAAAGGATGGGGGCAAAGGAGCGGATGCTGCTCGGCATCCCGCTCGACCCCGACCTGCTGGGGACCGGGGAGTGGGCCTGCCTGCCGGGGATAGGCCCGGTCCTCTCCGGCAGGATCGTTGCCGACCGTCAGAAAAATGGCGCTTTCGGCGCGCTGGAAGGGGTGCTGCGGGTGCCGGGGATCGGCCCCGGCAAGCTCGCTGCGATCAGAAGGTATTTTTAATGCACTGCTAACGGCGGCAATTTACGGCCGTTATGCAACGGCGACGGTCGCCGTACCATTACAATCAGTCTAATGTTCCCGTATTGGCATGCAAGGTGAATTGTTGCTTCCCAACTGAAAGTCTTTAATCAACTCTTTATGGGGAGGTAACGTTCATGAAATGCCCGAAATGCAAAGGAAGAATGTTCGCCGAGAAATACTATGACTTCGTCAGGTCTTTTGACGCATGGAAGTGCACCTGCTGCGGTGAGGTCCTGGACCCGACCATCCTGGCAAACAGGGCAAGAAACTTTAACAGCCTGCTGGGCTGATATTCACTCTAAATTATCTATTAAAAAACGGGACCGCATGCGGCCCCGTTTTTTATGGTCTTCGGTGGTCTTCGGGTTAAAAAGCTTGACAGTAGGGAGCCGGTTCGCTATAAAGGATAAAATTGGTCTTAAAGGTGTTTTTATGATGGAGCTGACCCGAAAGGGAGAATACGCAATACGTGGCATCATCTACCTGGCCCAGCAGCCGCCGGGGCGGGTCTCGCTGATCAGCGAGATCGCCGCCGCCGCCGATGTGCCGCAGACCTTCCTGGCCAAGATCTTCCAGAGCTTTGCCAAGCTCGGGCTGGTCACCTCGTCGCGCGGCACGGGCGGAGGATTTGTCCTGGCCCGGCCGGCGTCCGCCATCACGCTTCGCGAGGTGGTCGAGGCGGTTGAGGGCCCGATCGTTCCCAACCGCTGCCTGCTCGGCAGTCCCTGCGACCGGGCCGGCCACCCCTGCCTGGTGCACGGCATCTGGAGGACGGTGCAGACGGAGGTCGTGCGGGTCCTGGACGGCGTCACCATCGAGACCCTGGCGCGCGGCGTAGAAGCGGCATAATCCGCAGAAAATTTTTTGCCACCAAATGAGATATAAAGGATCCGGTTTGTCGCCGTTTGCCGGTGACCGTTAAGCGGGAGGTTGCCGACCGGCAACCGCCGCCAGCCACCCGCAAGGGGTGCCGCTACAGGATCGTTGTTGTGATACCCTTGCGGGTACACCGGCCGACGGTGATCGGCGGGCACGGCCACCCGAGGTATCCGATTGCTCCCCTGGATAATTACCACTTTTGCAGGTGCTGGAAGGAGAGGCGCGCATGACCGTACTGCCAAAACGGCTGTATCTTTTTTATCGACAGGGGTTCCGCTCCATGGTCGTGGGCCGGTCCCTCTGGAAGATCATCGCCATAAAACTGTTCATCATTTTTGCCGTTCTCAAGCTGTTCTTCTTTCAGAACTATCTGGAAAACAATTTCAACTCCGAGCGCGAAAGGGCGGGACATGTCCTGGAAAACCTGACCGGCCCGTCGCCACATTGAGCCTGCGGGTCTCGCTATTGGTATTTTCACCGAGGTAATTTAATCGGCGGCGCAGCTTCTTGCCGCCAGCACACACAAGGAGGGTAAAGTGGGAGACCAAATTCTGACGACGGTGGACTGGGCACGGGCGCAATTCGCCCTGACCGCCATGTACCACTGGATTTTTGTGCCGTTAACCCTGGGGCTGTCTTTCCTGGTGGCTTTTTTCGAGTCCATCTACGTCAAGACCGGCAACGATGAATGGAGGAAACTCACTAAATTCTGGATGACCCTGTTCGGGATCAATTTCGCCATCGGGGCGGCCACCGGCATCATTCTGGAGTTCCAGTTCGGCACCAACTGGTCCAATTACTCCTGGATGGTGGGGGACATCTTCGGCGCGCCCCTCGCCATCGAAGGGATCTTCGCCTTCTTCCTGGAGGCCAGCTTCTTTGCCGTGATGTTTTTCGGCTGGCACAAGGTTTCCAAGCGCTTCCATCTCTTCTCAACCTGGATGGTGGCCGTGGGCTCCAATCTCTCGGCCGTCTGGATTCTGGTGGCCAACGGCTGGATGCAGTTTCCCACCGGGATGAGCTTCAACCCCGACAAGGCCCGCTTCGAGATGCAGAATTTCTGGGATATCGCCCTTTCCCCGGTGGCGGTGCAAAAGTTCACCCACACCACCAGTTCGGCCTTTCTGCTGGCTTCCCTCTTCGTCGTCGGCATCTCGGGGCTGTTTCTGCTGCAGAAGCGGCACCAGAAAATGGCCCAGCGCAGCATGGTGGTCGCTGCCGTTTTGGGGCTCGTCGCGTCGGTTTTCGTCGCCTTCAACGGGGACGAGTCCGCCTTCCACATCGCCCAACGCCAGCCCATGAAACTCGCCGCCATGGAAGGGCTCTACTACGGACAGGAAAAGGCACCGGTGGTCGCCCTGGGGATCATCAACTCCAGCAAGAAACCTGGCGATAACCTCCCTGCCTTCCATCAGGAGCTGAAGATACCCGGCCTCCTTTCGCTTATGGCGAACCGTAAGGTTGACAGTTTTGTCCCGGGAATCAACGACCTGGTGTACGGCAATGCCGAGCGTAACATCGTCGGTGCTCAACAGCGCATGGTCTCCGGCAAGATCGCGGTGGCCGAACTCACCAACTACAAGGGTGCCAAAGAGAAGGGTGATGCGGCAGCCGCAGCCTCCGCCTTGGAACGCTTCAACCAGCACAAGGAGGATCTCGGCTACGGCTATCTGGACAGCCCGGCCCAGGCAGCGCCACCGGTCGCCATCACCTTCTACGCGTTTCGTGTCATGGTTGGGCTCGGCACCCTGTTTCCGCTCATCTTTCTGCTGGTGCTCTATAGCGCCTACCGTGGTACCCTTGAGGGCCAGCGCTGGCTGAACCGGGCCTGCTTTGCCTGCCTCTTCCTGGGGTATGTGGCTCAACAGGCCGGCTGGGTTGTGGCCGAGGTGGGCCGTCAGCCCTGGGCCATCCAGGGGCTGCTGCCGGTTGGCGTGGCAAGCACCAAACTAGCCGCGAGCAACGTGCAGGCCACCTTTTTCATGTTCCTGGCCCTGTTCACCGCGCTGCTGCTGGCGGAGATTCGCATTATGATGAAGCAAATCAAGATCGGACCGGAGGCATAAACCATGATAGGAAACCTGGATATCTCAGTTCTTCAGCAGCTCTGGTGGCTGATCGTCTCCGTCGTCGGATCGCTCTTTCTCTTCCTGACCTTTGTCCAGGGGGGGCAGACCCTGATTTTCACCACGGCACGCACCGAGGAGGAAAAATCCCTCATCATCAACGCCATGGGCCGCAAGTGGGAACTCACCTTCACCACCCTGGTCCTCTTCGGCGGCGCCCTGTTCGCGGCCTTCCCGCTCTTTTACGCCACCAGCTTCGGCGGGGCCTACTGGGTCTGGATGCTCATCCTCTTCACCTTTGTGGTCCAGGCGGTCAGCTACGAGTTCCGCAAGAAGCCCCACAACGTCCTGGGCGCGCGGACCTATGAGATCTTCCTGTTCGTAAACGGCAGCGTGGGTATCCTGCTGATCGGCGCAGCGGTGGGGACATTTTTCACCGGTTCCCGGTTCAGCCTGAATCTCTACAACTCCGTCACCTGGGGGACAGCGTTCCACGGGCTGGAAGCAGCGCTCAACCCGTTCAATCTTGCCTTCGGCCTGTTCCTGGTGTTTCTGGCCCGGACCCTCGGTGCCATGTACCTCGTGAACCATGTGGCCCATGAGGCCCTGGTGCAACGGGCCCGCAGGGCGAGCTGGATCAACCTGCTCTGGGCTCTCCCCTTTCTGCTGACGGTCCTCTTCGGCCTTATGACCATGGACGGCTTTGCCGTTGACCCGGCCACGGGAAAGGTCTTCCTGGAGCCGGGGAAATACCTTCACAACCTGCTGGGGATGCCCGCCGTGCTGGTCCTGCTGCTGGGGGGACTCGGCTCCGTGATCTACGGCGTGGTGGCCACCGGCTTTCTGGGCAGGAACAGCGGCATCTGGTTTGGCGGGATCGGCACCGTGCTGGTGGGCCTGGCGGTCTTTTCCCTCGCCGGCTACGGCAACACAGCCTTCTACCCGTCCCTGACCGATCTGCAATCAAGCCTCACCATCTACAACGCCTCAAGCAGCAAATATACTCTCACGGTTATGAGTTATGTAGCCATAGCCGTCCCCTTTGTCCTGGCGTATGTCGCCTATGTCTGGAAGCTGATGAATGCGAAAAAACTGACCCTGGCTGAACTGACCGGCGAGGACGCCGGCGAGATGTACTAAAACAAAAAAGGAGATGGCAATGAACACGTTTTTGCTGGTAAGCTGGCTGCTGGTGCTGTTCGTCTCGTACCGAAGCTCCCTCGTGGTCCTCAAGAAAGTCGACCTGCTGTAATCCACAGCGCACTGCGAATAAACGGTAGCAACAGGCACAGGAGAATATCCTGTGCCTGTTGCTTTGCTGCCGTTTCCGGTCCGGCATCGGCGTCTCCGGCAGCCCGAGCCTGGCGACTCCCCGGCCTTCGCCGTATCGTACCTGCCTTGCGGATCACGACGCTGGTGGCTTTCATTCTTGGGCTGTTCGTGTTACTGTACTGAGTCGGAGTGTACCGGTTGTTCCGGGGCAGGGCGGACGCCGAGCTCCTCGCGAGGCAGCACGGGGCATGCCGACGGCTGCGCGTTTTCAGCTTTCCGCTCCCGGCAGCCCGGGAAAACGCGGGTAGATATGGCCGGACCGGCTCCCGCTCTGCATCCGACAACCCGCCTGGGCTGGAACGGTAATACTATTTCTATGTTGACAAGCTCGCCCCCCCTTTGTTATTTTACCCTCTTGTTATCTATGGAAAAGGAAAAGCGCCGGCCCGAAGCGGTCCCTCGGCCCCGCAGCTTGCCACCCGAAGCCCCGGAAACCCGTCACCAGATTCCCGCCCTGACACGCATGCACCATGCATTGCGGCAGATAGCCTGCCATATAAAAGCGCACAAAAGAGAGGATTTACGATGCAGATCAATGTTGAATCGCTAAGCACCATCAAGAAGAAGATAAACTTCGAGATCCCGGCCCAGCAGGTCACCGCCGAGATCGACAAGGCTTACGCTGAAATAAGGAAGCATGCCGCCGTCAAGGGGTTCCGCAAGGGGAAAGTCCCGATGGGGCTGATCGAGAAGCATTACGGCGACAAGATGTCCGAAGACGTGCTGAAGAACCTGGTGAACGACACCTATTTCAAGGCCGTGACCGATCAGGGGCTGAACCCGGTCTCCTACCCGGTGATCGAGAGCGACCCCCTGAAGCCGGGCCAGCCGTTCAGTTACTCCGCGACCGTCGAAGTATTCCCGGAAGTCGCGGTCAAGGACTATCTGGGTCTTGAGGTCGTCAAGGAACAGCTGGTCCAGGACGACCAGGCGGTGGCAGCGCGTCTGAAGGAGATGCAGGAGAGCCTGTCCCAGCTGGCGCCGGCTCCCGAGGGGCATGCTGCGGCCCAGGGCGATTTTGTCATCTTCGACTTCCTGGGGACACTCGATGGGGTCCCGTTCGAGGGAGGAGAGGCGGAGGACTTCCAGCTCGAACTCGGCAGCGGCCGGTTCATCCCGGGCTTCGAGGAGCAGCTGGTCGGCATGAGCGCCTGCGACCAGGGGACCATCAAGGTCAGCTTCCCGGAGAACTACGGCAGCGAGCTCCTGGCGGGAAAACCTGCTGAGTTCGCAGTCACCATCAAGGAGATCAAGGTCAAGGAACTCCCGGAGCTGAACGACGACCTCGCCAAGGAGTTCGGCGAATTCGAGACGCTCGACGAGTTGAAACAAAAGCTCGGCGAGCTCCAGCAGGCCCAGGAAGAGCGTCGGGTGGAGAACGAGTTGCGCGAGCGCCTGATCAAGTCACTCGTCGAGAAGAACGATCTGGAAGTCCCCGAGATCCTGGTAGACCGTCAGGTTGCCATGATGCTGGAGAACAGCAAGCAGAGGCTCGCCTCCCAGCGGCTTTCCCTGGAGATGATGGGGCTTACCGACGATGGGTACAAGATCCAGTTCAGGGACGTGGCGAGGGACCAGGTCAAGGGTTCGCTGCTTTTGGATGCGGTAGCCGATAAAGAGGGGATCGAGGTGACCGACGAGGATATCGCCCGTCAGATCGGCGAGATCGCCGCGGGGACCAAGCAGGACCCGGCCACGGTCGCCAACCTGTACCAGACCAACGCGCGCGCCAAGGAGAACCTGGTCGTCCAGCTGAGAGAGGACAAGGCGGTGCAGTACCTGCTGGAGCGCGCCAAAATCGTCGAAGTACCCAAGGCTGAAATTCAACACTAGGAGCGTCCCATGCTTGTACCGATAGTAGTGGAGCAGACCGGCCGGGGCGAGAGATCGTACGACATCTACTCGCGCCTCCTGAAGGACAGGATCATCTTCCTGGGCGGACCCATCGACGACAACGTCTCGAACCTGGTCATCGCCCAGCTCCTCTTCCTTGAGGCCGAGGACCCGGACAAGGATATCCACCTCTACATCAACTCCCCCGGTGGCGTGGTCACCGCGGGGATGGCAATCTACGACACCATGCACTATATCAAGGCCCCGGTTTCCACCATCTGCATCGGGCAGGCCGCCTCCATGGGGGCGTTCCTGCTGTCGGGCGGGGAGAAGGGGAAGAGGTTTTCGCTCACCAACGCGCGCATCATGATCCACCAGCCGATCGGCGGATTCCAGGGGCAGGCCTCGGACATCCACATCCACGCCAAGGAGATCCTCCGGATGAAGGTGCAGCTGAACGAGCTGCTCGCCGAGCATACCGGCCAGAGCGTGGCGAAGGTGGAAGCCGACACTGAGCGCGACTACTTTATGTCGGGTGAAGAGGCGAAGACCTATGGTATCATAGATTCCATAGTGGCCAGAAATGTCGTCACCGGAGGTGCCAAGTGAGCAGAAGAGATGACCGTTCCGACACGCTGATCTGTTCCTTTTGCGGGAAGAGCCAGGAAGAGGTAAAGAAGCTGATTGCCGGGCCCACGGTCTACATCTGCGACGAGTGCATCGAACTTTGCAACGACATCATCGCGGAGGAATCGAAGCTCGAGGACGCCTCGGGTACCGACGTGAAGAAGCTTCCCAAGCCGCAGGAGATCAAGGACGTGCTCGACGAGTACGTCATCGGGCAGGGGAGGGCGAAGAAGGTGCTCGCCGTCGCCGTATATAACCACTACAAAAGGGTCGAGGCGATGACCAAGCCCGGCGAGGTGGAGATGCAGAAGAGCAACATCCTGCTCTTAGGCCCCACCGGAAGCGGCAAGACGCTGCTCGCCCAGACGCTGGCCCGGATCCTGAAGGTCCCCTTCGCCATGGCGGACGCCACCAACCTGACCGAAGCGGGCTATGTCGGCGAGGACGTGGAGAACATCATCCTGACGCTCCTGCAGGCGGCGGACTACGACGTGGAGAAGGCCCAGAAGGGGATCATCTACATCGACGAGATCGACAAGATCGCACGCAAGTCCGACTCCCCCTCCATCACCCGGGACGTATCCGGCGAGGGGGTGCAGCAGGCCCTTCTGAAGATCATCGAGGGGACCGTGGCGAGCGTCCCGCCCAAGGGGGGCCGCAAGCACCCGCAGCAGGAGTTCCTGAAGGTCGACACCACCAATATCCTGTTCATCTGCGGCGGCGCCTTCCCGGGGCTGGACAACATCATCCAGCAGAGGATCGGCATCAAGACCCTCGGTTTCGGGGCCGACGTGAAGAGGAAGGTGGAGAAGAAATCCGGCGAGCTTCTGGCCGGAGTCACCCCCGAGGACCTTCTGAAGTTCGGCTTCATCCCCGAGTTCGTCGGGCGTCTCCCGATGCTCGCCTCGCTCGCCGAGCTCGACGAGGAGGCGATGGTGCAGATCCTCAAGGAGCCGAAGAACGCCCTGATCAAGCAGTACCAGAAGCTGTTCGAGATGGAGCACGTCAAGCTGAAATTCACCGACGGCTCGCTCGTTGCCATCGCCAAGGAGGCGCTGAAGCGGAAGACCGGCGCGCGCGGCCTGCGCTCCATCCTCGAGAACGCAATGCTGGACATCATGTACGAGATCCCTTCCCAGGCCATGGTGAAGGAGGTCGTCATCTCCGAAGAGGTGATCTACAGCAAGGAAAAACCGATCGTGGTCTACGAGAACGTGGCGGAATCCGCCTGACAGAACAGGACATCATGACGACAGAACCAAGCAGCAGACGCAAAAAGAGGGGGAATCCGGAAAGATTCCCTCTCTTTCCATTACGGGACATCGTGATCTTTCCGCACATGGTGATACCGCTCTTCGTGGGCCGGGAGAAGTCGGTGCTTGCCCTGGAAGCGGCCATGGCGGATAACGACAAGCGGATCCTGCTCGCCACCCAGAAAAACGCCAAGACCGAGGAGCCGGGGCCGGACGACATCTATCCGGTCGGCACCATCTGCCAGATCATCCAGCTCCTGAAGCTCCCCGACGGCACAGTGAAGGTGCTGGTAGAGGGGAAGCGGCGCGGCAGCATCGTCGCCTTCTCGGGGGAGAGCGCCTTCTTCGAGGTCGAGGTGGAGGAACTCGCCGAGCGGAGCGTCAAGGGGAGCGAGATCGAGGCGCTCAAGCGCGGGGTGATCGCCAGCTTCGAGAAATACGTGGGGCTCACCAGTTCGGTGCCGTCCGAGGTGCTCTCGAGCGTGACGGGAATCGCCGACCCGTCAAGGCTTGCCGACACCATCGCGCCGCACCTGAACTTGAAGGTCGCCGAGAAGCAGGAGCTCCTCGCGCAGGCCTCGCCCGCCAAGCGCCTGGAGCGGCTCCTTGCCCTGATGGGCGCCGAGATCGAGATCCTGCAGATCGAGAAGAAGATCCACGCCCGGGTCAAGAAGCAGATGGAGAAGACCCAGAAGGATTACTACCTTAACGAGCAGATCAGGGCGATCCAGAAGGAGCTCGGGGGGAAGGACGAGTTCAAGCAGGAGCTGCGGGGTCTGGAGGCGAAGGCCGCCAAGCTGCCGCTTCCGGCCGAGGCCAGGGCAAAGGCGCTCGCAGAGATCAAGAAGCTGAAGCAGATGTCGCCCATGTCCGCCGAGGCGTCCGTGCTCAGGAACTACGTGGACTGGCTCCTGTCGCTTCCCTGGGGCGTCTTCGCCGAGGAAAGCGGCGATCTGGCTGCGGCAAGGGCGCGACTGGACGCCGACCACTACGGCCTGGAAAAGGTGAAACTTCGCATCCTGGAGTACCTCTGCGTGAACGCGCTGGTCCCGGGGCTCAAGGGGCCGATCCTCTGTCTGGTCGGTCCCCCCGGGGTCGGCAAGACCTCGCTGGCCCGTTCCGTGGCCAAGGCGACCGGGCGCGACTTCGTGAAGATGTCGCTGGGAGGGGTGCGGGACGAGGCCGAGATCCGGGGGCACCGGCGCACCTATGTCGGCGCCATGCCGGGGCGGATCATCCAGTCCCTGAAGAAGTGCGGCTCATCGAACCCGGTCTTCCTCCTGGACGAGATCGACAAGATGACCGCCGACTTCCGTGGCGACCCGGCGTCGGCGCTCCTGGAGGTTCTCGACCCGGAGCAGAACAGCTCCTTCAACGACCATTTCCTCGACCTGGACTACGACCTTTCCAAGGTCATGTTCATCACCACGGCCAATTCCAGCCACTCCATTCCCCGGCCGCTTCTGGACCGGATGGAGATCGTCCGGCTGGAGGGTTACACGGAGCTTGAGAAGCTCGCCATCGCCCGGGAGTACCTGGTCCCCAAGCAGGCCAAGGCGAACGGCGTGGCGGATAAGGGGGGGAGCTTCTCGGACCCGGCCCTCCTGGAGATCATCCGCCGCTACACCCGGGAAGCCGGGGTGCGCGCCCTGGAGCGGGAGATCGGCGCGGTCTGCCGCAAGATCGCCTTTTCCCTGGCGCAGGGCGGCAAGCCGAAGAAGCAGGTTCAGCCGAAGGCCGTGGCCGGCTACCTGGGCGCGCCGCGCTTCAAGTACGGGGAGGCCCCAGGCGAGGATGCCATCGGCCTGGTCACCGGGCTCGCCTGGACCGAGGTGGGAGGCGAGCTCCTGAACATCGAGGTAGTGACCCTGCCGGGGAAGGGGAAGCTGACCGTCACCGGCAAGCTGGGCGAGGTGATGCAGGAGTCGGCCCAGGCCGCCATGACCTACGTGAGGAGCCGCGGCGAGCTGCTCGGCTTCGCCAAGGACTTCTACCAGCATCTCGACATCCACATCCACGTCCCCGAGGGGGCCATTCCCAAGGACGGCCCCTCCGCCGGTATCACCATGGCCTGCGCCCTCACCTCTGCGCTCACCAGGAGGCCGGTACGCCGCGACATAGCCATGACCGGCGAGATCACCCTGCGCGGCACGGTGCTCCCGATCGGCGGCCTGAAGGAGAAGCTCCTGGCTGCCGGGCGGGGCGGGATCCGCACCGTCCTGATCCCGAAGGAGAACGAGAAGGACCTTGCCGAGGTCCCGAGGGAGATCACGGCGGGGCTCACCGTGCATGCCGTCTCACACATGGACGAGGTGCTCGGTTTCGCCCTGCTGGGCGCCGTGGAGCTCCCGGGAGCACTCTTCGGGGAGGCCCCGCTGCCGGCAGCTGAGAATAATGTGGCGGCACACTAGAAAAGGATTGACAGTTCCAGAAATGTTCTGGTATAAGGTTACTTCACTTTGTGAGCAGATCAGGAGGCAGCGGATGAACAAAGCAGAACTGGTAAGCGCCATGGCCGAAGAGGCCCAATTAACGAAGGTTGATGCTGAGAAGTCCCTGAAAGGGATTCTGGATGCGCTGACAGACTGCCTGGCCGGGGGCGACAAACTTACCCTGGTTGGATTCGGTACCTTCAGTGTTGCAGAAAGGGGCGCACGCACCGGCCAGAACCCCCAGACCGGGAAGAAGATAGAGATCCCCGCCTCGGTTGCCCCGAAGTTCAAGGCAGGTAACACGCTGAAGGCTCTGGTTAACGAGTAAGAAGTCAGCTGCAAAAAGCCGGTTGCACATGCGGGGTTGTAGCTCAGTTGGTTAGAGTGCTAGCCTGTCACGCTAGAAGTCGCGGGTTCGAGCCCCGTCAACCCCGCCAATTTATAATGGGCCAATAGCTCAGCTGGGAGAGCGCCAGCCTTACAAGCTGGATGTCACAGGTTCGATCCCTGTTTGGCCCACCATATGAATAGTGCACCGGTGCAGTTTAAGTTTTGAAGTTCTATGTTCAACGTTTTAAGCTTTTGGGTTATCAACGTAGAACGTAGAACGAGTGTCAGTCTGTAGAACGCAGAACAGTTTCAAGTTTGGGGTTGTAGCTCAGTTGGTTAGAGTGCTAGCCTGTCACGCTAGAAGTCGCGGGTTCGAGCCCCGTCAACCCCGCCATAACCAAGGAGAGGCCACGAAAGTGGCCTCTCCTTTTTTTTTCTGATGGGCACCCCATGCCGCCCCGGCGGCGCTTCGCAATAGAGAACGCGCTGCTGCAGGATCTAACTCCTCCTCCCCAGTCCTTGCTCCACCTCCGGGGGAGGGAACTGGTTAAGGCCGTCAAGGCACCCGGGGAGCTTGGCAGGCAGCGGCTCCCTTTCGCTTGACTTGGCAAAGGTAAATGGTTTATCATCTCGCTGTCGTTTCGCGGCCCCCGCGGCTCGTCCGGCGCCTGGACGGCAAGCCGTCCAATTTTTCAGTGCCGACGGCATTGCCAACCCTCAAACCTAAAAAGCGAGTCCTCTTGAAAGCTGTCGTAGTTATCCCGACCTACAACGAACGAGACAACCTGGAGCGGCTGGCCAGGCTGATCCTTTCCCAGGACGCATCGATCAGTCTGCTCGTGGTCGATGACAATTCCCCGGACGGCACCGGAGCGCTTGCGGACCGGCTGGCTGCGGAGACTGACCGCGTCAGCGTGCTGCATCGCGCCGGGAAGCTCGGCCTTGGTTCCGCCTACCGCGAAGGGTTCAAGCTGGCGCTCGCCATGGGCGCCGACCTCGTGGTGCAGATGGACGCCGACTTCTCCCACGACCCGGCGATCCTGCCGGTGTTCTTCCAGAAGATGCAGGAGTGCGACCTCGTCATCGGCTCCCGCTACCTGAACGGAATCAGCGTCGTCAATTGGCCGCTGCGCCGGCTCATGCTCAGCTACTTTGCCAGCTTCTACACCAGGGTGATCACCGGCCTCAGCATATCGGACTGCACCAGCGGCTTCAAATGCTTCAGCAGGAGCGCGCTCGAGGCGATCGACCTGGACCGCATCCGCTCGGACGGCTACTCGTTCCAGATCGAGATGAACTACCGCTGCGTGGAGCGGGGTTTCCGGGTCGCCGAGGTGCCGATCATCTTCATCGACCGGCATGCAGGCACCTCCAAGATGTCCAAGCGCATCGTCCGCGAGGCGGTCCTCATGGTCTGGAAGCTGAAGCTCGGCTCCCTGGTCGGCCGGCTCCTCCCCAAGGGGAGGCCCTGATGCGGGAGCTTTGGTCCCTGGTCTGCCTGTCCGGTCTCTGGGGCTTCGTGATCTCCACGGTCGGCCTGATCCTGCAGGGCTTTCCCGCCCGCGGTGTCTGTGCGGCGAGCCCATGTCTCCGGTGGGGTGGCGCGCTCCTTTTCTGCTTCATCACCTGGATGGTCGGGATGGCCCACGCCTGACCGCTCCCTTTCATCCGCAGCGCTCCCCAAAGCCGTCCCACCTGACCGGCCCGGCGAGTTCTGCCCCGACCCGGGCGGGACGCTTGCACGCCGGAATTACTTGCTCTTTAATGTTTTAATTCTCTTATATTTGTGATACTGGTAGTGACCTATGTCCATCTTTACGTGCAAGATAGGTTCTTCCGACGGCAGGATCGTTGTGAAGGAGTTCGAGGCGGTAAACTCCGCTCTCCTCAGGCAGAGCCTGGAGGAGCAGGGGTTCGTCGTATTCGAGCTGCGCAAGAAGCCGCTGCAATTTCTCATGGAAGGCGGCCTGGGGCGCAGGAAGATCGGCAACAAGGAACTGCTGCTGTTCAACCAGGAGCTCCTCGTGCTACTGAAGGCCGGGCTTCCCATCCTGCAGGCGCTGGACACCATCCTGGAGTCGGGCGGCGGCAAGCTGAACGAGATCCTCACCGCCATCCGCGAGGACGTCAAAGGCGGGACGGCCTTCTCGAGCGCCTTCGAGAAGTTCCCGAGGGTCTTCCCGCACCTGTACATCGCCTCCATCCAGGCGGGCGAGCGGACCGGCGACCTGCCGCAGACCATCAGGCGCTACATCGCGTTTCTCAAGCGGACCGAGGGGTTCAAGGGGAAGATCGTCGCCGCGCTGTTCTACCCTGCCATTCTGGTGACGGTCGCGTTCGCTGCCGTCACCCTGCTGCTCGTCTACGTGGTACCGACCTTCAGCACCATCTATGCCGACTCCGGCGCAGCCCTGCCGATGCCGACCCAGATGCTGATCAACTTCACCAGTTTCCTCAGGCGCTACCTGCTGCTGTTCGTGGGGGCCTTCTTTGTCGGAGCGGCGCTGTTTCGGCGCTGGAGCGCGACCGAGACCGGGCGCTACGCGGTAGACGGCATGAAGATCAAGACCCCCTTCCTGGGCAGCGTGCTGACGCGCTACTCGGTGTCCGGTTTCACCCGCACCCTGGCCACGGTGCTAGGCTCCGGCATACCGATCGTCGAGGCCCTGAGGATGTCGGTCGGCACGCTCAACAACAAGGTGCTGGAACGAGGCCTCTTGACCGCGGTGGTCCGGGTGGAGGAGGGGAGCAAGCTCTCCAGCGCCCTGGAAAGCATCAGGCTGATGCCGCCCCTGGCCCTGCGCATGCTCTCCGTCGGGGAGACCACCGGCTCCCTGGAGGAGATGCTTGCCGACATCTCGGACTACTTCGAGGAGGAGATCGAGCGCAACCTCCAGGTGCTGACCACTGCCATCGAGCCCGCCATCATGATCGTCATGGGCGTGGTCATCGGCGTCATCATCATAGCCATGTACCTCCCTATCTTCAAGATCGCGAACACCGTCGGGGGTTAGAACCTTTATATGCTGAAACCGTTCCGCAGAAAAAAGCTCGGCGACATCCTCCTGGAGCAGGGCGAGATCACGGCAGACCAGCTCGCCTACGCGCTGGACCGTCAGCAGACCACCAAGGAGCGTCTGGGCGCCATCTGCCTGAGCGACGGCCTGATCGGCGACGTCGCCCTCGCCAAGGCCCTGGCCGAGCAGTTCGGTCTGGAGTACATCGATCTCAAGGGGGTCCGGCCGGACGAGTCGATCCTCACTGCGATCCCCCCCGAGACCATGTACCGCTACCATTTCATCCCCCTCGAGCTGCAGGGCGACCTCCTGGTGGCGGCCATCGCGGATCCCACGGACGTCCTCAGGCTGGACGAGATGTCGCTGCTTTTGGAGCGGCCGCTCAGCTTCAAGGTCGCGGCGGAGTCGGATATAGCCTTCCACCTGAAGCGCGGCGAGGGGACCAGCCGGGTACTGAAGGAGGTCTCCGAGGACTTCATGCTGCAGCTGGTGACCGAGACCGAGAAGGGGGAGGAAGTCCTCTCCGTCGAGAACGTCTCCGCGGACACCAGCCCGATCATCAAGCTGGTCAACACCACCATCCTTGACGCGCTCACCAGAAGGGCCAGCGACATTCACATCGAGACCGCCCAGGAAGGGGTCATCATCAAGTACCGCATCGACGGCGTGCTGTACAAGGCGACCGATCCGATCGACGGCCACTTCCAGGGACCGCTCATCTCCAGGCTCAAGGTCATGAGCGAGCTGGACATCTCGGAACGGCGCGTTCCCCAGGACGGCAGGTTCAAGGTGCGCATCGGAGCCAAGTCCATCGACTTCCGCGTCTCCATCATGCCGAGCGCGTTCGGTGAGGACGCGGTCATCCGTATCCTCGACAAGGAGAGCATCGCCAGCGACCTGCGGGGGCTCACCCTCGAGACTCTCGGCATGGAGAGCCACGAGATCAAGCGTTTCAGGAAGATGATCAAGGAGCCCTACGGCATGGTGCTGGTGACCGGACCGACCGGCTCCGGCAAGACCACGACCCTGTACGGCGCCCTCACGGAGATCCACACCGGCGAGGAGAAGATCATCACCATCGAGGATCCGGTCGAGTACGTCCTGAACGGCATCACCCAGATACCGGTCAACGAGAAGAAGGGGCTCACCTTCGCCCGTGGGCTGCGCTCCATCCTGCGCCACGACCCGGACAAGATCATGGTCGGCGAGATCCGCGACTCCGAGACCGCGCAGATCGCGGTTCAGTCCGCCCTGACCGGGCACCTGGTGTTCACCACGGTCCATGCCAACAACGTCTTCGACGTGATCGGCCGCTTCACCCACATGGGGATCGACCCCTACAACTTCGTCGCCTGCCTGAACTGTGTCATGGCGCAGCGTCTGGTCCGAAAGATCTGCCCCTCGTGCAAGCGGCCGGCTGTCGTCTCCGACGAGCAGCTGCGCGAGTCCGCCATCGATCCGGACCGCACGCGCGGCATCACCCTTTACGAGGCGGTCGGCTGCGACGACTGCAACGGGACCGGCTACCGGGGACGATCCGCCATCGTGGAACTGCTCGACCTGAACGACGAGATCCGCGAACTGATCATCGCCAAATCGCCCATCGCCACACTTAAGAAGGCGGCCAGGGCTGCGGGCACCCTCTTTCTCCGGGAGTCCGCGGTCGCCAAGGTGCTGGCGGGCGAGACGACGCTCAAGGAGATCAACCGTGTCACCTTTGTGGAGTAGGTGAATATGCTATTTTCCAAGAACGCTCTGGGGCTGGAGCTGGCAAACGACGGCCTGCGGCTCGCCCTGGCGACCGGCGGCAAAACGGTGCGGCTCGACGCGGCACTGGTCGCTCCCTTTGCCGCCGGCACCCTGCAGCTGTCGCGCCGCGAACCGAACGTGACCAACCCGCAGGCCTTCGTCGCCCTGGTCAGGGAGGCGCACCTGCGGCTTTTGACCAAGGAGAAGACCGTTTCGGTTTCGCTTCCCGACGCCACCGGCCGCGTGATCCTGCTCGACCTGGAGGCGAGGTTCAAGAACCGGGACGAGGGGCTGGACATCATCCGCTGGAAGCTGAAGAAGAGCCTTCCCTTCGATATCAGCCAGGTGCATCTCGACTACCAGACCCTGGCCGAGAAGGAAAACGGCGCCGTGTCTCTGCTGGTTTCGCTGGTCTCGCGCGCGGTGATGACCCAGTACGAGGATCTGCTGCTGGAGGCGGGGCTGGAGCCGAAGTTCCTCGATTTCACCTCCTTCAACCTGTACCGGCTCTTTGCGCCGCGCCTGGAGATGTCGGAGAACAGCGCCTTCGTTACCTTTTACGGCGGCGCCATGACCGTGCTGTTCTTCTTCGGCGGGGTGCTTTCGTTCTACCGGAGCAAGGAGACGGTCGGGGAGGCGCAGAACCTGTTCCGGGAGGTGAACAGCTCCTTCCTCGTGTACCACGACAGGCACCCCGGGCGGGCGGTGGGCGAGGTGTTCTGCATGGCCGGCGCCGCCGACGCCGAGGCGTTCCGCTCCCTGGTCGCCGAGGCGAGCGGCCTGGAACCGGTGCTGCTCGACCTGGACCGCATGGTGAGCCTGGGCCGGGGGTTGAGCCTCGACCGGCCGACGCTGCACTCGCTGGCCGGCTCGATCGGCGCGGCGCTTAGGAGCCTGGGATGAAACTGACCATAAACCTTGCCACCAGGCGCTACGTCAACCTGCGCCAGCTCAATGCGGCGCTGGCGGCGTGCCTCGTCCTTTTCGCCGCCCTGGCCATCTTCAATGTGCAGGAAATCGCCGGCAAAGCGGCGGAACTTGCCCGCATCGAGCGCCTGAGCGCGGCCAGCGGCCCGCGGGTCGGCGGGGTGCCGGTAAGCGAGGCCCAGCTGAAGGGGCTTAGCACCCGGATCCGCTTCGCCAATGCGGTAATCGAGAAGAAGACCGTGAACTGGCTCACCGTGCTGGACCGCCTCGAGGAGGTGGTGCCGAGCGGGGTGGCGCTCACCCAGATACAGCCGGATCTGCGCCTGCAGCAGCTGAAGATTGCCGGTGTGGCGCGCAGCTTTGCCAATCTCCGCGAGCTCCTGGATACCATGGAGCGCTCCAAAAACTTTTCGGAGGTGTACCTCTTGAGCCAGAGCGAAGCCAAGGTGGGGCTGACGCAGCATGGTATCGTCTTCGACGTCGCCTGCAAGGTTGACCTGCGATGAACTACGAGATGCTTCGCGAGATAATCGGGGTCAGGCGGAAATCCTTCGGCTTTCTCGCCTTCCTGGTCCTGTTGAATCTGTCGCTTTTCCTGTACCTTTCGCTTTGGCAGAAGCCGGAGCTGGAGAGGGCGCAAAGCGCCTGGTTTGCCAAGCGGGATGCGGCGGCGAGGGGGGCGGACCAGAGCGTGGCCGCCCGCTACCGGGACGGCCTGCGTGATCTGGAACTGTTTCAGAAACGGCTCATCCCGAAAAAGGATTTTGCCGGCTTTCTCAACGAACTGTTCAGCGCCGCCCGGAACAATTCGCTCTCGCTCAAGGGGATAAGCTACAAGCCGACCCTGAACAAGGAGACCGGGCTTGTTTCCTACGGCATCGCCTTCAGCGTTTCCGGAAAATACGCAGCCGTCAAGAGCTTCATCGCCGACCTGGCCCGCTTACCCGAAATGGCCACCCTGGACTCCATCTCCCTGGGCAACAGCAGCCAGACGGAGGAGTCTGTCGATCTGAAGGTCCAGCTGACGGCGTATCTCAAGATGGAGGGGGCATGAACCGCAAGAAACTCATCCTTTGCCTCCTGCTGCTCGGGCTGGCCGGTTCCATCGCCTACAGCGTCCTGCGGGCGCCGAAGCAGCCGCGGGTGGCGACGCTCAAGTACCGGCCGGGGGGTGCCGCGCCGGCGGCCAGAAAGGGCGCTGCCCCGTTACGTGAGGCCGATGACGCGAAGGTCCACCTCGAGCTGCTGGACCGGGAAGCGCCGCGATTTTCCGGGTATCGCCGCAACATTTTCAGCCCCATCTTCAAGGAAGAGGTGAAGCTCCCCCCCTTCAAGCCGCTGCCGCCGCCCCCCAGGCCGGTGCTGCCGCTGCCGCCGCCGCCACCGGCTCCGCCTGCGCCTGCGCCTGCGCCGCCACCGGCCCCGACGGCTGAGGACATCGCTGCCGGCGAGTTGGCGAAGTTCACCTTTCTCGGATTTCTCAAGAAAAATGGTGAAAGGACCGTATTCCTTTCCAGCAACAACGAGATCTTCCTGGCCAAAAAAGGCTCCAATCTCGGGACGAAATTCCAGGTGACAGATCTGACGGAAGATGCCATCACCATTAAATCGGTTGCCGGAGGGAGAGAGCTCGTCATACCGCTTCTCGAAAACAGGGCACTCAGCACGCGCCGCACCAGCCAAAGACCTTAAGGAGCAACCGCATGCATAGCATAAAACCTATCTCGACCCTGGTCCTCGTGAGCCTGCTCTTTTCCGGCTGCACGTCCGGGCGCACCGCCTTCAGCAAGGCCGAAAGACTCGAGCGTGACGGGAACCTGGATGCGGCGCTGGTGAAATACGCGGAGGTCGCCACTGCGAACCCCGAGGTGGGGGAGTACCGGGCCAGATTCCTGACGGCGACCGACGCAGCGGCCAAGGCCCACTTCAGTAAGGGGGAGGCCTTCTTCGCCCTGGGCAATTACGATGACGCCCTCAGGGAGTACCAGAGCGCCTACGCGATCGACCCGACGCATCTTCAGTCCAAGCAGCAGGCGGAACTGGTGCAAAGGCTCAAATCCGCCCAGGCCTACTATCTGGAGGGGGCCGATTTCGAGAAGAACCGCAAGCCCCGCGAGGCGGTGGCCGCCTACAAGCATGCCCTGGAGTTCGAGTCCGGCAACAAGGAGGCCAAGGAAGCGCTGGACCGGCTCCTTTTGAGCAAAAAGACCAAGCTCGACGGCTACGAACTGAACCTCAAGTCGAACAAGCCGATCACGCTCAAGTTCAAGGACGCCAAGATCAAGGAGATCTTTTCCATCCTGTCCCAGCTGTCGGGCATAAACTTCGTATTCGACGACGCGGTGAAGGACGTCAACATCTCCCTGTTCCTGGAGAACGCCACCTTCCAGCAGGCGATGGAAATCATCACCGGCATGCAGAAGCTCGGCAAGAAGGTGCTGAACGAGAGCACCATCATCCTCTTTCCCAAGACGCCGGAAAAGACCAAGCAGTACGAGGAACTGTTCGTCCAGACCTTCTACCTGAACAAACTGGATGCGAAGAAGGCGGTGAACCTGATACGCACCATGCTGCAGGTGAAGAAGATCTACGTCAACGAGGAGATGAACGCCCTGGTGATCAGGGACACCCCCGAGGTGATCGAGGTGGCCCGGAAGATCCTGGAGGCCAATGACGTTCCCGATGCCGAGGTGCTCCTCGAGGTGGAGGTTTTCGAGCTCACCAAACAGAATGCCGAGACCTTCGGCCTGGCGCTCTCCAAGTATGCAGTTTCCCTCGGTGTCACCACCCCGCAGGGCGGTTTCCTGACCGACTCGCTCGGTTCCGTGACGACCACATCCACGAACGGCACTGCTTCGACCACCGTAACCCCCCCTAACGTGACAAACCTGCTCAACCTGGCCGCCTACCGGGGGTTCAATGGTTATCTGACGGTGCCTAACGCCACCTTCAACTTCGGCAAGACGCTCGCCAACGGGGAGACCCTCTCCAATCCCAAGATCAGGGTGAAGAACCGGGAAAAAGCCAAGTTCAACGTCGGCACCCGGGTGCCGATCACCACCACTTCGTCCCCATCAGGCGGCGGCGTCAGCGTTAACGTGCAGTACGTCGACGTCGGCGTCAAGCTGAATGCGGAGCCGACCATCCAGCTCAACAACGAGGTCTCCATCAAACTCGGTCTCGAGGTAAGCTCCATCCTGCAAAAGGACACCATCGGCACCGACCAGGCGACGACGGTGGTCACCATCGGCACCAGAAACCTGGATACGGTGCTCTCCCTCAAGGATGGCGAGACCAGCATCATAGGCGGGCTGATCCAGAAAACCAAGACAGACAGCAAGAGCAAGATCTTCCTCCTGGGCGATATACCGTTCCTGGGCGCGCTCTTTACCAACACGAACGATTCCGGGAACAAGACCGAGCTCATGCTGGCTATAACGCCGAGGATCGTCCGTGCCGTGACGGTGCCCGAAAACGACGTCGCCGCCTTCTGGTCCGGCCGCGAAGACGAGCCCTCTTCGAACAAGCCGTATTCTTCCTTCACCCAGGATTCCGACTTTGTCCCCGCCGCAGATACTCCTGCCGCTGGCAATCCTGCTGCAGGTGCTCCCGCTGCTGCACTCCCCGCTCCCGCAGCCGTTACTTCGTCAGCATTGGGACGCTCCGCGACTCCTGCTGCCCGTCGCCGCGGAGCTTTGGCGGTCTCGACCCCAGCTGCTGCAACTCCAGAACCGGCTCCGGCAGCTGCTCCGGCTCCAGTAGCTGCTCCGGCTCCGGCTCCAGTAGCTGCTCCGGTTCCGGCTGCCGCTGCCGCCGCACCTCCGCTTGCCGCAGTACCTGCTGCTCGAGTTCCGGCCGTAACTCCTCAGGTAAAGAAAGTCCCGGTTCCCGCTGCGCGTAAGCAGGTCGCATCTGCATCTCAGTCGAAGATAGCGCTCAGCCTGGATGTCCCGGCTTCCGTCAAATTGAACGACCAGTTCAGCGTTCAAGTTAATGAAACCGGCGCCAAAAACCTTTACAGCACGGTTTTCGTGGTGAAGTATGATCCGAAGATCCTTGAGGTTCAGACCAAGTCAGAAGGTCCCTTCATGAAACAAAACGAGGTGCCCACAAATTTTCAGGCGTTTGCCGATACCAAGAAGGGGGAACTCTGGATCTCCCTGTCAAGGGTGGACGGTGAGGGAGCCTCAGGAAACGGCGTCCTGGCCACCGTCACCTTCAAGGCGATAGGCAAAGGTGCGGCCGCCATCGGTCTTGCCAATACCAACTTCACCAACAAGGCGAGTGAGTCATTCATTGTCACCCCGTTTAACACCGTTGTGGAGGTAAAGTAGCCTTTGCAGGCTTGACACCATGTGCAGAATCTTCGACAATAACCGCGGGCTGAGCCTGATTGAACTTGTGGTGACCATGGTCATCCTCTCCATCCTCGCCTCCCTGATCCTCCCATCTGCCCGGATGACCTCCACACGGGTCAAGGAGATCGAGCTGAAGAGGACCCTGCGGCAGATCAGGACCGCCATCGATGACTATAAAAAAATTTACGACAGGGGTGTCGAGGAAAAAAAGATCCCTGTGGTGATTAACAAGTCGGAAGGTTACCCTGAGACTTTGCAGCTGTTGGTCGATGGCGATGATATTAAGGGATACCTTGGGTACAAGAAGAAGTTTCTTCGCAGGGTGCCTTCAGACCCGTTCCACCCGGTGCAGGCAGGCGAGCCTGCTTGGGGCGTGCGCTCCTCTACAGACGAGCCGGACAGCACTAACTCGGATGGCCATGACGTCTTCGACGTCTATTCCCTGAGCGACCGGACGGCCATCGACGGAACGAAATACAAGGACTGGTGACGGCATGTTGAAGAGGATATTGAAAGCACAGCGGGGATTCACGCTGATAGAGCTGATGATCGTCGTCTCCATCATCGGGATACTTGCAGCCATAGCCGCGCCGAACTACCAGTGGGGCATCATCAAGGCGCGTGAGGCGGTACTGAGCGAGGACCTCTACATGTTCCGCTCGACTATCGATCAGTTCTACGCCGATCAGGGCAAGTATCCGGATTCCCTGCAGGAGATGGCCGATAAGAAGTATCTGCGCGATGTTCCCAAGGATCCCTTCACCAAGTCGAACGAGACCTGGGTCGTCATGGCCCCGCCGTCAGCGGACCCTCCGATCCCTGGCCTCGTGTACGATGTGCACAGCGGATCCCCCCTGGTCGGCTCCAACGGCAAGCCGTACAACGAGTGGTAACCGGGACCCTGCTGGCCCGGCTACCCGTTCACTCGAAGAGGCTCATGAAATGATTCAACTGCACAACGTATTTATGTCGTACCAGGCCGAAACGTCTGCGCTGACGGACATCAACCTGAAAATCCCCAAAGGGGATTTTGTTTTTTTAACCGGCCAGTCTGGCGCCGGAAAGTCGACTCTTTTGAAGCTCCTTTATGCCGACCTCACCCCGACTCGCGGCCAGGTGCTGATCGACGGTGTGAACCTGACCCGGCTGACACGCTCCCAGATCCCTTTTTTGCGCCGATCCATCGGGGTGGTGTTCCAGGACTACAAATTGCTGCCCAACCGAAGCGTGCTCGAGAACGTCGGCATCACGCTCGAGGTGCTCGGCTGGGGGAAGCGGGACATCGGCAAGAAGGTGTACCACATCCTGAAGAGAATGGGGCTGGAGGACAAGGTGAACTCCACCCCGCTGAGGCTCTCCGGGGGGGAACAGCAGCGGGTGGCCTTGGCCCGGGCGCTGGTGAACGACCCCAAGATCCTGATCGCCGACGAGCCGACCGGAAACCTCGACGACGAGAACAAGGAGCAGATCCTCGCCATCTTCAAGGAGGCGAACATCCGCGGCACCACGGTGGTGGTGGCGACCCACGACCAGCGCGTCATCGTGAACTCGCACCGCAGGGTGATTCATCTGGAGAAGGGAAGGATGCTGGAGGTGCCCGATGTCCAAAGCTAAGCAGGCGATGCGTCCCAAACTGGCCCGGGAGGGTTTCTTCGGACGCTTCGGCTATTTTTTCGTCCGGGCACTGGCCAACCTGCGGCAAAACGTCTTCACCAGCGTCGTGACGGTGGGGACCATCACCCTCGCGCTCTTGATCGCCGCCCTGTTCCTGCTGGTCTACGTGAACCTGGAGGGGATGGCCGAGGGATGGAGCGACAAGGTGCAGGTCACCGCGTACTTCGACCGCGAGCCTGCACCGCTTGCGGTCGCGGCGCTTAAGGGGAGGGTGAAGGCGCTTCCCGGCACGTCCAAGGTGGCCTTCGTCACCAAGCAGGAGGCCGAGAAGAGATTGCGCGGCCGCCTCAAGGGACAGGAGTCGCTTTTAGAGGGGATCAGCCCCGAGGTGCTCCCGGCGTCGCTTGAGATCCGCCTCGACCGGGGGCACCGCGAGAGCGCGGCCGTCGCCTCCTACGTGGCAGCGCTCAAGCAGCTCCCCGGCATCACCGAGGTGCAGTACGGGGAGGAGTGGGTGCAGCGCTTCAACACATTCATGAATTTCTTCCGCCTGGTTGGTGCGCTGTTGGGCAGCTTCCTGGGGCTCGCGGTACTGTTCATCGTCTCCAACACCATCAAGCTCACCATCTATGCGCGCAAGGACGAGCTGGAACTGCTCGGCCTGGTGGGCGCCACCCGCTTTTTCATCAAGGCGCCCTTCCTGATCGAGGGGGTGCTGCAGGGGGCGCTGGGTGCGGTGCTGTCCCTGGTCGCCCTCTTCGTTTGCTACTACGCCTTCCTCCATAACGCGGGAAACTTCCTGAGCGTGAACCCGGCAGCTGAGGGGCTCTCCTTTCTGCCGGTCACGCACGTGGCAGCTCTTCTGTGCGGCGGAGTGCTGCTCGGATTCATCGGGAGCCTGACCTCCCTAAGAAGGTTCATAAACGTCTAACAGCAATCGAAACACAGAGCCAGAGAGGACACAGAGTAAGACGAAAAAATCAGTCAAAGTACTGCGACTTATTTGAAACAAAGATTTTATTGTAACACCGGTTTAGTTTTCTCTGTAACCTCCGTGGCTCTCTGTTTAACAGCTTTTTAAGGATTAACGTCTAGCATGTGCAGCCATCCCGTCATACTTTCCCTCTTCCTCGCCCTCCTGATCCCCAGCATCACCCTTGCCGGGGTGAAGGAAGACCTGCAGGGGGTGAAGAAGGAGATCCGCGAGAAAAACCACCTGCTCTCGAATACCCGCAAGGTGGAGACCCAGGTGTCTGGCGAGCTGGATCAGATCCAGAAGTCGCTCCAGGAGAAGCAGTCCAGCCTGGTCGTGCTCGGACGTGACCTGGCCGGCGTGGAGCAGGGGATCGGCAAGACCCTGAACGAGATCGAGCGCACCCGCGCGGAGGCGGGGAGAAAGCGCGCCCAGATGGACCGGAGGGTGGCCGCGCTCTACAAGGGGGGGGAGATGGGAAACCTGAGGGTTTTCTTCTCCTCGGAATCTTTTCCCCAGATGACCGAGAACCTGCGCTACATGAAGAGCGTGCTGGAGAACGACAAGAAGCTTTTCGCCCAGTATAACGGCGACCTGGAGCGTCTGAAGGGGCTCAAGACCCGCCTGGAGCAGGATGCGGCGCGCAAGGAGGGGATCCGGCGCTCCATCGAGGCCAGGAAACGCGAGATTGAGCAGGAGAAGGGGCGCAAGGCGACTTATCTGGTCAAGGTGAGGCAGGACAAGCAAGGCTACCTCAGCTCCCTGAAGGAGCTCCAGGCCAACGCCCAGCGGCTGCAGAGCATGTTTGAAAGGCTTGAAGCGCGAAATAGAAAGGCGTATAGTGCGAAAAGTCGGGTCGCCAAGGTGGCCAAGGGGGGCAAGGGGGGCAAGGGAGTTCAGGCCGCTCAGGCCGCCCAGGCCGCCCTACCGCCCGCTCCTCTGGTGCCCAACCATGGGCTCGGGGCGCAGAGGGGGAGGCTTTCCCTCCCGGTGAAGGGGACTATCGTCGACCGTTTCGGCAGGCACAAGCATCCCGACTTCGACTCCTTCACGGTCAGCAACGGCATCTCCGTCGCGGCACCCGCCGGTTCCCCGATCCACGCGGTGTTTGACGGCGAGGTGATTTTCGCCGACTATTTCAAAGGTTATGGTAATATGGTTATCGTTGACCATGGCGGCGGCTTTTTCAGCCTGTACGCGCACGCCGCAAACGTGGTCAAGAAGGTCGGTTCGAAGGTGGCGAGGAACGACGTCCTGGCGAGTGTGGGCGACCTGGACTCCGCCAAGGGACCGGGGCTGTATTTCGAGATACGTTATCAGGGCAAGCCGGTCGACCCTGCCCCCTGGTTCAGGTAAAAGGGCACTAACATATACCTCTGGAGGCATTAATGTTCAAGGGCAGTAAATTCAAGAAAACAACACTGTTCGTCGTGACCGTTTCACTGCTGACGCTGACCATAGCCTTTGGCGTGCAGCGCAGATGTGCGGCCCAGAGCGGCGGCAACGACTACGAATCGATCGAGCTTTTCACCGATGTCCTTTCCATCGTGAAGAAGAGCTACGTCGAGGAGGTGGATACCAAAAAGCTCGTCTACGGGGCGATCAACGGCATGCTCTCCTCTCTCGATCCGCACAGCTCCTTCATGCCCCCGGATACCTACAAGGAGATGAAGATCGACACCAAGGGTGCTTTCGGGGGCCTCGGGATCGAGATCACCGTCAAGGACGGTATACTGACGGTCATCTCCCCGATAGAGGACACCCCGGCCTTCAAGGCAGGTATCAAGGCCGGCGACCAGATCCTGAAGATCGACGACAAGTTCACCAAGGACCTGACCATCACGGATGCGGTGAAAAGGATGCGCGGGCTCAAGGGGACCAAGGTGACCATCACCATCATGCGCGAGGGCTTTGAAAAGACCAAAGAGTTCGTGCTCGAGCGCGACATCATACAGGTCAAGAGCGTGAAGTTTAAGGTGCTGGATGACGGCTACGGTTACGTGAGAATCTCCCAGTTCCAGGAGAAGACGGACGACGACCTGGAGAAGGCGCTCAAGAGCCTGCAGTCGGAGCATAAGGAGCTCAAGGGGCTGGTCCTCGACCTGCGCAACGATCCGGGCGGACTGCTGGACCAGGCGGTGCGGGTGAGCGAGCATTTCGTCGAGGAAGGGAAGCTGATCGTCTACACCGAAGGGCGCGAGAAGGACTCCAAGATGCGCTTCACCTCGCGCAAAGGTGGCAAGGAGGGGAACTACCCGATCGTGGTGCTGATCAACAGCGGCAGTGCCAGTGCCTCGGAGATCGTGGCCGGGTGCCTGCAGGACCATAAGCGGGCGGTCGTCATGGGGACCCAGAGCTTCGGCAAGGGGAGCGTGCAGACCATCATCCCGCTCTCCGACAACTCCGGTCTCAGGCTCACAACCGCCAGGTACTTCACGCCGAGCGGGCGCTCCATTCAGGCCAAGGGAATAACCCCCGACATCCTGGCGGAAAAACTGGAAATCGCCGCGACCACGGCGGACAAGAAATCCGACGGCATGCACATCAGGGAGAAGGACCTGGAAAACCATTTCGAAGGCGAAAAGAAGAAGGAGGATGCCGACGAGAAGAAGGTCAAGCCGGCGCCTTACAAGACCGATGAGACCGTCAAGGGAGACTCCCAGATTCTGCGCGCCCTTGACCTGCTGAAGGGGTGGGAGATACTGAAGACCATGGGCAAGGTGTGACGCCTGTCCGACGTTTGAGATGAAAAAAGCGGAAGGGGAATTCTCCTTCCGCTTTTTTTTACTCTCAGGGCGTGGTCTCCCTGAGAGAACTTTCCACCGCCTTGACATTAAAACTGTTGCTGACGTAAAAGTTAAACGGTACACTTTGCACCAGTTCTCACGGCACCTGCCTTTGCACGACAGGTTCCTCTAAAATATGTGTCAGTTGTCAGTTCATTCAGCCTTATGTCATTTTACCGTGAGGTCAATGCATGATCAAGCTCAAGCGAACCGTTGTATTCCAGTTGATGCTCCTGTGTGGCCTCCTTCTCGTTCCCTTTTCGGCATTTGCCGCCGCGACGATCTCCGTGGCCCCTGCAGGGAACGGTGCCTTTGTCCTGCAGGCAAGCGGCCTGGATGCTCCCGCCGGCATGGACATCACCGTCACCTACGATAGCTCGCGTCTCTCCAACCCTCGCGTGGTGCAGGGAAGCCTCACCAGTGGTGCGATGCTCGCGTCAAACACCGGGGTGGCCGGGACGGTCCGTTTTGCCGTGGTCAGCACGAGGGCCATGAACGGGAGCGGACCGATTGCCACCATCAACTTTGATCCGGTTGGCGATTCCGCCGGCACTATCACAGTGAAAGGGACTGTCATTAATCTGGCCGGAAAAACGTTGTCCGTTAGCTTCAGCGGATGGACTGCTCCGGCAGCTGCGACTGTTGCCGACAGCACTACGGCCACCGACACCACCGACACCACCGACGAGGACGACGAGGACGACACGAAGAAGAGCAGCACGGACTAGACCCCGTGTGAGTGGGGTTGCATCCACGATGACGTAAAGAGTGGGCTCCCACCTCGCGTACAGTTTTCTAGGTGCCCGCCACCGAGAATCAGCCTCCGGTG
>Ga0209125_1000846_pt1 | contig 34392 bp, 30 predicted proteins | sample BarGraIncub1131A_FD_184503 | JGI IMG/M metagenome (GOLD analysis project Ga0209125, IMG submission 184503) | Arctic peat soil microbial communities from Barrow, Alaska - Barrow Graham LP Incubations 11-31A (SPAdes) (version 2) | ecosystem: Environmental > Terrestrial > Soil > Wetlands > Peat... | reverse complement strand
TAGAGCCGAATAAAGTAGAAAGTGCAACCATAAAGCAGACATTGAACGAAGAATGTCAAATTTTAAGACAACAAACCTAAAAAATGACTATTTTTCAAAACCTAATTTTTTTATTGCGGATTTAAGGTTATTGATGAATAACTGGTTTTTATCGGATTATGATTTTTTCTTTTCTTCTGCTGCAATCAATGCATTGATGAATTCTTCAATTTGCTTAGGATCAAGCTTTTTGCCAATTATTTTTTTATCCTTATCGAGAATAAAAATTACTGGTGTGGTCTTAATATCATACAATTTTTTGTACGTAAAGTCGTATGGATTCCAAGCGTTTATCCAATTGTAAAGCTCATGTTCGTTGACAAAATTGATCCATTTTTTCTTCCCTTCAACACCTCCCAACATATGAATTGCCAGCACACTAACTCCCTTCGGTTTTAATCTTTGGTAAACCTCGTACAATTCAGGAATTGATTTTTTACAATGGCTGCAATCACTTTCCCAGAAAGCAAGGATGGTGTATTTCGAATCAATATTATAAAAGTCGATATAACTTCCTATATATGGATTGTTCCGGGCTATGGTATCGGTTTTCGCCTGTATAAAATGTTCTGAAGGAACCCAAACCATTTGCATGGCTGGTGCTTTCTTTCCCAAAAGCAGGGGTTTAAGACTGGCCACAGTTTCTTTTGTCTGTCTGATGAAAGCGGTGTCGCTAAAAGTTGCTTTTGGAATGTACCATTTCTCGGCGATGTGCGCATAAACAGCGTCGAATCCCATGATTTGACTTGTGGCGTAATTATTAAATAGGGTAATCAGCATATACCGGAAAATTTCTTTGTCTTTTTCGGCAATCGTTAAAAGCTTATCACATTCGAGGTTAATTGTGTCAGGAATCTGGGGAATCGCCTTTTCAATATATCTTTTAATTTTTTCATCGTAGATTGGAGTTCTTAAAAATCGGGCATCAGAAAGATCAAGGTTGTCGAAATAATGATTGCGGTAATAGCGATATTGAAACAGAGAGTCGATGATTTTGCCATCATTGTTTTTAGGTGGATCAGGTACTTCAATTTCTTGTGTGCTTTTAATAAATTTGCCGACAAAATTATCTTTTTGGCTGTTAATCAAGTTGTTGGATTGAGTTTTTAAATAAACGGAAATTTGTTTTATCTGATCATCAATTTTTTTCAGCTCTTTTTTATCCTGAATATTCTTTTTTGAATCAATTAATTCATTTGTTTCTTTTTGTTTTTTGCTTAAATCCTTGCGATACTCAAGCGCTGCAGTATTTTCGGGAGAATCTTTGAAAACTAAATTATCATACAGGTTAGTGGTGTCGTTTTCGATGTAAAAGTGCTGTTTTTCAGTCATAAAGAAATCGAACATGTTATGCGAAGGAGTCATGAAAAAATACAATCCTTCGGGATATTGCGTGCTTCCTATGATTGTGCCTTCACCTTTGTTGTCTAGTTTTAGAGTGTCGCTTGGGTATAATTTATCGGCAAAATGATAACCAAGAATGAGTTCTTTGTTGGCTAAATTTTTTATCCGGACATTAATCTTGTGGCCTTCTGTAGCCGAACTCTTTACTGTAATACAAGCAAAAATTATAAATGAAAATAAATACCTTCTCATGAGTAGATTAAAATATTGTGTCGTCAAAAGTGTTCTTTTTTAGATCATTAATAATCTTGTCATATTGTACAAAATCAGTCAACAAAATTAATTGCTTTGGAGAAAAATCCAAATGATGGTAACTGGATTTTTAATGGTTTTAGGATTCCTAATTGATTCATAGTAATGTGAAAATAGAAAACAAAAAAGACCGCTGAATCAATGATTTGCGGTCTTTTTGTTGGGCTTGTCTCCACATTTTGTCGGGGTGGCCGGATTTGAACCGACGACCTCGTCGTCCCGAACGACGCGCGCTACCAAGCTGCGCTACACCCCGTGCAATGTTTTTAGAACTCGTTTCCTTTACCCGGAATCCTTCTCAATACGATTGAAAAGTGAATTTAAAATTGCGCTGCAAATCTAAAGTTTTCTGTTGAAATTAAGATGGATTCCACAAATAAAATCCATTGGGCGTTGAATTTATTGCTGTATTTCAGATTTCAGGGAATGAATTATTTTCCACTTGATCAGGAGTGATCTAGGATCAGTTGATATAGTTGTGGGGAAGCTATTTGTAATGTTCTCAAATATTGAATCAAAATACGAGTTTGTCATCTGAAATTAAATGTTCAGTCCTCCAGCCGGACGGGCTTTTACTTTTTTTCTACAGCAAAAAAAAGTAAACAAAAAATGCCGCCGCTGAAGGATAAAAAGCTAAAAACCGAATACGTTCCGCTAAAAATTTCCAAACTCCTCCCGCTGGTCGTCAAACAGGGAAATTTTCTTAACGCTCACTTCTTCAGTTTTTTTAACGCTTTTTCTCCTTAGGCGGAAGAACACCAGCGCCGCAAAGAATCGGAAAGGAATCAGATTGAAAAAGTCTGCCTTTCAATTTGGGTAGGCCATTGATCGGAGCGAGTGCGAGGGCCGTCAAAACGCCCGGCCGAGGGTTCGTTTTGACAAGATTTTTGCTTCCTTTTCATCGATTGGAAAAGGAAGAGCCAGTCCGGCTTGAGGACAAAAATACGCTCAGTCCCATTGTGCCATTCTGCTTTCCCCACAAGAAAATGAATTGATCCGTGATCTATTGATAATTGTACAAAAGAAGAAACCGTTTCAAAACAAAGTTTGAAACGGTTCTTCTAATCCACACAATCAATCCACACTAAAAAACCAATCACCACCTAAATGCTTAAAATGATCTGTTTTATCAATCTAAAAACAACCTTCTCCACTACAAATCAAATAACTTTTATTAACCCTTAATATCAATTATTTAAACACTTCAGTTATGTGTATTTATTGCTTGAAATACATATCCTTTAACGTAAAAATATCAAACAAGTTCTATAAATTCTCCACTTATTATCAAATAATGATTTCGATGTTTCAAAGTGTAACTCTGATTGATCAAAATATTTGTGTGTGCCTATTGAAATCTGATAAATAAAAAATCTGGATCAGTCTTGAACCGGATTTTAGTATAATGTAATTTGACCTCGATAATCGCCAATTAGACCATTGTCTTTTCCTTCTTTCTAATCTTCTTTCAGACTCAGGCGTGTTCCCTTTGCCATTGAAATCAGGAACGTATTGGTAATTAAAACCTGGCTCACTCCGTTTTTCATTGCACTGAATCCGTTGTCAAGTTTCGGGATCATTCCGTCACTTATGGTTCCTTCCAATTGAAGTTCCTTGAAACGATCATAACTCAGTTCTGAAATCACAGAATTTTCGTCGTCAGGGTTCAGCAATACTCCCTTTTTTTCGAAGCAATAAAACAGATTGACAGTATAATAATTTGATAATTCAATCGCAAGGTCGGCGGCAATTGTATCCGCATTGGTATTGAGCAATTGCCCGTTGCCATCATGAGTTATTGGTGCCATTACCGGAACAACTTCTTCATTTAGCAACATTCGCAGTTCGGAAGTATTTACGCCCATAATATCTCCTACAAAGCCATAATCGATGTCCTTCACCGGACGTTTTACTGCCCTGATCACATTCAGGTCGGCACCCGTAAGCCCAATGGCATTACAACCCTTTGCCTGCAATCCAGCCACAATATTTTTATTGACCAGTCCTGCATATACCATTGTAACCACTTCCAAAGTGGCTTCATCGGTTATTCGTCGTCCTTCAACCATTTGGGTTTCGATTCCAAGCTTTTCAGCCAAATTTGTGGCCAATCGTCCGCCTCCATGCACCAGAATCCGTTTTCCACGAATCATAGTGAATTGTGCAAGCAATTGTTCAAGTGAAGCTTGGTCTTCGACTACTTTGCCTCCAACTTTTATAATGGTTAATCTTTCCATAAAACCTCGATTATTTACGTTTTAGCAACTTACGATTTACGATTTAATTTTGCTCACTCTAAAATAGTAAATAGTAAATTGAGAAATGGTCAATGTGTTTATTTTAACTCGTCAAGTATCATTTTTAATACTGCTTGTGCTGAATACAAACGGTTTTCGGCTTCCTGAATAACGATCGAATTTGGTCCGTCGATCACCTCATCGGTAACAATCATATTACGGCGAACAGGCAGGCAGTGCATAAATTTGGCATTGTTGGTAACATCCATTTGTCGGTCGGAGACAGTCCACGAGCGGTCTTTCGACAGAATTTTTCCGTAGTTGGTATAGGAGGCCCAGTTTTTTGCATAAATGAAATCTGCCCCTTCAAAGGCTTTCATCTGGTCGTATTCCGGTTTCAGGTCGCCCATAAATTCAGGAGCCAGTTCATAACCTTCAGGATGGGTAACTACCAATTCATAGTCGGTTTGGCGCATCCACTCAACAAACGAATTAGGTACAGCCTGTGGTAAAGCGCGAGGATGTGGCGCCCATGATAAAACTACTTTTGGGCGTTCTTTGGTCTTGAATTCTTCAATTGTTAACTGATCGGCAAAAGATTGAAGGGGATGACGGGTTGCAGCTTCCATGCTGATAACAGGTACTCCTGCATAATCGACAAATTGCTGAATGATCTTTTCTTCATAATCATCGGCTCTATTTTCAAATTTGGCGAATGAACGAACCCCAATGATGTCGCAATAACGACCAATAACCGGAACTGCTTCGCGGATGTGTTCTGGTTTGTCGCCATCCATGATCACACCCAATTCGGTTTCTAGTTTCCATCCGCCTTCGTTAATGTCGAAAACAATCACATTCATTCCCAAATTCAATCCGGCTTTTTGTGTACTCAAACGAGTGCGCAGACTTGAGTTAAAGAATACTAACAGAAGGGTTTTGTTTTTCCCAAGATCCTGATATTTATAGGGTGATTGTTTGATTTCGAAGGCAAGTTTTAATGCTGAATCCAAATTTTCAAGGTCATGAACCGATGTGAAATGTCTCATTGTCTCCTATTTATTTATAGTAACGATAGATATATCGTTGCTAATCAGTGTTTTTGTTTGGTATTTTAAACTCGTTTAAAGATAAGCCTATTTTCTTTTCAGAAAAGGATTTTTTAATTCTTTATGAAAACCTTTTAACAACCTGACAACTTTTTCAACTGTCTTTTATTTCGGCCTGATTTGTCCGTTGCCTTCAACAATCCATTTATAGCTGGTCAGTTCTTCGAGTGCCATAGGGCCGCGGGCATGTAGTTTTTGTGTTGAAATCCCGATTTCAGCTCCCAAACCAAACTGCGCGCCATCGGTAAAAGCGGTTGAAACATTGCAGTAAACTGCCGCAGCGTCAACTGATTTTCTGAATATTTCAAGTGCTTCTTCGTTTTCAGAAATGATGGCTTCAGAATGTTTTGAACTATAATTGGCAATGTGTTCCAGAGCTTCGTCAATATTTGCCACCGTCTTAATTGCCATTTTGAAGGAAAGAAATTCAGTTCCGAAGGATTCTTCTGTAGCAGCTTGAAGAAGCGAAGCTGGATATTTCCCGTCAAGCGCTTGATATGCTTTTTCGTCAGCATAAATTACAACCTTACTTTGTTGCAAAAGTTCAGTAATTGCAGGCAGGTCGTTGAGCCGATTTTCGTGAATAATCAGACAGTCGAGCGCATTGCAAACACTTGGACGACGTGTTTTTGCATTGTAAACAATGTCACATCCTTTAGCCGTATCTCCAAACTCATCGAAGTAAGTATGGCAAATTCCGGCACCGGTTTCAATCACCGGAATGGATGAATTCTCGCGTACGAAATTGATCAGACTTTGTGAACCACGTGGAATAATCAGGTCAACCAATCCATGTGCATGAAGCAATTCAGTGGTTGCTTCGCGGTCAACCGGAAGAAGTGCAAGTATATTTTCATCCAGATCGTGTTTTTTGAGCACTTCCCGAATCACTTTAACAATGGCCATATTCGAATCGTTTGCATCGCTTCCACCCTTTAAAACACAGGCGTTTCCTGACTTTAGGCACAATGAAAACACATCGAAAGTGACATTTGGTCGGGCTTCATATATAATGCCGATTACCCCAAATGGAACTGTGACCTTTTTAATCAGAAGTCCGTTCGGACGAGAAGTTTCGCTCAATATCCGGGCGAGAGGCGAGGGGAGTGAAGCCACATTCATTATATCGTTGGCAATTCCTTTTATCCGCTCATCAGTTAGCATTAAACGGTCGTATTTCGGATCATTCGAATCCATTCTGTTCAGGTCTTTCTGATTTTCCTGAAGAACAAAGACTGTGTTTGCAATGGCAGCCGAAGCTATATCTTGCAAAACCTGATTTATTTTCTCAACCGAAACGAGGTTCAGTTTTCTGCTGGCTTTCAACACCAGACTAAGTTGCTCTTTTACTGTCATGACTTTTTAAATATAAAGCCCCCTTCCAGGGGGTGGAAGGGGGGTAATATAACTCGGAAATATGTTGCCAAGAAAGGGCACAAATTAAGGGGTCTATGAAAAGGGTATGTTTACACAAATCCCGAGTTAAAAAGTTTATAAACTATTCAATTAAATATAAATAATCGTAATGAACTATTGTCTTTTTGTTCTTATTTCCTTTGTTCTTTTCCGCTTTCTCGGAATTGTATTCTGATTTTCCTATCCCAATCAATTGACCGGTTTCATCTTTTATTTTTACCAGGTCGCCTTTTTCAAATATTCCACCCACTGAAACTACTCCAATGGGTAACAGGCTGCTGGCCTGATTTGATAACAGTGCTATCCTGGCGCCTTGATTCACTACCAGCTCTCCCTTTGCAAAACTTTCGGAGTACGAAATCCACTTTTTGACATTCGACGATTTCTTCTTTTCTGACAGAAATGTGGTATGAACGATGTCCTCTTCGGGGTTCATAATCCGTAAAAGTGTATTCTCCTTCATCCCATTGGCAATGTGAACGTTAATTCCACCTTGAGCCACTTTTTTTGCAATGTGATACTTGGTCAACATCCCGCCACGTCCAAAACTCGATTTACTGGTCGAAATTGCTTCGTTCAGCGGTTTACTTTTGGTCGTAATTTCACGAATCACTTTCGATCCGGGCAATTCCGGTGAACCATCGTAGATTCCATCAATGTTGCTGAGAATGATCAGAGCCTCAGAATTTTCCATCGAAGCAATCAAACCCGAAAGTTCATCATTGTCGGTAAACATTAGCTCAGTAACAGAGATGGTATCATTCTCATTTACAATAGGTATTACCTTGTTTTCGATCAATGTTGAAATACAGTTTTTCATGTTCAGGTAATGAACCCGGTCACCAAAATTTTCTTTGGTTGTGAGTACTTGGGCACACGACATTCCGTATTTTCTGAAAGCTTCAGCATACTTGTTAATGAGAATCACCTGGCCAACTGCCGACCATAATTGACGTGCCGAAACTGTATCCAACCTTTTACCGTTTCCAATTTCGCCTTTTCCAGCTGCGACTGCTCCTGATGATACCAGCACTATTTCAACACCTTGCTGATGCAAATTGGCAATTTGGTCAGCCAAATGCGAAATGCTGTCGTCATTCAAAGTTCCGTCAGACTTGGTTAGAACGTTACTGCCTACTTTGACAGTTATCTTTTTATATCTCAAATTCGTTTTCAAAACAGCTAGTTTATCCTTTCTCAACATTTATTGAAAGAGGCGATCAACCCCTGGATCAATGAGGAACTGAATCCCTGATGCTCCATTTCATTCAACCCGGTAATTGTAATTCCGCGAGGTGTAGTTACTTTATCAATTTCCTGTTCCGGATGTCTTCCTGATTCGAGGATTAATTCAGCTGCGCCTTTTACAGTTTGCGCAGTGATAAATTGAGCCACTTCGGCGCTAAACCCCATTTCAATTCCACCTTGCATGGCAGCCCTCATATACCGCAATGCAAATGCGATTCCGCATGAGCCAAGCACTGTTGCAGCTGCCATTAAATCTTCGGAAATAATGGATGCCTTTCCCAATTGATTAAAAATATGAACGACCAAATTGCGTGTTTCTTCCGATTTTACATTGGTAGAAATCAACGTCATAGATTCCTGTATCGCAATTGCAGTGTTGGGCATTATCCTAAATACCTTTACCTCTGAACCGCCTGTAGCTTCTTCAAGCTTTTGAAGGCCAAGGCCAGCAACTGAAGAAATGAGAATTTGATTTGGATTTAAAGCAGGTTTTATTTCATCTATAATCTCCTGAGCCTGATATGGTTTAACCGCCAGAATGATGATGTTGGCATTCCGGACTGCTTCTACATTATTGTCTGTAACTGTAGCGCCTTGCTCCTGAAATTTCTTCAGCACATTTACGTAGCGGTCGGAAATTGTTAAGGCCGATGGTTGAATTTGCTTCGATTTAATCAAGCCAAATGCAACAGCGCCTCCAAGATTTCCTCCTCCGATGATGGTAATTTTCTGATCAATCATATTATAAGTATTTACTATTAAGTAATTTACCATTTACAATTTAAAATGATATAGAACATTTCCTCATTTCTTTTTCCTCTTTCCTAAATCGTTTCAGTCAATGCTTCAAGGAATACATCGGCCTGTTCTTGGTTCAAAGTTAGCGGAGAAAGTAACCTGATTGTATTTGCTCCGGAAACGCCGGTAAAAATATGATGTTTTTTTAACAAAACATGACGAATGTCACTTATTTGTTGATCAAATTCCAATCCAATCATTAGGCCAAGTCCTCTTACCTCTTTAATTCCTGAAAACTCTTTCAGCTTTCCGATGAGGTAACTACCCACTCTTTCAGCATTTTCGATCAGTTTTTCGTTTTCCATGATCTCCAAAACCGCGAGACTGGCAGCGCAAGCCAGGTAATTTCCTCCGAAAGTAGTTCCCAACATTCCGTGCCATGGTTTGATCTCAGGAGCAATCAATACCGCTCCGACGGGGAATCCGTTACCCATTCCTTTTGCCACAGTAATAATATCGGGTTTTGCTTCTGTATATTGATGTGCGAAGAACTTTCCACTTCTTCCGTAACCTGATTGAATTTCATCAAGAATCAGCATTGTGCCGTGTTGTTTGCAAAGTTTTTCAGCCTTAACCAAAAAGCCCTCAGCTGGAATATGAATGCCGCCAATTCCCTGAATACCTTCTATGATTACGCCGGCAATTTCATTGGTTTTTAGCTGTCCTTCCAGTAATTCCAGGTTATTAAACGGAAGAATTACCGCATTTGAAGTGGCATTAAACGGAGCAATAATTTTGGGATTGTCAGTCACAGCAACTGCTGCCGAAGTACGGCCATGGAATCCTTTTTTGAAACTCACTATTTTTTTTCGGCCAGTAACAAAAGATGCCAGTTTCAGCGCATTTTCGTTGGCCTCAGCTCCTGAATTAACTAAGAAAAGTTGGTAATCAGGATATCCTGATAGTTGGCCAAGTTTCTCAGCAAGTTCTTTTTGCTGAGGAATCTGAACGGAATTAGAATAGAATCCGATCTGGTTAAGCTGATCGGAAAGTCTGCCTATATAATGTGGGTGCGAATGACCAACCGAAATAACAGCGTGTCCACCGTATAAATCAAGGTATTTGGTTCCGTTTTCATCCCAGATATAACACCCTTCGCCTTTTACAGGCGTGATGTCCATTAATGGATATACATCGAATAAATTCATTGTCAAAAAAGTTTCAAGTTTAAAATTCCAAGTTCCAAGAGGTCATTTATAGTCATTAAGTCATTCAATTGTGATTCCTTGCTGCTTTTCTACAATGAATGACGCGAAGCTATTGACCACCCAATGACTATTTCCCATTGACTGTTTCCTAAAACGCCACCGCCTTCAAATTCAATCCCGCTGTTTCTTCCAGTCCGAAAATAAGGTTCATATTCTGAACAGCTTGGCCTGATGCGCCTTTCAGTAAATTATCGGTTACCGAAAGTATCATCAATTTATTGCTATGTTTTTCAAGATAAACAATTGCTTTGTTGGTGTTTACCACTTGTTTCAGATCGGGATTCGTTTTGCTTACAAAGACAAAAGGATGCGATGCATAATAATCCTGATACAGCTTAACGGCTTCTTCTAAAGAACCGTCAAATTGGGTGTAAACTGAGGCAAAGATGCCTCGTGTATGATTTCCCCTGACCGGAATGAAATTGATATCGTAATTAAAATTCGGCTGAAGTTGTTTGAAACTTTGGCCAATTTCACCCAAATGCTGGTGCTCGAAAGCTTTGTAAACTGACACGTTATTGTTTCTCCAACTGAAATGCGAAGTTTCACTGGGAGCCTGGCCAGCGCCGGTTGAACCCGTAATGCCATTGACATGCAGTTCGTCTTTGATTAATTCGGCAGATGCCAATGGCAGAATTGCCAATTGAATTCCGGTTGCGAAACAACCTGGATTTGCTATTTTCTTCGATTTACGGATCAGCTCCCGATTCAATTCAGGCAAACCATAAACGAAGTCGTTCCCATCACGTTTTAACCTGAAATCGTGGCTCATATCAATGATCTTTACATTTTCAGGAAGGCTGTTTTTCAGGAGAAATTCCTTTGATTTTCCGTGCCCCATGCAGAAGAAAACCACATCAACTTTAGTGAAATCTGCTTCAGCAATAAATTTGATGTCGGTATCTCCCAATAAATCAGTATGCACGTCAGAGACGAGGTTCCCGGTATTGCTGCTGCTTTGCACAAAAGAAATTTCCGCTTCAGGATGATTCAACAAAATCCGAATCAACTCTCCAGCCGTATAACCTGCTCCGCCTATAATTCCTACTTTTATCATTTTAAAAAGTCTTGTTTACCGAATTATGAATTTTTAGCGATGTTGAAAGTACTTTGGTAAACCCTTTTACGTCGTCGGCTGTCCAGGCTGAGTTTTTCTCGCCATATTCTCCGAATTCCGATCTCATCAGATCGTGATCGGATTCAACACCAACCAACACAAAATTGTATGGTTTCAGCTTGACGATCACCTTTCCGGTGACGGTTTCCTGAGAATGTTCGAGGAATTTCTCGATGTCGCGCATAACAGGTTCAAAATAAAGTGCTTCGTGTAAAAACATTCCGTACCAATTGCCTAACTGTTCTTTCCAGTATTGCTGCCATTTGGTGAGGGTATGTTTTTCGAGCATCTGATGCGATTTGATTGCGATAATTGGTGCAGCAGCTTCGAATCCAACACGGCCCTTGATACCGATAATCGTGTCTCCAATGTGCATGTCGCGGCCAATCGCAAACGGTGAGGCCAACGCATCCAATGCACGGATGGCATTTACCGGATTGTCATAAATTTCACCATTAATTCCTTTCAACTCACCTTTAATAAAATCGAGTGTAATTTCTTTTTCTTCGGTTTCGGTCAATTGCGACGGATAAGCTTCTTCCGGTAACGTTTTGTTCGATTTCAAGGTTTCTTTTCCACCAATGCTGGTGCCCCAAAGGCCTTTATTGATCGAGTAATCCATCTTTTTCCAGTCGGCCACAACTCCGTGGGCTTTCAGGTAATCAATTTCTTCCTGACGGCTCAATTCCAAATCGCGGGTAGGAGTAAGGATGCCAATTTCAGGAGCCAGAATCTGGAATGTCAAATCGAAACGAACCTGGTCATTTCCGGCACCGGTACTTCCGTGAGCTACATATTTGGCGCCGATTTTCTTGGCATATTCAATAATGGCAATTGCCTGAAATACACGTTCCGAACTTACTGAAATGGGATAAGTATTGTTCCGAAGAATGTTCCCGAAAACCATGTATTTGATACTTTTTTCGTAATAGGTATCGGTTACATCAAGCGTGACGTGCTTTACAGCCCCAAGGTTGTAGGCTTTTTGCTCAACAACATCCAGTTCAGCCTGATTAAAACCACCAGTATTGGCGATGGCTGTGTAAACTTCCAGATTTTTTTCTACCGACAGGTATTTTGCGCAATACGAAGTATCTAAACCTCCGCTAAATGCTAAAACTACTTTATCCTTCATGATTTTTTATTTTTTCTAAAAAGTGAAAAACCCTCTTGTTTTTTGGATTGTGTCCCGTTTTTATTGGGTTTTAGTTTATTAATGATATCAAGTAACGTACCTTTAATTGCCCAACCATTTTGTTTTTTCTCTTCTGGTTTCTCCTCAGTTTTTTTCTCCTGTTCCCATGCCGGATCGTATAACATTCCGGTGCAGAGGCATTTACTTTTGCCTGTACGTTGCAGAATATCGTAATTTACACAACTTTGGCAACCCTTCCAAAAATCTTCATCATCAGTCAGTTCCGAAAAGGTAACTGGCCGATAACCCAGTTCATGGTTAATTTTCATTACAGCCAACCCGGTTGTCAATCCAAAGATTTTGGCATTTGGGTAAACCTGTCTCGAAAGTGCAAATGCTTTTCGTTTGATTTCGGTAGCCAAACCAATTCCGCGGTATTCTTTTACAACAATCAAACCTGAATTGGCTACAAAGCTTTTTGCACCCCATGATTCAACATAGCAGAACCCTGCAAAAGTTTCGCCGTTTTCGAGCGCAATGATTGCTTTGCCTTCAAGCATTTTGTTGGCAATATAATCGTATGTACGGCGTGCAATGCCTGTTCCACGTTCTTTGGAAGCAACATCGATGGCATCGTTCACCTGATCGACATAGATTAGGTGATCCTGAGTCGCAACCAGTACTTTGATATTTTTTAATTCCTTCATTCTGATTCTTAAATAAATTTCAATTTTTATCAAATCCAGAGGATTTGCATGTTTATAGAAAAATAGCGGAATGATCAAAGTGTACGATCCCAACTGGGGTCGAATATCTCTCTGTATAATCTTAATTTCTATAAAACATTTGATGCCTCCGGCATCTCTTTTCCCATCTCTTCTCTTTTCCCTTTTTAACCCAGTTTATCCTCCAGTGTTGGCATTACCAGAATCAGGCTGTTAATCAGATTGCTGTGCGTAACTCCTTCGCGAAGAATGATCAGAATGGTATCGTCACCTGCAATGGTTCCGATGATTTCATACGGTTGGGCGTTATCGATTACAACGGCCAGACTGCTGGCATAACCCGGCATTGTTTTCATTACAGCCAAATTTCCCGAAAACTGCAAATTCCGAAAACCATCAGCCAGAAAATTAATTCGTGTATTTTCACGTTGGTTTTCAGTATTCATACCTTCTGGAATCACATATACATAGCCCAGTGCCTGATCGGATACTTTTGCCACTTTCAAAATTTTCAAATCGCGCGACAGGGTAGCCTGAGTCAAATCGAAGCCTTGATCTTTCATGATGTGCAAAAGCTCATCCTGATTGCTGATCCGTCCGCTTAAGATAATCTGTTTGACTGCCAGTTGTCGTTTCGTGCGATTCTTCATTTTGAATATTTATACAAATACGATGCAAAAATATGCAATAAATAAATAAAACAAGTTTTTTTTCGGGAATAATTTTATATTTTTGTGCCCGACAGAATGACACAAACGAATTGATACTTGAAAAGGACCAGGTTGAAATTACGAAGTTACATAGAAAAGAGAGTTTGTTTAAAAAATAACAACAATGCGTTTGCCCTACAGCCGTAGCCAAACGCATTTTTTTTAATATTTAGCATTGCAACGATGACACAACTAAGAAAAGTCAGATTGATTCTTGAAGACGGGACAACTTTTGAAGGAAAATCCTTCGGATACGAACGATCGGTAGCTGGTGAAGTGGTTTTTTATACAGCCATGACCGGATATCCTGAAAGTTTAACAGATCCTTCATATACAGGTCAGATCCTCGTCTCAACCTTCCCGTTGATTGGAAATTATGGTGTGCCTAGTGACTCGAAAGAGCAAAATTTGTACGAGTTTTATGAATCAAATAAGATTCATATTACCGGTTTAATCGTTTCTGATTATTCGTTCGAATACAGTCATTGGAACGCCATTAAAAGTTTGGGCGATTGGCTGAAAGAACAAAAAGTTCCAGGTCTTTTCGGAATAGATACCCGTGCTTTGACCAAGATTATCAGGGTGAAAGGTTCGTTGTTAGGCAAAATTGAGTTTGAAGATGAAGTGATTGACTTTTACGATCCGAATCAGGAAAACCTTGTTGCAATTGCCAGTACCGACAGAGTAATTACATACGGAAATGGCGATTATCGGGTAGTTTTAGTTGATTGCGGAGTAAAATACAATATCATTCGCTGTTTGCTGAAACGAAATGCTACTGTGATTGTGGTACCATGGGACTACGATTTCAATAATGAAGACTTTGATGGCATTTTCCTCTCAAACGGACCAGGCGATCCGGCTTTGTGTGATGCTACCGTTGAAAATATCCGCAAAACAATGGTTGCTGAAAAACCGATTATGGGAATTTGTTTGGGCAACCAGTTACTGGCACGTGCCGCCGGAGCCGAAACTTATAAACTGAAATTTGGTCACCGCAGCCACAACCAACCAGTTTTGCTACAAGGAACCGACCGTTGTTTCATTACTTCGCAAAATCACGGTTTTGCTGTTGACACCAAAACATTGCCATCGGATTGGGAGCCGCTATTTACCAATGTAAACGACCAAACCAACGAAGGAATCCGTCATAAAACAAAACCATTTTTCTCCACTCAGTTTCATCCCGAAGCTTCCAGCGGTCCGACTGATACCGAGTTTTTGTTCGACGATTTCATGAACAATGTGATCGAATACAAGAAGACGAAAAAATAGACACAAGTATCAAGATGCAAGTATCAAGATTTGAAGGCAATATCCTGATACTTGATACTTGAAGCCCAATAAATGGAACTTGAAATTTTTAAGACATCATGATAAATAAAGACATTAAAAAAGTAATCGTACTGGGGTCGGGAGCGCTGAAAATTGGTGAGGCCGGTGAGTTTGACTATTCCGGTTCGCAGGCTTTGAAGGCCTTGAAGGAAGAAGCGGTTGAAACCATCCTGATTAATCCGAATATTGCTACTATTCAGACTTCGGAAGACATTGCCGACCGGATTTACTTCCTTCCGGTGACTCCGTTTTTTGTTGAGCAAGTTATCATTAAAGAAAAACCGGATGGCATTTTGCTGGCTTTTGGCGGACAAACTGCACTCAACTGCGGTGTTGCGCTTTTCCGTCAGGGAATTCTTGAAAAATACAATGTGAAGGTGATTGGTACTCCGGTACAATCGATTATTGATACTGAAGATCGCGAAATATTTTCAGGAAAACTGGCCGAAATCGACGTAAAAACGCCCAGAAGCATCGCCTGCATAAATATGGAAGAAGCTTTTGCTGCGGTCAAAATAGTAGGTTATCCAATCATTATTCGCGCTGCTTACACTTTGGGCGGATTGGGAAGCGGTTTCTGTGCCAACGACGAAGAACTGGAATCGCTTGCATCGAAGGCATTCACTTATTCGCCGCAGATATTGGTCGAAGAATCGATTAAAGGCTGGAAAGAAGTTGAATACGAAGTGGTCCGTGACCGTTTTGATAATTGTATCACGGTTTGTAACATGGAAAACTTCGATCCGCTTGGAATCCACACTGGCGAAAGTATCGTGGTGGCGCCTTCGCAAACGCTTTCAAATTCAGAATATCACAAATTACGTGCACTGGCCATCAAAATAATCCGTCATATCGGAATTGTTGGTGAATGCAACGTTCAATATGCGCTTGATCCACATTCCGAAGATTACCGTGTAATTGAGGTAAATGCACGTCTGTCGCGCTCTTCAGCATTGGCTTCCAAAGCAACCGGTTATCCGCTGGCTTTCGTGGCTGCTAAATTGGGTTTGGGTTACGGACTTCACCAATTAAATAATCAGGTTACAAAAGTGACAACTGCTGCTTTCGAACCAGCACTCGACTACATCGTTTGTAAAATTCCACGCTGGGATTTGAATAAATTTTCAGGAGTATCGAAAAATTTGGGGAGTTCGATGAAGTCTGTCGGCGAAATCATGTCAATTGGTCGTTCGTTCGAAGAAGCCATTCAGAAAGGAATCCGGATGGTGGGAATCGGAATGCATGGGTTCGTTGCAAACAATGAAGAGATTACCATTGAGCAGATCGACGAAGAATTGGTCAATCCAACAGATCGCCGTATTTTCGCCATTGAAGCTGCTTTTAATGAAGGCTATTCGGTGGATGAAATCTACGAAAAAACTAAAATTGATCGTTGGTTCCTGCAAAAACTGCACAATATTCATGTCACCAAAAATAAGCTTGAAAAAGTCAGTTCGCTTCAGTCATTGGACGATTCGTTGTTACTTCAGGCTAAAAAAGAAGGATTTTCCGATTTTCAATTGGCCCGGTTGGTCATGAAATCGGTTGGTAAAAATATAAACGACGATTTGCTGAAGGTTCGCGAATGGCGCAAAAGCAAGAACATTCTGCCTTCGGTGAAACAAATTGATACACTTGCGGGAGAATATCCTGCTCAAACGAATTATCTGTACCTTACCTACAACGGAAACGAACATGACATCGAATTTCCGAGGGACAACAAATCGGTGATTGTTTTGGGCTCGGGAGCTTACCGTATTGGAAGTTCGGTGGAATTTGACTGGTGTAGCGTAAATGCCATCACTACCATTCACAAGGAAGGTTATCGCTCAATCATGATCAACTACAACCCGGAAACTGTGAGTACCGATTACGATACCTGCGACCGCCTGTATTTTGACGAGCTGACTTTTGAACGGGTGATGGACATTGTTGACCTGGAAGCTCCGAAAGGTGTGGTGCTCTCGATGGGTGGCCAGATTCCGAACAACCTTGCCATGAAATTGCATCGTCAGCATGTGCCGATTTTGGGAACTTCTCCGCTGAATATCGACCGTGCCGAGGATCGTAAAAAGTTCAGCTCGCTGTGCGATACACTTGGAATTGATCAGCCGCGCTGGTCGGAACTGACGAGCATTGACGACATTTACACTTTTGTTGATGAAGTCGGTTTCCCTGTGTTGATCCGGCCATCGTATGTGCTTTCAGGAGCTGCTATGAACGTGGTTTCGAACAGGGATCAGTTGGCTCATTTTCTGAACCTTGCCGCCAACGTTTCGAAAGAACACCCGGTAGTAGTTTCAGAATTTATCGAACAAGCCAAAGAAATTGAGATTGATGCGGTTGCAAAAAACGGAGAAATGGTAGCTTATGCCATTTCAGAACATGTTGAGTTTGCCGGAGTTCATTCGGGCGATGCGACCATTGTTTTTCCACCGCAGAAATTATATGTTGAAACCATCCGCCGGATCAAGAAAATTGCGAAGCAGATCGCGAAAGAACTCAATATTACCGGGCCTTTCAACATGCAGTTGCTCGCAAAAGACAATGATATTAAGGTGATTGAATGTAACCTTAGGGCTTCGCGCAGTTTCCCGTTTGTGTCGAAGGTGATGAAATACAACCTGATTGAAATTGCGACTCAGGTGATGTTGGATGCACCGTTCCAGAAACCCGATAAATCGCTGTTTGAACTCGATTATGTTGGAGTAAAAGCGCCGCAGTTCTCGTTTGCCCGCTTGCTGAATGCCGACCCTGTTCTGGGTGTCGATATGTCGTCAACCGGCGAGGTTGGTTGTATCGGTGAAACATACTACGAAGCTATCCTGAAATCGATGCTTTCAGTTGGTTATTCCATTCCGAAGAAAAATATCCTGATTTCGTCAGGTCCGGCTCGCTCAAAGCTGGAATTGTTGGCGAGTGCCAAACTTCTTGCTGATCGCGGTTTTAACCTCTATGCAACAGGTGGCACCCAAAAGTTTTTGGCTGAAAACGGCGTTGAATCAACTCGTTTGTATTGGCCGGATGAAACCGACAAACACCCGAATACGCTGGAATACATCAAGGAAAAGAAAATTGATCTGGTGATCAATATTCCGAAAGACCATACCACTCGTGAAATCACCAACGGATACACCATTCGACGCAGCGCGATTGATTATAGCATTCCGCTCATCACCAATGCGCGTTTAGCCAGTGCTTTTATTTACGCCTTCTGCAAATATGAAATCGAAGATTTGTCGATCAAAAGCTGGGACGAGTATAAAGATTAAATAGCGGCCCCTCTCCAATCTCTCCCCGATAAGGGAGAGGCTAAAACAGTGAATGTTCTGGTCATTTCTTAATTAATTGAAACTTGTTAAATTCACCTCCTTGGAGGGGTTAGGGGAGGCTTGAAAAGGTCATTCTGAAGTAAAATTCGGGATGACCTTTTTTGTTGGGCAAGTCTAATTATGAGCGTTTCTAATCTGAAAACTGTCAGCCGGATTTTATCTATGGTGTTTCTGATTACAATCAAATCGTCTTGGACAAATATAACATCCTGAGGCTCAGCCAACAGATTGGCTTCAGATGAGAAGTTTCTGGTCTCATTCTGATAGTCTGTAACATATTGTGATAAATATTCACTTTTTAGCGAGATTTTTTTATTTATCAAATCACTTCAAATTCTACTTCACAATTGCCTCCCACATCACTTCCATAGGATGAAGCACTTTTCGTCCGGTTCCATCTTTGATGTGGTGACGGCATGAGGTTCCGGGAGCCACAATAATTTCTTCCTGAACAGCTTTTCTCACTGCCGGAAACAAATCCAGTTCCCCAATTTGCATGCTCAATTTATAATGTTCTTTTTCGTATCCGAATGAACCAGCCATTCCGCAGCAGCCACTTTTTATTTCCTGAACACTATAATTAACGGGCAATTCGAGCATTTGTCTGGTGGGTAGGGTAGAAGCAACAGCTTTTTGTTGGCAATGTCCATGAAGTTTAATTATTTTTTTATCCGCACAAAATTGCTCGCTCCTGATATTTCCTTTTGCCATTTCGCGAACGATAAATTCTTCTAACATCAGCGTATTTTTCGACAATGCTCTTGCTTTTTCCTGAAGTGGTTTTTCAACCAATTCGGGGTATTCGTCCCTGAAAGTCAGAATGGTGGATGGTTCTATACCAATGAGTGGAACTTCTTCTGACACAATTTCTGAAAGTTGCAAAACATTGAAAGTTGCTATTTGTCTGGCTTTTCGCAACAATCCTTTTGACAGGTAAGTTCGTCCGCTTTCCTTATGTCTGGGAATCACCACTTCGTAACCTAATTTGTTTAGCAGTAAAATCGTTTTGATGCCGATATGACTTTCGTTGAAATTGGTAAACTCATCTGCAAACAGATACACTTTTCCTAACGGTTTCTCAATCTTTGAGGTTTGCTTTTGGTTCCATTTCAGAAGCGTTTCAGCCGATAATACCGGAACATTGCGTTCAGGAGCAAACCCAATCACTTTTTTAAACAGTTTAGTGCTGGTTATAAAATTGGTGAATGGTCTGAAAACCATACCCAATTTGTTAATCCTTGACAAATTGGCAATCAGCAGCGATCGCAGCGGAAAACCATGCTGATCGTAGTATTGCTGCAAAAATTCGGTTTTGAATTTGGCCATGTCGATATTCGACGGGCATTCCGATTTGCAGGCTTTACATGACAAACATAGATCGAGAACCTGCATCACTTCTTTCGAATCGAAAACATTCGTTTTTTTGGGTCGGGTAAGATATTCGCGCAAAACATTGGCACGGGCGCGAGTCGTTTTATCTTCGTCGCGGGTAGCCATGTAGCTTGGGCACATGGTTCCACCAATCAGGTTGCTCTTGCGGCAGTCGCCCGATCCGTTGCACATTTCTACCGATCGAAGCAAGTCGCCATGTTCGTAATGAAACAGCGTACCGGCCTTGAACGAAGGTTGTCCCATCAATAATCGCAAGTCTTTTGTAATGGGTGGCGTGTCCACAATTTTTCCCGGATTCAGGATATTATTCGGGTCCCAGGTGTATTTCAGCTTGCGGATCAGTTCGTAATTGTGTTGACCAAGCATCAATGGAATAAACTCACCTCGCAATCTGCCGTCGCCATGTTCACCGCTGAGAGAACCACGGTATTTCTTCACCAATTCGGCCATTTCACGCGCCAAAGAATGGTAAATCTTAACATCTTCAGGATCTTTCAGATTCAGGAGTGGCCTGAGGTGCAGTTCGCCTGTTGCAATGTGACCGTAATAAACGCAGGTTAGTCCGTAGCGATCAATAATCTGATCAAATTCGCGGATGTAGTCGGGTAGATAATCAGGTACAACGGCCGTATCTTCAATCACAGTTACGTTTCGTTTTTCTCCCGGAATGTTGGAAAGCAGACCCAGTCCGGCCTTCCGGAGTTCCCAAATCTTTTTGATGCTTTCCTTATCTGTAAACAATGGGAAATGGTACCCGTAGCCTTCTCTTCTGAGTTCTTCTTCCAGATTGCTGGCTTTTTCCTGAACCTCAATTTCCGAATCAGCTGAAAATTCGATGGTTAAAATGGCTTTCGGATTTCCTTCAATAAAGAACCGGTTTTTGCGCTGTTCGATGTTTTCGAACGTGCAGTTCAGAATAATGTCGTCGGTTAGCTCAATGGCATCGGGTTTGTGTCTGAGCGCGACAATGTTTCCATAAAATGCGTCTTCCAGCGAACTGAAATGGGCACAAACCAATCCCTGAAATTTAGGAGGAAGCGGAACCAGATTCAATCTGATTTTCGTCACAAATACCAGTGTTCCTTCTGATCCGGCCAATAACCTGCAAAAATTAAACTGTTTTCCGTTTTTTGTAAACGGGTCGGTTTCGAGCAACATATCAAGGGCATATCCATTGTTTCGGCGTGTGACCTTCGGATCTGGAAATTCGTTCCTGATTTCTTGCTGATTGAGTTCATCGGCCAGTGTTTCCTGAATATTCCTGTAGATTTTCGTTTCCAGAAGTTCAGGATTTCCGGAGCATTTTGCCTGAAATTCTTCGGTTGAAAGTGCTTTGAAAGTCACGTCTGATCCGTCAGACAGAATACCTTCCACTTCCAGAATATGTTCGCGTGTACTGCCGTAAATAAGCGAATGCAGGCCGCATGAGTTGTTTCCTAACATTCCGCCAATGCAGCAACGGTTGGCTGTTGAGGTTTCAGGAGCAAACTGTAACCCATGTTTTGCCAGATGTTGATTTAGTTCGGCCAAAACCACGCCCGGTTCCACTTCAATCCATCGTTCAGTAACATTTAATTCGCCGATTTTATTCAGGTATTTCGAAATGTCAACCACAATTCCTGAACCGACCACCTGACCAGCCAGCGAAGTTCCACCGGCACGTGGAATCACCGAAGTACCCATTTGGCGGGCAAAACCGATGATTTTTCGAATGTCTTCCTTGTTTTTCGGGCGGGTGACAGCCTGTGGTATCTCACGGTACGACGAAGCATCGGTCGCATAAATCACCTTTTGCACCTGGTCAGTAAATACATCACCATCCAGCGATTGTTTGAGCGGATAAAATGGATCGGAAGGATTCATGTAAATTAATTTCTTCAAAAATAACCAAAAATATCAATCTTTTAATTTTAGTGCAATCGATTGTATTTTAATTTGTAGGGTGTTTCCTTGTGTCAGTTTGTGTATGAGATTTGTCAGTTTAGCCAATAATATTTTAAAACAAAAGATTCACCTCGGTATTATTTAAGTACTTTTGTCTCGATTTTTTTACCATAAAGTTTAAACTTTAGATTAACGATGGAAATCTTAAAACGAGTCTATCAAAACGCTCAAAAATATCAGAAGAGGATTGTTTTACCGGAGGGAGCGGAACCAAGAACTTTACGTGCAACCGAAATTGTACTGAATCAAAAGCTGGCTCAGATAATCCTTTTAGGAAATCCTGAAGAGATTAATCAGGTTGCCAGCGAGATTGGCGTTAATATAAACGGAGCTACAATTGTTAACCCCAAAACCGATCAACGGCGTGAATCGTATGCCGAATTGATGCTTAAAATACGGCAAGGCAAGGGTTTAACAAAAGAAGCAGCACTCGAACTTCTGAATGACCCCCTGTATTTTGCGCCTTTGATGATAAAAAGTGGTGATGCTGACGGCGAATTGGCCGGAGCCATCAATGCAACCAGTGATGTACTTCGACCTGCATTACAATATGTAAAAACACTGCCGGGAGTTAGTGTCGTTTCCGGCGCATTTCTGATGTTTGTCAACGATCCGCATTTTGGGCACGATGGCATTCTTGTATTTGCAGATTGTGCAGTATTGCCCGAACCTGACGAACGCCAGTTGGCTGAAATAGCCGTTACAACTGCAAAAACTGCAAAAGCAATCGTTGGGATGGACCCCCGAGTTGCGATGCTAAGTTTTTCAACCATGGGAAGTGCACAACATCCGTTGGTTGATAAAGTGGCAAATGCTACCCGTATTGCCCGTGAGATGGATCCGGAGTTAAAAATTGACGGCGAAATGCAGCTCGATGCTGCTTTAATTCCTGAAGTTGGACGTTTAAAAGCGCCGAACAGCGAAGTCGCGGGTCGTGCTAATATTCTTGTTTTCCCCAGTCTGGAAGCTGCCAACATTGGTTATAAACTGGTACAGCGTCTCGGAAAGGCAGAAGCAGTGGGGCCAGTACTTCAGGGTATGGCTGCTCCGATCAACGATCTTTCAAGGGGTTGCTCGGTAAGCGACATTGTTAATATGGTTGCGATTACTGCCAATCAGGCTGCTGCTCTATTCGATTAATCAAAATTCAATATAAAAAAATGTCAGGTGAAGTTATTTACGAACCAATCGAGGAGTTTGGTTTAATTAAAAAAGATAGAAGCAAAACACTTTTTTCGAAAATTGGCATTGTGGGATGTGGCCTTGTTGGTCAGAATATTGCCCGCGTTGCCAGTTTCTACGGAATAGAAGTTGTTTTTATAGAAATTAATGAAGATAAAATTCGCGAAGCTTATAAGAACATTGAAAGGTTACTCGATGAGCGAATTGAACATTGGGGTATAACTCAGGGAGAAAAACGTGCAAGCCTTTCCAGAATTACTGGAACTCTTGATTATAATGACCTGAAAGGATGTGATTTCGTTATAGAAGCTATCAGAGCCATTGATCGTGGAGGAAAGATTAAAGAGCGAAAAGAGATTTTTCATAAAATTGAAGCAGTGGTTGACCGTGATTGTATCATTGCCACCAATTCAACCACTATTGTAATTACAGAATTGTCCTCCGATCTCATTTACCGTGATCGTTGTGTTAGTTTACATTTTTTTGTTAATTCTCAGGAAGCCAGGATTGTAGAAGTCGTAAGAGGATTGTACACAACCGAAAAATCATATCAGAAAGTTTGCAAATTTGTAACACTGATCAACCGCAAAATTGTTCCAGTTCAGGAATCTGCTGGTTTGGTGAGTGTTCGCATGTTCGTTGTTGTTCTGAATGAGGCCTGCGAAATACTGATGGAAGGCATTTCAACCATCGATGATGTTGACCAGACAATGAAAATTGGACTGGGAATGCGGCTTGGAGTGTTTGAGGTTGCTGATAAAATGGGGCTTGACAAGATTATTCGCTGGATGGAAAATATCTATAATGAGTTTGGCGATATCCGGTACAAGCCAAATCCTTATCTCCGCAAACTGGTTCGTGCCAAACACTTGGGAATTGAGTCAGGCGAAGGATTCTATAAGTATGACACGAATGGGAAAAAAATAGTTCAGCCAAGTGGACGATGCTGATTCCCATCAGATCAAAAATCAAATAAAAAGAAATAGAATGAAGATTCTGGTTTTAAATTGCGGAAGCAGTTCAATAAAATATCAGCTTTTTACCATGACCAACCGATCGGTCATTGCCAAGGGGGGTGTGGAAAAACTGGGAATGAAAGGTAGCTTTCTGAAACATGTTCGTCAGGATGGACAGGTGGTCGTTTTTGAAGGTGAGATCATGGACCACAAAGTAGGCATTGAATATATTTTAGGTGTCTTAACAAGCGAAAAGCATGGTTGCCTAAAAAGCCTGGATGAGATACAGGCAGTTGGTCACAGGGTGGTACACGGAGGCGAACGTTTTAATTCGAGCGTTCTATTAACCGATGATGTGCTTGCTGAAATTACTAAATGTATTGATATTGCTCCATTGCATAATCCGCCAAACCTCAAAGGAATCAGGGCTATGGAGGAATTGATTCCGGGAATTCCTCAGGTTGGTGTTTTCGATACGGCATTTCATCAGACGATGGAACCAAAGGCCTACATGTACGGAATTCCTTATGTATTGTATAAAAAATACGGTATTCGCCGTTATGGATTCCATGGCACTAGCCACCGTTTTGTAACCAAACGGGCCTGCGAATTATTGGGCGTTGATTATAACACGCAGAAGATCATTTCATGCCATTTAGGCAACGGAGCATCGGTCGCTGCCGTGAAAAACGGAAAATCAGTTGACACTTCGATGGGATTTACGCCAATCGAAGGCTTGATAATGGGCACCCGATGCGGTGATCTGGATGTTGGCGTGGTTCATTTCATCATGGAAAAAGAAGAAATCGGTATCAAATCGGCCAGTACCCTGTTCAATAAAAATGCCGGTATGTTGGGTATTTCAGGTGTTTCTTCGGATATGCGCGAGATAGAAACGGCAAAAACCAATGGTAACGCTCGGGCAGCATTGGCACTTGATATTTACAATTACAAGGTTAAAAAATACATTGGTTCGTATGTCGCTGCAATGGGTGGCCTTGATATCCTGATTATGACCGGGGGAATTGGAGAAAATGCGGACACGACCCGTGAAGGTATTTGCTCTGAGCTTGATTGTCTCGGTATTTCTCTTGATTATGCCAAAAACAAAGGATTCCGGAGTGAAGGAATTATCAGTACTTCTGATTCGAAGGTCAAAATATTAGTTGTGCCTACTGACGAAGAGTTGGTAATCGCTCTTGATACTGAAGAGATTGTTCGTAGTCTTAAGAAATTTTAGAATCATCCCCACAACTCCATTTTCAACTCTTTGCTGGTTTTGTTTTGGCCGGGAAGTGAAGTGTTTTTCTGACGGATGGCCATGTAAACAATTTCGGCTATATCATGAACAGGCAGGTCGCGGCTTTTGGCAAAGGTTTTTTTACAAAGCGGACAAGCGGTAGCCAGCATATCGGGCTGATAACTGAGGTATTCGTCCAAGGCTTTATCGCGAATCTGATTGCGTTCGTTCATCTGTATCTTGATGTTGGCCAGACTTCCGCCACAGCAGAAAGCTGCTTCCTTTTCATTTTTAATCGAAATAACTTCGGCATATTCGTCTAAAAGCAAGCGTGGTTGGTGGTAAATGCCACTTCCACGGCCCAGTTCGCATGGATCATGGTAAACCACCCGAAGCGGCATTTTATGCACGGGCAGTCGCTTATCGGCCATCAGTTCAAGCAGATATTCGGAATGGTGCTGAACGGAAATGCCAGATAGAGCGTAATCTTCGTTGAAAACTTTGTAGCAAATAGGGCAGGAAACCACCAGTTTTTTTGCTCCTGAGGCCAGAATACGTTCACGATTGTGCTCAATCAATTTTTTGGCAGCTTCAAATTGTCCAACCTGCATCAGCGGACGACCGCAACAGGCGGTTTTATCCTCGTCCATAAACCAGTACTTAACGTCGGCCACAGCGAAAATTTCCTTCATCGATTTGATGATTGCCGGAGTCAGGTGTGTCATACATCCGGCGAAATAAATTACCTCGGTTTGCGGGCTGACGGCTACTTTCCCGTCCTTTAGATATTCGTACGAAGAGTTATATTCTTTGGTCGATTCAATGCGCTGTGTCATGCGTAAGTTGTTCAGCTCCAGTCCAACGGGGCAATCGGGCTGGCAACGCCCACAAAGCAGGCAGTTAAAGAGTTTTTCGTCGGTCAGGTTCTTGTTCCTGATGTGTTTCAATACATAAACCGACTGTGTATCTTTAATGGCAGCGTGGGTCATCTGGCAACTGTCAAGGCAAATTCCGCAGCGAGAACACGAATACACCTGAATGCGCGAAAACCCATCGATGCGTTTTTGTACTTTGATGCCGTACTTCCGGAGAAAAATCATGACTACTTCAACAGGAATATGCATGTATCGGGAAACTGGAAGTGCAAAGAAAAACAGACCAAGCGATCCTGAATATGCCCACCACAGTGGCATTTCGAGCGATTGTACCGGAAGCAAGGAAGCAAGCATATTTCCGGTTGGCTGACTGATGATGCTTCCGTTGTGATGAATTCCGGCGGAAACACTTTCAGCAAGAAAACGAAGCGGAAAGATGAGCCAAAGAGCGCTGAGTGCAATGCGGTCGCCGGTTTTAAGCCGGGTGGTTTTTTTCATTCCAAACATACGGCTGTTAAGTCGTTTAAAGTAGGCAAGCATTACTCCTGAAAGTACAAACAAGAGAAGCAAATCCATGCTGGCAGCCAGTATTTTTCCTGAAAGTGTAGAGGCCGGTTCGGTAACGAAATAGCGCATGAAAATAGCTTTGTATGCCGGAACCGAAAGGGTTTGGTAATGATTGCATGCATCGATATGGCCGACAACAATCAATAAAAACCAACCGAAAGCGAGGCTCATGTGCATATAGCCCAAGACTGGATTTTTACTAAATATTTTGCGGTGAAGCAGTGATTCTGAAAAGATTTCGCGAATAGCCTGAAGGCTTTTGCGAGTGAAAATATTGTTCCTAATCCTGCTTTTGTCTATCTTGGAGAGTTGTGAAATCCAGATGCCTACAATGATTACCAGGAAACAGGAAATAAATAAAAGCCCGATGGTAAATGGCAATATAAACGATGGGGGAAATTCCATAACTGCTTACGAATTAACAGGTTTATATTTCAGGATGCTTTTTTTGACGAGCATGATTACATTTCGGAGGTTGATTCCGCGTGGGCAAACCAACATGCATTTGCCACAGAGCATACATTTTTTGATTTCCGATTCGAGTTCGACGGTTTGGCCGCGACGCAACAATAGGTTCATCCGCCTGACATTGAAGCTGACCAGGTCGCCCGCGCTGCAGGTTGCAGTACATCCTCCGCACGAAAGGCATACTTTGAACGAGGGTTCCATTTCGAGTACCTCGTTTAGCAGTCGTCCGTCGAACTGGTCGTAATCGATGGTGCGTTGTTTAATCACCGTGTAGCCAAAGTTTTTCATTTTCTTAAAAGCCAGTTATTCACTTCCTGTGCTGCCGAACGGGCATGTAAAATTGTATCGTTTACCGACATTGGCGCGGTGCAACTACCAGCCAGAAATATTCCTTCCTGTTCCGAAAAATTGGATTTCAGGAACGAATCGGTAGTTTTCAGGAACCCAGATTCTTCGCAGCCAATGCCGCAGGTAGCTGCAGCAGTGGTAGTTCCTTTTCCGGCTTCCATACCAACAAGAAGCACCAGTAAATCTACATTCATCTTAAGTGGTCGGCCTGAAAGTGTGTCTTCGGCTTTGATCAGTAAACTTTTATCGATTTTTTCCGATGCCTCTGACAAACGACCACGGATAAACTGGATATCGTATTTTTCCTGTGCCTCGCGGTACAGTTCTTCGAAATGTTTGCCATACATGCGCAAATCCATGTAAAAACAATAGATTTCAGCTTCAGGCAAGCGTTTCCTAAGTTCGATGGCTTGCTTTACTCCTGTAATGCAGCATACTTTTGAACAATAATGGTTGCCCGATTTTTCGTCGCGCGAACCTACACAATGCACAAAAGCAATTCGTTTCGGGTTTTCTCCGGCAGCAACTGTCAGGTCGCCATTGGGTAAAAGCAGTTGTTCCAGATCGGCAGAAGTGATTACATGGTCGTATATTTTATAGCCATATTCTTCTTTGCGGCGGGCATCGAACAACTCATAGCCGGTGGCCACCACTACTGCATCAGCCTCCAGTTGCTGTTCTCCTGAAGTTTCGATACTGAACTTTCCATTTTGACGAAGAATGCTGCGAACTTCTGTTTGGTGCAATACTGAAAAGTCTTTTTCGCTGCATTTTTCCTGAAGGACACTCTTGATTTTGTCAACAGGAGTGAAATCAGGAAAAAGGTATGACCAGTTATTCAATTTTCCGCCAACCTGTGCCTCTTTTTCTATCACAGTCACCCAATGTCCGGCATCTGTAAGGGCACTGGCTGTTTCTATTCCGGCTATTCCGCCGCCTATAATTACGATGTGTTTCATTTGAGTATCAAGTATCAAGTATCAAGGTTCAAGTATATTGAGGTTCAAGCATTAATATCTTGATACTTGCATCTTGATACTTGTGTCCATTTAAAAAATTAGCATCTACATCCTACCATCATTGGTTTTCCGATCAGTTTTCCGTCTTTTCCGGCGTATTTTAAATTGGGATCATAAGCAATTCCCATTTTATCAAGCAACGGTTCAACGTTTGTCTGGTGCATCTGCATTCCCATGTCCCACGGATTGTAACCAAGCACTAAACCAGCCATTTCTTCGTAGGTCATCACCGGAATTCCCTGTCCGTTTTCGCCAAAGGTTTTGCCTTCCATTTCTTCGATTACATATTGCCAGCGATCGAGGAACATCGGGCAGCCAGGGCAGTTGCTCACAATGGCATCGGGCTTGTAGGGTTCCATCGATTCGAATTTTTTTCTTGAATTGGATAACGAATAGCCCCGATTCGACATTACCAGATATTGCCTGAAGCCAAATCCGCAGCAATGACGACGTTCAGGATAATCAACTACTTCACCTCCCCAGGCCTCAATCATTCCAACCAGTACATGTGGAAATTCTGCACCTCCAACTCCTTTTGAAGGAAACATTTTGGAGTAATGACAGCCAATATGTTCCACTATTTTCAAAGGTTTCCCAGTTTGCTGGTTGACCAGCGGATGTTCTGCCTTGTCAGCAATCCTTTGCCTGAATTTGTAAACGATATCGCTGGCATGTGCCACGTTTTGAGGTATTTCAAATTCGCGTCCGGTAGCTTTTTTTAGGAAATTACGCACTTTTTCGAGCTCCGAAGGAAACTCTTTCCATGTTTCGATGATTTCGTTATAGATGCCAAAAGAGGTAATGCATGAGACAGCCAAATTCTGGTATCCAGCTTCGGTCATTAGTGCAAATTGCCGTGCTACAATGGTTTGAATGGTTTCGAACGGAACAATATCGGAGTGGTAGCCAATTCCGGAGCAGCTGGTGTGATGCGGATTTTCGTAAATGTCTTTTTTAAGTTCGGAGCGAAGGATTTTCAGAAAAGTTTGTTCTGATCCGGGGAAAAAATTCTGTCGGATACAACTGCGAACATAGAAATAATGATCATCAGCAATTTCTTTTTGATAATCCTGCCAGACTTGTATTTTGCCTTCTCTTTTCATTATTGTCGGTTGTGTTTGCCGTTGTTGGTGGTAAAGATGTGATTTATGTAATCGGTATAATCATTCTCACCTTCAGGGAATCCCATACTTTCGGCTTTGATTTTTGAGAAATGTTCGATTTTGTCGAAGCGTTCAAATCCACCGGTTATTTCAAAAATCCGATTGATTTCGTCCAACGATTCCTGAGGTATTTTTCTTAAAGCGCCTTCGCCTGTGCCATTGTAATTGGCACCAACACGCTCATAAACTTTCTCTTTATTTTCGTAAATCCATTCGCCAACCGGGCCTTGTTCAGGATGCATTTCAGGAACAAGATTTTCAGGAAGAATGCAATATCCTTTGTTTACGATGTTTTCGCCCACAACCCGTTTAATTACAAGTTGTTGCCGTCCTTTTTCCGATTCGGTGAAATAACCAAGTTCCTGCGATAAACTGCGTAAAGCCATGATCATCAGTCCGACAGTATTTCCACGTGGGCAGCGGGTTTTGCACGACATACATTCGCCACAATACCAGATAGTTTCGCTTTTAAGGAGCTCCTCAATTCGTTTTTCGTCTTTCGATTGTAAAATACCGGCAATTATTCTGGGGTCGTAATCGTAGAATTCGGCTGCGGGACAGATAGCAGTGCAAACACCACAATTCATGCAGGATTTCAAGCCTTCAGCAAACCGAACATCTTTGGTAAGTTCCTGGTAAAGTTCCATTTTTGGTTGTCAGGTAATAACAACACGAAAGTAGTTTTTCAAATTTTCAGCCAGTTCAGTCTAAACCCTTATTTACGGTACGTCTTTGTGCGTATTTTCTTATTGGTTAAAATCGAAATATAGTGTCAGGTATTTCTCATATAAGAACATGTTGAGCTGGCTCATTGGTCCCATTGTTTCGGGTTTTGTGAATTTGGTGCCGATAGGATCAATGTTGAATTTCGGTTTTCTGGGCCTGACTATTATAAATACTGAGGAAAGACAGTAAAATGTAGGCGAAAAGAAGTCGTTTCATGAAGGTTTATTTTGATTGTTGTTGGTTTACCAAAAGTAGGTAATTGCGCTGAGAATAAACGATGTACCAAGAGAAAATGATCTGCCAGCAGGTGGATTGCCATTTGCTTTCAAACAATAGGCAAGACATTCGTGGAATTAAAAAAAACAAAATTCAACGACGGATTTTGGCGTAGTCGGACCATATTTTTGACATCAGATATAAAACTAAAACTGAATGAAGTCAAAAATTGCCAATGTTGGAGATGTTCAAACCAGCTTATTTGAATTAGAGAAAACCTCTTCCAAAATGAATTTATCAGAAGTGTTTTCTGATAGAAAAGGTGACTATATCAATGAGTTTACTCTGTTTGTCGCTCACTTTAATGCCATTCCAAACTTTATTCATGAAATAAAGATCGACTGCAAAAAAGCGAATCAATGGTTTCTCGATAACTACAAATCTGAAATAAAGGAATGTTATTATGACAAGCTTTATTACAATCAGAATAAAACTGCAGAGTTTGACGATATTTTTTATATCCTTTATGACGACCTGATCGTTGATTTCGACACTCAAAAATCAATTGCCAGATTTCTATTCCGGAAAACGGACGTTAAAATGGTCGAAGCAATCATTAATGGCGTTCACAAATTCAAAGAAAAAAAGGCAAAAGGGAAACCTGAAATATCACTGTTGGTTACTGCCCGTAATAGTATAGATACAAAGAGTTTACAAATTACAAAACCCAGATTGAGCATCGGAGATAATTACAACGATGATTTCAAAGAGATTCATCAAACTATTCTGAAACGACTTTCCCGAAAGAATGATAAAGGTCTTGTACTTCTGCATGGTAAGCCGGGTACAGGAAAAACCTCTTACATCCGCTACCTGATTTCGTCACTCCGGAAAAATGTGATTTTTTTGCCTCCTAATATGGCAGGTGCCATTACAAATCCCGACTTGATTTCGATTTTAATTGATAATCCAAACTCAATTTTTGTAATCGAAGATGCTGAAAATATTATAGTTGACCGCGATAAGAATGGTCAATCGCCTGTTTCGGCCTTGCTGAATATTTCGGATGGTTTACTTTCCGACTGTCTGAATATTCAGGTAATCTGCTCTTTTAATACCGACATTTCAAAAGTTGACAGCGCTTTAATGCGGAAGGGCAGATTAATTGCTAAATACGAATTTAAAGAACTGGAAGCTCATAAAGCCCAGACTCTTTCCAGAAAATTAGGATTCAATACTGATCTTTTTTCACCCATGACATTAACCGCTATTTACAACCAGGAGGAGAAAGACTTTCAGCAGGTGAAAAGACGGAATACAATGGGTTTTAAATCAGACAATTGTTAACTATGGACATCACTTTTATTTCGGATACACATGGCATCCATGAGCGATTAAAACTGAAGCCGGGAACCGTTCTGATTCACGCAGGTGATGTTACTGAATATGGTACAGAAGACGAAGTTTCAGATTTTTTGCATTGGTTTTCGAGGCAACCGTTTACCTATAAAATTTTTATAGCCGGAAATCATGATTTGTTTTTGGAAACATGCGCCCCGGCAAAAAGGAAAAGGATGATTCCTTCTGATATTATCTATCTGCAAAACAGCGGAATAGAAATTGTTGGTTTGAAAATTTGGGGTTCGCCGGTTACGCCCTATTTTTTAGGAATGGCTTTTAATGCCCGGCAAGGAGCAGAAATTGAAAAGGCTTGGAATAAAATTCCAGCCGATACCGATATTCTGATTACGCACGGACCACCAAAGGGAATTTTGGACAATGGTGTCGGTAGTGAGGAGCTACTAACCCGGATTAATAAAATACGACCAGCAATACATTGTTTTGGACATGCACATGGGCAAAATGGAATTGAAACGATCAATGGCACAGCATTTATCAATGCCTCGATAGTCAATTGCCTTGATCCATTCAAGAATGACGAATACCGGATGGCGGGCAAACCAATCATTTATGAGATTTGACATGAACACATTTACAGCTATTGATTTTGAAACCGCTCATGGCAAACGTTGGAGCATCTGCCAGGTTGGGTTGGTGCGGGTTGAAAACGGTGTGATTACCAATGAACTCAGTATTTTGGTGCAGCCACCTAATAACTTCTATTGGGACTGGTTTATTGAAATACACCATATTACTCCTGAAATTACCCGAAACGAACCAACATTTAATCAAATCTGGCATAAGGTTGAACCATTTATCAGGAACCAAAAGGTAGTTGCCCATAATGGTTTCAGCTTCGATTTCAATGTATTGGCCAAAACGCTTGAATACTATGGCTTGCCTATTCCTGAATACGAAAAGCATTGTACTTACCGCATTTATAACGACAATTTGTCTTCGTTGTGCCAACGGTTTCAGATTGCCTTAAATCACCACGAAGCATTGAGCGATGCAAGAGCTTGTGCAGAGCTATTTTTGTTGCACCATAAAACTGAAAACAATGATTGAAAATTGGGAAGAATTCCATTCGGAAATTGAAAAGCTGTCGTTACCTGATTTAGAGGTAATGATTAAGGAGTTGTATAAAGAATTCCAGAGAAGCAGAGCCTATAAGGATGATCGATTAAACGCTTGCCTTAGACAGCGTAAATACCTGATAAACAAAAATTTTAAGTTTACACCTGAAGTCGTCAGGCATATTGAACGGGTGAACCGGATTTTAACCGAAAGTACGGCCAAGGTATTGCAGCGCACCAGACTTCTCTACCGGCAGATGGTGCAAATCAAAGCGCAAGGCGATGATTTTCTGGACGACTTTGAGGTAGAAGGTACGGTGGCTATTCATTTCTGTGGTGAAGAATCGGTATTAATGCTCGACGAAGATGAAAATGGTGGACAATCGGATTATGTAGCTATGGCCGATGTATTGGACTATACCCAACTTGCTTTTGAATATTTGCGCTCATTTTCACTCTCCGACAGGGATAATGTTGATAGCAATGCAACCGATGAAGAACGTGAAACTGATAATATGTTGGAATTGAATTGGAACATTGAACTTTTGGACGCTCCCGAACTCAGTGCCATCGAATACTTCTGCTATGCCTCGCATATCTTGTTTGTTGATTCAAACTACTCCATTTCAGATGCTATCCGCATCAACGACGTATGGAATGAGGTAAAAGTGACGCATCAAAATTGGGGTGAAAAATTATCTAACGATTAAAAAACTATGATGGAAAATTGGCAAGAATTCTACGCTGAAATTGAAAAACTTTCATTACCCGAATTAGAAACAATGATTAAGGAGATGTACAAAGAATTTCAACGAAGTAACGAACGTAAAAATGAGAAGCTGAACGCTTGTTTATCACAACGCAAACACCTCATTAACAACAATTTTATATTTACACCCGAAGCAGTTATGCATATTGAACGGGTAAACCGGATATTAACGGAAGGAAGGGCGAAGGTGTTTAAACGCTGCGGTACTATCTACCGGCAAATGCTGCAAATGAAAAGGCAAGGCGATGATTTTCTGGATAATTTTGTGATAGAAGGCACAGTGATTGTTCGGTTTAATAGTGAAGATTCGGTTTTGATGTTTGACGAAGATGAAAATAACGGACAATCGGATTATGTTGCCATGGCTGAAGTTTTTGAAGATACTCAAACTGATTTTGAATGTCTGACATCGTTCTTTTTCTCATATCGCGAAGATGCTGATTTGCAGGCAAGTGATGAAGAGCTTGGAATAATAGACCGCGGTTTGAAGACTAATTTTAATTATGAACTTTTGGACGCTCCGGAACTCAGTGACATCGAATACTTTTGCTTCGCTTCACATGTCTTGTTTGTCGATATGGACTACTCATTGTCTGATATTATCCGCATCAACGATGTTTGGAATGAGGTGAAAGTGACGCATCAGAACCGGATGAAAAATGAGAGAATATGTGGAATTTAAAATTGTAAAATAAATACAGGGAATTTAAAATTTTGCCATTAATCCTCAAGTAGGCGGTTTTAGAAGGTTGAAACCCTATGTGCTGATTTTCAATATTTTGAATGTCTAATAACATAAATTAATTAGCTATAAAAAATAATACTATTTAAAAGATAGTATAACTTTGCCATGAAATTTAACCCACATTGCAGCTAAAAGTACCCTTTTTAGTTAAAATTCAACTATTATCCACTTTTTTCGCGCTATTTTCATTACACTGAATTTATAACCAACTGATAATCAACAGCAGGTTTTTTCAGGAAT
>Ga0209125_1000844_pt1 | contig 34428 bp, 38 predicted proteins | sample BarGraIncub1131A_FD_184503 | JGI IMG/M metagenome (GOLD analysis project Ga0209125, IMG submission 184503) | Arctic peat soil microbial communities from Barrow, Alaska - Barrow Graham LP Incubations 11-31A (SPAdes) (version 2) | ecosystem: Environmental > Terrestrial > Soil > Wetlands > Peat... | reverse complement strand
GGGAAGGGCGGAAATGGTGGCATCGGCATGCCCATATTATTCGGATCAGCCCAGTGAATCGTCGGGTCTACGGCCAATGGTTGCGGTTCGATTAAGTTGTTTACCCACTGCACATTAATAGGAATGTTTCGCTTGGCTTCGAAAGTAGCACCGGGTGTGAAGTGGAAATCAGGGATGACTTCACCGGTTTCAGGAAGGATGACGTTACCCCCATAACCCCATACGGTTGTTTCAGGGAAACCCGTTGGTAGAATTTGCTGGGTGAACTGGCTGGCTGTCACCTCATAATCGTGGCTTATGACGTCCCCAGTCATCGGGCATTTAACGACGGTTGGCTTATAGACAGGTGGAACGACCAATTCGTTGACAAACTTCGGAATCGTTGTCGGATCAAGTGGATTAGGCATAGGGACCCCCTTTACATCTTGAGTTTCTATGTAAGTTATGCACACTAGAGATGTCGAGTGCCTGTTGTATTTTTCAGCCTACTCCAGCGAATATTCAGGGTTAACTCAGTTCGTCAAGTTATAATCCCAAAGGAAGAGGATCAGGGTGCAAACAAATACAAAGAGGACGTGATAATGTGAACGATAAAATAATGGTAGGAACTTTATCGGTCATGATGATGTTAGCAACGCCAACATTGGCACAAGCACAAGTCGCTTCAGATACGAAAGTTACTTATGTCACGGCACATGCGAATGATGAAACGCCTCATCAAACTCTGGCAATAGTAAGACTCAGGGCACAGGCAAAGAAGCTTAGCTTAGAATCAGAGGTTCTTAAGGCACAGGTGAAAGTATTGAATATTGATGCAACCGGTTTAACCCAGGATCAAATTAGACGACAGCTTAAAACAGTCGGTCAAGCGAAACAACGAGCAACTCTTAAGGCACAGGCCAAAGTACTCAAACTAGAGATCACAGGTCTAACCAATGAACAAGCAAGGACAAAGATTAAGGCAGCAGAAAGAGCCAATACGATCACCCACCTTTTAGCACAGGCCAAAACACTGGGCATTAGTACCAGTTTAATGAAATAGGTTTGAGATCACTTCGCTGTCTAAAACAACGAAAGGGACCCCCTCATCCGACGTTGTCGGATGAGGGGGTCCCTTAGTCGTCATCCTGAAGCGCTACAATGGTGGGCTTGCACACTTTTGGGACAAACGGAATATCTTACAAAAGACAAGTCTTTTAAGATCTTATGACAACAATTATCTAAGGAGGAGAGACAATGGGTTATTTAACAAACAAATGTAATGGTGCTATGTCTACAGCGCCAATTATTCCAGGAGGAGAGTCAATAACAATTATTCAAGGAGTTCAAGACGGAGAGTCAATAGCTTCTAACAAACGGAATGACCTTGTGCCTATCGTAGCGCTTACTACTCTAGCTGTTCTAGGCGTTATAGGGGCTCTAGCCGTATTACGCAGCAGAGGAGCAACTGGTCTGACAGCATTTGGCTATGTATTCGATAATAGAACCCCCGCCCAAAGCATCGCAGTCGGTTCAGATGTGTTATTTAATAGTAATGGCCCTTTGCAACTTGTAACCCATACACTTGGTACCAGTAGCATTGTGGTTACTCTTGCAGGCATCTACAACATTGAATTTGCGATTTACACCGTAGGCAATACTACTCAGCAGTGGGGAATAGCTGTAAATGGCGTAGTTCAATCAGTTTTTCAAGCTTCCGGTGAGACTTTAAATGCTAGCGCTAAACTATCTCTCAATGCGAGTGATATTGTAAGTATTCGAAACGTCGCTACAGTTCCTAATCCAGCTAGCCTCAGACCCGGGGTTATTTCTGCCTGGGTGCAGATTGATAAAGTGAATTGATAGAGACCTATCCGTGATTAAATCGTAAGAGCAAGTCGCTTAATAGGGAGCTGCTTGCTCTTACTTTACTATTGCCGGGGAAATTATTTTACACACCACCAAAGATAAGTGTTACAATACAGATTAAATATATAAAGATGAATAGTAATACAATAGCTTAGCTTCATACAAGCATTAGGAGTAAAAGAAACGGAGAAAAGAAATGAAAACATTAGTGATTGGTCTGGGGGCACTGGGAACCGTATATTCTTGCTTTTTAAGCTTAGCGGGTCACGAGGTAACGGTACTAAGTAGACCGGCAAGCATAGATAAAATAAAGACAAATGGGGTAAAAGTTACCGGAATTTGGGGAGAACACTCCACGAAGCTCATTGACGTGGTCTCCGATATCTGTGAACTTACGAACAAAAAATTTGATATGATCCTTGTCACCGTAAAATCGTCCGTTACGGAAGAAATTGCTCAACAAATTGCACCACTGGTAGGCGATAACACCACCGTCTTTCTCCTACAAAATGGCTATGGAAATTTTGAGGCTGCTGCCAAATGGATTCCAGAGGAAAAGATCGTTTTAGGTCGAGTTATTTTTGGGGCAGAGACCCTAGCGTCTGGAGAATCTAAGGTGACCGTAATTGCCGATGATGTGTTGATTGGATCCCCTAAGAATCTCATCAACCCGGAACTTTTGGAGCAGTTTGCCGAGATTTTTAGTAACGCACTCATTCCGACAAAAGCATCCTTGGAAATCATGAAATATATGTGGGGTAAGATCATCTTTAATTCGGCGCTGAATTCATTAGGCGCCATCTTTGAGGTGAGTTATGGGAAGTTAGCCGAAGAGCCTGTTACAAGAGAACTCATGAATCAGATGATTGGAGAAATTTTTGAATTGCTCAAAGTCAGGAACGTACCAACCCTGTGGCCTGACGCTCAAAGCTACTTATCGAACTTTTATGGACACTTAGTCCCACCCACAGTTGCTCACCATTCTTCCATGCTTCAGGATATACGCAGCGGTCGTCGCACGGAAATCGATGCCTTAAACGGAGCCGTCGTTAAGCTGGCCCACCAATCGGGCTCACCAGTGCCTGTCAATGAATTTATCGTCGCAATGGTTAAGGCAAAAGAGAACTTTGTCAGAAGATAGGAAGAACATGTGTCGGTTTGTTGCAGCAGACGAGTGAGTAGATCAGAGAAAAGCGGCTTTAGCTGAAACATTCAGTTAAGGCCGCTTTCCTCTATATAAAGTAATAGTTGTTGAACTGAACACTTTTATAGTGTGAGCAGGACCTGGATTACCCAATACCCATGCAGGATCATCACCCCTGAATAACAGGTTAAAACTAGCCCAAGTCCATATGAAACTAATTTACGCGAGGTGTTTCTAATTTGCCACAACGCAGCCCCTAATAGTATAGGTAATAATATTTTAACAATCATGAGAGCGATAGGCTTAGCCATCATTAATTGTTGCATCAGCGGATTAACTTCTTCAATCAGCTGTAGTTGCAATCCCCAAAGCGTCAATAATCCATCAAGAATGTTGAAAATCAAAAGAATTACGATGGATGAAAGTAGGCGTTTGTCAAACACAGAAAACTGGTATTTTAAAGGTTTATTAAGCTTATCGAATAAAGAATCGAAATCTGACACCTTAGTTCCCTTGCTTTCTAACATCGTTTAATGTTAGCTTAGACAAGAAACCCATGATTTATCCACCTTGCTTGGCACAAATTCAATCACGCCTCAATAACAACAGCATGACCAATACCAGGCATGGATTCTCCTTGCAGCGTGGACGTTCGGCTATGCAGGGAGCCGCTACCCACAAACAAGACTCGTTTTAACTCTCCAGCTTTGATCCTTTGCAAAATATCTCCCGCGAAGACCACCGATGAACAACCACAGCCACTACCACCAGCATGGGTATCTTGGCTGTCATCATAAATCATAACCCCACAATCCTTGAATACTGACCCCATATCCAAGCCACTTTTCTTAAATACTTCCCCTGCGAGTGCAAGTCCGATCGTACCAAGATCCCCAGAGGCAATCAAGTCATAGTCCTTGGGTTTGCGCTGCAAATCAAGAAGGTGATTTATAATCGTATCCGAGACCGCCGGAGCCATAGCGGCACCCATGTTATGGACATCGCTTATGCCATAATCGACAACCTTTCCAATCGTTGCTGAAGTAATCCGCGGCCCCACGCCGCTTCTTCCGAGAAGCACACTTCCTGCTCCGGTCACCGGCCACTGTGCACTCAACGCCCTTTGCTTACCCTTTTCAGTGGGTGAATGGAATTGACGCTCAGCTGTGTCATAGTGACTGGATACGCCAACGAGAATATTCCGGGCGAATCCTCCGTCAATCAGCATGCTCCCAACAGCTATGCCCATAGCCATCGTAGAGCTAGCACCATATAAGCCGATAAAAGGTAAGGCCATTTGACGTGCAGCAAAATTTGAGGAGATGATTTGATCGAGCAAATCTCCCGCTAACATAAAATCAATTTGTTCCTTCGGAATGCCAGCTTGATCTATGGCCCCCTGCAGCGCCTCTTCAAGCATTTTTCTCTCCGCGAGCTCCCAAGATTTTTCGCCGTTTAATCTGTCTTTCCATACCTTACTAAATGTTTTTCCGAGAGGACCTTGCCCTTCTTTAGGACCCACCACAGAATATGACGATAAAATAACGGGGGGATTAGCAAACACCACGGTTTGGTTTCCCGTTCTTCTCAAATCCATGACTTTACTCACCCCTTGTATTGTGTTATTTTAAACCAAGGGAGACTGCGTATTTGTCGTTTTCCCTTTAGGCGGATGGAAAGTACTTGGTGGTCTGGGGTTTCTTTACAGGTTCTACATAAAAAGGCCATATTATCCATAAAAAGAAGGGTTATTGCATTAATAAAATACCTTTTTTGAATTTTTCGAATACACCCCATATTTATGACGATTTCGACAGGATGTTTGACGTATAATCATAACACAGGCAAGACAAGCGCTTGAGAATACTGTTAAGGCGGGATGTTGGCAAATGGGACAAGGAATAAGACTAATAATTACGGATGATAACCGTAATGTATGTCAAATGCTACAGAATTATTTTCAAAGCCAAGAAGATTTAAGCGTCGTTGGCGTGGCTTATAACGGTTTAGAAGCCATGGAGCTCGTTCAAACTCAGGAACCAGATTTAATCATCCTTGATTTAGTAATGCCACATTTGGATGGATTAGGCGTGTTGGAACGGATTAATGCTAAAACTACGATGAAGCGACCCAAAATCATTATGTTAACGGCTTTTGGGCAGGAATCTCTCACCCATCAAGCCATGACGCTTGGTGTTGATTATTTTATTCTAAAACCATTTGATCTAGATGTTCTTGGTCAACGTATTCGCTCCTTAATGCAGGATACGACGACAGCTGCGCCCGCACAGTTATCTTATTCGGCTTCTCCAAGCGTGGCAACGGCTGGAAAAGAGCACAATCTATTCTACGAAGTAACCGCGGTGATGCACCAAATTGGCATTCCTGCCCATGTTAAAGGGTACCAATATATTCGAGAAGCCATCTTAATGGTGGTGGCAGATGCTTCATTGTTAGGGGCGGTAACCAAGGAACTTTATCCAGGCATTGCCAAAAAATATGAGACCGCAGCCACTAGGGTAGAACGTGGAATCCGACATGCTATAGAATTAGCGTGGGAGCGTCGACAAACAGATACGCTCAAACAGATCTTTGGATATTCCATGAATATTGAAAATCAAAAACCCACCAACTCAGAATTCATAGCAATTCTTGCTGATAAATTCAGAGTGATGGGTTTGTAAAGTGATTTTAAGTTTTGCTATTCTTTTAACCGATAAGGCTTCTTATATAGATCCACTTTCTTCAATCCGTTTTTGCGAGCCAATGTAACCCAGCCTCTGCCGCCAAAGAAAAGGCAGAGACGTTTCAAAAATGGAGAATTGATGCCAATATAATAACATCGGCCTTTGAAAGTGTTTCAAAGGTCTATATTAATTTCAATGACCTGAACGAAAAAATAACATAAATATCACATTTGGCTAACACCAAATTCACAATGTAATGTTAAGATGAAAATGCATAATAATCAACAAGGAAGAGCGCCAAGCTGAAACAATAAAGAAAACTTGGCTAGCGCCAAGCCTCAGCGAAGGCGATCGCCTTAGTTGCGCTGATGCGCTGTCCATGGATGGACGAGTGTCCCTGTAGCCAAGGATGGCGTGAAGGGACCTGCAGAAAGTATATAACAAAAAGTTATACTTTCTAACTAGTGCAAAAAAGGACGTGTTAATATGAAGTATAAAATAATGATAGGTACTTTATCGATCCTTATGATGTTATCAACACCAACCTTGTCACAAGCGCAAGGTGTTTCAGATAAATCACCGGTACTTACGATGGGACAGTCCGAAGTCGTCGGGGTTAAGGCAAAAACACCTCATCAGACCATGGTCATTGCACGGCTCAGGGCACGCGCTAAAAAGCGGGGGATAGAATCAGAGGTTCTTCAAGCACAGGCTAAAGTTCTAAATATTAATCCAACCGGGTTAACCAATCATGAAATTAAAATACAAATGAAAATAATCGGTCAAGCCAAACAACTAGCATCTCTTCAGACACAGGCCAAAGCACTCGGTCTTGACATGACAGGTCTAACAAATGATCAAGCAAGAACAAAGATTAAGGCAGCCCAACGAGCCAATACACTCACACACCTTCTAGCACAGGCCAAAACACTGGGTATCGGGACCAGTTCCATGAATATGAGCCATTAATATAATTGACAAACGGACTAATCGCATCTTACAATGCCAATATGCCATGAATAGGGTATATTGGCTTATTTGTTAGGGTTCTTATTGGAAAGAGATAGAGTATGAGCTAGCACCTATTTAATTTGGAAGAGGGAGACGCTAATGTCATCTGGGACAAACCCTGTAATCGTCCAAAGCGATCGATCAGTCCTGTTGGAAGTACTTAATCCGCTCTATGAAGAAGCTCGCGATACATTAGCGGTCTTTGCTGAATTAGAAAAAAGCCCGGAGTACATGCATACTTATCGGATTACTCCGTTATCGTTATGGAACGCTGCCTCCAGCGGAGTGACCGTTTCCGAGGTCTTAAACGGTCTAGAACTCTATAGTAAATTTCCCCTACCTGACTCGGTGCGTACGGAAATCCAGCAACTCATGGGTCGCTACGGCTTGGTGAAATTAGTTCGAGATGGAGATAAGTTCTTTTTGACGGCAGACCACCCAGTCATCCTCTTGGAGATCACCCATCATAAAGAAGTCAAACTGCTGTTAGCCTTTGGGGAAAGGGACGAAGCTTCCCTAAACAGGTCTCTAACCCGAGTAGAAATCAACCCGGAAGCACGTGGACAATTGAAACAGCTTTTAATAAAGCTCCTTTACCCAGTCGAAGACCTAGCGGGTTATATCGAAGGGACCCCGTTGCCAATGGCCTGGCGTTCCGAAAATCCGGGGGGGGAACCATTTGCCCTGCGATCCTACCAACAAGATGCAGTCGCAACGTTCCATCAAAAAGGGTCAGTGCGAGGGGGAAGCGGAGTCTTGGTGTTGCCCTGCGGCGCGGGTAAAACCGTCATTGGCATGGGTGTAATGATGCAATTGCAGTGCGAGACGCTAATCCTCACGACCAATAACAGCGCTGTCAAACAATGGCTGAGCGAACTGGCCGATAAAACGACCCTAGATGCAGCGCAAATGGGGGAATATACCGGCGAGAAAAAAGAGATCCGTCCGGTTACCGTGGCCACTTATCAAATTCTCACTCACCGGTCGAGCGCCGATGCAAAATTTAGTCATTTTCATGTCTTTAATGAAAAGAATTGGGGCCTGATCATCTATGATGAGGTGCATTTATTACCAGCGCCAGTCTTTCGTGCCACTGCTGATTTGCAGGCGAAACGCCGCCTCGGTTTGACAGCAACGTTAATACGAGAAGATGGCAAGGAAGATGAGGTTTTTACCCTCATTGGCCCGAAAAAAATGGATGTCCCATGGAAGGTCCTAGAGTCACAAGGCTGGATCGCCACGGCAGAGTGCACAGAGTGGCGAATTTCTATGAGTCAATCTCGCCGCATGGACTATGCTTTAGCGGAAGAGCGGGAAAAATTCCGTTTGGCGGCGGAGAACCCGCGCAAGCTGGAGCGGGTGTTTCAGCTGATGGAGCAGCATCGGGATGATCTAGTGTTAGTGATCGGACAGTATGTCCGTCAACTAGAAATGCTGGCTCGCGAGCTAAAGGCCCCCTTAATTACAGGAAAAACCCCTCAACGAGAACGAGATTGCCTGTATGAAGAATTTCGCAGCGGCCGCGTGCGCAAATTGGTCGTTTCCAAAGTAGCCAATTTTGCCATTGATTTGCCGGACGCTAATGTGGCAATTCAGGTCTCCGGCACGTTTGGTTCTCGCCAGGAAGAAGCGCAAAGGCTTGGCCGAATATTGCGTCCCAAACAAGGAGACGGCAAGGCCTATTTCTATAGCTTAGTTTCCAAAGACACCAAGGAGCAGGAGTTTGCCATGCACCGTCAGCTTTTCCTCACGGAACAAGGGTACGCCTATAAGATCATGATCGAGGAGGATTTGGAGACATGAATGACCCGATGACTCCCAAGTTTCGACCGGTATTTGGCACAAAAATAATAGAACAAGTGACTCCGCCAACGGTGTCCCAGCTACCTTCACGCGCTGCTGCACCGTCAAAAAAGGATTCTAGCCATAAGAAGGTTAAGCCCGTATCGTTACCCCACTATTTTTCCAAGCTGGACCCGACCGAACGAATCCTCTTGGCTTACACCGTCTTTCGACAACCAGACGACTGGAGCATCAGTGAATTTTATAGTTATGACACAGAAAACTTTAACTATTTAGATAAGGATCTACCCTGTCTCGAGTATTATGAGGTGGTTTGCTTATTGACGGAGTGGACAAAAGCTGGCATCTTAGAGGCGGGTTCTTATATGTCCTACACTCTTAAAGCAGGTGTATCCGAAGCGTACTGGAAGTGGTTGCGTAAGCAGGCCCCTCCAAGAGCCGAATTAGAACCAGATAAAGTCTACAGTTCACATTTATCAGGCACCTTGGATAATCTTCTAAATCTGTTGGTGATGGTTAATCAAGGAGACGTGCTTCTGACCCGCGCCCGTGACATCACCAAGCATTCTATGAAGCGCATCCTCGTTTCCTTGACGGTGCCCACTGTTACAGATGAACTCTTTAGTTTGGAAGGCTATTTTTACTGGCTGTTGGGCGTTGCTCAGCTTCTTCAACTGATTGGGTCACAAGGGGATCGATTGGCTTTGACAACGTTTGGAAAAGACTTACCAGAAAACATTCAAGTGGAAGACTTACTTTGTGAATTCTTCCCGCTTTATTTTCGCGCCATCTCAATGAAAGGATTTTACTTGATCTTACCTTTAATGGATCATTGTTCTGAATGGACAAGCTGGACTCGGCTGGTGGAAGGTGTCATTCCTGCCGGCAATGTCGGTAACCTTGTAAGGAAAGATCGGGTCATTAGTACACTCGATCCTCTGCGATTTTTCGGTCTATTGGAGTGGGGTGAGTGTCAGGAAGATATCTTGATTCGGACCACCCCTTTGGGTCAACTTCTGTTTCCAAAGTTGCTGCGGGGGTACAATCTCACTAAATTTGCCCCTAACATTAAATCACTGACAGATCAAGCCTACCCGATGAACGGTCCAAATACGGCTTATGTCCAACCAAACTTTGAAATTTTAGTCCCTAGTTCCGCTTCTTGGGCGGTTCGCTGGGAACTTGGACAATTCGCGTTGCTTGAGCAGCAAGATCAGATGCTGAAATATCGCTTAGATAAGACGTACCTCATGAATGCCCTCAAACGAGGGTTGCCAGCAGAATATGTGATCAATCAGCTAACCAAGCTCAGCGCTTACCCTTTGCCTGAAAATCTCGTAATCACAATCCGACAATGGGTTGCGAGCTTTGGCCAAACGACATTTTTACAACTAAGCCTGTTAGAATGTACCACACCCGAACAGGCAGCCTCCATTGCTTCAGCCCGTAAATACCGGGAGTATGTATTCGGCTTATATAGTCCCACCGCGGTCATCGTACGCGAACCAGAAAAACTGCGTAAGCTCTTAGAAAAGCAGGGTATATATCCGTTGCCCGGCATTCTGGAGGGGGAGAAAGCAGCGAAACGCAATAACAAATTGACATAAGAGTTAACAAAAAATCTACACGATATTTCTGCTTAAGCTTGAATAAGAAATGTCATGTAGATTTTTTACACTGACAGAAAGTATAACTTTATGTTATATACTTTCTGCAGCATAAGGGCAACTAAGGCGACCGCCGGCGCCTGAAGGCTTGGCGCTAGCCAAGTTTTCTTTAAAGCCACACACCATGATTAATTTTCAAATTGTATTGTTAATTATCAGATAATAATATATAGTTAGAATATTAAAACATCTTAACTCTTTTAAATTATGATTTTGATATTAATAAAATCGAAATATAAAAGGAGTGAGTTAAATCTTATGAATCAAGGAGAAAAGGTATACACGATAAACCACGATGTTTATTGCTTAAAATGTGGGCATAAAGGAGCACTACAAGTCTACGGTGATTATGTCGTTGAGTGCCTTATGACACCTAACGGAGATATTGCTGGGAATGTCCCCTATGAGTGCTCTAATTGTGGGAATAAGCGTGCCTTACATTCTGGCAGCTGCAAGTCTGATGAAAAAGCTTTTATCACCATTTATGATGCGAGAAAAATTCTCATTGATACCTTCTCAAAAACTGACGAAGTCTTTGCAATCCTGAAATACAAACTAATTATTTATGTACACTTCATCTCTGAAACTTATGATGATGATCGTAATGGTGTGATGCGTAAACTTGAAAAAGATAAATTACTGACCTACGAATTGCTTGATGAAATCTATGACATAAGATTAATACACTCAAGTTCTACCATCTTAAAAGATGGCTATCGCGACCATATGTGGTTGTACTCAAAAGCGGGTTAACTTATACGCGGACAGCCACTTTGATGGTTTCAGTCCCACCGACCTTTTTAAGGCGCCTGTGAAGGCGCCCTTTTCACGTCAATCACGTTGACATTTGATGCTAAAAAGTTTAAGTTTATTGTAAACCTTGGTAAATTTATTAGTTTACAATCAAGAATGGGTTGGAGCAATTAAGGTAAATTATATCCATAAATCACTAATAGATTAAAGAAGTCACTGAAAGGGAGTCGACATGATGAGTAAAGCTGATGTTATTAACCGGTTAGAAGAAAAGGTTTTAGCGGGTCAGGAAATTAACGAGTCAGAAGCTCGAGAGTTAGCGAAATTAGAAGGATCGGACCTATATCAACTGTTTGCTGCGGCTAGTAGGATCCGTGATGTGCGGGCTGGCAAAAAAGTAGATCTGTGTTCTATTATTAACGCCAAGTCGGGTGCGTGCTCTGAAAACTGTCAGTATTGCGCTCAGTCCGCGCATCATCAGACGGACGTTGAGGTTTATGACTTACTAGATGAAGAGGCAATTTTAGAACGGGCGCTTCAGATGGAAGCGGAAGGCGCTAAGCGGTATTCCTTAGTGACAAGTGGCCGGGGAATCAGTGAAGAAGATTTTGTGAAGGCCTTAGCCATCTATCGACGTTTAGCTCGAGAGACGAAGCTAAAGCTATGCGCATCACTAGGAATCATTACCGAAGAGATGGCTCGAAGGTTAAGGGAAACCGGTGTCACCATGTACCATCATAACCTGGAAACATCGGAAAGCTACTTTCCCAATATATGTACGACACACAGTTATCAAGACCGCATTAGTACCGTAAAAGCATGTCAGGCTGCTGGCTTGGATATTTGCAGCGGTGGGATTATTTCGCTGGGTGAAACAATGGACCAGCGCTTGGAGATGGCCTTTGCTTTAAGAGAATTAGGCGTGCAGTCAGTACCCATCAATATTCTCAGCCCCATCGTTGGGACTCCCTTGGAAAACCAACCCGTGTTACCTCCCATGGAAATATTACTAACGATCGCCATTTATCGGTTTATTTTACCAGAAGCCATGTTGCGCTTTGCCGGTGGTCGGGAAAGTGCACTGCGTAATTTACAAGCGATGGGTTATTCAGCGGGAATCAATGCTACCTTGGTGGGAAGTTATTTAACCACCTCAGGTCGCACTGTGGCTGAAGATGTTCAAATGATCCTCGATATGGGCTTGGAAGTATAGGAATGGAATAACAGTTTGTCCATGAGTTACACGATCCCCAATTGAATACTAGTGAAAGAGACCACTCAAACTCGAGTGGTCTCTTTCACTAGATAGCCATCTAGGATCTGATCGATTTTTGTGAGGTATAGAGTCAGCTGAATGTTTATAATAAAAAGAAAAAGATACTTGAATAACTCATTTAATGATAATATAATAATATTGTAATATGAATAAATGGAGATTGAAGGAGATGTAGATGTGAACAAAAATAAGATTATTATGTTACTCGGCTTAGCGGGCTTTATCGTCATGGCAGATAACTGGGTAGTGTCTCCTATACTGCCCGCCATATCTCAAAATCTAGACATTGACGTTTCAAGGGCGGGACTCTTAATCACAGCCTATATGATTCCTTTTGGTATTTTCCAGATCATCTTTGGCCCTTTGGCAGATCGATATGGAAAAAAACAGGTCATTACCTCTGCCATGGTTATGTTCACAGTAGCGACTGGGCTTTGTGCGCTAGGCTCAAGTATCACTAGTTTGTCAATATACAGGGCGTTGACGGGAGTGTTTGCCGCATCTGTCATGCCAATTTCCCTTGCTTTAATTGGAGATATTTTCCCTGTCAAGGAAAGACAGGGGGCGATCGGAACATTTATGGGCCTATCATTTCTTGGTCAAGGACTCAGTATGGCCATAGGTGGTACAATTGCTTACTTTTTCAATTGGAGAGGTGTTTTCGGGGCCTATGCCATACTGGCCTTAGTTCCAACGCTACTGCTGTTAAAAAATTATAAGCTACTCCCTTCGGAAAAGAATCCGGACAGCAAATTATTTGCACCGTATGCAAAGCTATTGGGAACGAGCAGAAGTTTGTATACGTATATCATCGTTTTACTGGAGGGCCTTTTAATCATTGGAAGCTTCTCTTATGCCGGGGTTTACATTGCCAAAACGTATGGCTTCAACTATTTATACATTGGCTTAATTATGACGGCCTTCGGAATCATGTCCGTCATTGGCGGGAGAATGAGTGGTAAGTTAGCGGCTAAAATTGGCTCACGCAAAGTATTGAGCTTGGGACTTTTGTCAGCAGCTGTTGCTGATATAATTATCTATCAATATGGTAACGTGTTGGGGATGTTGATCTTAGGTATTGCCTTGTTGGGACTTGGTTTCATCTTGACTCATTCAACGCTTCTCACCAGAGCGACAGAGTTTGCCCAAAAGGCCAGAGGGGCAGCCATGTCGTTGGTAGCCTTCTTCTTCATGGGTGGAGGCGGCATCGGCACTGCAATTGGCGGAAGGATAATTGTCGCTGTTGGGCTTAGTAACCTTTTCCTAATTAATGGTATTGCGCTTATAATCACGTTGTTTTTGAGCTTTGTCATGATACGGGATCATGTCGTGGAAGCCGATGAATCCAAGGAAATGATCTCGAGTTTGTAAATAACAAAGACCTCCTGTGATAGATTGCTCTTCTTGTTCTATCGCAGGAGGTTCTTATATTTAGTAAAGAGAATGTCAGAAGGACAACACCTGCTTTTAGTAGAGGAACAATTAGGAAAGAGAAAAATGAAGATTAGTATCAACGATGGTCTGCGGATGTAATGTTAGGCAAATTCATTAAGGCGACATTGCTTTAATTGTTGGATGATTTCCGTGCTCCGCTCAAGTGAACCGATTAGACTACGCCTTCCAATACATCCAAGCAGTTTTCGTCTGAACTTTCTCTTTTACCAATCCATTGACAGAAATCTCATTTAAATAGCGCCTTATTAAATCGTTCTTCTCATCACAGGCGTCATTTTCCGTGTCAAAAAGCGTTCCATAATAAATACAAGCTTCTTCGACCGTACGGACAGTTTCACGATCTGTATCGACATAGGAAATACCAGGATAATAGCCAGTGAGCCAAAGGATATTGAAAATGCTATAAACAGTATTGCTGTAAAACCTGACCTCTTCATTCTTTAAAATTTCCGTGCGAAGAATGTCTTGAACAGAGTCGGTACGATGTACAAAATTGGACAAAAAACAGTATCCCTTGCTGGCTGAGGTCATTTTCTCTAGGGTCGCTAGGTCATGGATCCCTGGGCTATTGATAGCGGTAACCAGGTCAAATCTTTTTCTCCAGCTGTGGTCTTCAAGGTTGACCTCATCCCAGTTTATGTTTTTAAAGGAGGTATTGGTGAGGTTGGCGGCTTCGGCATTTCTTACCGCATAGCCTAACATTTTGTCCGATATGTCGAGGCCTGTAACATCTGTCGATTTTTTGGCAAATTCAACGGCAAAGCGTCCTGGACCGCAGCCTATGTCTAGGACGCTACTAGTCTCGGTGAGAAGACCCTTATGTGACAAAAAGGTCACGATTTTCTGAATGCGTTCATCAGGACCCGCTTGAGAAACTAACTTGTTAAACTCATCCGCCCTGTTGTCCCAAAACGCCTTACCAGATGCTTTGGAAGCTTTTCCTTCGCTCCAAAGATGGATAAAATATTGAAGATCCATTCCTTAACCCTCCTTTAGAATAGTCCGTAGCTGAACCTTATTATGGCTTACATTGTATTTTTATAGGGGCAATTTGTCAATCTGACGACTTTAATAATAAGACTATTGTGAATAGTAGGAATAAGTCTATTATACGTCGAATAACTATGGGTGATAAAATTTGACGGAGGAGGAAGACGAGTGAACGATATGGCCTTAGAAGCTCGCTCACGGGCGGGTAATAAATTCAGAAACGGTTTAAATTGTACTGAGTCTATTGTTCATACTTTTAATGAGATGCTGGACAATCCTTTGAACTCAGAAGCCTTAAAAATGGCCACTGGCTTCGGAGGCGGATTAGGACATGCTGGTTGTATGTGTGGAGCACTAACGGGCTCAGTGATGATCCTCGGACTGTTCAAGGGTCGTGTAGATCCTGGACAAGCCAGAGAACCGGCCTATGATCTCGCTCATGACTTCCACGACCGTTTTGTCAATGAATACGGGGCGACTTGCTGCCGGGCGCTAAATGAGCATGAGTTTGACTCGCCGGAACACCTGCGCCGTTGTCTAAAACTTACCGGAGGAACCGCTAAACTACTGATGGAGCTCATACAAGAAAAAAAGTTAGTGGATACTGAATTCTGTTGGCCAATAGATCAAGGATAAAATGATAAGGGGCTGTTCTGATAGATATAAATTTCTATTTAGAAACAGTCCCTTATTTCTCGTTACTTAACGTAATATTTAGAGTGTGGACATAATTAAGCCCCCTCGCTCCAAATTTTTGGAGGTCGAGGGGGCTAATTATTGTAATGGGGTGATCGTTGTCCTTAGGCGATCATTTTATTAGGGATTGGGAAAAATACATAAAAGGTTGTTCCTATAGAATCCGAATCGATCTGAATCTTGGCGTTATGAGATTCTGCAATCTTATAGCAGGTTGCCAGGCCCAGGCCTATCTGACTATCCTTCGTCGTAAAGAAGGGTGTTCCTACCTTACGAAGATTTTCAGCTGGAATACCACATCCCTCATCCGCAATCGCTAGCACTACTTTGCCATCCTCCACATAACTTTTAACGTTTAGACAACCTCTTTCCCGCATTGCTTCAAGTCCATTGCGGGTTAAATTAAGAACCAGTTGGGTGATTTCTTTTCCATTGAGATCTAGGTTGGGAATTTCCCCTGGAATAAAACAAATTTGTTTATTTTGTGTAAAGGTAGCCGCTTCTAAACGAGGATATAAATTAGCTAGAATGCTATTAAGGTCTTGGCATTTTAGTTCAGTTTGTTTTGTTTGAGCCAGTGAAAGGAATTCTGTGATAATAGCATTTGCCTGATCCAGTTCCGAAATCATTAGGTCGAAGGTAGGCTTCCGAGCTGCAAACTCAGGTTTTTCCCCAAACAGTTGGAGATAGCCACGCACAGAGGTCATGGGATTCCTGATTTCATGACCGATTCCCGCTGCCATTTGTCCCACCAGGTTCAGTCGATCTAGGTGAGCAAGCTCTTTATTGGCATTAATTAACTCTGTTGCCCGTTTACCTTTTTCTTCGTTTTGAAAGGCAAGCTCTTTATTCGCAATGATTAACTCTGCTGCCCGTTTACCCTTTTCTTCGCTTTGAAAGGCAAGCTCTTTATTCGCAATAATTAACGCTGCGACAAGTTTTTCTTTTTCTTCGCTTTGAAGGGCAAGCGCTTTATTGGCAGTAATTAGCGCTGTAATCCAATGTGCCTGTATTCTATCATCAACTATTTCTTGAAGGTTAATTCGTTGTGCCTTTAACTGCCTCAAGTCTCTTTTCATATCTACAAACAACTCCATTCTGCCACGATAAAATTCACCTATGTCAATATTTCCTCCATGGTAACTTGAGCCTCAAGTATCTCGCGAATTGTATTGAATAATTTGAAAATTCTACTCTGTGCATCATTTTCCTTCGATAGTGTATCATAATATTCCACAGAAAATTGTAGGAAAAGGGAGAAAAAAATAAAGATAAATAATAATATAAATAAAGAGAATTGCCCAACCTCCTTAGGACATAGTCCTATGGAGGTTGGGCAATTCTTAAGACCCTAAAAGGCATTGCGTTCCCACTATTTACACCGGAGCTACTGGCACCATCTCGGCTGCGGCGGGGAGCACAATGGAAATTCTGGTGCCGATATCTTGCCGACTCAAGACCTCTATGTGTCCACCATGCCGCTCCGTGATCCACTTCGCAATGGACAAGCCTAGTCCCGTTCCGCCCGTTGCTCTGGCTCGGGATTCGTCGGCGCGGAAGAACCGTTCGAAAATTTGAGGAACGGCATCTGGAGCGATACCAATCCCTTCATCTTGTACGGTCAGGCGGGCATAGCCATCTGCACCGGAAACAGAAATGGTGATCCGTTGTCCCGGGGCTGAGTATTTCATGGCATTGTCAATCAGGATCCGCGTCGCCTGTTTGATCAGGCTTTTATCCGCATGAACGAAAACGGGGGTAACACTCGAATCGTATTCGTGCCCACCGTCGATCATCTGAGTTTCCCGTAGCACTTCTACGGCCAGTACGGACAGTTCAAAACGCTCTATTTGCAACGCCATGGTGTTGTCGTCGCCTCGTGCTAGAAATAAAAGCTGTTCCACCAAGCCCTTCATATTCGCTGTTTCATCTTTGATGGCATCAATGGATTCCTGCAACGTCTTTTCATCCTTCTTGCCCCACCGGTCCAGAAGATTGGCATAACCTTGTATGACAGAAATCGGCGTTCTTAGTTCATGGGACGCATCCGACACAAAGCGCGCCTGGGAACGATAGGATTCGTTGATTCGGTCTAGCATCCCATTAATGGCGGAGGCGAGAGTTTTCAGTTCGCTTTGCGTATCGTCCACGGGAATTCTCGTATCTAGCCTAGTGGCATTGATGCCGTCCAACTTACCTGCCAGAACTTCCAACTGCTCCGGTGTAAAGACGCCGCCCATCGTCAGAGTTTGCGCCGTTTCAGCCAATTCATGAATGGGTCGGAGGGTTTTTCGAATCGTTCTTGCGCCTGAAATAATGCTGCCCAACAACATTATCAGTTCCAAAATCAGGACTATGCCAAACATTCCTACAAAGATCCGTAGCGCCTCCCGAGGACGGATGGAAATAAGATAAGAACGTCCGTTATTATCAATCGTCACATTATAGGTAAAGCCCCCTAATTGTCTCCCGAAAATCACGCCATCCGACTTCGGCAACTCAACACTCCTTATGCCGGACGCAGTCTGTTTGGAAAAATAGGTCTGCAGGGTTTGGGGTATTCGAAACCCCTGCGGTTCTCCTGTCTGTACCGAAACACTGTATCCGGTGAGCTCAAGCCAGTTCTCCGCATCGAGGGTAGGCAGTCCCGTTTGATTCAACCTTTCGGCCGCCGTCGCCACAGTCTGTTCGGAACGCACAATGAGCCCTGCGGTAGACACCAGGCATAGCGCTATATCAAGGGTCAAAAAAATCCCCAGCATTCGAAAAAATAGTCTGATGTTGAGCTTCCAGACAAGGGAAAATCGTATTTTATGCCGGAGGTTCTTGGAACTGTTTAACGGCTCACTTTTCATCCTTAATCACATACCCCACTCCCCTGACAGTGTGAATCAGCTTAATATCGAACACCTCGTCAATTTTTCCTCTCAGAAAACGCACGTAGACATCGACGGCGTTGGTTTCTCCCGTAAAATCATAGCCCCATACATTTTCGAGCAGTGCTTCCCGGGAAACCACCAATCCTTTATTTTTGAGCAAATAGTGGAGAAGGTCGAATTCACGTTTTGTCAGTTCAATGGGCTTGCCCATCACGGTCACTGTATGGCGGTCCGTGTCCAGCAACAGACCGGAGGCGGACAACACCACCACATCCTCTTGCGTGGTTTTTCTAAGAGCGGTGCGGATCCGGGCGAGAAGCTCCTCAATGGCAAACGGTTTGGTGATATAATCGCTCGCCCCGCTGTCAAGACCGGAAACCTTATCCACCACGCTGTCTCTCGCCGTCAACATAATGATGGGAACGGAGGAGGTTCGGCGAAGTCTGCGCAGCACTTCCATACCGCTTAACTTCGGCAACATAACATCCAATAAAACGAGATCAAACTCGCCGGTTTCGGCGAGTTCAAGCCCAGTTCTGCCATCAAAGGCCTTGGCTGTGTTATAGCCCTCATAGCCAAGCTCCAGCTCAACAAATCGGGCAATTTTTTCTTCATCTTCAATAATTAGTATTTTCGAACTCATTGTAAGTCCCGCCATTTCAAATAGTTTTTTTATTTTTCCATGGACTTCTTGAGGTTTACAGCAGCGTCCGCCGCGCTATTCATCGCGTCATTGACCGTGTTTCCGTTGCAATCAGGTCCGGTGAAGCGATAGCGATAATTAAAGAATAGTCCGATAATGATCAGTGGAATCGTCACCCAGAAGGCGAAGATGAGCAGTCCGACGAGGGCAGTGACAGGAACAGTCGCTTTGGTTTCCTCACCCAAGAGGACGATGAAGTTATTTGCATTGCCCTTGCGAATGACTTTCAAGCAAAATGCTCCAAATTTTTTCATCAGAGACAAGAAGGTTTCACCGTCGCTATGCTTAGTTTGCTTTTCCCCGCCTGTCGTGTTGTAAGACGTTGTGCCTGCATCTGCGGTTTTTTCGCTGCTGTAATATCCGCCTCCGGTTGGTGCGTTCACCTTTCCTTGCTTCTCCAGATAGATAATGGCTTCCAGCAAATCCCCGTTAGTTGCATCTAGGGCAGTCTTTGCCTCGTCGTAACTTACATTGGCCATGGTACGTAGTTTTTCCACTTGTTCTAAGGTTGTCATGAAATTTCCTCCTTGTTATTTGGTGATTGTGTGCAATTGAGTCTATTTGAATTCTAACCCAAAAAACTTCAAGGAGAATTTGAGCATTATTAAAATAAGGTTAAAAAAAGTCTATATCTCATTAGCCCTTGTTTTTCAAGGCGATAATCCCTGTCACACTGCCTGCTCTCTAACTCAGGATTAATTTTGATTCCAATTTTACCTTAAGTAGGCAAAAACCGATGCTAGGCATATTCTGAAGGGTAATGCTATTATTAATTGTAAGATGTAAGAATGTAAGGCGGAGGGGACATGATTGATTAGTACAGTAATCATGGCGATTGTTTCATTTGCAAGTACTAATATTGATGATTTATTGGTACTCATACTGTTTTTCTCTCAAATAAATAATCTTTTGGAGAGACGGCATATTATTATTGGGCAGTATTTTGGCATTGGAGCTTTAACGACAATAAGCATTATAGGGGCTTTCGGTGTATCGGTATTTCCTCATGAATATGTTGGCTTACTAGGATTAGTGCCGATATATTTAGGAACAAAAATATATGTCGATAAAAAAGAAAGTCAGGCTAGGGGAGATACATGTCAGAGCTTCATCAATCCAAGCGTTGTCAGCGTATTCAGTGTAACTTTTGCTAATGGTGGGGACAATATGGGAGTATATATACCGCTTTTTACAAGCATGAGTTTAGTGGGGATTTTGGTAACAGTCATAATATTTGTAGTGCTAACAGCACTCTGGTGTTTTATTGCTTTGAAGCTGACAGAACGCCCAATTGTGCAAAGAAATATAGAAAAATATAAGCAACTTGTTGTACCCATAATCTATATAGGATTGGGGATTTATATCTTAACGAAAAATGATACGCTGAGTTTTATTTGGGAGAAAGTTTTCTAAAATGCTTGTTAATAGAGACGGATACATTGAACACTCCAGAAATTTTCTGGAGTGTTTTTGTTTTTTCTTTCATTTGCTAAGTATTATAAAACGCTAGTAAATAATGAGTCGATCCATAGAACAAAATAAACGATTGACTAAGAACTAGTGATTCTATAAAATAGAACATAAATAGAACAGATATTCGTTAAAGGAGGAGGGCCTTATGAGAGACACCAAGTTAAAAGAGCTCAGGCAAAAGCGTGGATTAACGCAAGCGGGAATGGGACAAGTCCTGGGAATAACGAAAGACTATGTGAACATGCTTGAAAATGGGAGGCGTAAGCCTAGTTTTGCCTTAGCAAAACGATTTGCCGACTTATACGAAATTACCGTGGACGAACTATTTTTTTAAGATCAGGGATCGAACATGATCATTAAGGAAGCAAACGTTAGAAAGGAGATGAGGACGTGAGTGTTATAGAGAAAAATCTTACGGGACAAAAAATGAGAGAAGCTCGTCTCAAAGCGGTCATTGGAAGCCAAAAGGAATTGGCGGAGAAGACGGGCATTCCAGCCACCATTATCAGTGACTTGGAACGGGGAAAACGCCCCATGAACGCAACTTGGGCTACAAGGATTGCTGAAGTCGTTGGGGTATCTTGGACGTATTTAATGGAGTAATGGAAAGGGGCAAGGGACGATGGATGCATGGGCGGGAATGGAACGGCTACTCCATTTATCAATGGGAATTCAAGTAGGCGCCAGTGGTGTCGCACTGATTGCGGTCCTAGAATTAAAACGCAGGCTTCAGTATCCGGTAGAATTCCAGGCACAGCCGGGAACAAGTCCTTGTATCATTAGACTCACAGCGGAAGAATGGCGTTCGGTGGCCGGCATTCATGTGCGCAAAACGTTTGAACGAACCAAAGCCAAGCTAGAGGAGCTTGGCATCTTGCGCATCGTACGAAGTGGAAAATTACTGGAAGTCACGCTTTGGCCAGAGCCTGAAGAGGCCACCGACGTGTGCACTCATGACCCAATACATATCGAGATCCAGCAGAGCTCGCAGGAAACACACCATAATACACAAATAGGGTTACCCATAAGACCAGGAAAAATCCGCAATCTAAAACAAAGGTTATTGGATGAGACAGATCATGAGACAAACCTTGGGACAAGTTGTGGGACAGAGTTGGGGACACGCGGTGGGACAAAGCATGAGACAGGCATTGCCTCAATGAGCAAACGTGTCCTTAGGCTTAAGGGAGACGAAGTCTTCCTTAAGAAGGACGTTAATAAGAACGTTGCTTATCCAACTCTGTTGGATAAGCCCGCGTTACCACGTTATCCGTTAAACCGTCAAGATGAAAATAACACGTCCAAGATTAATAACGTCAGTAACGTCAATAACGTCAGTAACGCAGTAACGATGAACGGTCAACACTATCACGAAAGGCGCTCTGCGCCACCTTCTAATGAAATCAGTGTGGTGGAGTTTGCGATTCATTGGGTAGAAGAAACGGGACATGCCCTGACCCCTTACGAAAAAGAGGGCTTGATCCGCTTCATGCGTCTAGGATATACCGAAGAGCTCTTTGTTGAAGCCCTCCGTTGTGCTGTCGCAGCTGATAATCGTAAGATGGGTTATGTCATGGGGATCTTGCGCAATTGGTATCAACAAGGGGTCCGGTGCCTCCAAGACGTAGAGGCGGTTAAGAAGTCCTGGGATGATTTGCGCTTTGTTAAGCGTGTCAAGACGAGCTAAGGTGTGATTCCATTACCGACCTTCAGCCGAACTATTGACAGAATTAATCAGGGTCGAGTATACTGAATATAGAACAGAGGTTCTCATAAGCAAACAGTTGTTCTAAACGAAATTCGGTTTGAAAGGAGGTGAAAAAAATGGCTGTAATTGCATCTGCTAAAGACTCGGTAATGGTCGTAACCTATCAAACAGGTTTAACCCCAGAAGGCTCTCCGATCCTTCGTCAACGTAGCATTCCAAATGTGAAATCCGATGCGCTGGACCAAGACGTCTATGACGTAGCCAATGCCCTTTATGGACTTCAAGACTATCCATTAATCGGTGTACGTCGGGACAATCGAGTGGACTTGGCGGTATAGTCAAGTCCACAAATAAGGCCAATAGGCCGAAAGGAAAGGAGGAATAACAATGGCTAGTATCAGCAAAAAGGTTCTCCGTATGACCTTTAACAGTACATTAGGGAGTGCGGTCAGCTTTACATTACCGGAACCGAAAGCAACTTTGACTGGAGCGGAAATTGAAGTCGTGATGGATCAAATGATCGCGAAAAACATTTTTCTAACCACCGGCGGTGCACTCGTTTCCAAACGAGATATCAAGCTCGTCGACACGACAACGAATGACTTGTACGACGTACCAGTCGCGTAACAGCGAATACTGAGGAGGAGGATCGGTCAAGGATCCTCCTCCCAATAGTAACACATGAATTATAGACTTGGAATAATAATAAACAGAGAAGTTTAGAAAGGGAGGGAATCGCATGGAAGAGATGTTAAAGCTTGTTGGTAATTTTGGCTTCCCCATCGTCGTGAGTACTTATTTATTGGTGCGAATCGAAGGAAAGTTGAACGAACTGTCTGTAAGCATCACAGGTCTTGCCCAGGCCGTTGCCGTCCTGAAAGGATAGAAAGAGGGGAATTAGGATGGATTGGCAAAAGATCGTGATACACCACACTGCAAGTCCCACGGAAGTACGTCGCTCAGGTAAGCTCGTTCCTGTCGACGCAGCCATGATTCGGGAATGGCATAAAACGAAGGGCTGGAGCGATATCGGGTATCACTTTGTCATTGGACCTGATGGACGCTGTGAAGCAGGAAGGCCCATATATAGGCCTGGTGCCCATTGCCATGTAGGCCATCGTAATTTTATCGGGATCGGAGTCTGTCTAGTAGGAAATTTCAGTGAGACGGAAGTACCAGATGCCCAACTCGTCGGACTGGTCAATAAAGTCGTACAACTCATGGAAGCCTTCAAGCTGGGTACCGAGGCGGTTGAGTTGCATCGGGACGTACCAGGCGCTGCCACGGAATGCCCAGGACGTTTCTTCCCGAAAGATATCTTTATAAAGAAGTTGGAAGAAAGTTTTAATTGAGTTAAATGAGCCGCAATCACAAACGACAAAGTGAGCCCTGCCGACAACGTTGGATCAGGGCCACTTTTTTATTATCAGAAAGTATAAACTAACGTTTATATACTTTCCAATTGCAAGAAAGGGGGGGGGGCAATATGAAGGTCGTGATTAATTTCGGACATGGTCCCAAAAATATCGGTTATGATCCCGGTGCCATCGGACCAACCGGGTACAAGGAAGCCTCTCAAAATTCAGAAGTCGGTTCTAAACTTGTCCAGAAACTCAAGTCGATGGGTTGGGAGATTCTCGCCCTTCAAGACGGTGATCTCCGGGACATCACGGACCAGGCAAACGCCTGGAAACCAGACTTTTTTCTCTCGCTTCACGCTAATGCTTCGGTACCTGAAGCCCACGGTATAGAGACCTATGCGTTAGCTCCGGGTGGCAAGGGTGAGAAAATTGCCCAAGAGATTCAGAAGGAACTTGTCGCGGCGACAGGCTTGGTTAATCGAGGCGTGAAGTTCGCGAATTTTTATGTACTCCGTGAAACCCATTGCCCTGCAGTCTTGACTGAGCTTGGATTTATTTCTTCCCCTGCAGAGGAAGCCCTCATGAAGCAAGACGGCTGGGATGATCTCGTAGCCACCGCCATCTGCCGGGCAATGAGCAGAGCGGTTTCACAACCGATTAAGGTCACAGCAGCCGCGCTTAACTTCACTTATCCCAACAACGCGAAAGTAGTCAACGACAATCTCACGATCAGGGATGCAAACGGCCATGAGGTCCCAGGCGAATTCGTCACTAAGGGAAACGACATTACGGTCCTCGATGTCAGTTATTCTAAACAGTTAGTGCTACTCGAATATCTAATCCCTTCAGGCGTTAGCAAAGGTTACGTGGCGAACGCGGCCAGCTGCCTCCAATATTATCATCAAGGAAAGTGGCTTAACGGATCTACGCCTGAGCCTGTGATGGATGAAAACGGGGTAAAGATAGGTGCGCTGGATCCCAGGGAGCAGGCAACTCCCATATATCGCAAGAATGGCAAATTACACGTTGTTTATTCAACGGACAAGGGAATCAACACGAAGAGCGGCTACGTCACCTGGGACGGCGGATTTCAGGGTTAGAATGGTTCAGTATGATGAGCATCGTCACGAATTTCCAAAATAAGGTTTCACAAATTCTTCACATAATGTTCAAAGAACGGTAACAAATATGTTTTATACTAAATTTAATGGTTGATCCAAATCGCTTGTGAAAGCGGTTCACATAAATTCTCTTTCTTATTTCTCTTCTTCTTCTTCTTCTAATTTACCCCTCCTTGCGAGGGGCATTTTTTTGCGTAAATATAGCCCCCAGTAGGGGAACATTTTTCACGTTTCATTGTGCGGATGTTGTGTATGTGAAGTGCATATATATGAAGTTATTATGAAGAATGAGGATTTTCTTTGTTCATATTTAATAATAATGCTAGAATAATTTATAGAATAGTCTGTAAATTATTCTATACTTTTATGAAAGAATAATAATAAATAAGGAGGAAAATAAACTCATAGCTAATTTTAAACTAAGGTAGCTTTAACTGTTGTAAACCTATTAATTAAGTGCTTATTTCTTAATTGAAAGAAGGAGTGCCCTATGAAAGAAACTAAAGAAACTACGGAAAACAGTGAATTTGCTTCTTTAAAATCAATATTTAATGCTCTTATGATAGACAAAGTTCCAAACTATGGTAACCGGTTTTTTTATTCCCTTGGCTTTTTGTCAATGATTAGTTTCGTAGTCTTGGTTTTTACAGGTCTCATTGAAGCGTCTAATGGCCCTACATGGTGGCTTACGAATGATAGCGGTAAGTTTTTCCGAAGCATTCATCTCTGGGCAACGCAGGCCTTTGTAATATTTATGATATTACATCTAATCATTGTTTTTCTTACATCGGGCTTCAAAAAACCTCGAAGGTTGACGTGGGTACTGGGAGCTGTCACTTTTATCTTTGTACTTTTAGAAGCTGAATTCGGTTATATACTACGAGGCGATTTTTCATCTCAATGGCGTAGTCTTCAGGCAGCGGACTTATTTAACGGAAGTGGTCTGGGTGTCATCTTAAATCCTATTAATTATTTGCAGATTTATGGAATACATCTCATAGTTGTTCCTATTGTCCTTCTAATTCTGTTGTTTTCCCACTATCTACTCGTTAAAATTAGAGGAGTTGCTAAGCCGTATCTCCAAGATGTGCCAAGTGAAATAGTACCGGCTAACCATAATCTCTTGTTTTTACGCGGATTTGTACTGATTGTTGCGATCATCGGTTTGGCCATTATATTTCCTTCGCCCTATCTTAAGCCTACGACAATTAACGAAATCGCTCAAACAGATCCTGGATTATTAGCGACAACATTATCAAAAGAGTTTGATAAGTCATCAGATACAGCGACCTACGTGAACAATATTGCACCCTACACCTTTGACTCGCGGTTGGTATTCATTGAAGAACCATACAAACAATTCATTACATCAACCGATTCCAAAGATATACTTCAGCTGTACAAGAGTGAGACGACGGACCTTCAAGACCAGCAGTTAAAAGCAGCGAGTGCTTACTATGCTGGAGATCAAAAGGCTGCCCCCGATTTGAACAACCCAGCAGTTGCAGTTATTTCTTCATTAGTCCAAATGGCTAAGTCAGGGCTCTATGAATCCTCTCTAGCTTTGGCGAATCCATCGGGTGACAAGACTACTTATATCTCTAGGTTTTTGGCTGATACAGGCGCATTAGAAGAAACCGCCACTTCGCTTGGAATAACGACTGAACAATATGGTATGTTGCGCGAAGAATCGAAGACCTTTCCCCTTGGTGCGTGGTGGTTGGCGCCTGTCGGTGTGCTAAATCATACTGTTTTGGCACATGACGACAATGGAGATCGTGATGGAGCATATATTCTGGGATTGCTTGTACTGATCTTAATTGCAATACCTTTTATACCATTTGTCAATCGAATACCAGAAAAACTCAAGGTTTACCTGCTCATCTGGGGTAAACCTAAGCAAAAAGTAAAGCAAAAGAAATAAACTAAAAATCGAAGACTAAAAAGGGGCTTAGAAGCCCCTTTTTAAAACTACAGAAAAAGAGGCCCCCTTACCCAACTCGCTCACCAATTGAACTTCTCCACCATACCCCTCCACGAGGCTTTTTACGATTGATAGACCAAGTCCCACGCCTGTAGGACTTGGTCTATTGCGACCACGTTCGAAACGATTCCAAATAATATTCTGCACATCTAGCGGAATTCCTGGTCCTTGGTCAGTTACTGTGATGACTACACCAACGCTAGATTGCTTAGCCAAGACGGTTATTACGCTTCCCTTCGGTGAAAAACGTAAGGCATTATCGACTAAGTTCAAAAGAATCTGATGTAAACGATCTGTTGAACAATCCACGGCCGGAAGGTTTGGCTCCAAGTCAAGTGTAATCTCGACTTGCTTTTGCTGGGCAATAGGGTCGATTTCACATTTAAGCCTTTCTGCAGCCTCAGAAATATCGACTCTCTCGTGTGGCAATTCAATCCCGCCGAATTCGATTCTGTTTAAATCTAATAAATCGTTGACCAATCGTCTAAGCCTTAAAGTTTCATTTAATATTATCTCCATATATCGACGTCGCTGCTTTTCATCATCAAACATACCATCTAAGATTGCTTCAGAATATCCCTGCAGATAGGATAAGGGCGTCCGCAATTCATGAGACAGATCTTGCACGAATTCGCGCCTTAAATCTTCCAACCGTTTTTCTTTGGTGACGTTGTGACAAACGGCAACTAAGCCCTCATAGGCTTCATCACTTAATAGGGGAGAGACCTCCACATTATAAAGCTCAGATCTATGTTTAAATTCGCTTTCGCTCTGGTTCATCTGAAGCAAAGCTTCTTTTAAGAACGCTTGTAACTCGGTAGGCAAATCATCCATGTTAATCATGGCCGATTTATTAGTTTGTGAAAACATTTCCAAAGCCACTCGATTGGCTACTAAGATCTCACCCTTCGGAGAAATTGTGATCACACCATCTCGGATCGTTATGAGGATGTTCGCCAATTGTTCACGTTCATAGGCTATTACATGAAGTTGTAGCTGGATTTCCTTGGACAAAGCTTTGACCGAATGCCCTAACGAAGCCAGTTCTGCAGTCGAATTTAGGGGTAGCTGTCGAGTATAATTCCCAGTCGCAATATCTCTGATGGCTTTATCCATTTCGATCACTGGACTCGCTGCTTTTTTTGCTAAGAATAAACCTAGAGGGAGAGCTAATAAAAAAGAAAGACTAAGACCCCACTGAATAGAACTGGTGACCGAATTTTGCACAGCCGTAACATACGTCATCGGTTCGATCACAAAGACTGCGCCAGTGATCACCGAATTTTTAGTCACAGGTACGGCAACTTTCAAGACGCGATTAGTTAAACCGGAAATCGTCCCTTCAAAAGAGACGAACTCGCCATTTCTTAATTTTAGCATATCTGATTCTAGCATGGTGACTTTGTTCCAATTCTGCAACCTCTTCGTACATAAAATAACCTTGCCGGTAGAATCTGTTGCCAATAGATCATATTTAAGCACATTACCCAAAAATGCAAAGTGATCCTCTGCACTTGATAAGGTGGGCAAGGAAGCCAAATAAGTTGAAAGACTTAAAGCAGTATTGGTTAATTCATCATTTTCTTCGGCAGCATACCCATAATAAAAATCATGCGTAGATTTTGTCAGTATGCCACCAAAAATCACGAGGACCACAAAAACCCAGGCTACACCCATTATCCAAATCTTACTGGTATAACTACGGAAGATCATTTAGGCACCTCGAATTTATAGCCAATGCCCCAGACGGTTTTCAAATAATGAAAAGGCTGAATAACATTGAACTTTTCCCGTAGATTTTTAACATGAACATCGACGATACGTAACTCAGCTAAATAATCTTCGGCCCAGGCCTTCATGATTATTTCCCCCCTAGAAAAGACTATATGCGGTGTTTTTGCGAGAAGGCATATTAGATAGAATTCTTTTGGGGTTAATACCACTGCTTCGCCACACCAATTCACGGAATGACTCGCTTCATCTATGAGAAGATCAGGAAACTGTAGTACCCTTTGAGTGTCGCTCTTTTTCGGTGAGCGTCGAATTAACACCTTAGCTCTGGCCGTCAATTCCTTGGGACTAAACGGTTTGACAACATAGTCATCTGCTCCACATTCAAACCCCAGTAAACGATCGGATTCCTCACCTTTGGCAGTAAGAAATATAATCGGCAAGGCGTCATTTTTGGAGCGGATTTTTTTACAAAGAGAAATCCCGTCCATCTTCGGCATTCTAACATCTAAAATAACAAGATCAAAACTATCTTGGTCCAATCTTATATCGGCTTCTAGACCGTCAGCGGCCTCCGTAACCTCAAAGCCAGCGTTCATTAAATATTTTTTTACGAGGGTCCTTAGACCTGCTTCATCATCTACTAAAAGTATTTTTCGTTTTTCATTGATCATAGTCACAACACCTCAGACTCATTATAAGTGTTTAAAACTTATAATTCGAGTTTTAATTTCCATCTACATTCTGAACGACTGGTAAAGGAACTCACTCAATACTTGATGGGCTGGATCAACTTGTGTAAGAAATTTAAGCAAAGTTTCCATAATAAGGCTTCACAAATCCCTCACATAAAGTTCAAAGAAGGGTAACAAATATGTTTTATACTAAACTCAATGGTTAATCTAACTCGCTAGTTAAAGCGGTTTACATACAGTCTTTTCTCATTCTTTTCTTATCTTATCTTTTCTTTCCTCTTCTACTTATATGCTCCTCCTTGAGAGGGGCACTTTTTTTGAGTAAAAATAGCCCCCCGGCAGATGAATAAAACAACTTTCCTTTCTTGCTGGGAGAGGCAGGTAACATCCATCTAACCAGCAAGGGTATTGGGGTAATGAGCCAGTCTCGCCGAATGTGTTCATTTCGGCGATCATTATATTAAGCGGGGTTTTCTTAGTTCAGTTATCAAAAACAAGCCAGAAACTTGGCTAGGGGACCTCTGAAGATTTGAAATCTCATTCAAGAGGACAATTCCCTCATTTGATGAATTAGCAGCTGGATTGCTTTTTTTTCGAGCCTTGACACATAGGACCGTGATATCTTCAGTGAATCCGCTACCACTTGTTGTGAACGCTCCAAGCCGTCCAACAAGCCATATCTGAGTTGAAGCACTTGCCTGTAATGAATGGGGAGCTTTTCAATCGTTTCACGTAAAATTCGTTGATCATCCTCGTTTTCAATCTGATCGGCAATCGGCTTGTTATTGGCAAAAAGACTATCAATCATTCTTAGTTCGTTCCCATCATTATCTTTCCCGATCGCCGAATAGAGGGACGTTTCAGATTTTGAATGATCTTTACGGTAGGTCATAAGGATCTCGTTTCTGATGCAGATTGACGCATAAGTGCTTAGCTTCGCGCCAATATTAGGATTAAAGCTATCGATCGCTTTGATAAGGCCAATCATACCGATGGAAAACAGATCAGCATTCTTTTCGTCCTTTTCACCAAATTGCTTCACGATATGGGCCACTAAACGCATGTTGTGTTCAATGAGCTTATTTCTTGCTTCTTCAACCTTGATGATATCAGCGATCGCGTCTACGTCTGAGTTCGTAGGATCTCGCCTTAAGAGCTGAAGATAGCGTAATTCATCTTCTTGGCTCAGAGGATGTTCAAACGAGTCATTGCTAATATATGAAACGAGAAAGGGTAATCCATTGAGTAAAGAGAGGGCAAAACTAGCCAGCAATGCTTCCATAAACATCAGCTTCACTCCTTTCACATTGTGTTATAGTATGCGAACTGAAGGAAGTTGGTGTTTGTCCACAGAGCGGTGCAGGAATAATTGTGCAGGAATAATTTCTCCACTGAGTTATCCTAAAGACAAAATCAACGCGTTTTTTAGGAGAGGAAGTCCCTGTCTATAAGAACCTAAGGAGGCCTCCATGAATACAGTAGACATGATACATCAGCTTAGAGTTGAACTGTGGAAATTAACGTATACCCAATGGAAAACAGAGACGCTTTTTTCTATCCAGTGGTGGGGTATGATCGCCCTCATTGCAATTTCCTATGCAATTTGGTGGGTATTAGTAGACAAACGGCGGTTATCCCAAATACTCTTATTCGGGTCGTTCGTAGCAATACAGAGAATCGTGATGGATATTTTCGGTACCAACACTGTGCTTTGGAGTTATGACATTCGTCCAACACCATTTTTTCCTAGCCCGTTTGAGAATGATTTCACCCTGATAGCGCTGGCTTTGATGGTGGTTTATCAGTATTGCCACTCATGGAAGAAGTTCCTTATTTGGACTGGAGTCGTCACGGGGGTTTTCTCTTTTGTATTATTTCCTATATTAATAACGTTTGGTTTTCTAAAGCTTTATCATTGGCATATAATCTACAGCTTTGTTATGATTTTTGGATTAGCTTCATTCTCAAGGTGGGTGGTGCTGGGAGTCCTAAACATTCAACAAAATGCGAAAGATAAGTAGAGAACACTTAGCCTAAGTTTCCATAATAATGCTTCACAAATCCTTCACACAAAGTTCAAAGAAGGGTAACAAATATGTTTTATACTAAACTCAATGGTTAATCTAACTCGCTAGTTAAAGCGGTTCAAATAAAGTCTTTTTCTCTTTCCTTTCCTCTTCTACTTATATGCTCCTCCTTGAGAGGGGCAATTTTTTTGCGTAAATTTCTGGTCATCCTGCGAATTTAAGGGCGAGTCGTATCAAGAGAATGTGTTATAATATGAAAAATAAGTGGAGGTAGATCATGGCAAAGAGAGAAGAAACAAGGGTCGTTTTGGCCTACATAGCAGTTTGTATCCTTTGGGGTTCAACTTATCTGGCGATTAGAATAGGGGTAAGCGACTTTCCACCAGAACTGTTCGCAGGTATTCGGTTCCTGATTGCAGGAGCGTTAGTCTTGCTATTCGCTTATTTTAAAGGGTACAAGTTTCCGGATAACTTTACAGACGTACGCAGGCAAGCCATCGTGGGTTTGTTTTTATTATTAGGTGGCAACGGGGTTGTTGTCTGGGCGGAACAGTGGGTTTATTCTGGAGTCACTGCACTTATTATGGCGATTGTCCCAATGTTCAATGCGATTCTAGAACTGTTCCTCCCAAAGGGCCCAAGGCTAGGGTTGAAGGGGTGGTTCGGTTTACTCTTAGGATTCTTCGGGGTCGCCCTGTTGGTATTGAGTGGTTCTGAAACGAATATCATTGATATTTCAGGGGGTTTACTACTATTGTTGGCCGCTTTTTCATGGTCCCTAGGCTCAGTCTATTCGAAGACCTTTAAACCATCAGGGACGACGGTGGCCAATATCGGGATACAAATGTTCGCCGCAGGGCTTGGCTTGACCCTTGTGGGACTCTTGCTGGGAGAAGCAGGAAACATCCATCTAACCAGTAAGGGTATTGGGGCCATGGCCTATTTGATCCTATTTGGTTCGATTCTTGGTTACAGTTCGTATATTTATATCTTGCAGAAATGGCCGGCGTCAAAGGCCGGTACTTATGCTTATGTGAATCCGGTTGTCGGAGTGATCTTAGGTGCTGTGATGCTTGGCGAACCAGTCTCGCCGTATGTGTTCATTTCAGCGATCATTATTTTAAGCGGAGTTTTCTTAGTGCAGATGTCGAAAACAAGCAAGAAACTTGGCTAGGCGTCCTCTGAAGATTTGGTATCTCATTCAAGATGACAATTCGCTCATTTGATGAATTAGCAGCTAGATCGCTTTATTTCGATCCTCGATACATAGGACCGTGATATCTTAAGTATCCGCTACCACTTGTTGTGAACTCTCCAAGCTGTCCAACAAGCCATATCTCAGTTGAAGGTTGTATTTCAATTATTAAAGGCTATCGTTTCTATAGGATAGCCTTTAATAAGAAACTAAGATTAAGATTCTTAGAAGATTACGCCTAAAGCAATAAGAATCAGAATTGCAATCGCGATAATTCCCACGCCGAGCCCAGCACCAACGCCGGGAAAAGCAGCAACTGGGACTACTGGAGCTACTGGGGGATGACAACATGCCCCATATCCACCGTATCCGTACATTAATCATTACCTCCCTTTCAATTTAGAATACGATTCCCATTGCGATAAGCAGAAGAATAATCACGACAACTATAGCGATTCCTTCAAAATGCATTCCTTTGGGTCTGCAGCAATCATCACGATCAAGACCTTCAACGCCAAATGCCATTTGCTTTTCCTCCTTTGTTAAGAGATAATGCATGATATTCAGATGTTGGAAATTATGGAACAATATGGTGATAAAAATAAATTATTAACTTCCTTCCTAAGAGGGCTATCATCTTTTCAGATGATAGCCCTCTTAAACACAAGAAAAGTGATAAGGGAAATAATCGTCTTTACATAAGCGCCATTTAAAGGCGTACAACTCTATATCTAACAAGTGTTTGAGGGTGGGGTCTTTTTAAAGGATATTGGAATAAATTTAAATACTAAAAAGAAAGAACGGGGGGATATGCTTGACCGGAGTTTTGCTACCAGGAGATTTCGTGCGTGAGTCACTGGAATTACACCTCTTCTTTGGGCGGATTATGAAAGAACATTCGATATTTCTAGAGGCCGGGTTTGTCGCAAAGGATGCCTCGTATGCGCAGCAAGCAGATCAATTTAAGTGCCTATTTACCGATGTATTACAAGAGGCAATACTTCTGGCAAACGGGGTTGTGAGTAGAGAAGCATTTAATTCAGGAGTCTTAAATCAAAAAGCTATAGGGCTGATTTAATTCAATTTAAGAGCAAAATACTAGACGGAATGCTCCAATGTAGGTTGTTCACGTTTAACTTTCCTCTTTTAATAATTCATATTCGGAGAGAAGCAATTTTTTACATACAACATTTAGAACGTTTACAAAGGCGTATGGAAATTGATTTTATAAGCGAAGCAATTGAAGAAGAAAGATTCTGGAATAGGCAAATGGCGGAGCATGCTCAGTTTATTAGCCATCTACTAGACCCTACGGAAGTCGGTCTAATTGTAAAAGCTAATGAGTTTGCCAGACAATTTGATATACTTGAGCAAAAAGTACCAGGATTAGCCCAAAAAAATGCAAGTATTGGCCTGTTAACAAGGGAAACTATCTCGGCAACCCAGTCCCTAAGAGACTTTAAAGCAGCAGGCACAGAAGGGTTGTTAACTTGTAAAATAAAATCAATAATTATTCCTCTGTTGGCAGACCATGTATTAAGAGAAGCCAACCATTACTTGCGAATTTTAAATAAGTCAAAACCATATTTACAGCCTATTAAATAATTGGAAAAAGACTTTAGCACCTCCACTGGCTCACATAGGTACCGATGTACCCCTTTATAGCCTTCAAAAATAAGCGACAAATGGTATTGGGATAAGGTACCATTTGTCGCTTACTTTCAAGTAAGTGAAGGGCAAAATTCACCTCAATAGCTTTGGGCTATTGGGGTTAGACTTTTAGAAAATCACGGCTAAAGCAATGAGAATCAAAATAGCAATAGCAATAATTTCTACACCGACGCTACGACGAACTGGTGCAATAGGGGGAGGACAGCAGCATACAGGGCGAGGACAACATCGAACTATACCTTGACCAAATCCGAACATAATTATTTCCACCTTTCTAAATTTAGAATACGATTCCCATTGCGATAAGCAAAAGAATGATCACCACTACAATCGCTATTCCACCCAATGTCATTTGCTTTCCTCCTTTGCCAAGAGATAATGCATAATATGCACAAGCTGTGGCGTATGGAACATTATGGAAAAATAGTCGTCCTACTCGTTTGGCTAGATTGACAGAGGCACAAGATGTAAAATAAACGTCCACACCGTTGAATGACTTACTCCTTATGGGCGGCGTTGCTTTAGCGCTGATCGGAGTCGTAGGCTGGAA
>Ga0209125_1000840_pt1 | contig 34554 bp, 39 predicted proteins | sample BarGraIncub1131A_FD_184503 | JGI IMG/M metagenome (GOLD analysis project Ga0209125, IMG submission 184503) | Arctic peat soil microbial communities from Barrow, Alaska - Barrow Graham LP Incubations 11-31A (SPAdes) (version 2) | ecosystem: Environmental > Terrestrial > Soil > Wetlands > Peat... | reverse complement strand
CCTGCATTTATTTTATCAAAGGAGGTTGTTTTTTTCTACTCATAGCTAAAAGCTTTTTAGAACCACGGGCATAGCCCGTGGTATTCAGTAAACTAAAAAGATGAAATATAGAAGTATTTTTCAGAGCTGCAAAGCAAGAGTTAGGCCTTGCAGAATGTCACTCAATATCAGAGATTCATCAACATGCACACTTAGAATTGCTTTTTACGGCAGAATCTCTGTTAAACTATGCTAAATGGCAACTGAATAAAGATAAAGCGAGTGATGAAGAAGGCTGCACCCACGGCAAAATGGTCAAAAGCCTATTTCATACTCGCTGCCAGATCCAAATGAAAATAAAACAAAAAATTCAAAAGATCTATATCTATTTTGACATAGAAGTACAGCAATTTGCAACACTTTTTAAATTATTTTGGCCAAAGGAATTGATTATGTTTTTTGGTGTACGGTAAATTACCAATTATTTGCCACTAACTGCATAACTCATGTAAATAATTGCATAAAAAAGTCAATTGCCAGGGGAAGTAAGCTCCCTTGGCAATTGACTTTTATTGTTTTATTAGTAATTTTGGACTATTTCCATTGCAATTTCGGCCCATTTTGTTATACGTTCTGGCTGAAGATGAATAGTTGAAATATCCTTTAGAATAAATTCAAGATTAGTATGATTTGCCTTTGCTAAATCTGCCGTATACTGTAAATCTGATTTAACAATACTCCAATTAACATTATCAGTTGCAATAAATGCTGGGGTTGGTTTATTAGACATAATAAGCTTTTCCCCTATCTCTTCTGCAAATCTTTTTCTATCACTCCAAGGGCTGCAGGATACTTTTTTTAAGTTCGGGATCTTTTTGATTATATCTAAGCGGTCGTCCATACGGTCGCAGCAACCATAATAAATCATACCAAAATATTCCGCCATGCGTGTAATGTAAGGTAATTCAAATTCCTCTGTAACTTTTGGAGAAACCGAGGTGAACAGTTGTGCTAGACCATACGCCCAACTATTTTTGGATATAGACCCTTTTCCCTGCCCGCAATCAGGTAACAGTTCATCTGTATATACATATGAACAATGGCATATGTTTGTGGTATCATCGTGGATTTTTAACTCGTTTGCTTGCTTTATTCCAGAAATAGTTGCCTCTGTAATTCTTTCCATACAAGCATGTACAAATTCAGGCCGGTCTATAATATCAAAGTAGGCATTTTCTATCCCCATAAGTTGAGTTAAGTAATCCCATACCCCAAGATGAAATGATGTATTATTACTCTGTTTAATTGGTGCAATACCATTAAATATTTCTTCAGCTTCCTGTATCCTAATTTGGCTTTGATAAATATCAACAGTGAATTGCATATCCTTAATTTTTTCAATGTCCTCGTAATCTTTAAGGACGCAAGTAAAATGTTGAGATGCAGCAGTCGTACCCTTGCTTAATTCTAATCTTTCAACAAAAGGACTTAACCCATAACCAGAATTATGAATTGATTTTGGTATTGTTATATACGGTTCAAGCACCATATCAACTGGGAAATGAGTCCACTTATACATTTTTGTACGTAAATCCCATTCAATACCTTTCCAAAAGGGGTCTTCAACCAAGCAGGTCAGCTCATTATTTCCGTTCAATTCATTCCAAGGTAGTTGGTCAATACAAACCATCGGACGTTGCATTTGGCTACGATTTAAAGCTTTCCATAACTCGATTTTTTCTTTCTGAATTGGTAGAGTTGCTATGCTCATATATTTTGAGCCCACTTCTCTTAAAATTTGTTTATCCTTTTGAGAAACTGACATTTTAAAACCACCTTTATATTCTTAATATAAGAATCAATCTTATATAAGTATAATACTCTAAAACCATATAAGTAAACTGCATATCATGACATATGTTATGCATAAATTGACTTTCTGAGCTTTTAACACTATTGTTATGTATAAGAGGTTATATATAATGCCTGTATATAAAAAACATAAGAGATTGGAGTTTACACAATGCTGCTACAATACGGAAATACAACCACTACCCCTGAATGGAATATAGATGAAAAGATACCTCTAGGATATTCTCGTGTGTATTACGTATATAGTGGAGAAGTTGAGTACGAGGATAACCAAGGTAAAACCCTTTTAAAATGTGGATATTTATATATATTTCCTTCTGTATCTCCTTATCAAATGAAACAAAACCTACAGAATAGATTGCATTGTACTTTTATTCATATTGATGTGTTTCCAGCTTTAATAACTGATCTTATTGAGGTAAACATAGAAGGGAATTTGGTTTTAAAGTATATTCTTCTTTCTATAGCAGCAAGCATTGATGCAGATGATATAAAGTTGATTTTTGCTTTAGCTGATGTTTTTGAGACTTATTGCAAAGAACATAACTTATTTATATCACTAAACAAACAAATATCAAATTTGTTGTTATATATAGCTGAACATATAGAAGAAAAAATATCAGTTGAGAACTTATGTAGTTTGGCAGGTTATAATGAGCAATATTTTATACGTCTTTTTAAGCAAACTATTGGGCTGTCACCGTACCAATATATCATTAGCTATAGACTAAAAGAGGCTAAAATATTGTTAAAAACCGATATATCTATTACTCAAATAGCAAGAATGACGGGCTATCGTGATATTAAATCGTTTAGCCGCTCTTTTAAAGAAAATTTTGGCTTTTCACCAACCGTTTATAGAAATGTTTACGTTGTACAACCATAAGAAATGCACGCTGTAAGGAAAACTTATAGGGTGCATTTATTTTAAATAATTTAAACAAAACCCTTTTATATAAAGTCTATATATATGAAAACCGATTTTCAAACTATTACTTGGAGGTTAATTATGAATAATGATTTTCTTGAAGCAGGTCAAAGGAAGTATGATTCTATACCAATCCCTGAAGATCTTGAGATAAATTTAAAAAGAACCTTGAAAAAGGGTAGAAAATATAGAAAGCACTCCCCCCTATTTAAAATACTTGGGGGAATTGCAGCTGCCCTCTTAATATTCGTATTGTCTGTTAACTTATCCCCAAACATTGCTTATGCCATGGGTAATATACCCCTATTAAATAATCTTGTTCAATTTGTAAACCTAGATAAAGGGCTAAACAATTTAGTTAGAAGTGGAAAGATCCAACAGCTTAATGTCACCGCCCAAGACAAAGGGGCAAAATTTACTGCCACCGCTATAGCGGCGGATGATTTAGAACTGTACATTAGCTATAGCTTTCAGGGAAAGGGGTTATTTATATCCCAAATGAAATTCAAAACGAAAGATGGTAAAAGTGAGCTCCCATGGAACACATTTGATTTACCTGCTAATAAAAATTATGTAGAAGTTCAAACTGATAAATTAGTTAAGGATTTCATAATAGAGGTTCAAGTATATAAAGATGACCCTCTCTTCCATGTACCTATGGCTGCTTTAAGTCAGGAAGTCTTAAATAATTTAAAATCAAAATATGATAAAGGTTTTATTACAACGCTAAGTATTCCCATATCCTTAAGCAGTAAAATATTAAAGGATACTTCAATAAACATAACTGAAGTTAATAAGGAATTCAAAAGTGAGATTGGTACTTTCAAAATTAATAAGCTTCAAATATCAACCTCAAAAAGTGTACTTTATTGCCAACTTCTCAGTGAGGATTATGAGCTCATTGCAGTAGACAATCCTATGCTATTCGATGATGCTGGTAATCAGTATTCTTTTTCTAATGGTATTGGATATTTACAAGCAAACAATACTATTCGTATAGATTTCAATGGAAATCTTCCACTCACTAATTCCTTAAGTTTTAAATGTTCCGGAATAAAATACGTGAATAAAAAGGATAAACATATTACAATAGATGTTAAGAACAACATAGTAGAGCCCAACAATTTGGGAGTAAAACTTATTAGTATTAAAGGCACAAAGATTACACTTGATTCCTCAAAAGGTATTGTAACCTTTGCTCTTAATGCAAGTAATGAAAAAGGTGAAAAAATCTCTATAAAACAAATTTCTGAGTATCCAGACTCCAAGGAAGAATTAGAGTTCAAATCTTTAGCCTATAAAAAGATTATTTTGAATGTAGCAGAAGTAAGTGACAATACAACAGATGGCTTTGATATAAACTTAGGAAATTAAAATGTTATGTTGAAAAGAGTGAATATGTTGTTAAGTAAAACTCCTAACCAAAAAGAAATAGAAAGTATCTTTGAGGAAATTATACTAAAGGAAAAGTCTGCCTTTTATAAGCTAGCTTTTATGTATGTTAAAAATAGTCATGATGCAATGGATATATTACAAGAAAGCATTTTCAAGGCCTACAAAAATTTAAATACTATTAAGGACATTGAATTATTAGATAGATGGATAAAGCGTATTATTGTAAATACAGCTATTGACTATATTAGGAAAAACTCTAAGCTGGTTTTTATAGATGAAATACAAGTTATAGGTGATCCAAATTATGATAGGCCTTATGAAGATTTATATGAAGCCGTGGACACGCTCTCCCCTGAGCTTAAATCAATAATCATCCTTAAGTATTTTCAAGGCTACAGTATTGAGGAAGTAGGGGAGATCCTTGAGATAAGTACTTCCCAAGTAAAAAACAAGATACATAAAGCTTTAAATCTCTTAAGGCTTGAGATAAAAATAACTGGCTGAGGAAATAAATCTAGAAGGAGCTGCTACACAATTTATTTGCGTAGCAGCTCCTTCTTGGTAATCATCTTATAAATGGGTGTTCTCGCCTAGATGCTTTCATTTAAAGTTTCACTAGTTTTATTCAAAAATGTCTCATCTATTCATCATCTTCCTGTATCATCTCCTCAATCTCAAGTATTTCTCTATCCTTATTTATTTCTCTCTTCAATTCCTCTTCAGTAGGCATATAGAGCATATACTTTGAAGCAAATATCTGTTTACTTTCTTCTAAAATTGAGTATTTTACTATAGTCTCATTTTTCTCAGAGCATAATATAATTCCTATAGTTGGATTATCATCCTCACCCTTTATTTTTTCTTCGTAATACCTAACGTAGAAATCCATCTGGCCGATATCTCTATGCGTTAATTTACCTAGTTTTAAATCTATTAGAACAAAGCATTTAAGTAAATAATTATAAAAAACTAAATCCACATAAAAGTGCTCACCCTCTGCAGTTATTCTTCTTTGTCTGCCTACGAAGGAAAAACCTTTTCCTAGCTCTAGTAAGAATTCTTGGAGATTATCTATTAAGCCTCGCTCTAAATCCTTTTCCAAAAATTTTTTATTCTCTTTCAAGTCTAAAAATTCTAGTACATAAGGATCTTTAATCATCTCATTTATAGCTTTAGATTGTTCTAGTGATTTAACTTCATTCCTAACCTCATCTTTATTTTCTTCTTGAGTGGATAGAAGTCGTTCATAATAAAAAGAATTAATTTGTCTTTCTAATTGCCTTGTACTCCAATTGCTTGTTATACATTCTTGTATATAAAAATCTCTTTTCTCGACATTTTCTACTTTTATTATTAATCTGTAATGAGTCCAGCTTAATTGGTCACGCAGTGCGTGACTATTTGGAAATGACAAATAAATTTTTCTCATGCTTTTTAGACATATTCAGCCCTTTCCTTGCCCTTTTGTTCCTCAACAATCAACTTTCCTATATTCCAATAAGCTTCCACCATATAACAATTAATGGACGCATATGCTTTTTTGCGAGCTTCATTTAATGTATTTTTTATATTTTCATAAAAAATTTTACCTAGCCTTATATTATTATCAGAAATCATATCCACACCTCCTATTTTTACTATTTACCCTATAAAGAATACTTTCAAACTAGTCTTGTTTTGTACCAGTAGAAACCGGGTCTGGTATTACATTATAACAATGTCTAAGTGCTTCTATAGTTTTATTTAAAACAACCTCTTGTTGCATCTTTCCCACAAGTTCATTAATCTAACCAATCATAAATTGTCGTTCCTACTTTTTAATAATTGGCCTTAAATCCTTTTTCAACTTTTCCTTTTGTACTTTTGATTTTTCTATCTCCTTTAATTCCTTAATGAAATAATCACTTTTTATTGTAAAAAGCTATTCTAAAATGGGGAGATATTTTTTAGGTATCTTTTGCTTTCCTTTAATCCAAAAATTAATACTTTGTTTTTTTATTTCAAGTTTTTCTGCAAGTTTTATATGCTGCATATTATACAAACTCAGAATATACTCGAGCTCGCTCACTCTTCCACCTCCCAAATAATATTTCATTGTCTCAGTAATTTGGTATATTATAATGCTGTTTATTGTCTTAGTCAATATTGATTTGTCACACTAACTAATGTTGTTTTATTTCTACTAATAGCTTAAGTGTATTGTAGTAACTGCTGTAGATAAAGAAACTGAAGATAAAGTGTATTTAAGATTTATATGAAACCGTGGGTGCACTCACCCCTGAGCTTAAATCGAGAAGGAGCTGCTACACAATTAATTTGCGTAGCAGCTCCTTCCCATTTCTAAAAATGGTGATTATATCTTCTATTTTAAGCCTAACATTTTGCTTAATGGCTTATCCTTTATTACTATTGCCCCCTGAGGACAAAGCTCCTGGCAACAAAAGCATCGTATACAATTATTATAATTCCACTTTGGTATTACTTTTTTATTATGCGTTACAAAGGTTATTACTTTAGGCCTTCTAGGACAGACCATATCACATTTTTTGCACCCTATACATTTTTCTTCGATCAAAACTGGATTAGGTGCCACCAAGGAGGCAAGAAAATTATTTAGTGAAGGACTAATAAAATTAATCACCTTAGCACTTCGTGATAGTTTGAAATTTTTACATTTCATATCCTCAAGCTTTTCACCTAACACTTCTATTTCTTCAGGCATTACTGCTCCCCATTTTGTATCATGGGCTACCTTTAGTAAGGGTACAGTTAGTACATTATCATAGCCAATTAACCTAACTGCTACGGAATCTACTGCTGTAAGACATTTTCCCATAATAATAGTGTCCATTTCTTTAGGTGTTCCATTCCTAGGCCCATTACCTTCCATAGCAACTATACCATCAAGAATTGCAAAGCTAGTTTTAACAACTGAATTTAGATCCAGTAGCATTTTACTAAAGTTAACTGCATCGGGAAGTTTTGTGTGCCAAGCTGCCTTTTGAGAACCAGGTATACATCCAAATTGGTTCTTAACCGCTCCAGTATAATACATCATAGCGTGGGTTTTAAGCTTAGGTAGGGTTATAATTACATCCGCTTCGTAAGCCGCCGTAGCTACATTCCAAAACTTATACATTAAGGGATTATTCAGCTCCACATGTGAGGCTTCATTAAAATCAACAAAGCTGACTCCATACCTATCAGCTACCTCTAAGAGTCCTGATTTCTCTGCAGCTTTTCTAGTATCTCCAGAACCAGGAGAATCTCCAAATACTATATTATTACTATATTCTTTAACTATCCTAATCACAGCTTCAAACACTGCGTAATGTGTTATAACCGGGGAGCCCTTTTCAATTACACTTAGGAAATTAGGCTTCAATAATACTTTACTATTTTCAGGTATAAGGGTCCTCAAAAAAGAAGTACCACCTAAAAGTTCAAAGCCCTCTCTAAGCTTTTTTTCAATATTATCAACATCATAACTTGTACATTTTAATAATGCGACTTTCTCCATAACATATCTCCCTCTTCAATTAACTTCTCAATTATTATTAATTATTACAGTCCAATATTAAGCAGTCTTTCTCTTTAGTATTTTATAAGCAAAACTTATGATAAGGGCTATGACTACTGGGAAAACTATACTCACTATACTAATTTCCATCCCATAATGATCATTAATGCCTGTAGAAACATAATATTTTAAGAATCTAATGTTAAATCCATAGCCAATAGCTTCCTCAAGTAAAAAAGTACCTACAAAAATTATAACTGGGATTCTTATTTTTCTAATCTCAAACAATGGAACACACAACGCTAATACAATAGCTATATTACCGATAATTGATAAAACTATAATATTAAAGGTATTTCCAATAAAGAGTCCAATGAAATACAGGATTACAAGAAATGGAACTAATATTTTAGTTATGTTTTCTTTAAGTTTCATTAATAAATCACCCTTTCTTGTTATTTCCTACTAATAATCTCAGTCCAATATCCATCTGGATCTGCTATAAAGTAAAGTCCCATTCCTTCATTTTCATAACATATACAGCCCATTTCTTTATGAAATTCATGAGCAGACTCATAGTCTGGAGTAACTACAGCCATATGTATTTCATTATCACCTAAGTTATATGGCTCCTGTCTATCTCTAAGCCAAGTTAACTCTAACTGGTAACTTCCAGACTCATCGCTTAAGAATGCAAGTATAAAACTTCCATCAGCGGAGTGATGCCTTTTATCTTCTACATATCCTAAAGCTTTTTTATAAAATTCTACACTTTTTTCTAGATCCAAAACATTAATATTATTATGAACAAACGTAAATTTCATTTATATTACCACCTTTCAATATAAGGGCAAAGATAACTTCCTCTGCCTCCTCAATTATAGCATAATTAATTATTTGTTCACATGTGATATAATATAAATATTGAAACAATTCAAATGGGGGCTTGATTATGAAGGATACTATTGTAAAAATATATTATATATATCACAGTGGTTTTGTAGTTGAAACAGAAAACCATCTTTTAGTCTTTGATTATTACAAAGAAGCTGAAGAAAACAAAAATAATCCAGTAGTATCAGAGAAATTTTTAAGTTCTAAAAAGAATATCTTTGTTTTTTCTTCTCATAGTCATGGAGATCATTTTAACAATAAAATTTACGATTGGAAGTCTTATAATAAGGATATCCATTACATCCTCAGTAGTGATATAAAAGACATAGACCTTAATGCTAACTGCTTTATTATGTCTGAAGATGAAGAAATCCTTACTAAAGATATTTATATAAAGGCCTATGGCTCCACTGATATGGGTATCTCCTTTTTGGTCAAAATTGAAGGTGTAACTATATTTCATGCAGGCGATCTTAATTGGTGGCATTGGAAACTTGACAAGGATGAAGAGAATAAACTAGCTGAAATAGCCTTTAAAGTACAAATAGAAAAATTAAAAGTTGAAATTCCAATAGATATAGCTTTTTTCCCAGTAGATCCAAGACTTGAAGAATCTTATTATCTTGGTGGCCAATATTTTGCAGAAAATCTACATCCAAAACTTCTTGTACCTATGCATTTCGCAGAGAATTTATCAATTACCAAAGAGTTTTCTGCAAAAATAAAAGACTTAAATGTTGATTCGGCGATAATAGAAAGCGCCGGTCAAGAAATAATATTTAAGCATAGTAACTAGACTCGTAAAATAGATTATGAAACCCCTAATTAATTTTAGGGGTTTACTTTATGGGGGCAAATTTAATATAGAATCTTAACAAGATTACTCTATACCAGACGACCTTTCTATACCTGTTTTAATAAGTTTATTATTTTTATAAACTAAAATATTGTCCACATCTATTTTCTGCTTTAACTGGCCTCTTATCCATATGTTACCTATATTTTCAGTTCCATCTTCATAATAGAAAACCTTTAGCTTATCTCCATCAAGATAAACGCTAATATTTTTATAGGGTGCGAATTTCTTAAAACAAACTATATATTGGTAGTCCTCATTGGATATTTCTACTAAATGAATATCAGCAAGATTTCCTTTTGCTAAGCTACCCAGTGAAGGATTTTCTTTTGTTACATCCTGATATTCTGATTTAATTGCATTTTTAGATAAGTCCTTCTGTGTATTAGTTGAAGTATTTTTAGAACATCCATATAAGAGAAAAGCTGTAATTAGAAAAAACAAAATAATAAACTTTCTCATCTGCAATGCCTCCCTATAATAAATACAAAAATTTACTTGCCTTTTAATCGTGTATAATTGATTGTTAATTAGGTAGAAGATTTTTTTTAATACTATTTTGATAACCTGGAGGTAGCTCTAAATAGCTACTACTAATATGTTCAAAATTAATTACTTTTATATCACCATTTCCCTGCACTGTTAATGTAATATTGTCGAAGCCTACATCAAGATGAGGCCCTAGATATGGGCTAACCTGCATTTTAATCGCAAAAGCATAGGCATTGTTAGGTTTTTCCTCACTTAAAATTTTAATATCCCAAGGGTCAACTAATGGAATATCCGTTAGGAATTGAGTATAGTAATCACCAACAGATTTCTCTACAGAAGGTAAAAGCAAAGAACATAAAATATCATGGTATAATTCTTGCTTTGAAGCTTGAAGGATTTTATCTGTATCGATATAAAGTTCTTTATAAGGCTCTGCTAAAACATATTTATTGAGTAAACTATTATATTTTTTTTCATAATTAATACTTATTTGATACTTTTTTTTATATTGGCTATCCAAACTAATAAATCTAACCCCTACAAAGATTATAGAGACAACTAAAATTACTATTATAATAGATTTATTATACTTTTTAAATCGAAAATTGCTTACTCTTTCAACCTTCATATTACATCGCCCTTTTATCAAATTAAAGTAATAATTATTTTTCTTATTACCATTTATATCCATTATACTTTCTATACCCTGCTATTTTCAAGAAAAAGATTTTGCAGACAGTAAAAGCAGGATTTCCCTGCTTTATTTCCAATGCATCTATTATTCCATATTTCTATTACATCTAAGATTTCAATATTTTTTCTGGTAATAACAGAATAATAGCAATTGTATATTACCACATAAGAACATAGCAATTGCAACCAAGAATGCAGCTGTTGAGTCACCTATACATATCAAAATAAACTCCACTGTTAACATCACGAATATAGTTATCAGCATAGATATTCCAGCAGCTTTCCCTCTTATCATGATATTTCTTTCATCTTTCGCCGCAATTATTGAATTTTCATTGTCCTTAAAATAATTTTTCACCAAACATGTAATTCCAACTATAACGAATATACTACCAACCATTCCTAATATAATTTTCTCTGTAGTAGTTAATGGAATATCAAGTTTTTCATTAAGCGGACAAATAAGGATCATAACATAGCCAATCAAAAAGGAGATGATCCCTAATACATAAATTAATTTCTTCTTTTTATTCATTTTGCTTATCCCCCCCCTTATAGATAAAAATATCTTCTATATTCTTACTAAAAAATTCTGAGATTCTAAAAGCTAGTTCTAGTGATGGATTATACTTTCCTTTCTCAAGGGAAATAATTGTCTGTCTCGAAACACTCATTAAATTTCCAAGCTGTTCTTGGCTTAAACCTTGTTCTTTTCTCAAAGCTTCCAAATTATTCTTCACAATGCCCCACCTTTTGTAAACGTTCCTTTACATTAATAATTTATCATACAAATTATTCCATGTCAAGTTTCGTTTACATTTAATTATATAAAATTAAAGAAGATTGAAAATTGCTACATATTATAGAAAAACAACCTCTAGTGGATTTCTATCGACTAACCTCTTATAACTATACTCAGGATATCCAACCATAACCGCAGCTGTTATCCTTTTTCCTTCTGGAATATTAAATAATTTAAGCATTGGTGAATTATCAATCGATGCACAATGTTCAAAATATCCAGCCCAACAAGATCCAAGCCCTAGTGAAGGAGCGTATAATTCCAGGTAAGTCAAAGAGAAAATTGAATTTTCTCTCCCATTTGTAAAGTTTTTGTCTGCAGTGGTCAAAATTAGATTCGGAGCACCACGGAAAATCGGATCTACTCCTTCTTCCTTGTAACGTCTAAGACTTTCCTTAAACATACTTTTTAATGGAGAGTTTTCTAACATCTGAATAGTGAGTTCAATAGCTTTTCTAATAATTTCTTTATCCTCAACTACCACAAATGATATACCTTGACTGTTGCCTCCAGTGGGTGCTATCCTTGCAATATCAATTAATTTTATTAAATCTTCTCTTGGTACTGACATTTCTTTATAATTTCTTATTGAACGACGAGCTCTTAAAAAATGCTCAGCCTGCTCCCCATTTAATTTAGGGAACTGTTTTGAATCAATTTGGCAAGCTAAGGGAGTTTTTCTATTGTCTATAGCTTCATTAGGGCATACCGCTACGCAATGTCCACAGGAAATACAATTGGATCCTACTATTTCTTCTGGACCCTTTTCTCCCATTTTCAAGACAGAGGAAGGACATACTTTAATACAAAGTTCACATTTAATACATTTTTCTTCATTTACAGTTATAAGATTCATTTTACTCAGCTCCTAGTTAAAATTAAGTTTTATACATATTAGAATTGGGTAATTATATGAGTGGCACTCCCAATATTTCTTCTATTAATTTCCATATTTTTTACTCCAACTTTCTTGCCACTGCTGATAACTTAATCCTGTTACTTCGTATAATGATTTACCATCCAATGAACAAAAATCATTTAGGACATCATCATTATATTGAGAGTACCCACCGATAACCTTACCTTCTGATATCATAATCCGTATATTAGTACCTTTTGATTTCTTATATAGTATCTCTAAGGGATGATTTTTAACAGTAAATTCATAAACAGTTATTTGCTTACCAAAATATTTATCTGGTTCAACCTTGGCTACACTCCATGTTTGTGCGAATATGCTATTTTGAATCATACTTTTTTCGAATATATGCTTTTCTGTTACACCTTTATTAACCTTTATTAACCGTAATTTTATAGCTTTTAGCTTTAACATAGTTTTCTGCTTTTTTTTCTTCTCCAGTAACAAACAGTGGTTACTATTTACTATTAATAGCTTTAATTACATATAAAGTACAAATAATTATGACTGCACAAAGTAAGATAATTGCCAATACAATCATTGCTACTCCTACATAAAACACAGATGAATCTAATAAAATATTATTTGCATTAATCCCAGAGTTTGATGTAATGAGCTTCATTATTAAGATTAATATTGATACTGCTATTATTATAGATAACCCTATTTTCCATAATTTCAATTTCAAATCTATGCCCCCCTTTATTCTTAGTTTTCTACTAAGTTGTATATAGCTTATTTTTTAGTAGTGTTTCAATTTATTTATGCTTCTATTAGATTTCACCTTATCTAATAATGCATTAGCAAAATATATTAGAAGGTATACTATCAGTAAATCTAAAGCAAGTGGAATCAGAGTTATCGACTCTGACATAAGCAATGAGGTGTGTATGGATGTCTTGTAAATAGTAAAAATGAAAATGGGTATCCAAAATAAGTTGCAAACCCATCTGTTGATTGATAGGGAACAACATATGTTATAAATAAAGTTAACCAAGCTGACCAGTTGAAAAATTTCTTGTTAAATTTCATAAATTCTACTCCATTCTTATTTATTTATTTACAAATGATAGTTTTCTAATTTTTTTCTTTTGATACATAAAATAAGAAGATTTGTACAAGTATATTATTTATGATTGATTTAAAGCTTCAACTACCTTACGAACTTGTAATATTTCATTGTATCTAATTTCAGAACCTGTCCAACTTACTACAAATATATTGTTGAAATGCATAATATACCAAGCAAAATTAATCCAATTATTTTGGCTTTTTTAGAATAACTCCTTTTCATAATTTTTAATCCCTTATTTTAAATTCTTAATTATGGTAGCATAATAAACTACTAATCCGTCTCAATAAAAGAATGTTACGAACCAACATTCAAAATATCGTAGTTTTATATAGACTATTAATAATTTCAATTTATGATAATACACTGCCTTTTTCTATTTTATTACCTTTTAAAAATTCTCTTACCTCAAGAGGTTTCCCCCCAGGAAACTGTAATATTTCTATAATCAGTATACCGACATTTGTGGCGACTGTAATTCCTTCATTATTTGCATCAATGATACAACCAGGTGGTTTAATAACATTTACCTCTAATGACTTGGATTTATATATTTTAATTGGAATATCTTTATAATAAGTGTAAGCAGTTGGCCATGTGTTTATATTTTTATATGGCCAAGAACTCAATCCTCTTATCAAATTATGTATGTTAATACTACTGTCATTCCAATTAATCTTTGCCATTTGCTTATTTAACATCTGCACATAAGAACTTCCATCACCCTGTTGTTTTACCCCAGTAATTTTGCCTCTGATAATTCCATTTATTGTTTCATCTAACAGTTCAGCACCGTTTACTTTTAGTATTGTGTACAATTCTCCAGCAGTCATAGATTCAGATATATCCACCACACTTCTCATAAGTAAATCACCCGTATCTATACCAGTATCCATTAATATAGTTGTATTTCCAGTTTTTCTCTCCCCATTTATTAAAGTCCAATTTATTGGTGATGAACCCCTATACCTTGGAAGGAGAGATGCATGTAGATTAATACATCCAAACCTTGGTATATCAAGTATCTGCTTAGTTATGATTTGACCATATGCTACAACAATAATAAAATCAGGTTTTATTTCCTTTAATTTATCAGTAATTTCAGAGTCTTTTCTTATTTTTTCAGGTTGAAAAATTGGAATTTTATTCGATAATCCGACCTCTTTAATTGGTGAAATTGTTACCTTTTTTCCTCTTCCACTTGGTTTATCAGGCTGTGTTACAATCGCACTTACATTATATTTCTCCCTCATTTTCTCTAATGAAGGAACTGCAAAATCAGGAGTTCCCATAAAAACTATTTTCAATATTGATACCCCCTCGTGATACTATAAAATATTTTGATGTATATTTATTAGTTACATAATATTATACAGAGTCGTCCCTTATGAAAAAGCGTATTAACTATAATATCTGTTTTTTAACCTTTTTTCTGGAAACAAGGTAATAAATAAAAGTAATAATTATTGCCAGAAAAAGAGATGGAAAAAAATTTGATATAAAGTTGTAACCATAATACCAATTTAATTTATTCCAAATTGTTACCCCGACCACCCAATCTATCGCTACGAACATGGCGTTCTTAACATATCCAACAATGAAGAATGTAATAATAAATGAAAGAATGAAAGTAATAATAACCTTTATTTTTTTATTCAACCCAAATCCCACCTTTATTTGAATTTGTTGAAACACAATATACTACTTATCTTTAGCTCTTCTAAAAACATTAACAATAAATTCATATATATCAGAAAACTTAAAGATTTCTCTACCTATGAATCTTGCTAATTGTGAAATAATTATGCCTAATATAAGAAAAATTAAAATAGCAATTGTAAATCCCATATAAATATCTCCTCGCTTTAAGTTAGGATATGTTAATTACATAAAACATAAATCTAAAATTTAACTTGTATATTATTTCTTCGCCATATACAATCTCACCTCTTGAGGAACAACTATTTTACCACCCTTACTGTCTATATAATCTGCAACACTATCTAAAATAGCCTTCTGCTTATCGTTATCTATATCATGAAAGTCTGAGTAGGAATTCATCAAGCTCAAATATCTTTCTGTAGTATATTCATCCTCCCATCTATAAATCTTAGACACTGGATTGTTGAATAAATTATTGATTTGTATTTGCGAAATTCTGAGATTATGCATATCTTCAGCTTCCTCTATGCCTATATAATCATCAAGCTCAGGAGCATATTTTCGGTATATATTTCTTATTTGGTTCAGCATTTCAGTTTTTGGCTCAATTATTGATGCAAAATGCCAGAAAACTGACATTACTCCATTTCTTTTTAACAGGTTGTATGCTTTAGGGTATCCAACTTCCGGCTTTATCCAATGGAAAGCCGTAGCTGAAAAAATCAGGTTATAAGTTTCGTTTAAACAATTGTAATCTTCAAATGAAGAGCATATAGAATTGAAATTATGATACTGGGAATATTTATTAAGCAAAAACTGTACTTGTTTCTCTGAAATCTCGAGTCCAGTAATATTGTATTTATTTTTCACAAAATATTCTGTTGCCTGACCTGGGCCTGAACCTATTTCAAGTATCTTCTCATCATTTTTTATCATTGAGTATTCAATAATATCATTGTATAGTTCAGGTGGGTACCCTGGTCGTGCTATTTCATAATCATCTATTATTTCTCTAAAAATATTTTTATTTTCCATTGGCGATTTTCCCCTTTGTTATCCTCATTGATAACCTTTGAATTCTATCTCTCACTTCATTGGGCAGATTCCCTTTTAATGCTCTTTCTAATAAATGAGGATTCTCTATTCCATTTGATAATAAATAACTTTCTATCATACAAACCTTTATCTCTCTATTTGGAATCAACTGATATATTACATACCAATCCTCTAGAGAAGTTAGTGGTATATTTACTCCATTAATTATTTTAATCTGTGAAATTAGACTTTCGTCAAAAATATATCTAAATATTCCATTTTCATAATTAATGCTTAATCCTGCCATAACATCTACATCAAAGCCATTTACAACATATTCATAAAAGTATTCCGTAGAGTATGTATCTGACTTTTCCCCAGCAATCTTTTCTCCCATACTTTTAAGAACTTTATCTGCTTTTTCAATAAGCTTTAATTCTACTAAAATATCAATATCGTTAGGTTTATCTACAAGCCCATAATGATTAAGCAATATAGAAGCACCAACTCCCCAGACAATTCCTTCTTCATTAAGCTTTTTACCGATGCAACTTAAAGTATTAAACATTTTCAATTTCACCTCAAATTCTTTATATTATACAGTTGCTCATTACTCTACTTTATTTTGTTTGCACTATATAATATTTTACCATTACTATCACTGATTTCTGCAAGTCCTCGCATCTCCAATGTAGAATTATCATTTATAGGTTTACCACTACTATCCGTCACAGATACACTAATAAAATATTTATAATTAAGGCCATAGATATCTTGAACCATAGCATATGTTGTAAGTTTTTCACCGTTTTTAAGTTTTATTTTATCATTAAAATCTACTGATACACTATTTGAAGGTTCTATTTCTCGCTTACTAATAATAACTCCATTTACATCATTAACAATGCTAATTTTTTTAACATTGTTAGATTGAGGAGAATTGAAGTTAAGAATAATTTTCCCATTGTACTGATACTGTTTAGTACTAATGCTAGATTCTCCATTAAAGCCTCCTGATATCGCTAATAAATATTTACTTTTCAAATCACCGTATTCTTCAATAGTTTCTATTTTCTCAACTCCATTATTATCTAAATCAACTTTCAATTTAAAATCATTAAAAATATTTGCATCTACATTGCCAACAAACGATGTTCCTTCATTTTTCATCAAAACGCTTTGATTATCTATCTGTAAACTAGCAATTAACCCTTTTGAATATTCCTTAGGAGTTATAGCCACTGTAATTGGTATAGTAAAATTGTTTGGGTTAAATTCACCAAATGTTACATTATGATTATCTAAAATACTACCTTGCTTTTTAAGATTTGTTTCAATATTTGAAGGAATATTATTAATATTATTTTGTAAATCAGTAGTTAACATATTACTTTGCTGAAATTTGTAGTTTATGTTGTTTTCCATGCTGTTTAATTTATACAAAGTAAACATGTTTAACAGCAAAAGTGCTGCTATTATAAAATATAATGACTTTTTTTTCATATACCCACCCCATTTTTATTAGTTTGTAATAGTATATCTAGCTAATGAATTTCCTTATAGCTAAATTTTAAGTTTAAATTTATGCATTATTATATTATTTATTTGCAAAACTACAAATAATTTTAGCCATCTCTTCGTCACTTTCTACCAATCCATTTTCTATCCATTCAATTAATACTTTGTATAACCCTCCCGCAATATAGTAAACTTCATATTTATTTATTTTCTCAGAAGAACTATTATTGAGAATATTTTTAAATATTGAATGTAGATATACATCAAACCTCTCAAGTATCAGAATAGATAAATTCGCCTTAATCAAATTCTTTATCAATTTTTCATGTTTTCTGAAATACACAAAATACCTGTATGCAAATTGATAAACATCAATTTTTTCATAATTTGATACTTCATCTAAATAGACTTCAAATAATTCATCAAGATAATTTGTGATAATACCTTCCTTTGATTTGTAATTTCTATAATAAGCCATACGGGATACCCCTGCTTTATTTGTTATGTCTGTAACTGATATTTCTTGAAAATTATTTTTCTCCATCAACATCATGAGTGATGTAAAGATACATTCTTTGGCCATTTTATTTTGTGAATTATTGTCTAGTCTTTTCACGAACAAAATCCTCCCTTTTGTAACACTAATCGGACCTTCTATTGCTAATATCATTATTATATATTATACTTTAGTCATAGCGACGTTACAAGTGTAACATCGAATAATACTTGGGGGAATTTAATATGGTAGCTTTTTTATTGGCATTAAGTGGAATCTGTTGGACAATAGTATATTACGTGGGAAGGACTTTATTCTTATATTGATTTAACAAGTAGTCTCGGAAATGTACAGGCTTGGATTAATCTCGTTTGGTTCCTTTTAGATATTTTGATTGTATATACCTATTTTAAATTTGGAAAAGAAGAGTTTTCAAAATATGCAAATAAAAAATACTTTATACCTTGGTCATTGCTTATATTTCTAATGTCTTTTGCTATTCAATACTCCTTTTCTATAGAATTTGGCAACTTAGGACCTTGGTACTCAGCGTTTATACAAAATCTTATAATGTCTATATTGTTTATAAATATTCTTGTTAGCAGGGGGAGTACAAAAGGTCAGAGTCTAACTATTGCTGTAAGCAAATGGATTGGCACTCTAGCACCTACAATTTTATTTGGAATTATTCGTGGAAATCAACTAATTCTCGTACTTGGAATATTCTGTTCAGTATTTGATATTACTTATATACGCTATTTGAATGTTGTTAAGAAGGCGTCATTTAGCCACTCAGATTCTTCTATCATTTTCAACTCAAACTCTAAAAAAACATCTCAGTTTTAGAGAATCTTTTTATAATATAGGAAAGACCCCAGTTCATAGAAAAATCTTTCAAGTAGCAGGCTGCCCTATATTTCTATGCAAATTTCCCCTTCGGTTTCTTTCTTAAATCTAGCAATAAATGAGTATCCAAAAGCGACTTTTTCATCAAATATTTTAAGGGACACCTCATAATTTAGTTGTCCTCTACAATCTTGAACAAGAGCATCATATTCATTATGATAAAACTCTATAGAATTTTGCATTGGCTCATCTTTATAAGCATAATACTGAAAGTTCATCCAGATTTCAATAGTACCAAAATGATCGAGTATATCTGCATCTTGTACTATTTTAATATATTCTGAATAATCATTGCTCTTCTTTCTTAGATTATGGCAATATATTATTTCAGCAATTTTTGCAATTTCAAGCTCTGTACAATATTCTATAAGAATATCTTTCACTAATACAGCTCCATATTTTCCATGTGGCTCCATTCCTTTGCCTATATCATGAAATAGGGAAGCTGCAACAATAATATCATCATGAGATGCGTCTCCTGGCAATATCGCTTCCCTTAATATTAAAGAAAGTTTAGACACTCTTAAGCCATGATAATAAATAAACCCTTTTTCTCTTTCCAAATGTGCTTTCCTATTCCCCATATGTTTATATGCAATTTCTTTAAGTACTTTAATATCCATGTATATCCTCCCTCATTTCTTATAATTAAATTGTAACATAAATGGATATCAATAGGAACGGACTCATTAATTCACAATCTTCAAAACAATATCATAGAATACCTTGAATGCTATAAAGGAAAGAATAAATTATGTTGAATGAAATATCCCTTTTAAAAATCGCACTAGACTATCTTCCTCCTATGTCTGAGGTACTTATGTTACAAAACCCCTATAAAAGGCCTGCCATTACAATTACAGACTTTGATGGAGATGGTTTATACGAGATCATAGTTGGCTATAAATCCCAAGGAGAAACGTATGTACTTGTGCTTAAAAATTATTATAACTATTGGTACCCGTTAACGAATTTTAAAAAGAGCTTTAAAGAAGCTCCCCTTATAAAATCTCAAACAAGAATGGTGCCGCTTTTCCCTGCGTCTTTAAAAACTGTTAAGGGAACCAAATGGGGTTATATTGATAGTAATGGTAGCTTCATCATTAAACCAAAATATGATAATGCCATGAGCTTTCAAAGTAATGGTTTAGCCGTAGTCGAGGAAAATAATCTGACTGGAATTATTAATAGCCAAGAAAATTACATTGTAAAACCTCAGTATAGCAGTATTTATGAATTTTCAGAGGGATGCGCTGCAGTAATTGATGATAGCGGTTTTAAGCTAATAGATGAAAAAGGCAAGATGTTAACCACAAAAGCCTATAGTTTTATATCTTCCTTTAAAGAAGGAAGAGCCATGTTTGCTGGTAATGATATAAATAATAATTATTTATATGGTTATTTGGATAGAGATGGGAAGGAAGTTATTCCACTAAAATATCAATCTGCTAATGATTTTAGCTCTGGAAAAGCAGTTGTAAAAATCAGTGAGAACCTTTTTGCTTTAATAAATCTAAAGGGGGAAATACTGCACACCTATAAGTATGCCTTAGTGGGACCCTCTGGAGATAACTTACTGATTTTTAGAGAAAGTTTAGATGGGAAATCAGGTTATATGGATGAGAGTGGGAAAGTAATACTCCCTCCTAAATACTTTACCGCCGCGCCTTTTAATGCAGGAAGAGCTGTGGTTAATATGTCAAATGACTATACTAACAAATATGGCCTAATAGATAAAAACGGTAATTTTATAATTAAGCCTATATATAATAATATAAATCCTATTGGGGAGTATAGATTAGCCCTAGGCAAGGCTCTTGATGAAAAGCAGCCCTTTATTGGTTCAATCTACTCCATTGCAGATACTAATGGTAAAATTCTAACAGATTTTATATATAGCAATGTATTAGAATATAAAAATGGTTTAGCCTCTGTTTCTGATAATAGAAGTACCTTCTTTATTGATAAGAGTGGTAAGGCTGCAAGTTGCCTGCCTATAGTTCCAGGAAATGGGTTATTAAGCCTTCAAGGCAATCTAATACAGGCGAATATAGATAGCAGATTATCTTATCTTAACAAGTCAGGAAAAGTTGTATGGAAACAAAATCGTATTATCCCCTTAAATAATATATACAGTGTAATTGAGGAGAAATATAAACCTAATAAGGACTATCTGGTGTACTATCCACAGGTTTCAGGTATAGAAAACAAGGGAATTCAAACTAATGTTAATAAAAAGCTTAAAGAGCTGTCCCAAGTTAAACCTATAGATGGCAACCTACAACTTGATTATAACTACTCCGGTGATTTTTCTATCGAGTTCTTTAACAAGAACTTACTGGTTCTAGAGTTGGAGGGTTATAATTTTCCCTTTGGCGCCGCCCATGGAATGCCTAGCAGGGCATATCCTCACATTGACCTAGTATTAGGTGATTTCTATAACCTAAAGGATTTATTCAAAGAGAATAGTGAGTATGTAAAAGTGATAAGCGATATTATTGGCAAGCAAATTAAGAATAATCCAGAATACTCTTATGTGTTTCCTGATACCTATAAAGGGATTAGACCTGATCAACCTTTTTACGTAAATCAGAATACACTCTTTATCTATTTTGAACCTTATGAAATTGGACCTTATGTGGCAGGTTTTCCTACTTTCAAGATACCTTTTAATGAAATAATGAATATTATTAATACTCAGGGTACCTTTTGGAAATCCTTTCACTAATCATGAACTTGTGCCTTGATAGTCAATTATAACTATCAAGGCACAAGTTCTGAGTATCCATAAGTACATTATTTTCTTATAGCTTATGCTTTAAATTCATAGCTTCCGGATTTGAGTTCATAAATTACTTTCCCTTTTTCATACTTAACAAAGTTTACCCCCTGGGCTTCAGAAGCTAGTTTCCCATTTTCTGTAACAGCAGCTTCACAAGCAGCTTTAACATAAAGTTTAGCGGTGGTATTCGCTGGTACAGTAATTTTATAGGTTATCTTACTACCATTACGTTCCCAACTGCTTAAGATTGTTCCATACGTGGAATCATAGTGTCCCTTAGCCCAAGTCATAACTCCATCTGGATCTGGGATAGGCTGTAGAATAAACTTCTTAAAGCCTGGATTTTCCTCATCACGCTGTATACCTAGTGAATAGTTATACATCCAGGCACCAACTGCGCCAAAGGAATAGTGATTGAAGGAATTCATACTATTGTTACCTCCAAACCCATTATCTATAGTGTAAGAGTTTAGTCGCTCCCAAATAGTGGTTGCTCCTTGATCTATAGAATACAGCCAGGATGGATAAGAGGTTTGTTGAAGCAACCTATAGGCCACCTCACTGTACCCATAATCAGAAAGTGCCTTACTAATCCATGCTGTCCCAATAAATCCAGTCATAAGCGAATATTCTGGATGTGTTATTTTATCGTCATCTTTATTTTCACGCTTGCAGGCAGCCACCAGGTATTCCGCTGCATAAGAGATATTCTCATTACTAAAAATACCAAGAGCTAATGGTACTGCATAGGAGGTTTGCGTGTCCATAATTGTTTTACCATCAGAGTAGATAGTTTTATGAGTTATGGGATCAACAAATCTATTGTTAAAAACTTCTTTACGCTCTTCATAATTTTTTAAGTAATTTTTTTCATCCTGGGTTTTACCTAAGATTTTTGAGGTTTTAGCCATAATCCACAAGTCATAAGCATGGTAGGCGGACCAAAGCAATACGGGTTCATTTTTACGGTTTTCAGGACCTAGCCAATCACCTAAAGGTCCTTCATTAATAAGACCTGTATTAGCATCAATTTTAGTGTCTAAGAAGGAAACATATTTCTTCATGGAATCGTAATGCTTCTCAAGCAATAAAGCATCACCATACTGCTGAAATATTTCCCAAGGAACCGTTATACCAGCACTACCCCAGAGAATTCCACCGAAACCTCCACCAATAGGCGCAATGTCGGTGAATTTGCCATTATCCTGCTGAATATCGCGCATAGCATACATGTGACGAGTTAGGAACAAATCTGCATCACCTATATAAGTAGAAGTTCGTGAGTAAACAGAAATGTCTCCGGACCAGCCTAACCGTTCATTACGTTGAGGGCAATCCGTTGGTATTGAAAGAAAATTGTCTCTTTGTGACCATACAATATTCTGCCATAGCCTATTTACCTTATCATTAGAAGTCTCATAGCTTGATGCTAACTCCTTCATAGAGCTGATGGCCAAACTCTGTACCGCCTCTAGTGGTAGCTTCTCCTGCGTACCTGTAATTTCAATATACCTAAAGCCATGGAAGGTAAATCGAGGTTGTATAACCTCATCTCCCCCCTTAAGGATGTATGTGTCCTGGGCCAGTGCAGCTCGTATATTTTCCAGCATAATCATACCAATGTTGTCGCCATATTCTTCCATGTCGGGGTATCTTACCTCTGCAAATCTCAGAGTAATCTTATCTCTAACTCTGCCAGCTTTTATATTTATTCTAGGAATACCAGCTATATTCTGACCCATATCATAAATATAAACGCCTTTACGAATTTCTTCTACGGTTTGTGCGGTTAGTGTTGTGACTACGCCTACGTTCTCACCTATTTGACCAATTAAAGACATGTTATCATAATCATGATAAGTAGTAACACCTGACGAGTCTGTGGAACTTCCTAAGTATGCAGTAGTCTCATCCAGCGCTACTTTAACTGCATTCTTCCAATTACTATCGTCATATCCTATCTTGTCCCATCCATTAATCAAAGCTTCCTTAGTGGCATCATATACTTCTCCTTGGAAAAAGCTTCCGTATATTATAGGACCATCATTGTAATACTTCCAGCCCTCAGAGTTTGTAGTTACTAGCTTTATACTTCCATCAGCATAGGTAATTATTAGCTTTGCTAAAATAGACTGCCTATCACCAAAGTAGTTCCAATTTTCTCCACTATAAGTTATGGAACCACTCCACCAGCCTTCTCCCAGCCATGCTCCAATTGCATTATTCCCTTTAGCCTTTAGCATAGCCGTAACATCATAAGTCTGATACATCTGGGTTTTATTATATTGTGTTGAGCCAGGATTGAAATAATCTTCTCCTACACGTATGCCATTGATATACATTTCATAAATACCTCTGGCTGTTACATATAACCTTGCACTATGAATTTGCTTTTCTTCTGTGGCAAACTCGCTACGTAACATAGGCATTGAGTTGTGGCTTGGATCTGCAACTATAAAAGTTCCGTCAGTTCCACCTGTAAGTACATAAGCTCCCTCGTCCACAATAAAGCCAGAACTCTCCTCCTTTGCATATACAGCATAAATTCCTTCGTAAGGTTTTAATAAGTCCTCCTTAAAGAGAGTGCTTGAGGGATACCGATAATTGGTTATGGTGAGGTTTGCGAAAGAAGCCGTTTCACCAGCAGCTAGTGAAAACCCTATATCTGCTACCATTGGGAAACTAATGTAGTCATGTCCCACCCCTACAGGATTGACGTTTACAGCGCCACCTTCCCAGGGTCTTGGGTTTGTTTTTTTACATATTGTAATCTTGTTTTCATCCTTTATTCCATCTATGTACATGTCAAATATTCCAAAATTACACCATAGATAAATATCATGAGAAGTATACTTATTATATTCGTTAATAAATAATAATGGAATATCAAAGCTATCGATTGAGGTATTTGGCATATCACCAGTCTTATAGCCCATACGATATATATTTAATTTAGCTAAACCCGTTTCAGAGCCATCTAGAGCAGAAATATCCAATTCAAACTTAATATAACTACTATTTCTAAGGCTTTCAACATTATAAATATTCTTATTTTTGTCCATCAATCTACTGTCGTTAGCACCTAATATAAAACCCGCTTTAGTTGAATCCCTACCCAGTTTCAGCGTGTAACCTACTTTAAATACTGATAGGTAATGAGAATATAGTACCAAATCCTCGTCGCTACCACCTATCCAAGCTGCACCATCCCAAGCAGTCAAATCCGGATTATCATTCATCAAACCTGTCTCAAACCAGGATACTTCCAAAGCAGAACTATCCTCTTGATTCCAAACAGTTACTGTCCATATGTATCTTGTGCTTGCTTGCAAAGTACTGCCTGCGTATATAATATTTAGGGAGTTATCGCTTTTAACCTGGGAGGAGTCCCAAACTATTACTCCATTTGATTTTTTGACAACAAGCTGGTATGCAGTTTGTACATAGTCCCTTCTTCCAATAGGAGCACTCATTTGCCAACTAAAACGTGGCTTTTCTACATCAATTCCTAGTGGTGTTTTAGAGTACTCTACTCTAAGGTTGATAACATCGAAGCTCTCTTCACAAGTATTTACATCTTCATTTTTCATACTGTTCTCCTTTTTCAATTCCTGTGGAAATACTCTGAGAATAATATACGACACATAAGTTATTTCGTCAATTAGGGTATAGGTGAACAGTTATTTTGCTTATATGGAGGGCTTACATAATGTGTAGAGTAATCTCTTTCAATATCTTTATTACCACTTTTACTAAATCTTAAGTCTGTACTATTCCCTTTTCCCCATTTTTTATATACAGTAATGGATGCTTTAAAGTTATTCTTTAGGGCATAGCTCCTCAACTCTTTCATTATTAAACTCATTTTTCTTAAGTTCCCTCTGCAAACTTTTTCTAGATAAGGTATCCTGCCCATTCTCCAAGCTTCATAATCCTTCTTATCTAAGATATCAATTTTCATAAATAAGCTCCTTCATTTACAATGTCTTTGTTCTTCTATTTTCAAAAAGGTTTTATAGCTTCTTTCCGCACATTCAGATATTTTAATTGGGTGAAAATCTATTATGTCCGAGAACAAGGTATCATTTAAGGGGGCAGTCCATTTTTGTGGTATTTTTGAAGCACCCACCATAGCCCCCATTATTGATCCCACGGTAGCACCATTGCAGTCTGTATCCCATCCACCAAATACCGCTGTGGTAATTGCCTTTTCATAGTCACCCTTTGCAAATATAAGAGCTGCAACACATAAAGCTGCATTGTTATTGGTATGGACACAGTTTAGTTCCTTAAAGGTATCGTAAATCTTAGATACAAGCTCTTCTTGATTCTTTGCACCTTTTGCAATTCCTATAGCTTTTTTTACGTCCCACGCAAGTCTGCAGTTCTTTGGAATTTCACTAAGTCCAATTTCTATAACCTTTTCAACATCGTTCTCAGCAAAGGCTGCTGCAATCATAGCCCCAATAAACATTTCTCCATAGATACCATTCTTTACATGGGAGAAGGAAGCATCTCTCCAGCCAAATTCAGCAGCCAGCTCTGGGTTTCCCGCAGCTCCATAGGCAAAGCCATCTACCCTTATCTGTGCTCCTATCCATTCTCTATATGGATTCAAATAGGTTCTTACCCATTGCAGCTTGCTCTTCCAATCCTCTGGTTTCTCACCTTTCATATGAGCAGTAACCTGGCAGAAATTCAAATAAGCCTGAGTTTCAGCAGTACACACCTGTGCAAAAGATAACTTTTTGTGCCAAAGCTTGCCTATGTCCCAAGAATCCCATTCTAACCCTTTCTCTTCAAGCATAATAAGTCCAAGCACTGTATATCGTATGTCATCATCAGATTCCATAAATCTTATATTATCTAGTTCACTTTTATTGCACCAGGTTGAAATAAAAAGGTTATGTTCTTCCCTTGCTCTTGAGTTCGAGGGGGTGTAGTTTGCAATAGGCCATGCATCAGCACCTTCAAACCAAAGCTTTATATTCTTCCAGCCAGGATTTCCTTCTGCCCCTGACATGTAGGGTCCACACTCAAGGGGCTTACCCAGAGCACATCCGATGCTTCTTCCTATCCAGGCGCCATAAAACTTATCCATTAATTGTTCTTTGGTTAAATCTATTTTCAATTGGCGAGGCCCTTCAGGACGTTCCCTTCGTATATCCTCCAGCTCTGAAGGCTCTACGTAATTAAAATCCTCTTTGATTTCAAGTTGCATTAGCTGGTGATATATTTCCATCAGTTTCTTTTCATCATCCCCAGCTACTCCCCATTCTTCTTTAAAGCCTGTAACAATGCAGCCTTCTTCTCTTCTTTGTGTTATTTCTTCTTTTACTAATTCTTTTAATGAATCCCAACCAGCCATAATCATCACTCCTTTTTTGTATTTTAATAGTATTGTTTTAAGCTTATACTATCAGTATAATGTATTAAAGCAAGCATTTCATCTTGAAAAGGAGCAAAAACTATGCAAAAACAAGCAAATGATCTTTATCCCATCAGGTATGAGCCTATTACCCTAGCAGAAGAATTTCCTATATTAGTACCTGGTAAGCATAGTCCTAATGATAGTATAGAATTTTTTCATACCCATGAATATCTGGAGCTTGGAATATGTTATGAAGGTTCTGGAATATTTGTGGTAGATGGGAGAATTTTTGATTTCAAAGCCGGGGATGTCTCAATCATATTCAAGAATCAAATTCACATTGCTTGCAGTGAGACAGGTAAATTAAGTGTATGGGAATTCACTTCTTTAGATATATTAAAGCTCCTTGAAACTCAATCAATAAAGGATATAGACTTTTTAAAACAAATTATACAAAACGGTTATAATTGTGAAAATATTATTACTGCTGATAAGCATCCAGAGTTAGTTAATTTGCTCAATATGGTTTTTCAAGAACTCTTAAGGCAGGAGAATGGGTACAAGTCCTCTGTAAAGGGACTCCTCTGGAGCTTTTTCATTAAATTTGCCAGAGTAAATAAAATAGGAGAAGATATTTCTCAGGCTAGTATCAGCCCAAGCAGTCTTGAAAAAGTCACTCCCGCATTAAATTATATTTACAACAATTATATGAATGAAATATACTCAAGAGATTTAGCCTTGCTCTGCTGTATCAGCGAAGCCCATTTTAGGCGGGTTTTTAAGACCGCCCTACACCATACTCCATCAGAATATATTATAATAGTTAAAATTAAGATGGCTTCAATACTTTTAAGTAATTCCTACAAATCTATTTTAGAGATCTCAAATACAGTTGGCTTTAATTCCCTTTCAAGCTTTAACAGGAACTTTAAAAGTTTAACAGGAGCCTCCCCTATGCAGTGGAGAAAAAACAGATAATCTATCTAAAGCATAACTTAAGCATCTAAATGAAATCTATTTTTTTTGAGCCAAGTGGTTGCAAAATCTACCCCCTCCTTAAGAGAAAATATTTTGCAACTAGCATTACCTATATACCCTGTCCTTACCATGCCTGTATCTTCAAAAGCCATCCCAAGCTCCTCAAAATCCTTATCCGAATCATAAGCATAATCTTCAAACCATTTCCATGTCCTTTTTTTATTTTCTATTATTGCAGCACCCATTCTTTTTGAAGGCATATTTTCACTTAACACCTCGGATAGATGAAAGCTTGAACATGAATCGTAGCCAACTCCCAATAAAAGCACTTTTCCCCCTAGCTCATACATTCTACCTATAGGAGTATTCATTCCAAAGGAAGGAGTTAGTTCATGCTCTCTAGTAATCTCCTCTGCCACATTTCCACTGGCACAAAAGGACACTTGAGGATGATTGGATCTTATAGTCTTAGGTAAATTTCTAAATAGCTCTGCACTTTTGCCCATTCCTCTTGAAGGTGACAGATTTATATCAAAGGCTGGCATCATTTCGTAAATTTCATCCACCCACTCCTTTGGTACTGGAGGGTACCTCCACTCTGAAGGATCAGAAATATCCCCGCTATGAGTTGGCATAACTAAGGTTCCCTTTTCTCCTACTGCTTTAAGCAAGGCCATAACCACTCCCTGAGCTCCTCCACAAACCCAGCCTAAGCTAGATAAGGAGGAGTGAACCAATAATGTATCACCATTTTTTACTCCAAGCTCTTGTAAGCCCTTATATACTGAAGTAATAGTGTTCATTTCCTTAACTGCATCTATTGCTTTTTCTTCACTCATATTTCAACTCCTATACTGTTTATTCAAAATTCTTTCCTTTATAATGAAATTGCCTTATACTTTATTATATAATTAATATTTACTAAATAGGAAGGTGCAAAATGATAAATTTACAATACATACGAAATGAAATCTCCAGAAAAAAAGCGGAAGAAGAAATATATCATATCATTGAAAAGGCAAAGGAAAATAATACTAAGTATATATGTTTTGATATTGAAACCGATGGCCTGTTAGATGCTGATTATAAAATTGATTATATGGAGTTCAACGATGAAAATTGTTTTGAGAAATTTATAAAATATGAATTTGCTATTTATAAAGTACAAGAAGGTATTTGGTGTTAAAACAAGATACCTTTTTGCTTTTCCCATTCCTCTTTTAAAAGACCATACTCTAAGCGATCTCTAAGTTCACCTTGAACAAATTCATGTTTTTTTAGTTCAGCTTCCTTTAACATCCCTATCTTTTTCATAACCATCTCTGAAGCTATATTTTCCTTTACACATCCAGTTTCAATTTTAATTATGCCTTCTATGGAGAAGGCATAATTTGCAACTTCGCCCGCTGCCTCTTTGGTGATACCCTTCCCCCAAAATCTTTCAAGTATGAAATATCCTAGATTAACTATCCTTCCCTTGGGACAAGCTGTTATAACTGTAAACCCAACTTCTCCTATATATTCTTTTGTAGCTTTCATAATTATAGCAAAGAAATATTTAGTTCTAACCTGATTAGCTGCCTCTTCTATTGCTACTTTAAGGTTATTTTTAGATTCTTCTAGGGTATCAGTCTTTATATCTGGCAAATAGTACATAACCTTTTCATTAGATAAAAGGAGATGCATGCCTTCAATATCAGCTTCTATATGATCTCTTATTATCAATCTATCTGTTTCTAAATAAACTATCTTATACCACCATCTTTCAGATGCACTTAACTTCCATCAGTTACATTTTATTATAAAATCGATATATATACAATTATAACTGTTAATTGTCGCCCCTACTTTAATTGACATTTCTATATTAACCTTATAGAATAATATTAAGAGATTTAAACATTATCGTTCATTATTATTCACGTACACCATCAGAGTATGACAATACTAAATACAAGACATAGGCTTAAACCTATAAAAGGAAGGTGGAATTTATTATGAACTATAGAGTTTTAGGAAAAACCGGATATAAAATATCTGAAATTTCCCTTGGTACTTGGCAGGTCGGAGGTCCTTGGGGTTCTAACTTTAACGAAAAAAATGCCATAGAGATAATAAACAATGCCATAGACAATGGAGTTAACTTTATTGATACTGCCGATGTTTACAGTGATGGCTTAAGCGAAAGAGTCGTTGGAAAGGTTGTTAAGAGTAGAAGTGAAAAGATATATGTTGCAACAAAATGTGGTAGAAGACTTAACCCCCATACTAAAGAAGGGTATAACAAAGAAAATATTAGAGGCTTTATAGAGGACAGTCTTAGAAATACAGGCCTAGAAACTTTAGATTTAATTCAGCTGCATTGTCCTCCAAGTGAGGTATATCATAAGAATGAAGTATTTGAAACCTTATCAAAGCTTAAAGAAGAAGGTAAAATACTTAATTATGGTGTAAGCGTAGAAAAAGTATCTGAAGCTCTAAAGGCCATACAATATCCGGAGTTGGCAACAGTACAAATTATTTTCAATATGTTTAGGCAAAAGCCAGCAGAAGTTTTTTTCAAGGCAGCAAAGGATAAAAATATAGGAGTTATAGTAAGGGTTCCTTTAGCAAGTGGACTTCTAACAGGTAAATTTAATACTTCAACAAAATTTGAAGCTGCCGACCACAGGCATTTCAATAGAAATGGTGAGGCCTTTGATAAAGGGGAAACCTTCTCAGGGGTAGATTATAACCTAGGTCTAAATGCAGTAGAAGAGCTTAAAAAATTGTTTTTAGGAAGAGAAACCCTGTCAAGCTATGCTTTAAAATGGATACTGACACAGGATGCAGTTAGCTGCATCATACCAGGAGCTAGCAGCAAGGAGCAAGCTGAAAAGAATATAAAAGCTTCTAATATTGCACCTTTAACCTTAGAGGAGCTTAAAAAAGTAGAAGGCATTTATAATGAATTTGTTAGGCCTTCTGTCCATGATCTTTGGTAAAAAAATAAATTTTAAAGTCGTTATGACATAAATTAAGGAACTGATAAATCAGTTCCTTAATTTTTTATATTTGACTATCTACTTACTATAGTTTTCTCACCCATAAACTCAAGTAGTTGATCAAAGCTTGGAAATCCCTCGCAGTCACCCTTTACTAAGGTGGCTAAAGCACCTACTCCATTTCCATACATACCACAGTCCTTAAGACTCTTACCCTTTAAAAAGCCTGTTAAAAAGCCTGCAGCAAAACCATCTCCTGCACCAACTGTATCAATCGGCTTAACCTTATAGCCGGGAACAAATTCAGAGGAGTTTTTATCTGCAACAAAGCATCCCTTAGCCCCAAGCTTTACAGCCACGTAGATTGCTCCTCTTTTTATAAATTCTCTTGCCACTTCCTCAGGCTCCTCTGTGCCAATTAAAAGCTTTGCTTCATCCGCACCAGGAAATATTATATCTGCTTTAGAAGCTATCTCAAGAAGCACTGGTCTTGCTTCCTCAATAGACCAAAGCTTTAGCCTAATATTCGGATCAAAGGAAACAAGGACATTGTTTTCCCGTGCTATATCGATAGCTTTCAATACTGTTTCTTTTGCGGAATTTGATATAGCTGGAGTTATACCAGTTATATGAAGTATTTTAGCACTAGCAATATAATCTTTATCTAAATCCTCAGGAGTTATGCTACTTGCTGCAGAACCCTTCCTATAATAATATACATTTGGGTTTTCATGAATAAACTTTTCCTTAAAGAGTAATCCAGTAGGATAACCTCCATCAACAATAGCTTTAGAGGTGTCAACCCCTTCTCCACGTATTGTGGAGATTATGTATCTTCCAAACTCATCATCTCCAACCTTAGAAAACCAGCCTACACTATTTCCAAGTCTTGAGAGAGCTATTGATAAATTAGATTCTGCTCCACCTATTGATTTATTAAAACTATGTATATACCTAAGTGGTCCTGAGGAATCAGGACTAAACACTACCATTGATTCTCCAAAAGTTACTACATCCATTGTCATTTCCTCCTTAACCTTATACTATATCTGTCCTCTTGCTTTTTTCACTTCTTCAATAAATCTTTCTGCAGCGTGGGTTATTGCTTCATAGTCGCCAGTTTTAGCGCCATTGGTTAGCTCACTTCCAGTACCCACTGCCACAGCCCCTGCTTTAATCCAATCCTTTACATTATCTATGCTAACTCCGCCTGTTGGCATAAAGTTTGCTTGAGGCAAAGGTCCCTTAAAGGAGCTTATTATAGAAGAACCAAAAGCATTTCCTGGAAAAACCTTAATTATTTCAATCCCATACTCTAAGGCTTCTATGGCTTCCTTAACTGTCATTATTCCAGGCATAACAGGAATTCTATACCTATTACAAAGCTTAATAGTTTCAACATTTAAACTTGGGCTCACTATATATTTTGCGCCTGCAAGTATACATAACCTTGCAGTTTCAGGATCAAGCACTGTACCTGCTCCTATTATTACATCCTCATCCTTATAAGCCTCATTTAGTTCCTTTATTATATCCACAGCACCTGGTACTGTCATGGTTATCTCTAAGGCCTTTATGCCACCTTTTTTTATAGCTTCAATTATCTTAAAGCCCTTATCCTTTGATTCTGCTCTTATTACCGCAACTACGCCGCCTTCAATCATTTTTGTTATTGTTTCAATTCTTTTCATGATTTTGTCTCCTCCATAATTTAACTTTTAGCATTGTTCTTATCCCTTTTACTAATGATTATTATACCAGATATACTAAAGGTTAACCATTTAGTTGACTTTTTCTGTAATAATGTTTAATATTCCTGTTGTATAAAGCTTTGTTACATATTATAATTAAAGAATTGACTAAGCTTTTATTGATTATATGAAAATTTGTTTATACATAAAGGTGCTAGTATGGGGTTAATTAATAAGAAAATTAAACATTTACGGGAAAAAAAATATACTCTTATGATTATTCCAAATAAAAAAGGTATCACCAGAAGGTTAGTCTTCAGCGGTATCTTTTTTCCAGTTTTCACAATTATTTCTGTTACTATGATAATAACCCTCTCTACCTTATGTTTTTTCCTGTTCAAGGGGTTTAATACAGAAAAGCTTCTTCTTCATAGTACCGAAAATACCCAAGCTATGCAAAAGAATTTAGACTCTAATAAAAAACAAATTACTAAATATAAGTCAGATTCAGCAGCTGTTACTTCAAAACTTAGTGAGCTATTGACGCTAGAAGACAAAATTAATAGTATTATCAATAATAAGAGTTCAAATCTAGATTTATCTAGAGGTGGATCTACTGTAATTAGTGGACAAGCTAATTTTGATGATAGCATAGGAAAGTTAACTACTCTACTAGGGGACATGGATACTTATGTTGCAGCCCAAAGACGAATACCTTCTGTGTTTCCTGTTGAAGGAATCATCACCAGCACCTTCGGTAGCAGAATAAATCCAATTAGTAATTCCTATGAATATCACCCTGGTATAGATTTCGCTGGAAGCTATGGAACTCCAATAAAGGCTACTGCAGATGGAGTTGTAACTAGAGCAGATTGGTATGGTGGCTATGGTAATGCTATAATAATAAATCATGGAAATGGTTATGAAACAGTATATGGTCACAATTCTAAGTTACTAGCTAAAGTAGGAGCTACCGTGAAGATTGGAGACATAATTTCCCTTATGGGCAGCACAGGAGCATCAACAGGAAACCATTGTCATTTCGAGATAAGACTTAGCGGCGTGGCCATTGATCCTAATAGCGTTGTAAATAGAAGTATCCCAACAGTTAAGTAGAATAAAAAGAATCATAATGGTGTGCTATTTATCCATATAATTTAGTAAAGGGGGTTAATTAAAATGCTAACAAAACAAAAAAATACGACTTCTCAACAACCATCACAAAGAGGGTCCATCGAAACCTTAATTGGTTCCTCTGCAATCATAACTGGTAATATTACATCTAGTGGCATGATAAGAATAGATGGGGTACTAGATGGAGATTTGGCATCTGACGCTGAGGTAATAATAGGTGATGGTGGGAAAGTAACAGGTGATATAACTGCCTTTAAGGTCAGTATTGGTGGTAATGTACGAGGAAATATAAAATGTAAAGATGTACTGGAAATAATGTCTACTGGCCATCTTATAGGGGATATAGAAGTAATGCACTTTTCCGTTGAGAATGGAGCAATGTTTAATGGTAACTGCAATATTTTGTCTGGTGATAATTCTCAAGTAGCTGCTTCTGAAGAAACAGATTAAATAGTATGTATTTTAGTAATAGAATAGGCAGAAGGTTTAACGTAACCTTTTGCCTATTCTTATTTTGCAACATCAAGTCAAACTTGAACTTTTTGACTTGATTTAATTCGCTTTTTATGAAAAAA
>Ga0209125_1000839_pt1 | contig 34566 bp, 29 predicted proteins | sample BarGraIncub1131A_FD_184503 | JGI IMG/M metagenome (GOLD analysis project Ga0209125, IMG submission 184503) | Arctic peat soil microbial communities from Barrow, Alaska - Barrow Graham LP Incubations 11-31A (SPAdes) (version 2) | ecosystem: Environmental > Terrestrial > Soil > Wetlands > Peat... | reverse complement strand
CTGAAAACCCATATCCCCCGGAGTGAAATAGAATTTTTCATAAAAATTAGGATCATCCGGAATATGCATCTTGCGATAAGTGCCTGCAATTGAGCCATCTTTATCAAAAACAACGGCAGTATTGTGATACAGTCCGGAGGCACGTTTTTCAAACAAGGATGTCACCAGGACAATCTTTAGCTTTTTGGCCAGTGCACTGTACAAATTGGTCGCATCACCTGGAATTGTTTCTGCCAGATTAAAATTAGTTGGATCCTCCACCTGACAGAAATAAAGTGAATCGTGCAATTCCTGCAAGACTACCAATTCAGCCCCTTCGGATGCACATTTGGTAATATTAATCCTCAGCTTTTCCCTGTTTTTGTTGACATCAGGTGAGTTGGATTGTTGTATCAGCGAGACTCTCAGCATATTTAAAGCATCATTATGGATTACTAACTCTCTCTTTTTAAAGCACTCCGACGGGGAACTGCATCGTAACACAATGAAGTGATCCGTATTGTTTTATTAATGTTGAACATTCGATGCCAATGACCTCCCTGTTGGGGAAGGCAGACTGAAGGGCATTTCTGGCAATTTCATCTTTGCCCGTAGAATAAAAGGGTAACAACACTTTATTATTAATTATCAAGAAATTAGCATAAGTAGCCGGCAGTCTACAACCCGATTCATCTTCCACATATTCGGCCATTGGAAGTTCAATTAACCGGTAAGCAGATCCGTCCAGACTTCTGAAGGACCTGATCTCTGCCTCCATTTGTTTCAACTGGTCAAAATGTTCGTCAGAAGGGTCGTCGCATTTCACATAAGCGATGGTCTTCTCATCGCAAAATCGGGCAAGTGTATCAACATGACTATCCGTGTCATCTCCTGCCAAGTAACCTGAAGAAAGCCATAGAACGCGCTGAAGATCAAATGTTTTAATCAGATAATCTTCGATCTCACTCCTTGAAAATTTCTCATTTCTATTCTTCGAAAGCTGACATTTTTCTGTTGTGAGCAGAGTCCCCTGTCCGTCCGACTCAAAACTACCACCTTCAAGTACAAAATTCAACCTATTTACATAAGTTGCATCCCTTTGAAAGATGCCCTTTTTGTACAATTCAGTTGTAAGTTGATTATCAAGGAAGGCGGGAAATTTAAGACCCCACCCGTTAAACTGGAAATCATGCAAAATAGCATTCCCATGGTCAATCATCGTGATGGGCCCATGATCCCTGGCCCAAGTATCATTTGAGTCTAATTGAACCAGTATTAAATTGTGGATGTTGGAATTTTCAAATTTTTGAGCAACAGCCACCGGATCAGAGCAGATAACTAATAAATTTTCTTCTTTTAGTATCTCATTGGCTATTAGCGTAAAACAATCTTCTACTTCATCAAGAAGATCAATCCAATCACTCTTTTTGTGAGGCCATGTCATCAGAACCCCACTTTGGGGATACCATTCAGGCGGCAAGAACTTAGAGCGGGTAGATTTCATAGAACGCAAAGGTAAATAAATTGGTTGAATTTGTTTTCAGCAAACCCAAGTCTTACCACAACCAGGAAAGTAAAATGTTCGGATAACATTTCTCTTACAGCAATGATTTTTGTAGGTTTGACTTCTTATAATATGTTTAAAATATGTCGCACAATTCAAGATATAACATTACAGAAGTCCTTGATAACCTGAAAATCAAGGAATTTAATGAATTTCCTGCGCAGTTGTACAAGAAAGATTCTAATTGGATACGTCCATTAGACGCCAGCGTAGAAGAAATTTTTGATAAAAAAGCTAACAAGAATCTGCAGAACGGCGGCATCACCAGATGGATTATAAAAGATAATAATGGTATTTGTGTTGGCAGAATAGCTGCTTTTTATACAGAAGAGTCCTTTCGGCAATTTGGCCAACCCACCGGCGGAATTGGATTTTTCGATTCAATAAATCTGGAAGAAGTTGCTTTTCTGTTGTTTGATATTGCAAAAGAGTGGTTGCAATCCAAAAAATTAGAAGCAATGGATGGCCCTTCTAATCCGGGAATGAGAGACGCCTTTTGGGGTTGTCTGGTTGAAGGTTTCCACGAACCCGTCTTTAACATGCCGTACAATTTTCCTTACTATAAAAATCTGTTTGAGGCATACGGTTTCAGGGATTACTTTAAGCAATACACTTATCAGCGTACTTTTGAAGATACTTCGGATCTGCACCCGGCGGTACTCAGAACAGCCAACAGAATTTTATCCAATCCTGATTATGAATTTAAGCTCATTGAGAAAGGAAACCTGCAATTCGCGCTGGATTTTAAGGAGATTTACAATAAGGCCTGGAGTAAATTTACCGGGACCAATGAGATAAACGATCAGGAAGCATTAACCTTGCTTAAATCAATGGAATCCGTCATGGACGAGCGGTTAATCATTTACGGTTATTACAAGGGTGAACCGATCGCATTTTTTATCATGATGCCGGATATTGGGCAGATTACCAGAAAATTTAACGGTAAATTCAATTGGTTTAATAAGTTGCGATTTTTTTGGAATCTGAAGATAATGCATAGCGTCGACAGGGTTATCGGCCGGATCTTTGGTGTTATCCCTGAGTATCAGAACAAAGGTGTAGAGGGCGCACTCATTTTTTTCTTTCAAAAGCAAATATTAAAACCCTCTTTTAAATATAAAACCTTTGAATTAAACTGGATCGGAGATTTTAATCCGGTGATGATGAAAGTTGCTGAATTCATCGGTGGATCAATTTACAAGACCCATATCACCTATCGATATCTATTTGACAGGCAATCAGAATTCAAGCGTGCCCCGCAGGTAAACCAATCCGGAAGTTAATTATCAATCCCTTCTTCCCATGTAGATGGCAATATAATACAAAAGAGTTGCCAGGGAGGATAACGCTGCGACAACATAGGTGTATCCTGCCCATCTGAGCGCGTCTTCAGCTTTCTCATGGCTTTGTCTTGTAGTGATTCCACTGGTCTGAAGCCATACCAGCGCTCTGTTGCTTGCATTAATTTCCACCGGTAGTGTGATAAAACTGAAAAGAGTTGTAAGGGCAAACAGAAAAATTCCAAACAAAAGCAGAGCAGGAAAAGAATTTACCAGGAGGATCCCGGCGAGTAAGATCCACTGCATATATCTTGAGCTGAAACTGACAACTGGAACCAATGAAGAACGCAATCCAAGCCAAGAGTATGCCAGCGAATGTTGAACAGCATGACCTGTTTCGTGTGCAGCAACAGCAGCTGCCGCAATATGCTTACCATAAAAGACTTCCTCGCTAAGGTTAATCGTCTTGTCTGCAGGATTATAATGGTCGGTCAGCTGACCTTCTACGGATTGAATTCTGACTCCGTAAATATTATGGTCTCGCAGCATTTTTTCTACAACTTCCTTACCAGACATGCCATTAGCAGTAGGAATTTCTGAATATTCCTTAAATCTTTTTTTCAATTGATGACTGATCAGCCAGCTGATCAGTGCAAATCCGATAAAAATAATCCAGATCATAATTGTATTTTTTATTTTACATCTAAAAATACCACAAAAAGTGCACCAAAAAAGGTGAATGAAATAATGTCAGTTTTGATGAAAATCAATCCTGAAGAAGTTCCATCTCGGATACTCCGCCTGAAATGATAAATTTCATTGCTTCTGCGGAAGAAATGTTCAAAGGTTTGACCCTGTTTGCCGGAACAAAATATAAAATTCCGGATATGTTGTATGAAAACGGAAAGTAGATGGCTACCTTTCCGTCCAAACCCATTTCGTCCATTTTGTCGTTGGTTAAAAACCCCATCCTCCAGATATCGTTTTTCTCGTCTATTAAAACTGCAACAGGCCGTTGAAATTTTTTCTCCTTGCCGACAAATGCTGAAAACAAGTCTTTCACGGAGGTGTAAACTAGTCGAAGCAAAGGAGCGCGTTCCAATATGCTATTAATCAGAAACTTAATTGGTCTGGCAAATATTGTCTCGCCAATAATTCCTAAAAAAACCAATAGACAGATAATGATCAGAATGCCTAAGCCAGGAATTTTTAGCTGAAAAAACTGCTCAAGGTAGGCGCTTAACAGACCATCTGTAAACTGAAACAAAAAATATACGATGTAGATTGTCGCTGCCAGAGGCGCTATCAGCAGCAGTCCTTGCAATAAATAGGTGCCCAGACGTTTCATCATAATTGTCAAAATATTTAGATGCAAATATAATCAAAACCCGTCAAGCAAATAATATAAGTAATTCAATTAAACCCATTGTTCATCTAATATTTCACCTTTTATTCCGACAGTAACAGATTTTACCGGAACTTTCCTGGTAGATCGCTGAGCTGCCATTTGCACCAGATGAAGTAATCCACCACAGCAGGGAACTTCCATGATTAGAACAGTAATAGTGTTCACCTTAGCCCCTTCAATCAGGTCTGTCAGTTTTTTCAGGTAAATTTCCTTACCCTGATCCAATTTTGGGCAAGCTATGACTAACGATCTGTTCTTTAACCAGTTGGAATGAAAGTCTCCCAATGAGAAAGCCGAACAGTCTGATGCGACCAATAAGTCAGATCCCTGGAAATAGCTTGCTGCAGGATTGATGAGATGAAGTTGAACAGGCCATTGTCTTAACTGGGATGCCGCAGACACAGTTCTATCCTGATTCATCGGTCGCATCCCTGCAGGATCAAAGTCAATTGTCTGCGAACCAGGACAGCCACCTCCGCAACCTGAGGCCGTCGCAGTCTCAACTACTTGATGAACAGCATTTTTTACGTCTTTAACTTTGAAGCTCAATTCTGCCTCGTGCAGGATCAAAAAGCCCATTCCCTGCTTCAAAAAGCCCGTTTCGTTGTGTTCCCTGAGATGTCTTAAATGAGCTACAACTGTATTAAAACCTTTACCAACCATGGCTTCCATGACTTTTATCTCATCATATGGCTCTGCCTCGCGTTGTTCGATGGTGATAGCTCCTTCCGGGCAGTGACCAATGCAGGCACCCAGTCCATCGCACATCAGCTCACTAACAAGTCTTACTTTTCCGTCTATGATTTGTAGCGCACCTTCATGACAATTTGGCACGCAGTCACCGCAACCAGTACATAAATCTTCATCAATCTTAATTATATCACGCTTCATTTATCCTTTTTTAGTGTTATTTTCGAATAATTATACGTCAAAGATTTTAGAAAGTTTTATCAAAAACCGTGAATGGTATACCCCTGAATTTCCTTTGTTAAAAGGCACCAGAAGAGAGGATTACCTGAGAACAAACGGTATTCGTGAGAAGATAATCCGTCCTGGTGAGCTGTATCAATACGAAGAGGCAAGGCTGATCAATGCGATGCGCTCCATTGAAGGGAGTGAACCAATTGAAATATCCAAAATCTATTAAGAAAGAAGGCCTGAAAAACTCAGGCATTCATCAAATATGACTGGCAGTAAATTTATTAGAAAGCAATCCCAAGGCTTATGCCGCTTCGAAACCAGGGATAAGGTATCGAAGTACCCGTAACATCCACCTGGTCTGTTCCGTTTCTGTTAACCTTAATCTTTTTGGCCAGGAATGAAGGTAATTGATCCAAATTATCCCTTACATTTGATTCCACTTCATTAATCATATTAGTATCAGTTGATTTAACAGTTGCAGTAATGCTTGCAAGACCCGCTTCGAATCCCAAAAAATAGAAATCCACGGCTACTCTTTTGGCAATCAGGAATTGAACTCCCGATTGAACACCGAAATTTATGGTGCTGCCGTCAATACTGTATTTTTCCTGGTACTGTTTATCATTACCATTTGGATCTGTTCCGGTTCTGAGATAATCAGCAGAGGCATTGATTTTCTGATATTTAAAGTAGGGTGAGAAATAAAATCCGGATGGCTGTATTCTGTGGCCGCTGTAATGACGATAAGCTGCACGGATGCTCATAGTAGAGAAAACATCGTTGGTTATTTTATCGCTGCCTGAGTTAAGGTTAATCATACTGGGAAAAGGCTTGCTGGATGGAAATCCGACACCCAGTATGAAGGAACTTTTCGGAGTGAATTTTCTTTCGTATTCAAACGATAAAGAATTGAAAACCAAGTTTACTGGAAGAAATTTAATAACATTCTTTCTGCCGACTGGCTTTACGATCGTACTGTCTTTCACTTCCTGACCCGCTAAATTAATTGTAAGAAGTGTAAATGCAAAAAAGAGGAGTTTTGTTTTCATAAGTTTTTTGAATTAACAACTAAAAGTAAATATTATATTCGTTAATTCAAAATAAAGATGTCAAAAAAAGTGACCCCACCGGGATTCGAACCCAGATCAAAGGAACCGGAATCCTCCATTCTATCCATTAAACTATGGGGCCTTTTCTGAGCCGCAAATGTAACAATAATCTGCTTTGGCAGCTTCAGGCGATTTGATATTTTTGTGACTATGAACTATTCCATTATCGATGTCGAGACCACCGGCACATCAGATCAGGATCGTTGAATTTTAAGCTTGTTCCTTTCCCAATCCCTCATTATACCTTGCAATGGCTCTGTCACGGGCAAGCGTAGGGTCTATGATCTTTTCAGGGTACTTGTCCGTACCAAACTCCGGAATCCATTTTTTGATATAAGCATAGTCCGGATCAAATTTTTGCATCTGTAATTCCGGATTGAAAATTCTGAAATAGGGAACGGCATCGCATCCCGAACCAGCAATCCATTGCCATCCGCCATTGTTGGAGGCCAGCTCATAATCGTTCAGATTAGCGGCAAAATAGGTTTCTCCCCATCTCCAGTCAATGAGAAGATGCTTACAAAGAAAGCTGGCAGTGACCATTCTCACACGGTTATGCATGAATCCGGTCTGATTCAGTTCCCTCATGCCGGCATCTACCAGCGGGTATCCGGTTTGTCCGTCACACCAGGCCTTAAATTGGTTCTGATCATTTTCCCACCTGATATTGTCATAAGCAGGCTTAAAGGCTCTCGTTGTGACATGTGGGAAAAACCAAAGAATCTGGCTGTAAAAATTTCTCCAGATGAGTTCTGACAGGTAAGTTTTGGAATGTAACATGGCCAATGCCGTAATTTTGCGAATACTTACCGTACCAAATCTGAGATGGATGCTTAACCTTGATGTACTGTTTAGTGACGGAAAATCCCTCTCATTGCCGTAATTTTCCAGTAAACTTTGAGAAAGAGCCTTTGGTGGAAAGTCAAACTCTACTTTGGAAAATCCCAAAGACTCCAGCGATGGCATAGTCAATGGCCTCATTCTGATGAAATTATGATAATATAGTGAAGTCTTATTGGCGCGCACCAATTCGGTGTTCAATTTTTCAATGAAACAATTCCGGTAAGGTGTGAAAACAGTATAAGGCTTGCCATCTTTCTTGACCAACTCATTCTTTTCGAATAGGATATGATCTTTGTAGGAGATAAATTCTGCACGATTGATTTTCAGCAAGCGCTCAACTTCCATATCACGGTAATTCGCGTACGGTTCGTAATCACGGTTACAATAAACACTGCAGATATGGTACTTTTCTGCCAGACTCCTGAAGATTTCCAGGGGTCTGCCGTAGGTTACCATAAGTGTTGAACCTATTTTTTCCAATTCATTTTTTATTTGCAGTAGCGTTTCGTAAATAAAATTTACTCTGTAATCTTCCCTGTTAGATAACCTTAACAGGATAGCAGCATCAAAAATAAAAAGCGGCAAAACATTTTCACGGGTTTTCAAGGCATGAAACAGGGCTGTATTATCGTCCAGCCGCAGATCACGCCGCAACCAAACAATATTGACCAATGGTTTTTCCTTAAGAGTTGTCATCAGAAAAATAAAGTTTATGGTGCATGAATATACGAAAAAACAAAACTAACTCTACCTTTGCAGAATTAAAAAATACAAATTTCATCAATAATCATCATTTCCAATGAGTAAACGAGGTTTTGCCAGCGACAATAACTCAGGCATCCATCCTGCTATCCTGAAAGCTATCGAAATTGCCAATATCGGTCATGCGGTCGGATATGGTGATGATATTTATACGGAAGAAGCCAAAAGGCTTTTTAGAGAAGAGTTTGGCAGCGAAACGGAAATTTTTTTCACTTTAACGGGTACCGGAGCCAATATACTCTCCATTCAATCGTTATGCCACTCATTTAATTCCATATTGTGTGCAGAAACCGCTCATATTCACACTGATGAGTGTGGTGCTCCGGAGAAATTCACTGGGAGCAAACTGATTCCGATCCCTTCCGGGGATGGCAAAGTTTCGCCGGAAGAACTTTTAAAGAAATTGCATGGATTTGGTGCAGAACATCATTCTCAACCCGGAATGCTGAGTATTTCGCAAGTTACTGAAATGGGAACAGTTTATAGCGTTTCTGAAATAAAGGAACTTGCAGGTATCGTTCATCAATATGGTATGTTTTTTCACATGGACGGGGCAAGAATCGCAAATGCGGCTGTCTCTCTTGGCTTGAATTTCAGGACCTTCACAAAAGATGCAGGGGTGGACGTTCTTTCATTCGGGGGCACAAAAAACGGATTGATGTTGGGTGAGGCTGTCCTTATTTTTGATCCCAAACTTGCGGTCAATACGAAATATTACCGCAAACAGTCCGCACAACTCTATTCCAAGATGAGATTCGTTTCCGCCCAATTTATCCCCTATTTAAGGGATAAAATATGGATGGAAGCTGCTGGCCATTCCAATAAAATGGCCAAAATGTTAGCAGAAAAAATCTCAGGATTCAGATCTGTAACTATCACACAGAAAGTGGATGCTAACGGCATATTTGTGATCCTTCCTCATGAGATCATTCAGAATATCAGGAAAGAATATTTCTTTTACGACTGGGATGAGTCTAAGGGAGAAGTCAGGCTGATGACTTCCTTCGACACAACTGAAGAAGATATCCTGAACATGGCTGCCTTATTGGAAGCACATCTGCATTAAAAATGGATTAAGCCGCTTTTTTGTTGTATTTTTGCGGCGCACGTTAAATATTTCCTTTCATGATTAGTCGACGGATTATCCGAACAAAAGTGTTGCAAATACTCTATGCGCATGTCTCCACTCCTGAAAAATCTATCAGCTTATCAGAGAATGAACTGCAATTCAGCATACAGAAAACATACGATTTGTACCATCTTTTGCTGGTACTTCCTATCGAAATGTGTGATTTTGCAGAGAAAATGATTGAAATCAGGAAACAAAAGAATTTTCCTACCGAGGAAGAACGTAATCCAAATTTGCGTTATATTTCCAACCGTCTGATCACCAAACTTAAGAATAACATTGATTTAACGGCTTATGTTAAAAAGCACAAGGTAAACTGGTCGAATAGTCAGGAGCTGGTGAAGAAGATATATAAGGCGATGGTTGAATCATCGGTTTACAAAGAATACCTCGCTGCCAACGAGGATGATTTTGCGAAAGACAGAAGGTTCTTTGAAGACTTTTTTGCTGAAGTGTTATTAAATTGTGAATTCGTATTCAACGAATTAGAGGAACAAAGTATCTACTGGAATGATGATCTGGATTTCGTGGTCTCTATGGTGATCAAAACACTGAAGAAATTCAGGGAAGATAGCAGTAACAACGATCATTTGTCCTCTATGTATAAGGACGAGGAAGATAAAGACTTTACAGTGGATCTTTTTAGAAAGACGCTGGCCAAAACTGAAGAAAACCGTAAAACAATTGAATCCTATACCAAAAACTGGGATGTTGAGCGGGTGGCGACCATGGATATTCTGATCATGGAGCTGGCACTCACCGAACTTACAGAGTTTCCTTCCATTCCGGTCAAAGTCACTTTGAACGAATACATAGAACTGGCAAAATATTACAGTACCCAGAGAAGCGGTATATTTATTAACGGTGTTCTGGACAGAATCACCAAAGATTTCAAAGAACAGGGTAAAATTGTCAAAGCCGGAAGGGGACTTCTGGAAGGATGAAAAGAACGTTTCTGATATTATTTTTGCTGGCATCGAATATTGCTTTTGTAGCATGTAATAGCCGGCCACCAGCTGGTGACAGACCTTCCGTTTCAGTTGGTAAGATTGTTCTTACCGAAGAAATGCATAATTTTGGGACGTTAAAAGCAGGTGAAATTGTCTCTTATTCATTTCAGTTTAAGAACAATGGCACTGCTCCTTTCCGGTTGACAAAGGTTGAACCTGCGTGCGGATGTCTGACAGTAAAGTACGACAAAGAAGATATTGCAACTCAGGCGACTTCAGTCATTGAAGTGATTTTTCATAGTGAAGGTGAATGGGGGAATCAAATTAAAACAGTTGGCATAGAAACTTCTGCAGGTGAGACCAAAACCATAACTATCGGAGCATACGTTGAGAACGAGAACTTTAATATTGATTTAAATAATTTAAAATGAGCACATTGTTATTTATTATTGCACAGCAACAACAAAGTATGTTGGGAATGTTTTTACCACTGGTATTGATTATCGTGGTATTTTATTTTTTCATGATTCGTCCCCAGATGAAACGCCAGAAGGAAACTCAGAAATTCAGAGATGCGCTTCAAAGAGGAGATAAAGTAGTTACCTCAGGTGGTATCTATGGAAGAATTGATGAAATCAAAGATCAAATTATCTTTCTTGAAGTTGCACCAAGTGTTAAATTAAAGGTGGATAAAAGTGTGTTGCTCAAGGATATGTCGGATGCACCGGTAGCAAAATAACAGATGGCCGGTTATCCGGCATGTCATGAAGCAGTCCTGGGTCAGTAAGATATTTTTGTATGTAAAGCGCAAGGTCAAAAACTTTAGCTATCGCAATACTTTTGTATTTCTTGTATGCCTGGCATTGTCTTCATTTCTCTGGTTATTAATCAGTCTGGAAAAGCGCTATACCAGCAAGATCAGTGTTCCTGTCAGCTATGTTGAATTCCCGAAGGACAAACAGCTTTCAGGTTTACTGCCTCAAAAATTCGATCTGACAGTCGACGCATACGGATATACCTTACTCAGCTATAAGTTACGATTGGCATTTTCTCCTGTTGTCATCAATGTTAGTGAGCTTGTTGACAATGCATTTGACAGGGGGAACAGGTTCAAATACATTTTCTATACGGTAGTCCATAAGGAAGAGATTGAGAAACAGATAAGCAGCGAAATCAGGATCTTGTCTATAAAACCTGATTCGCTTATTTTTAATTTCAGTAAGATTATTTCAAAGAATATCAAGGTAAAACCAAACCTGAATCTTAGTTTTGAAAATCAGTATTCTCTTATGTATGAGCCTATTACAAGTCCGGACTCTATCCTGGTAAGTGGACAAAAGAATTTGATGGATACCCTGAAATTTGTGTCTACAAATGTAAGGACCTATTCAAAGTTGTCACATTCAGTGGAAGAGAAGGTGGCATTAAAGTCAGTTCCCGGACTGAAAATGCAGGTGAAAGAGGTTAATCTGACCATATCTGTTGAACAAAATACAGAAGTATCCTTTGAGGTACCGATTCAGATTATCAATAAGCCTCCAAATATTATTCTCAAGACCTTCCCCGGTAAGGTAAAGGTATCTTGCCGCATTGGTCTGAGTAAATATAAGAAGCTGGATTATAGTTCTTTCCGTGCATTTATCAATTATGAAAAGATTTCGCTACAGGAGCCACGACTACCTGTTTCGTTTGAAAATCTGACAAATGTCGTCTTATCGGTAAACTACACTCCAAAGGAAGTTGAATACATTATCGAACATGAAAAATAACTGGTTATGTTGACTGTTGGGATTACTGGAGGAATAGGAAGTGGCAAATCTACGGTTTGCAAAGTCTTCAAAATTCTGGGAATACCTGTATTTCAAGCAGATAGTGTAGCCAAAAAATTACAGGATGAGGATCCGGAAATCAGAAGGAAATTGATTGAGTATTTTGGTCCGGGTATCTACCTAAAAAATGTAATGTTGAACCGCAAGAAGCTGGCAAACATTATCTTCAATAGTCCTTCAGCCCTCGAAAGGGTTAATCACCTTATCCATCCTGCCGTACACAAGGAATTTGAACACTGGAAAGAAAAAATGTCACAATATCCTTATGTACTTTACGAAGCTGCTATTTTGTTTGAGACTGGTAGTGCCGGAAGATTTGATTACACCATCCTTGTTGTGACCGATGAAAATGAGCGTTTGCAGCGAGTGATGAAAAGGGATAAATTAACTGCAGAAGCGACTCTGCAACGGATGCACAATCAGATGCAAGACACCGAAAAAATTAAGCTGGCAGATTTTGTTATTGGAAACAATGATAATCAACTGATTATACCACAAATATTAAAATTGGATCAATTATTAAAGTCGAAATCGTCATGTTTGGAAAATGGATAGGTAGTGGACTGGGTTGGACGTTGGGTGGTCCCATCGGGGCACTGGCGGGTTTTGTATTAGGAAGTTTATTTGATCTTTCAGAAAAATCGGATGCCTCTGGGAGACCCTTTCAAGTTGGCAATCGTACCACGCCAAATGATTATTTGTTCAGTCTGCTGGTACTGGTTTCAGCCGTATTAAAGGCTGATGGAAAAATTTTGAAGTCTGAACTGGAATACGTCAAGGTCTTTTTCAAGAACAATTTTGGAATTGAAGGAGCTCAGAATGCTTTAAAAGTCCTTCAGGATCTGACGAAACAAAATATTCCGGTAACGGATGTTTGTTATCAAATCAAGAATTACATGGATTATCCAAGTAGGTTGCAGTTAATTCATTTTCTTTTTGGTATTGCTGCCTCAGACGGAGAAATACATCCTGAAGAATTGAAGCTGATCAGGAATATTTCAATTAATTTGGGCATTTCCAATGCCGATTATACTTCTATTGAGGCGATGATGATCCCTAAGACTGACTGGGCTTACGACGTACTCGAGATTGAACTTGCATCCACAGACGAGGAGGTTAAAAAGGCCTACCGGAAGATGGCAGTCAAGTACCATCCTGATAAGGTGAGTTACCTTGGAGAAGAGGTTCAACAAGCCGCGAATGAAAAATTCAAAAAAGTTAATGAAGCTTACCAACTCATTAGCAAAGAACGAAAGTTTTAATGTTGTTAAAATGACATTTGATTGATTTTTTCCTTTCTTTCGTTGAATAAACTTTTTTGTGGTCTAAATCCGGAGTAAGTTTGAATAAAGAACGGCGTCAATGTTCAGGTAGAAAAGCAACAACATTGATGACGTAGGAGTACAACAAATTATTTTTTTTTTTATATTTGAAATAAACTTAATACAAAATTTATCGACATGAAAAAGACACTGATGACTTTATCATTGCTAACATTGGCGATGGTAACATTTGCCGCGACTTTTGATCTTGGGATAAAAGCAGGGTACAATACCTCAAAGCTTTCTACCGACCTGAATACCATAAAAGCGGACTCAAAAGGCGGATATAATTTTGGGGCTTTTGGACGATTCGGAGGGAAAAAGTTTTACCTCCAGCCTGAGTTTTTGTATGTGGTAAAAAACGGGGGATTTTCTGTTAATTCAACTACAGATGCAATCAAGATGAAGTCCATCCAGGTACCGGTATTACTGGGTCTCAAAGTGCTTGATCTTAAAGTTGCGTCCATTCGCGCTTTTACAGGTCCTGCCATCTCATTTTCAACAGGATATGAAAGCGACCAAAGTTTTAAATACAACTTTAATAATTCAACCTGGGATTACCAATTGGGAGCAGGAGTTGATGTGTTGATGTTTACATTTGATGTTCGCTATGAATGGGGATTATCCAAGTCATTTGATACATCCAACTTCGGTTCTAATTTTACATCTAAAGGAAACACATTTTCTGTTAACCTTGGGTTTAAATTTTTATAATATTCCTGATTAAATATTCGGAGATGAAAAAGGGCTATCTGTTCAACAAATAGCCCTTTTATTATGGATTATATCCAGCACTCAATTAAGTATTCATTGCTCCGCAAACACTGATTACCTGTCCGGAAACATAAGAAGACAGATCAGAAGCGAGGAATAAAGCAACTTTTGCAACTTCTTCAGGAAGACCACCCCTTTTCATTGGAATAGATGCCTCCCATTGTTTGCGGGCTTCTTCCGGAATTTTGGCTGTCATCTCGGTGATGATAAATCCCGGGGCGATGGCATTTGAACGAATGCCTCTGGCTCCCAGTTCTTTGGCAATCGATTTAGTAAAACCGATGATGCCTGCCTTTGAGGCAGAATAGTTTGCCTGCCCGGCATTTCCACTGACTCCAACTACCGAACTCATATTGATAATGGAACCGCCCTTTTGCTTAAGCATGGTCATCTGAACCGCTTTTGTAAAGTTAAAAACAGATTTCAGGTTGACGTTAATTACAGCGTCCCATTGATCCTGCGTCATTCTCATCAACAGCGTATCTTTTGTTATTCCGGCATTATTAACCAGGATGTCAATCCCACCAAAATCTTTAATAATCTGATCAACAACCTGAATGGTATCATCAAATTTGGAGGCATCCGAGGCATATGCTTTCGCTTTAACGCCCAGAGCCAATAGCTCATTCTCAGTTTCTCTGGCGATATCGTCGTAAAACAGATCAGTAAAAGCGACATTACATCCCTCTTGTGCGAAGAGAACTGCAATGGATTTTCCAATACCGCGACTTCCTCCTGTGACAATTGCCGTCTTTCCAGCTAATAGTTTCATATCATATCAAATTAATCAATAAATAATATACAAGTCATTTTTATGGGGGTGATTGTAAAATTTTGGCAATAATAGTCAATAAAGTTAATTATTTGCCAAGTGTCTCTTCAATAATCGCACATAATCCTCTGCTGCTAAGGAATATTTAGTTTGGAAAGATTTTTGAGCCCATTCAATCGCATCATTCAAATTGCCATTCATTTCGGATGCCAATGCAAGGTTGAACTCTATTTGGCTCCTCAAAGTAGGTAAAGAAATTATGGCATACTTCATCCATATTTTCTCTGCCTCCTTCCAGTCGTTTTTCAGGAGAAATGAAACAGCCTTATCAATTTCAGGATTATTCGTCATAAAATATCTCCGGTCTTCGGATTGCCAGGCAGGAGAAATATAGGCAGCAAAATTCTTTGCATTTTCAATGGCCCCGTTCATGAGTGCATCCTTCAGCGTCGGAAGTTTTTCATAGGTTTCCTGCAAAGAAAGTCCGTTTTCTGTCCAGAAAATTGTATCATTTACTTCGAACTTCGCAACCAGTAATTTTTCTTTCGGCTGGTACAGTTTCCAATTGGAATGGAAAGCAACCTGGACGTATGCATCAAATTCTTTGAGACCTGCACCATTATAACCATTCATGTATCCTGTTTCATAAGACGTTTTCACCTTTTCATGGAAATTTTCGAGTGCAAGGAGAGCATCGACATTGAATTCGGAGCATATTTGTTTCACCTGTTTCAGGGTCAAGGAAGGAGTACTATCCTGGTAAGATGAATTGTTATTGGGAAGATTACGTCTCACGGGTACTACAACATCAAATCTCCCAGATTCGTACATCGCATTTGCCATTGATTTAACCGTAGTATCCGCTGCGAGGCTATCAAGAAAAATATCGTCAAGGAGAAGTTTTTTTTTGATAAACAATACTTCGAGTGAATCCTGGTTAAGGTTCGAAAATCCGGCGGACATGCTCCTGTTCATAAGTACAACACTCTGAATATCAGTTGGAATAGATCTTTTAGCAGGAACCGGCACTTGAACGGAAATTTTACCTGTTGAAACGCATGAACCAAGCAAAACAATCAGTCCAAAAAAAATCCAAATGGGGCGTTCAAAAAATAATTTCATGTTCACAAATTAACTAATAATTCGTTGATCCTGTTCTCCAAAAAATATTAAAAAACATGAAGAGATCATTATATTTGCCCATGATTTACTGTTTATTTTAATTTAGCTAATAGTTCCGTCAGGAAGCGCCAGAATTTTTCGACCGAGGCTATCTCTATCTTTTCATCCGGCGAATGGACTCCTTTCAGCGTCGGACCAAAAGAGATCATGTCGAGTCCAGGAAACTTTTCTGAGAAAAGTCCGCATTCCAATCCGGCATGGATAGACCTCACGATGGGTTTTACACCAAATAGTTCCTCATATAGTTCACGGGAAACTTTTAGGATGTGCGAAGCGGGATTTGGCGTCCATCCGCAGTATCCTTCGCCTCTTGTTACATCGGCTCCCATAAGTTGAAAGACGGTTTCAACCATTTGATATACATCTTGTTTACCACTTTCCTGGTCACTTCGCTGACTCGTAACAATTTCTACGGCAGATTCGGCCAAAAACTTAATGCTGGCAAGGTTCGTTGAACTCTCAACCATTCCGGGCATGCGGTAACTCATTGAATGTATGCCATGTGGCAAGGCATATAGCGCCTGTATCAATTTTGTCTGACTTTCCAGATCCATCACTTCTCCAGGCATTTCGGTACTTGCGAGAGATATTTTGAATTTGGGTTCTCTATTAAATAACTCATTTTCCATGTCAACCCTGAAATGATTCAGTTCAATCGCCAGATGCTCCTTCCTATCGGACGGAACGACCATGATCACAGAGGCTTCCCGCGGAATTGCGTTGCGAAGATTACCGCCATGAATAGTAGCAATACGGCATTCGCACGACTTAACAAACTGATATAGAAAGCGATTCAGTATTTTTATCGAATTGCCCCTGCCCTTCTCGATGTCATCTCCCGAATGGCCACCCAGCAATCCTGAAACACTTATTTTAAACGCAGTTCCCCTTGCTGGCGCCGGTTCCGGAGTAAATTTTAAGGTAGCCCGGGTGTCGATTCCTCCGGCACAACCGATAAAAAGTTCTCCTTCATCTTCAGAATCAAGGTTTATTAAGGTCTTTCCTTCCAGAAATCCTGGTTGAAGCGCCTGTGCACCCGTTAAACCGGTCTCTTCATCAACTGTAAATAGTGCTTCAATCGGGGGATGTATAAGTTCCTTACTTGCCAGGATTGCCAAAGAAGCAGCCATTCCTATGCCACAGTCTGCTCCCAGCGTGGTATTTTGTGCCCGCACCCAACCGTTATCCAGGATTGGAACAATGGGGTCCGTCAAAAAATCGTGAATTACGCCTTCATTTTTCTCACAAACCATGTCCATGTGAGACTGGAGGACGACGATCTTACTGTTTTCATATCCTTTTGTGCCCGGCTTTTTCAAAACGACGTTTCCGGAATCATCTTTCTTTGCTTCCAGGTTGTGCAAAACAGCAAATCTGAGTAGGAAGTCAATCATTTTCTCCTCATGTTTAGAGGGTCTGGGCACCTTGCATATTTCATCGAAATAATGCCAGATCAAGGTAGGTTTTAGGTTATTCAGATCACTCATTTATAATTAATTAAGGGTTATAATTTAAAGTAATTGATCACGTAAATATTTTTAATAATACATATGGTAGCGAAAATAAGATTCCATTTGTTTATTAAGTGTTCAAAAGTAATGGTTCTTTTTGTTCCATCATATGATCTTTTGCGTAAATTTGTGATGAATTGGTGCCACACGGCTTAATTGGGAATCCGGTGAAAATCCGGTACAGTTCCCGCTGCTGTAAACCCGATCCTGTGAAGGGATAGTATGTTTTTGGCCATTAATCCACTGTGCCGACCTGTCGGGACGGGAAGGAGGCCAAGAATCGGGACAAGTCAGAAGACCAGCCATTCAATTTTGAAGCTTTCGGGATAAAGGCCTGCAGATGTTTGTCAAAGCATTCTGTTTAGCTCCGTTTAGCTTTTTGTCATTTGAAACTAAATTATACGTTTTGATGCGCAAAATTGCATTTGTTATATTAATCATCTCTTTGTCAGGATGTTCGAAAGACCAGGAAACACTTGAAAGTACGAGTTCCTCCTCTAATTCTTCCGCATATATCTCTAAAATTTTTGATTACCAGTATGGTCCTGGTCAGCATGCTTCTCTCATCTCCCCTACCGATAAAGGGGATAATTTTGTTGGTGAACCCTGGACCCAAAACAAATCCTTTCTATCGCTCGGAGGTTGGGGCGGATATGTTGTGGCCGGTTTTGATCATCCTGTTGTTAATACGAATGGTCCGGATATAGCCATTTTCACGCAACCTTCGGTCTCTTCTGAGCCAGGCGTAGTTTACGTGATGGAGGATGTAAACCAGGATGGATTACCCAACGACGGCCCTTGGATAGAGATTCGCGGTAGTGAATACAACAACCCGGAAACCATTCATAGCTATCAGGTTACCTATTTCAAGCCCGGACCTTCAGGGTACGTAACCTGGAAAGATAACCAGGGAAATAGCGGTTCACTTATTCCTGGATTCGGCACAGACAGCTGGTGGTGGTCGGGTTATGCAGATAAAAGTTCCGTCACTTTTACCGGTGAGAAATTGCCGGATGCTTATGAGAATACTTCAAAAGATCCGGCTGTTGAATTTTGGCTTCAACGTAGCGGACTCTTCCAATATGGCTACGCAGAATGTTATGATAATGCAGATTACAACGTCAAGCTGAAAGCCAATTTCCTGGATATCTCTTCGGCGGTCGACGCTTCCGGAAAGCCTGTTATTCTTACAAAAATTAATTTTATCAAGGTACAAAGCAGTGTATTTCAAATAGCGGGCTGGCTAAATGAGATTTCCACCGAAATTAGCGGTGCGGCAGATATTCACCTATTGGACAAAAAAAGCTATTGATGAGACTTTTGCTCCTCAAGTTGGTTTTAGTCTTAAGCATCCTTCATTTTTGCGAAGCAATGAGGGCACAATCGCTGAAAGATACCCTCCAATTGCAGACAATTCAAATTCTTGGTAGAAAAGCACCAAACAAATTCAATGAAACCAGGTCGGAAGTTGATTCAATAACACTCGTCAGATCAAGCTCCGTAAGGCTTTCAGAACTTCTCTCCCAGAATACTCCCATTTTTATCAAAGAGTATGGAAGGGGTGCGATGGCTACCGCTTCTTTTCGCGGCACGGCCCCTTCGCACACGAAAGTAAGCTGGAATGGCCTGGAATTAAACTCTCCCATGCTGGGAATGGTCGATTTCTCATTGATTCCTGTCTATTTTACGGATGAAGTGACGGTGCTTCACGGATCATCTTCCATGAGTGAGTCTGCGGGAGCTTTGGGTGGTACCATTCGTCTCGACAACAGGGCGAACTGGGGCAATACCCTATCGGGAAAGCTTTTAAGCGGTTACGGGAGCTATAAAACTTTGGATGAGTATGCCCAGCTCAGCATTGGAAACAGGAAAATTCAGTCAAAAAGCGCTTTTTATTACAACTCCTCCCGGAATGACTTTCCTTTTGTGAACAAGTTGAATGCGACGATAGATCCGCAAACCAATCAATACATTTATCCCTCTGCGACCAATAAAAATGCCGATTACCTTAATTATGGGTTTCTGCAGGAGTTATATTTTCAAACTGGCACTCACAATTCGTTATCTGTCAAGAGTTGGTTGCAGCACAATGAGCGGAGTATTCCGCAATTGCTTACCAATGAAAGCAATGAGCAGGCGAATATCAACAGGCAAACGGAAAATGCCCTTCGTTCGGTGGCAGAATGGAAGCATTATGGCTCAAAGGGCCGGCTATCAATGCTGTCGGCCCTAAACATTCAAAACTCCTCCTATATGCTTGAAAACAAGGTCAGCGGGGCTCCTGATCAGGTTGTTATTGATGCCGATTCCAAAATTACCTCCTTTGTTAATAAATTTAGTTACCGTTATCAATTCGACGAAAAGCTTGCGATTGAAACAGGCCTCCATGCCAGTTTGCACCATGTTCTCAATGAAAATTCAAAGACAACCGCCAATCTGTCAGGATATGACAAGAGCAGATTTGAAAATTCCCTATATGCCAGGATTGAAAAGCAGTTTAGTCCCAACTGGAATGCTGTTGTGATGATACGGGAGGAAATAATTGATTTCGCCCATAAAGGTTTCCTGCCGCTGTTAAGGATTAATTATCAGCCTGATCCTGCGAAATCACTCGTCTTTTCAGGCTCTGCCGCGCAAAACATCCACTCTCCTACGCTCAACGATCTTTATTACTTACCGGGAGGAAATCCACTGTTAAGATCTGAAAAAGAAAACCTGCTCGATTTTGGGGCAGTCGATGAGTTTATTTTTGGAAATAGTAGGCTTCATACCGGAATTTCAGTTTATCGTTCAAATGTCAGTGACTGGATCATCTGGCTACCAACATTTCAGGGCTACTGGGAACCGTTTAACATTGAAAAGGTTGTCAGCCGTGGAATAGAGGCAAATGTGGCATGGAACGGGCAATACAAGTCCTTCCGGTATGCGGTAAAAGGAAATTACGCCTATACCAAATCGGTCAATCTCTCGGAGAATAGTCCGGCATACGGCAAACAGCTTCCCTATATCCCTGAAAATTCGGCCAATGTAAACATCAATCTCTCCTGGTCTTGTTTCCATGTTGACTGGATGTGGAATTATTACAGCAAAAGGTACACCACCACCGCCAGCAGTGAAGATACTATCTCTGATTACCTTTATCCCTATTTCATGAACAATCTACTGGTCGGAATTACTTTTCCATCGGTAAAGAATAAATTGACGGCCGAGTGTAAAGTGCTGAATATCTTTAATGAAGATTACCGGACAGTACTCCAGCGACCAATGCCCGGAAGAAATTACCAACTCGTGCTGCGCTATGATTTTTAAACCAGGAAATATGACCCTCAGGAGTTTATCTCTTTTACTGCTGTTTGGCCTCTTCGCCGGCTGCATGAAGGATGATGCCTGGATCAGGGAGCACCGGCAGCAGGAAAACGTTCAAATTCCTTTAGGGGCCATGTTTATCGTCAATGAAGGGAACTTCATGTATGGAAATGCGACCCTCTCTTCCTACGATACATTGAAAAGAGCGGTTCAGAACGATCTTTTCTACAAAGTAAACGGATTGCCATTGGGAGATGTGGCCGAATCGATGACTATTTGGAATTCGAAAGGGTATATTGTGATCAATAATTCGGGAAAAATCTATGTGATTGATGTCGCAAACGGAAAATATACAGGAAAAATCACCGGATTGACCTCACCCAGGTTTATCCATTTCATCAATGAACAAAAAGCTTATGTAACAGACCTCTACGCGGGGAAAATTTCCATTATTGATCCTACGACCAACCTGGTAATCGGATCAATCCCCTGCCCTTCGCACCCTTCCACCGAGGAGATGGTGCAATTTGGGAACCTTCTGTTTGTCACCTGCTGGTCGGGTGACAAGACCGTTCTGGTCATTGACACTGAAAAGGACCGGATTGTTGCTGAAATTGCTACAGGTTTACAGCCATGCGGACTGGTTTTAGATCGTTACAACAAGATCTGGGTACTCTGTCAATCCCTTCCGGGAAATAATTCCACCAACATTGCCATGCTGCAGAAAATCGATCCTGTTGCCAAACTGATCGAAAAGAGTTATGAATTTCCTACTACCGCGAAACCGGTAAAGCTTGTCATAGACGGATCCGGCGAAAATCTGTTTTATCTTTTGGGCAATGATGTCTATAAAATGTCTGTTCTGGCTGATCAATTGCCCGCCAAGCCTTTCCTGGCGCTCCAATCAAAATTGTTGTATGGTTTGGGAATAGATCCCCGCAATGGGAATATCTATGTCAGCGATGCGCTGGATTACCAGCAATCCGGCATTATCATCCGCTTTTCCTCCTCCGGCAAACTTTTGGATACTTTCAAATCAGGGATTATACCCGGCAGGTTTTGCTTTCAGTAATGTGAACGGTCCCTGAGCGAAGTCGAAGGGGAAATGTGAAAATTGATCAGGTATCAGACTTTTCATTTTAGACTGCAATGCTGGGTTTATTGTAATCCTACCACGGAGTGGTTAAATATGAATCGAAGATCAGCGAAGCTAATAGCCCCGGGTGGAGTCCCGCTGTTACGGGAGAACCCGGGGTAAGGAATGCCGTACCAGGAACAGTCCGCGATAGTATTTTGAAAATAGCTGACATCATCGTTTCGGACGGAAGAATGGAATCTTGGAAGAATCATCCAATGACTTATTTACTTGACCATTCCTTGTTAAAATCTTTTTATTGAATTTACTGAAGAAATAAGTATTTTTAGCAATATTACTAGCCGTTTGAATCTTACAATTCCAATATCGATGTCCTTTTAGCCGGGAAATTCTTTGTGATTCCTGCGATAAAAATTTATAGTATTAAAAGAAAAGATCTATGCAAAGTAGTTTCATTACCAATCAGACTAAATTTCTGTCAGAAATCATTAACGGGATATTGCCAAAGTGTGATAATGCCTGTTTTTTGGTGGGATATTTCTATTTTTCGGGATTTGCCGAAATTTACCAGAAGATTGCGGATAAACCACTTCGCGTATTGGTCGGACTGGATATCGAACGTGATATGATTAACCGGGTCAGAGAGGTTGATTACCATACGCAAATAATTAAGTCTCGCGGACAGGTCAAAGAAGGATACTTCACTTCGCTGGTTGATCTTTTTAATGAAACCGACTATTTTGATAGTGCCGACAAGGAAGAGGCTTTCAAAATATTCTATGAGAAGATAAAAAACGGAACGTTGGAGATCCGCAAAACCAAAGAACCGAATCACGCCAAGATGTACCTTTTTGAAAACGGCGGGGATTTTAACGAGTGCGGTACTTATCCCGGTTCTTTGATTACTGGATCGAGCAATCTCTCGGTATCCGGATTAAGAGGCAGACTGGAGTTGAATGCAATTCTTAGAAGTAAAGGCGATTATGAAGAGGGTAAATCTATTTTTGAACAACTTTGGGAAAATGCAATTGTAATAGCCGACAAGGATAATATCAAAGAGTTTGAAAACGGGGTTATTGAAAAAACATGGTTTGAAAAGCTGTATTCGCCTTATGCTTTCTACCTTAGGGTTCTACAGGAATATTTTTCGATAAGCTATAGCAAAGAGGTACTAACTGCCCACGAAATTACCGACGGTAAATACCTTAACCTTAAATATCAGGCCGATGCTATCAAAATGGCCCTTTTGACCATCGAGAACCACAATGGCGTAATAATTTCTGATGTGGTAGGTCTCGGAAAGAGCGTCATTGGTTCGGCCGTAGCTCATAATCTCAGACTGAAAACCATTATCATAGCGCCTCCTCACCTTGTGCCTCAATGGAACGAATACAAAACGGAATTTCAATTTGCAGCAACCGTTTTCAGTAGTGGCAGCATTAAAAAGGCGTTGGATTTCTACCGTACCCTTTCGACTGCAAAAGAAAAATGGCTGATCATACTTGATGAAGCGCATAAATATCGGAATGATTTTACCCAGGATTATGCCGACCTGCATAAACTTTGTCAGGGAAACAAGGTCATGCTCCTCACTGCTACGCCATTCAACAATAAACCACAGGATATTTATTCGATGGTTCGGCTCTTTCAAATCCCATCAAAATCAACACTTAAAACAGTTGATAACCTCGGACGCGAGTTTAGAAATTTGATCAAGGACTATACTGATCTGACTAAAGATCAAAAAAAGAAAAAGTTGAATGCCGATGAATTAAAGATGGCGGTTGATCAGATTGCCCGGAAAATACGGGCCATTATTTCACCACTCGTTATTCGGCGCTCACGTTTAGATTTGGAAGCAATTACCGAATACAAAGATGACCTCAAACTTCAAAAAATAGAGTTTGCCAAGGTTGGCGACCCCGAGCTGTTAGAGTATCCGCTTGGTAAGCTGGAAGAACTTTACGTCAAAACGCTTAATCTGATTGCCCCTCCCGAAGATGACGAAGGAATACCGAAAACAGATAACTCATTTAAAGCGGCACGCTACCAACCGATTGCCTATATCAACGAGGAGAAAAAAGAGTCCATCAAGAAAAAGATCGAAGATGCAGGTTTCGACTACAATCTGTTCAGAGGAACCCAACGAAACTTGTCAAGGTTTATGCGCCACCTGCTGGTAAGGCGTTTTGAAAGTTCGGTGAAGGCTTTTGAAAAGTCTCTGAATTTTATGATTTTATCATCCGAAGGAATTATAAAATGGATGGATAAACGTAAAAAGGTGCCAATCTACAAGAAGGGTTATTTGCCGTCGGTTGATGATTTTTACAGATCAACCAACGATAACCCACAGGAAGAGCTGACCGAGATGTTCGACAAATTCGCCGAAAAAGGAATGTTTGAAATTGAATCAGAAGATCTTCGCGATGATTTTAGAACAGACATTTTAGCTGATATTGAACTTTTAAAATCAATTCGTTCGGAATGGTTCGAGCAACCTGATCCAAGAATTGATGTAAAACTTGAATCATTTAAACAAATCATTCGACAGAAATTGCAAAATGAACCAAACCGTAAGATTATTGTGTTTAGCGAATTCGCCGACACAGTTAATTACCTGTATGATCAGCTCAAAAATGAGGGTTTGCAACTATTCAGTTATACTTCTGCCGATGCTTCGCCCGCAAACAAAGAAACAATCCGCTCCAATTTTGATGCCGGGTTAAAGTTGGAAATGCAAAGAGATGATTATAAGGTTCTTATTGCTACGGATGCCATCAGCGAAGGATACAATCTTCACCGTGCAGGAGCGATATTTAATTACGACATTCCATACAATCCAACAAGGGTAATTCAACGTGTTGGCCGGATCAACCGGATTAACAAAAAGGTGTTTGACGAACTACATATTTTTAACTATTTCCCAACAGATGTAGGTGAGAAAGAAACGCGAACAAAGGAAATTTCAACTTTAAAGATGGCGATGATTCATGCCATTATGGGCGAAGACACGAAAATTCTGACCAGGAATGAAGATCTCCGTTCTTATTTTAAAGAACGATACGATAAAGAATTGCAAACCAGCGAGGCACTCTCATGGGAAACTCCATACAGAGAACTATTTAATTCATTAATGAATAGTGAATATTACCGCGATGCGCTTGCAATCCCCCACCGTGCCAAAATTGGTCGCAAAGTGGAAAAACCGTTGCAAGGGATTTTGGTTTTTGGTAAAAAGGGTAACGATTTTGTCTTTAAAATAGGTGAATCACCCGAAGCAGTCGTTGCAATCACCCCCGAACAGGCCATCTCGCTTTTCGAGGCCACAGTTTTTGAACAACCACACAAAGTTTCTGATCGTTACGATGCCATCTATCAAAGTGTGAAAATAAACCTTTTCCAAAACAGCAAAGACGATAAAGTGGAGAAATCGAAACGTGAAGCGCTCGATAAAATAAATGCCATGCTCAAAGAGAATATTGTAAGCCACGATTACCTGAAAGACCTTGCTAAAGTGATTGAGATGGATGGGTTATCGGGGCACTCTTTGCGGTTCATCAATAAACTGAACAAAAAAGAGTTTGCCACACTGCCGAATGAAATCGAGCAAAGCTATATCAACAAGATGATTGACACTGCCGGTGAAATAGAGATGGGTAGCGAAGTACTTATTTTGTCGGAGGAAATATTGTAAACGGAATGGCAATGAGAAAGTTTAGTGAATTTGAAGAGAATATCATCAAAAAGATGGTTGCTGCTAAAGAATATAGGGAAGAATCTTTAGCTACATTAATAAATGAAAACATTCCTGCAATTGCGCTTGAATGGAACACTGAACCGGCAAGTTTTACAATTTATTATCCTACGACAGTTGAAAAGCCGATTAAAATATATGGACAAGTTCAAGAAATTACATATTTATTGAAATATCTTGAGAATGAAAAACTTATCAACTTGAACCTTAGTAAAAATTTAATACAAGATAATCGGCTTTACAATCTAACAAGATATGAGAGAATAGAAAATGGAAACAAGGTGGAGTATTTTATAAAAATGGACGATCCTCATGCCACTGGTAAAAAATTTCAAGATATTGCTGTATTTACTACTGATATCGGTAATGATGTCATGTATTATGCCAATAGATTTTTTTGTGTATCCGAAGAACTGCGTGATTTAGTAAAAAATAAGTTTAAATCTCCTGAACAAAAGCGACATAATCAAGTAATATTTTGGACAATTGCTGTTCCAATCCTAGTATTAATAGTTACATTGTTTTTTGGAATATGGCAGAAGCACAGCGAAACAATAGACCAATCACAACTCAATCAAATCAAGCAATCCATTGAACAAAAAACCTTGCCCGAAGTGTTTAAAACCAAAATAACCAACGACACGCTGACATCAAAAGATGTTGAGATGCCTAAAGTCAAATCGACAATACAATCAAAATGACCAAACAAAACACACTTAAGCTATTTGAAGATAAAAAAGTCCGTACCGTATGGGACAACGACCAGGGGAAATGGTATGTTTCCATTGTTGATGTAATCACCGTATTGACAGAAAGTCCGAATCCGCAGGTTTATTGGCGTGTATTAAAAAAGAGGTTGCTGGTAGAGGGGAACCAAACCGTTACAAATTGTAACGGTTTGAAAATGGAAGCGCCCGATGGTAAAATGCGGATGACTGACGTGGCGGATGTGGAGCAAATTTTTCGCTTAATCCAATCCATCCCATCGCCCAAGGCTGAGCCATTTAAGCTGTGGCTTGCAGAGGTTGCCCGCGAGCGGTTGGATGAAATAGAAGACCCCGAATTGGGTATCGACCGGATGTTGGAATATTATCACCGGAAAGGATACTCAACCAACTGGATCAATCAGCGGCTCAAAAGCATTGAAGTACGCAAAGAACTGAGCGATGAATGGGAGCAGCGGGGAGTTAAAAAAGGCCAGGAATACGCCACGTTAACCGATATTATTACCCATGGCTGGTCGGGTCTGACCACAAAAGAATACAAGCAATACAAAGGATTAAAGAAAGAGAGCCTTCGTGACAATATGACCAACCTTGAATTAGCGCTCAATACCCTGGCTGAGGCCACGACTACCGAAATATCCAGGGAACACAAACCAAAAACATTGGCCGAAAACAGGAAAGTAGCTGCCCGTGGAGGTTCGATTGTAGGCAATACCCGAAAGGAGATTGAAGCCAACATCGGTAAAAGCATAGTAACACCCTTGAACACCAAAAATATAGATGCATTACCTGAACCAAATCCTAAAAAATGATCAACTTCAAACAAACCTACGACCGTTCCGAGTTCCTGAGTTTTTTAGATAAATTCCTGCCCGAAGATTTTCTGAATGAAATTGAACCCCTCGATTTTGAATCCAACTATACCCGAAATGTCACCCGTTTAGGCGAGTGCAAATCGCTGGGATTGGAAGTGTTCGAAGTGCAACATACGTCCACCCACGACGCCCGTGTAGCTTTGTCGAAAGAGGCTTTTCAATTGCTGTACAAACGGACTACAAAAAACAAAGCACTCGTTTTGTTTGTACCCATTGACCATCCCGAAACTTACCGTTTTTCTTTGGTTTCCATTGATGTTGAGCTGGATGAGCATAAAGTTCGCAAATCTTACTCCAACCCTCGGCGCTACTCTTATTTACTGGGCGAAGGAGCCAAGGTCTATACACCAACCAAATACCTTTCAGTGAAGGGCCGGGTCAAGGATTCCAAAGATTTACTCGACCGCTTTTCGGTGGAAGTACTTACCAAAGAATTTTACAATGAACTTTTCGCATGGTATCAATGGGCTTTGTCCGACGAAATTGGCGTTACCTTTCCGAATGACCGGAGTACCGAAAGCGACGACCGAAAGATAGAAGAACACCTGATACGCTTGATTACCCGACTGATGTTTGTCTGGTTTATCAAACAAAAGAAATTGGTGCCTGATCTCCTGTTTGAAGTTGACAAACTAAAATCGCTGCTGAAGAATTTCGAGGCGGTTGATGGTAAGCAGGATACCTATTACAGGGCTATTTTGCAAAACCTCTTTTTTGCCACACTGAACAACAAAATTGAGGAGCGAGACTTTGCCGTTGATGGTAGTTTTCAGGAAAACAGGGTTCAATTTGGGATAAAAACACTTTTCAGGTATGCCGACGAATTTTCCGTTCCGAAAGAGCAGGTAATTCAAGTCTTCAGCAAAGTGCCTTTTCTCAACGGAGGTTTGTTTGAATGTTTAGATAAGGACACCCCCGGCAGCAATGGAAAAATAATGTACAACGATGGATTTAGCCGGAGAAAAGACAAGCAATCAAGGGCATTTATCCCGAATATTCTGTTTTTCGACCCTGTAAAAGGGATTCTTTCCATTCTCAACAAATACAATTTTACCATCGAAGAGAACTCGCCGCTTGATGTGGAAGTGGCGCTCGATCCCGAATTGTTGGGCAAAGTATTTGAAAACCTGTTGGGTACTTACAATCCGGAAACAAAGGAAACGGCCCGCAAACAGTCGGGTTCGTTCTACACGCCGCGTGAAATTGTGCAATACATGGTCGATGAAAGTCTCGTCGCGCACCTGAAACGCACGGTTGGCGATGAACTGGAGGACGAATACCGCAAACTGATTAACCACATCGACGATCCGGTTGCCCTGACCGAACAGCAAAAGAGCGACATCTTTAATTCACTGAAGGCCTGTAAAATCCTCGACCCTGCCTGTGGCTCGGGGGCTTTCCCGATGGGGATACTGAACCGGATGCTTGCGATTATCGAACGGCTCCCCATTCCGGCCAATATCTCGATTTATGACCTGAAACTCTACCTGATCGAAAATTGCATTTATGGCATAGATATCCAATCTATTGCCGTTCAAATAAGCAAATTGCGGTTCTTTATCTCGCTCATCTGTGAGCAAATACCTAACGGGGATAGGGCCGATAATTATGGCATTAAACCGCTGCCCAATCTCGAGACAAAGTTTGTGGCAGCCAATACTTTGATTGGGCTGACACCCAAAAAGGCGCAGCTGAATCTGTTCGAAGACCCGCAAATTGAGGTTACCCGCAACGAATTGATGCAGATACGGCACAAACACTTCTTGGCCAGCACCTCGAAACAAAAGAAAGAGTGCCGCGATGAAGACAAAAAACTCCGCGAAAAGTTAGCTAAATTGCTCGACGACAATGGTAATTTTGCCCCCGACGATGCCCGCCAACTGGCCGATTGGAATCCTTACGACCAAAACGCCAGCTCCCCATTTTTCGATAATGAGTGGATGTTCGGCTTAAAAGATGGGTTCGATGTAGTAATTGGGAATCCGCCGTATGTGCAATTGCAAAAGAATAGAGATGCTGCTACCGAACTGGAATCCCAGAAATACAAGACTTTTGCCCGTACTGGCGACATTTATATGCTGTTTATTGAAAAAGGTAATCGTTTGCTAAAAGAAAGCGGTAATCTCATTTTTATTACTAATAGTGCATGGTTGCGAACTGCTTTTGGCGAAAAATTGAAAACTTTTTTTGCAAACGAAACATCACTTAAAAAAGTGATTGACCTTTCTGATTGTGATTTGTTTGAGAACGCGGCAGTGCTGACTACCATTATTCATTTACAGAAAGGAAGAAGTGGCTTACAATTTGCAAAGGGAATCAGAATTCGAAAAACAGAGCAAAAGATTATTGCCTCACTAAGTTCTTTCTTTGAAGAATTCAGTGTTCCTATCAATTCTTTTTTACCTCAAAGTGCATGGACAATCCTTGAAAAGGAAAGATTCCAAATAAAAGATAAAGTTGAAAAACAAGGTATTGCTATTAAAGATTGGAAAATTTCAATTTTCAGAGGAATCCTTACCGGACTAAATGAAGCATTTGTAATTGATGGTTCAAAAAAGGCTGAGCTTATTTCGGCAGATCCCAAATCGACTGGAATTATTAAGCCTTTGCTTCGAGGGCGCGACGTAACTAAGTATCAAATAGAGTTTGCTGATTTATGGCTTATCAATACTCATAATGGATTAAAAGAAAAGGGAATTCCAGCAATAAATGTGATAACTGAATATCCTGTAATCTATTTTTTTCTTGAAGGTTTTGGTGATCAAATCAAGACACGTTCTGATCAAGGTAACCATTGGTCAAACCTAAGAAACTGTGCCTACATAAATGAATTTGAAAAGCCAAAAATCATATTTCCGAATATGACCAAACACATGCCTTTTTACTACGACAGTTCGGGTTTATATACCAACCAAAAGTGCTATATCATTACTGGAGATCACTTAATATACTTAACAGCTATTTTAAACTCAAAATTGTTTGAGTATTGCTTTAGAAGCAATTTCCCGGAATTATTGGGAGGTGTTGTTGAATTGAGTAAAGTATTTTTCGAAAAAATACCTATTAAGTTTCCGAGTTTAGAAACCGAAAAACATTTAGAACCACTTGTTGACCGCATCCTCACCGCCAAGCAAGCCAACCCAAAAGCCGACACCAGTGAATTGGAAAGAGAAATCGACAATTTGGTTTATGAGTTGTATGGGTTAACGGAGGAGGAAATTAAGATTGTAGAGGGCAAATGATATGAATGAAACAACAATTACAATTTTAAAGGCAGGGCTTGCAGCAATTCCATATGTAGGAGGACCAATAAACTCTGTATGGTCTGATTTGCAAGGAAAACAAGTACAAGAAAAAATTGAAAGGTTTTTTTCGATTACAGAATCGATCAAAACTGATATGATCCTTATTGAGACCAAAGTTAATAAGGCTTTTACATCAAGTTCTGATTTTGCGGATGTGGTGGAGTCAACCTTGCAACGAATCATTAATGAGCGCAAGGGAGAAAAAAGAATCATGTTTAAGAACATTCTATTAAACAGCATGATGGCCAAAGAGGTAGATTTCGATAAAACCGAAAAATTTTGTAGCCTTCTTGCAGATATTGGGACAATTGATCTAATGGTATTGGCAGTCTTATATTCTCCTGAAGTGTATAACAAAAACAACGGAGAGCCAATAAAGCATCTTAATCCCGAAACACCAGGGATTTTTCGTGTGTTCACGGTAACAAAAAGAGTGCATATCATTGATGTATTAAAGGATCTTTTTTCAAAAAAATCCTACTCAAATGATGATATTATAGATGCAGTGCATTTTCTTGAGTCGAATAGATTAGTAATACCCCAATTAAAAACGGCAACTTTAGAAACCAATGGACATCCAATTGATATTCTCAAAAATAGATTGACGCCAAAAGGAAAGGAATTTGCAACTTACTTATTATTAATTCAATAACGACGATTTGTTAATTGTCAAATTTAATCTATATCAGGTATTTGACAAGATTTTCAAGGTAGATTATGTTGATATTTTTTAATACACAAGATGAATTACCGCAATAATTCTAGCTTCCTTACTTTTTAAAGATAAATAGTCAAAATTGAATCCGATCAACTTTTTAAATAAGCACCTATGCCAATAGAAGAAAATATTCAAGAGATTAGCAAGAAACCACATTTAGTAATTCTTGGTGCTGGTGCAACGATTGCTACAATACCGAATGGTGATAAAAATGGCAGAAAAAGTTCAGTAATGAAAAATTTCATAGCGGAACTTGGATTGGAAAATTATCTCGAAGGTATAAAATTGAGAACTAAAAGTAAAAATCTTGAAGGCATCTATTCAGAATTATTTGAAAGAGACGACTTTGCAGAAATTAGGAATAAATTGGAAGAAGAAATAAGAAGCTATTTTTCCTTGCTCAGGTTACCTGATACTCCAACTATTTATGATTTGTTAGTATTGTCTTTGAGAGGAAAAGATGCAATTGCCACTTTTAATTGGGATCCTTTACTCATTGAAGCTTATAATAGAGTTTGTAAAATAACCAAAGACCTACCTGAATTAATTTTTTTGCATGGTAATGTACATGCTGGTGCATGTCCTGAAAATCACAGACACGGATATGTGAATAAAAAATGCCCCGATTGCAATAATATTTTCGAAGCAGTACCATTACTGTATCCAATTAAAAACAAGGATTATGCTAATGGGTATTTTTTAAATAACCAATGGGGAAAAGTGAAATCATATCTAAATGAAGCACCAATCGTAACAATTTTCGGTTATGGGGCTCCTAAAACAGATGAAGAAGCAATGAAACTTCTGAAAGAAGGATATGGGTCAAATATTCGAGTAATGCATCAAATAGAAATAATAAATTTAGAAAGCAAAACAAAATTGAGAAGTACTTGGGAGCATTTTTATATTTATTCACATCGCCATGTTGAAGTTTACAAGTCTTTTTTTGAAAGCCGTATCGCTCAATTTCCTCGTAGGAGTATTGAAGGAAATCATAAAATAATAAATGGATGGTGGGGCAATTCTTCCTTTTCTCTTAAGCATAATTATGACTCTTTTGATGAACTAAAAGATGATTTTAATTACACTTTAAAAAATGACAGAGACCAGAATTATAATGCTTTATGAAAGTTTTAGCAAGATTAATAACTTTACTTAGTGTTTATTCATCAATCCTAACCTATTCATTGTGAAAACATCACACATAAAACCTAAATATTTGACACCCAAAAATGGGGTAGAGTATTATTTTAGAATTGTTCAATCAAGGTTCAGTGGACTAAGAAATGATATAAAGTATTTATTTTTTACATCATTTGGCTCAATTCTTTTAATAGAATTTGTTTTAAAAAAAATACAGCCTTGGTCCCAATTCCAATCTGATTTCGGAGTTATGTATTTAAACCTTTGTTATTCATATTTCTCTGCTTTCGTCTTTTATTATCTCATAATATTTGCTCCAATGGAACGTAGGAGAATTAACACATTGAGATATGTTAATAATAACCTGCTAACTATTAAAGAATTAGCGGGTGGAATATTAATAACCCTAGTTAATCAGGTTAAACCTTCAACTGAAATCCCATCAGGTTTTACTCAAGAGAGTATCATAAAAATATGCAAACAGATTAATCCTAATTCTCCTTTAACACATGACTTTCGTGAGCCTATTACATTTAGAAGTCATTACGAGTTTATTAATTTTAAAACAGTAAAGATCCTTTCATTAGTAAGAGAGTTGATTATTTTGAACGATTTACTTGATGAAGAACTACTTAGAGGATTGACAAATGTTAATGATGCTATACAGCGTTTAACTCTCAAAATTAATATACCACCAAAAGAGGATATGGATATGGAATTCTTAGGTGGCAGCTTGTACAATTTGTACCAAGAGAGTAATGAATTGGTGTACTACTTTAAAAAGATTTACGATAAGAAATATTCTTTTCAATACCATAAGAATGAAATAGAAAGAAACAAAAGAAGAAAAATTGAAATTCCGACAACTTAATCTACCAGACGGAAAAGAAATAATTTTACAAACCTAAATTTACGAATATGAGTGTAGATAATGATGATAGAATGATGGAGGTTTACCGTCAAATGAGCCAACAACAGGAGAAATATACTTACTACATTATTGCCCTTTGTGTCTCCGCAATTGGTTTCTCTGTATACTGCACATTGGGCAAATCATTACACTGGTCTCAAATACCGTTAGGCTTCGCTGTTTTTTCATGGGGAATAAGCATTTTTGGTGGTCTCAAATATATTGAGGTTACATTTCGCATAAAATTTAGAAACTTTCAAAAATTGGAGATTCGCGCTATGGAACAGGCAATGAATCCAGGTGTTTATCAATTAGCGAAAGATAAGATAGATGACAGCATTGAATTATATAGCAAGAAGTCCAACTTCTTAACCGCTATTCAGGAATATGCTTTCTATTTTGGGGTAATCAGTTTCCTAATCTGGCACATATTTGAAATGGCTTTGGTAAAATAGTAAACAATCTATGCTATTATTGTCAATGTTGACAATAATATTCTGGGGATAAAAACTGCTCGTTAGATTCCCCTCTCTGGCGCAGAGTGTGACCCGAAGTAAACGGACGAATTGAGCAACAAAGAGCGTTCATTTACATGCTGTATTAAAGATGAAGGGATTTCTGAAAGGGAATGAACCTTCATTGGCGGCTTACATGCAAGTACCGGGTGAAAACTGCACAGCTGCAGCCAAAACGCACATCTGGCTACAACATCGAGTTGAAAATATTTTGCGTATTTTAGCCGGCTGAAAACAGAATTGATTTTAAATCGACAACGATGATTGAATATATTGAAATAGAAGGGTTCAAATCAATCAAGGAGATGAAATTGGAACTGCGGCCAATAAATATTCTGATTGGCAGTAACGGTGTTGGTAAAAGCAATTTCATATCATTCTTTAAGTTGATTAATGCCATATTTAATCAACAATTACAGCGTTACGTAATCGAAGAGAAAGCTGATAATATTCTGTATTTCGGAAGGAAAACAACCGAAAAGCTTTTTGGTAAAATTATTTTCAGCAATAATGGCGGGAACAATAACGCCTATTATATCCTTTTAGCTCAAACCAAAGAAGGAGGATTATTTATCCGGCAGGAAGCATCAGGGTATAATGTCAAAAGAGAGGCAGTCAATCACAATTATTTTGGAGCCTATGTATTGGATGAAAGTAAAATAGCTCTTCGGGATTCGCTTAATGATAAATATTTGAGAGATTGCGTTGCTAATTTGCAGGTCTTTCATTTTCATGATACATCTGCCACTTCGTTTTTACGAAGAGAGTGTGATATCAACGATAACTTGTTTTTAAAGCAGGACGGAAGGAATCTTCCCGCATTCTTATATTTTCTAAAAATCAAGCATCCAAAGGTTTTCAACCGAATCGAAAAGACCATTCAA
>Ga0209125_1000838_pt1 | contig 34567 bp, 30 predicted proteins | sample BarGraIncub1131A_FD_184503 | JGI IMG/M metagenome (GOLD analysis project Ga0209125, IMG submission 184503) | Arctic peat soil microbial communities from Barrow, Alaska - Barrow Graham LP Incubations 11-31A (SPAdes) (version 2) | ecosystem: Environmental > Terrestrial > Soil > Wetlands > Peat... | reverse complement strand
AGCCCCCCCCCAGGCCTCGCCCACTTCCGCGAACAGTCTGGCGAGGTCCGCGTCGCTCCTGACATCGCACGGAAGTATCAGGCTCGCGCCTATGCTCTCCCCCAGGGGAACCACCCGCTTTGCCACCGCCTCGCCTGCGTAGGCGAGCGCCACCTCGGCCCCTTCGCGCCGGTAGGCCTCCGCCACGGCCCAGGCGATGCTTTTTTCATTGGCCACCCCGAAAATCAGAGCTTTTTTCCCATCCAGTAAACCCATGCAACAATCCTCCTCGCCGCTGCCAGTAGATTAGAGCTTTCTATCTCCTGACGGCGTATAGCTGGTCATAATAATGAAAAACATGCCCGTTGGCAAGTAATACAGAAATATGGCATTTTGTGGTTTTGCGGGGAGGTGGGACGGAGCGCGCCCTGACAGAGCGGACGCTGTCGCGATGATCGCCGGCCGGGTTGGAGATCCGTGCCGGGAAGCGGTTCTGAACTTCAGAAGGTGCGCTGCCTGAGCGGCTTTATCAAAGGGGAGGGGGGAGCTCCTGCGCTTCCTCGGGCCTGGCAGCAGTCTCGCGCGCCTTGAGGCTCAGCTCCAGGGCCGCGAGCCGCTTATCCATTTCCTCGACGAGGAAGAGGGTCCGGTCCACCCTTCCCTTGATGTTGAAGATCACGAAAGGGAGTATGAACCAGATCACCGTCAGGAAGAATCCGATAATGGAGAACATCATCATGAAACCGCCGAAGACTTCCATACCCCCTCCCATCATAGCGTCGCGTGGCTGGCCTGGGCCTGTTCCAGCGCCCGTGCCAGTTGGTCCGGGCAGGAAGTATCCCCCTGACAGGTGATCCCCTTCAGCCGGCTGATCGCCTCGCTGACCGCCATGCCGCGCACCAGCGCAGCCACGGCCTGGGTGTTGCCGGCGCAGCCGTCCACGAATTCGGTTCCGACGATGACTCCGTCCTCTATCTCGATCTCGATCCGGGAAGCGCAGCTCCCGGAGGTTTCATAACTAAGCCGCATCTATTTTTCTCTCCTCGAATTTCTATTGCCGATCTGTCAGAGGCAATCGGTCGGACGCATCAGTGCCTGCGCCATGGTGAGCCGCTCCGGGCCTGGGAAAGAGCGCAAAAAGAGCGTGTTGATCGTTGCCAGGGTGGCGTTCAGGCGGTCCAGGTCGAGTACGGCGCTCCCCGGTATGCTGGAGACGCCCCGGAAATTCTCCGGGCAGAAGTCGATCCCGCTGGCGCCGTCGCGGTTGACCAGAAGCGGCAGGCCGTGGGTGCGGCAGATGATCGGGCGCGCCTGGTAGAGGAGGCAGAGCCCGGCATGAAGCAGCGGGCAGGGGGCGTCGGGGGGCGACACCGATGCCACCTGGCGGATGAAGCCGGCTTGCGGCTCGGGGAGCTGGCAAAGCGCGCGGTGCAGGGCGGCCGCCTCGACGGCGAAGATGGAGAGGTGGCGGCAGCAGGCGTCGCATCCGGGGCGGCAGGAAATCTCGGAGTCGAAGCGCGCCGCAGTCTGGCCGCACAACTCGTCCACGCGCAGAATCAATGCCCGGTAGTTCTCAAGACCCGGCATCGCGTCAAGCCGCTCCCTGCAAGGCTTTGCAGAAGGCCTGCATCAGGTCCTTGTTCAGGTAGAAATAGGGCTTTTCGATGGTGCCGCTGAAACCGAAGGCGAGAAAATTCACCATGACCGGGTCATCGGTCCTGCCGCTGGAGACGTACCCTTTGGCGGCCGGGTCGATTTCCAGCAGCCTTTGCATTGCCTCTTCGCCTCCCATGCCGCCCGGGATGTTCAGATCCAGGATGACTGCGGCATAGGGGGCGCCGTCCTGGTAGCGCTGCCGGTAGAGCTCCACAGCCTGCAGGCCGTCATTGGCGTACTCCACCTCGAAGCCGTATCTCTTCAGGGTCTCCCCCGCGACGAAACGGACCATTTCATCGTCATCCATGACGAGCACCTTGGCGGCTGCTTCCGGACTGCCATTGAGCATATGAAAGTTACCTCTTCTGCGGAGTTGTGCGGCGCTTAAAGACGTGATATCCATGTATAACGTGGATGACCCCGGCTGGCAAGGGACTTTTTTTCATGTGAGCCGCAAAAGCTCTAAAGGAGATCTGTAATGGGGAAGGTGAAGTCGCCGGTAACGGCGGCGATCAGGGTGTTGCGGCAGGCGGCAGTCGCCTTTGGCGAGCACCCGTACAGTTATGAGGATAAAGGCGGGACCGCAGCCTCGGCTCGGGAGCTCGGCGTGCCGGAGAGAAGCGTGGTGAAGACGCTGATCATGGAGGATGAGCGGAAAGCCCCGCTCGTGGTGCTGATGCACGGCGATCTGCAGGTTTCCACCAAGGAATTGGCCCGCGTCATCGGGGCCAAAACGGTTTCGCCCTGCAGCCCCGAGACTGCCCAGCGCCATTCCGGCTATCTGGTGGGCGGGACCTCGCCCTTTGGCACCAAAAAGCAGATGCCGGTCTATCTCGAGGAGACCATACTTTCGCTTCCCCTGGTCTACATCAACGGCGGCAGCCGCGGATTCCTGGTCTCGATGGAGCCCGCTGAACTGGTCCGGGTCCTGAAGCCGACCCTGGTCAAGGTGGGAATCTAGCGGGGGAGGTCATGGAGCTATCCAGGCAGTTTCGGCAGGCAGCAGAGCTGCTTGGCGAGGCCCAAGCGCTGATCGTCGCTGCGGGGGCCGGCATGGGGGTCGATTCCGGGCTGCCGGACTTCCGCGGTGATAGCGGCTTCTGGCGCGCCTATCCCCTGTACCAAAGGCTTGGTATCAGTTTTGTGGACGCCGCCAATCCGGAGCAGTTCGAACGGGATCCCAATTTTGGCTGGGGCTTCTACGGACACCGCACCAACCTGTACCGGCAGACCGTCCCCCATGGCGGCTTCTCGCTGCTGCTCTCCTGGATCGGGCGCTTCAATCTCGCGGCATACGTTGCCACCTCGAACGTGGACGGTCAGTTTCAGAAAGCCGGATTCCCCGAAGAGAGCATCCTGGAGTTTCACGGGTCCATCCACCATCTGCAGTGCATCAGGCCGTGTTGCGACCGCATCTGGGAGAATCGCGAGACCTTCCGGATCGACGAGGCCAGCATGAGGGCGGATCACGTGCCGCTTTGTTCCCGTTGCGGCTCGGCGGCTCGTCCCAACATACTGATGTTTGGAGACTACGGCTGGATCGAGGAGCGGACCCGGCGCCAGCAAGAGCGGTTCCGGAGCTTCCTGGCGCGACAGAGCGGTAAAAAGATCGTCGTTGTAGAACTGGGCGCCGGGACAGCCATCCCGACCGTGCGCGCCATGAGCGAGCGGATCGGCGGATTTTCACAGGCGCGGGTCATCAGGGTCAACCCCCGCGAGCCGCAGATCTCCTCCCCGCACCTCTCGCTTCCCTGCGGGGCGCTGGAGGGGCTTCGCGGCATCGATGCCTTTTTAAAGGCGTGAATGGCGTATACGCTCCGCGCATCCCCCAAATAAACCTTGCCTTTTAAGCCTCTTGTGCTAAAATGCCTATTTTTTGAGCAGATAAGGGAATTAAACTATATATGCAGAAAACGGTGGCAATCGGCTCCCTCACATTGAAGAACCGGGTGTTCCTGGCACCCATGGCAGGTATTACCAACCTCCCGATGCGGCTCATGGCGCGGGAGTGCGGCGCTTCGCTCACCTTCACCGAAATGGTGAGCGTGAACGGCCTGACCCGGGAAGGACGCAAGAGCTTTGACCTGCTAAAGAGCGTCCCCGCGGACCGGCCGATCGGCATGCAGCTCTTCGGCGACGATGCCGAGATGCTTGCCGAGGCCGCCAGGCTGGTCGAGGGATACGGCGAACTGATCGACATCAACATGGGGTGCCCGGTGCGCAAGGTGGTCGGGACCGGCGCCGGGAGCGCGCTCCTCAAGGAACCTCTCAAGGTTGCCGGCATCATACGGAGTGTGCGGCGCGCCACCCGGCTCCCCTTCACCGTGAAGATCCGCACCGGCTGGGTCTGCGGCGACGATTCCTTCCTGGAGATAGGGAGGATCGCCCAGGAGGAGGGGTGCGACGCGGTGACGCTCCACCCGAGAAGCCGCGCCCAGATGTTCGACGGAAAGGCGGACTGGTCCAGGATCGCCGAGCTGAAGAGCGCGCTGGATATCCCGGTCATCGGGAGCGGCGACCTGTTCACGGTGGCCGACGTCGCCGCCATGCTCACGGAGACCGGCTGCGACGCGGTGATGATCGCCCGCGGCGCCATGGGGAACCCCTGGATCTTCCGGGAGTCGCTCTCGCTTTTGCTGGGCCAGGAGCCCGCCGCGCCCACCTCTTTGGAGCGCTGTGCGGCCGCCCGCAGGCACCTGGAGCTGTTCACCGAACTGGAGGGGGAGCGGGTGGCCCTCATGGAGATGCGCAAGCATCTCTCCTGGTATTCGAAAGGCCTCCCCGGCGCCGCCCTGTTCCGTGGGTTGGTGAACGGGATCGACGACCCCGCGCGGTTGGTCGAGGCAATGGAGAGTTTCTTCCATGGGTGACCGGATGGAGGCATACTATGCAAACGTGGTCGACAGCGTCGGCGACGGCGTCATCGTCCTCGACAACAGCGGAGCGGTGACGCTCGTCAACCCCGCCGCCGAGGAGATCGCCGGAGTCTCCCGGCGCCAGGCGATAGGGGGGACCTTCGGGGACATCTTCAAGGGGGAGGGGCCGCTCATCGACATGGTCGCCAAGACCGTCGCCACCGGGATGTCCGTGTCGGACCACGAGAATATCGTACTGAAACGAAACGGCAAGATCATGCCGGTTGGCGCCAGTACCTCGCCGCTCCTTGATTCCGTCGGCGAGCGGATCGGGACCATCGTGCTCCTGAGGGACTTGACCAACGTGAGGGAACTCGAGGAGGCGGTGCGCCAGGCCGACCGCCTCTCCTCGCTGGGCGCTCTGGCGGCGGGGCTGGCCCACGAGATCAAGAATCCGCTCGGCGGGATCAAGGGCGCCGCCCAGCTCCTGGAGCTGGAGTTCCCGGAGAACGAGGAGCTGCGCGAGTACATACGGGTGATGCTCAAAGAGGTGCAGCGGGTGAACCTGATCGTGGAGGAGCTCTTGGCGCTGGCCTCCCCGGGGCGCCTGAAGCTTGCCAAGGTGAACCTGCACCGGGTCCTTTCCGACATAGTCCTCCTGCAGCGGCGGGCCGCCGACGGCCGGAAGGTCTCGATCCAGCAGTTCTTCGACCCGAGCATTCCGCCGATCCTGGCCGACGAGTCGCTCCTGACGCAGCTCTTCCTGAACCTGGTCCGGAACGCCCTGGAGGCGGTCGGGGAGGGGGGCGTGGTGAAGGTGACCAGCCGCGTGCTGGCCGATTACAGCATGACCCAGAAGGGAGAGCGGCGCGCCCGGATGGTCGCCATAGACGTTGCCGACAACGGTCCCGGCATACCGGCCGACGTGCTGGAGAACATGTTCACCCCGTTTTTCACCACCAAGTCGAAGGGGACCGGACTTGGTCTTGCCATCTGCCAGAAGATCGTCTCGGAGCATCGCGGCATGATCCGGGTGGATTCCGCGCCGTCCCGCGGTACCGTCTTTACGGTCATGATCCCTCTGATTCAGTAGAATTAAACCCGTTCTACGTTCAACGTTCTACGTTCTACGTTAAATTCCTGATGTAGCACATAGCACCGACATAGCACGGACATAGCACGTAGCACGTAGAACATAGAACATAGAACATAGAACGTAGAACGTAGAACGTAGAACGTAGAACGTAGAACGTAGAACGTAGAACGTAGAACGTAGAACGTAGAACGTAGAACGTAGAACGTAGAACGTAGAACGTAGAACGTAGATTCCGGGAGTTATACATGTCGATCAACAATATACTTGTCGCAGACGACGAAGAGAGCATGCGCTGGGTCCTTTCCAAGGCCTTGAGAAAGAAGGGATTCAACGTCGAGCTGGCGCGCGACGGCGACGAGGCGCTCCGTATGATCAAGGAGAACGTCTACGACCTGGCCCTGCTCGATATCAAGATGCCGGGGATGTCCGGACTCGAACTCCTGGACCGCATCAAGGAGGAGCGAAACGACCTGTTCGTGGTGATCATGACCGCCGAGGCGAGCATGAAAAACGCGGTCGAGGCGATGAAACGCGGCGCCTACGATTACCTGACCAAGCCGTTCGATCTGAGTGTCATCGACGCGGTGGTCGAGAAGGTGAGCCGGGCACGCGAGATGACCTCCCAGGTGTCGCTGCTGAAGGAGGAGCTGAAGGACCGCTACCAGCTAGAAAAGACCATCATCGGGAATTCCCCGGCCATGCGGGAGATCTACAAGACCATCGGCAAGGTGGCGCCGAGCGACGTCACGGTCCTCGTGCAGGGTGAATCCGGCACCGGGAAGGAGCTGATTGCGCGCGCCATCCACTACAACTCGAAAAGGCTCGGCAAGCCCTTCATCCCGCTCAACTGCGCAGCGATCCCGAAGGAACTGCTGGAGAGCGAGCTGTTCGGTTTCGAGAAGGGCGCCTTCACCGGCGCCTCGGAGCGAAAGCTCGGCAAGTTCGAGCAGGCAAACGGCGGCACGATCTTCCTGGACGAGATCGGCGACATGCCGTTCGACCTGCAGGCGAAGATCCTCAGGGTGCTTCAGGAGCGCGAGATCACCAGGACCGGCGGGAATCAGAGCATCCAGGTCGATGTCAGGATCGTTGCCGCGACCAACCAGGACCTGGAGGAGAACGTGCGCAAGCGGCTCTTCAGGGAGGATCTCTATTACCGTTTGAACGTGATTCCGATCCAGCTGGTCCCGCTGCGGGAGAGATGCGAGGACGTGCCGCTTTTGGTCGACTACTTTCTGGCCAAGGTCTGCGCCGAGCTGGAAGTCCCGCTCAAGCGCTGCTCGGCCGACGCCATGAGTCTCCTGGCCGGCTACGCCTGGCCCGGAAATATCCGCGAGCTGGAAAACACCATCAAGCGCGCGGTGATCCTTTCCCCCGATCCGCTGCTGGTCTCCGCGGACTTCCCGGGGCTCACCAGCCGGCAGGGCGAAGGCAAGGGCGAGGAACTTTCCCTGGAGGGGATCGTGGACCTGAAGCTGCGCGGCAGTTTCACCAACATGGAGCGGATGGAAAGCGGCGACGTTTACGCCATGGTGCTCGAGCAGGTGGAGAGGCCCCTGATACGTTTCGTGCTGGAGAAGACCCGGGGCAACCAGGTGCGTGCCGCGGATATCCTCGGCATCAACAGGAACACGCTCAGGAAGAAGATCACCGAGCTCGGCATCGAACTGCGCAAGGAGTAGGGTGAATCAATTAACAATTGACAATTGACAATTGACAATTGTTTTTACAAGGTGTCCACTGAGAGCGTAGAAACGAATCTAGTCCCTAGGTTGTTTTCTCATTGAAGTTAACAGGTAACTGCTCACCTTTGGAACGTAGCCAGTCCAAAATGGACAGTTGCCAACACCCATTGTCAATTGTCCATTGTCAATTGTCAATTGAATCTAAAGGGGGCAGTGTGACGCTGATGGAGAGATTTTTTCTGGAGAGGGATAGTGCGCAGCTCTTGGTGGTCGACGTGCAGGAGAAGCTTTGCCGCGCCATGGATCCGCAGGTGCTGGAACAGCTGACGGGCAACATATCGATACTGCTCGATACGGCAGCTGAGCTCGGTCTGCCGGCCATTGCCACGGAGCAGTACGTAAAGGGACTCGGTGAGACCGTGCCGGCGCTGAGGGAGAAGCTCACGGCGCCGAGCCTGGAGAAGATGACCTTCAGCTGCTGCGGCGGCGAGGGATTCCTGGATGCGCTGGCCAAATCCGGCCGGCGACAGGTGATCGTCACCGGGATGGAGACTCATGTCTGCGTGCTGCAAACGGTCCTCGAGCTGATTTCTGCCGGGTATGTGGTGCACCTTGTCTGCGACGCGGTGATGAGCAGGCGCAAGACCAACTGGAAGACGGCGATTAGGACGATGACCGCGGCAGGTGCGGTGCTCACCACGACGGAAGCGGTGCTCTTTCAGCTGCTGAGGGTGGCGGGAACCGAGGAATTCAAGAAGCTTTCCAAACTGGTCAGGTGATACGCATCTCACTTTCGAGGAAGCGTGCCAGGTTATGGGCCGTTTCCTCGGAAGGCGAGATGAACTCCACGCCGAACCCTTCGGGAAGGGACTGTTTCCGCCGTGCCTTCTTGGTGTTCAGCCAGGCGACGCGCCCCTTGGTCTGGATGATGGCCCCGTTGGGGTCGGGGAGTGCGAAGATCAGGTCGACCACGGCTCCCTTCTCCACGTCGTAGTCGGTTGCCAGATAGACGCCGTGCTGGCTCAGGTTCGCGAGGTATCCGGATAGGGTGACGCCGAAGGCCCGGTACTTCGCCTTGAGGCGGCAGTCGATCCTGTTGTCGCGCCGGTCTATGGCCGGAAGCAGGCTGCGTGCCGTCTCCAGGAAGATGCTGCGGTCCAGCGGCTTGGTCAGGAACTCGTCGCATCCCGCCGCGAAGCACAGCGACCGGTCGGCATCCTTTCCTTCCGAGGTGATCAGTACCACACGGGTGGATTTGAGCTGCTGGTCCTCCTTGAGTGTCCTGCAGCAGTCGGCACCGTTCATTACCGGCATGTGCAGGTCCATGAAGACCAGGGCGGGGCGCTCGGCCTGACAGATCTTGAGCGCCTCCATACCATCGCGAGCAGTAAGAATGTTGACTGCCGAGCGCTGCAGGTAATCCTTCTGCAGCTCGAGGAACATGCTCACGTCATCCACCAGCAGGACCTTCTGTGCCATACCGCTCCCTTTTATACCGAAACCTTTTTCATTCAGATTACTTCCAGCTTCCTGGTCATTTGCAACTTTCCATTCAAGTAACTATCCAAGCGCAGCCGGCTCCCGCAGCCGTAGGGTGGGCCGTGCCTACCGTAGCCGCCGCAGCCCCTACAGAACCGGTGTTGTAGGGTTACCCCTTGCGGGTATCCTGACCGGCGCTGAGCGGTGGGCACACCCCACCCTACGGTATCCGATTGTTGGCTTGGGAAATTACAAGATCTTGCGGTGTCTGAAAGTTACTTATCGAATACTTCCAGCTTTTATACCAGATTTGCATAAGTCTCCCTCGCCCGGAGGGCGAGGGGGTAGTGATGGGAAAAGGCTACTTCTTATTTTGCCAGACGCTTGGCGATGACGTCGTGGTTCAGCCAGTAAAGCGGCGCCTTCGGCTCCCAGGAGGAGTCGAACATCAGCCTGCCGACCCCCTTGAAAACCCCCCGGGAGAGGACGGCGCAGACGATCTCTTTCTGGTCGGCATTCATGGCGATCAGTTCCGCAGAGCAGTTCAGCATGTACTCCTGCTGCTGCGGCGAGTTGTGCTGCGGCCAGGTGGCGAAGTCGCGGTTCGAGGTGATGAGCGGCGATGAAAGGTAGGTATTGGCGCACTCGAGGAGCGTGTCGATGGTAGCCCCGTCACGCAGCAGTTCCTGGCACTCCTTGGCGATCTCCTGCTCCCCCTCGTTCTTGAGGGCGGCGAGCAGCGGATAGAGTGAATTTTCCACGCCGAGGAAGAGCGCGCTCGAGTTGGTCTGGATCTCCGGGCAGTTGTAAACGGTCGCCTTGATGCCGTTCTCCCAGGCCGCCAGCGCGATGTCCTCCAGGCGGATCTTGGCCCACCCCTGCAGGTACGGTGTGTAGGACTGCCAGGTGTAGACGCCGTTGATCAGCACTTCGCAGCCGTGGTAGCCGAAAGCCGCGTAGCGAACCGAAAGCCGCTCACGAAGCGGTGCGGTAGCCTCGAGCAGGTAGCCGAAGGTGTCGGCCGTCACCTCGTTGAAGCTGGTGTTGCAAAGGCGTCCCATGTCGGAGTTCCAGAAGGCCTCCGAGGAGAGGAAGCGGTCTCCCTGCCCCTTGAACAGCTTGTTCAGGATCGGCATGAAGACGCGGGCCCGCGGGATGCCGCCAGCCATGGTGTGCACCACGACCAGGTTTCCCTGGGCGGGGAGCAGCTTTTCCAGTTCAGCTACCACGGCAGCCAGGTTCTGGCGAAACCTTTGCGTGCCGCGCTGTTTCGAATACTCGATCTGCGCCTGGTCCAGGGTGACCTTGGCCCACTCGTCAGGCTTAACCCCTTTGAGACGGTCCACCGGGGAGATCCCGTCGCTTCCGGGCTCCATGTCGAAGCCGGCTTCCAGGGGGATGTTGATGATTTTTCCGCCCAGGGACTCCTCGGCGGTTGCCAGCTCGGCGTCGTTGAGCGCGCGCAGTTGGCCGTCCGTGTCGCGTCTGCCGACCGTGGAGCCGATGATGGTCATCCCTTTGGCCTTCGCCTCGTCGACGATGCCGTTCGCATAGCCGCGCCCGAACAGCTCCCCGCACAGAAACAGCACGTCCCCTTCCTTGAATCCAGCCGTTGCCGGCACCTCGCGCATCGCGTTGTATCTTGTCATATCACGTATCCCTTCCTGCATGAAATTTGGTTTTGCTTTGTCTGATCAGCATCTCACGCCGCTTTCGGCGGCGCTTGGTCCAAGGGAAAGCTCTGCTACAGCATCTAACTCCCCCTCCGGGAGAGGGAACATTTTGGTGGGTGAATCTGCCTGAACTTCTCAGAGTGCCGATCTGCAGCCAACTCTAGATTCGCGAATGATCCTGTCTCTGCCCGGCAATCCTAATGGTCGTCCCGTGGGCTAAGGTTCTCGAAGCGGGTGTATTCGCCGCGGAAGGAGAGATTGACGGTGCCAATCGGGCCGCTCCTGTGCTTTCCTATGATGATCTCGGCCTTTCCCTTCAAATCCTCGTTGTCCTTCTCGTACACCTCGCCGCGATAGACGAACATGATGATGTCCGAATCCTGCTCTATGGCGCCCGACTCCCTCAAGTCGCTCATCATCGGCCGCTTATCGGTGCGTTGCTCCAGGCTGCGGTTTAGCTGCGAAAGTGCTATGACCGGAATGTTCAACTCCTTGGCGAGCGCCTTTAGCGACCTGGAAATTTCCGAGATTTCTTGCTGGCGCGATTCCGGGTTTGGGCCGCCGCGCATCAGCTGCAGGTAGTCGATGACGATGATGCCGATGTCGTGCTCCGCCTTGAGTCGGCGCGCCTTGGAGCGCAGCTCCATCACGGAGATGGACGGTGTGTCGTCCAGGAAGATCTTGGCGTCATGCAGCTTGCCTGCAGCCTTGAGCAACTTGGGCCAGTCGTTCTCCACCATGTGCCCGGTACGCAGTCTGCTCAGGTCGACCTTGGCGAGCGAGCACAATAGCCTCTCCACCAGCTGTTCTTTGGGCATCTCCAACGAGAAAATGGCGGCTGCGCATGGCTTGTTCGAATCGATTGCTGCATACTCTGCGACATTCATGGCAAATGTCGTCTTTCCCATGGCGGGTCGTCCCGCGATGACGATTAATTCCCCGGCGTGGAAGCCGGTTGTTATCTTGTCCAGATCGAAATAACCGGAGGGGACACCGGTGACCATCTCCTTCTTCTCGTACAGGATCTCGATGTTCTTGATGGTGTCCTTGAGGATATCGCAAACCTGGTAGTAGGCAGGGCGGATCTTGTTCTCGGAAATCTCGAAGATGATCTTCTGCGCCACATCGAGGAGCTCCTCCACGTCCACCTTGTCCTCGAAACCCTTGCTGACGATGTCGGTTGCCGCGGAGATCAGCTTCCTGGTGATGCACTTTTCCTTGACGATCTTGCAGTAGTAGTAGATGTTCGCCGCCATCGGGACGAAGTCCACCAATGTGGCGAGGTAGGCGCCGCCGCCGACCTCCTCCAGCTCCCCCTTCTTCTTGAGAATGGTGGTCATGGTGATCAGGTCACACGGCTCGCCCTTCTCGTTCAGCTCGATCATGGCGCGCATGATCTTTCTGTGGCTCTCTCGGTACAGGTCCTCCGGGGTGAGGATCTCGAGCGCGCGGTTGATCGCCTCGTTATCCACCAGGATCCCGCCCAGGATGGACATCTCCGCCTCGATGCTCTGCGGGGGTAATTTTCTCATGTCCGAATGGTTCATCGATGTACCTCAGAAAACGGTTACGTGTAGAACCGTCGAATATTACCTGTATCCGCTCCGCCGGTCAACTACTTTGGCTGGAGCGGTCCAGGTGCGTCGTCCTTTCGTAGGGGCGACCCGGTGGTCGCCCTTGCCACGGGCCGAATTGGAACCTTGCCTGGAACCGGAATCAAAGGCGGGCGACGCACCGGGTCGCCCCTGCATTGGTTGAGAGCAGTTGGGCCCCGAACCTGGTCGGGCGGACAAGGGAGACGGACAATGCCGGAAGGGGCAGAGTGCTGGCGGCTCGGCGCTAGCCCCCGCACTCCTTCATGAAGGCGAGCGACCTGAGCGGCCGGTCCAGATGGAGATCGATCGCCGGGTTGAGGAGGAAATCCGCCTCCCTGAGCGAGTCGTCCGGGAAGACGACCGAGCCGAACCTCCCGGTCTGCATCGCCCTTGCCAGAAGTCCTGCGGTCTCCCGGGAAATCCCCCTGACGTCCAGTTCCGGCTGGTAGCCGAGGATCTTCAGCAGGTTTACCGCGAAGAAGCGCCGGTCGGAAGGGGAGGGGGGTGCCAGGTCGAGTTGCTCAAGGTAGCAGTAGAGCAGGCGGAACAGGCGGGGGGCTGCCTCCGCCTCGGGGGTGAGCCGCTCCACCAGCTCGCAGGCGTAGGCGGCGGAGCCGATCTTGGCCAGTTCCGCCCGTATGCCGGGGAAGATGCTGACGATGTCAGCCGAGGTGAGGGTGGGGAGTCCCGCTCCCAGGTGCAGTTGGAGCTTCAGGTGGGCAAACGGCTCCAGCGCGCCGCCGAAGCGCTTGCGGCTGCGCTTCGCCCCGCGGGCGATCCCCGAAAGCCGTCCCTGCTCCAGCGTGAACAGGGAGACTATCCGGTCCGCCTCGCCGTAATCGGTGAGGCGCAGCACTATCGCTTCGGTCTGCGCTTTTCTCATCGTTTGAAATTAGCACCAGGCGCCGGTTCCGTCAACAAACGAAGCGTCATCGCAGCCGATCTTTGAAATAGGGGTTAGGGGATTGTATCGTTCCGATGCTCCAGCGTGGGAACGGAGCTTTGGACGCTGATGCGTCCTGCGCCGGCAGCAAAAAAAGGGGATTTAGCCGGGGTTTTGCGTCCCGCAGTTTGCTGCGTAGGCACCCGTGCGCCTGGCAGCGGCACTCCTTGCGGGGCCGCGTGGGACGCCCTGCAGCAGCCGGGGGAAAGGGGGGAGGTGATGCGTCTATCTGAGCCCCAGCCGGTGCATCATGATGCCGAGGTACCTGTTCAACGGGTGGTTTCTCGGCAGCGCACGGATCGGCGGCGGGATCCTGGTGCCCCACCTGGCGAGCTCAGCGAGGAACTCCTTGCCGCCACCCAGCTGCACGCCCCTTCTGAGCGTGGTGAGCCCGTCTTGCTTCGCGCCGGCCAGGATCTGGACCCGGCCCAGGTTGAAGTGGAAGCTCAGGTTGTCCGGCTCGCGTTGGAGCGCCGTTTCGGCGAGCCGCGTCGCGGCCGAGCAATCCCCGCCGCTCTTTACCATGCAAAAGGCGAGGTGGGAGGAGATCTCGGCGCTCTCATTGAGTGTGAGCGCCTGTTCGAAGCAGCGCCTTGCCAGGAAGTAGAGCTTTCGCTGCATCGCTTCGATCCCTTTCCGGCGGAGCTCTTCGGCATCGGCGCCCGGTTCGATCCGCTCCACCTTTTCGAAGACGAGGAAGCTTAGCGGGGGAGTGGCCTCCGGCAGTTCCTCCCTCTGGAGTTCCGAAAAGCTCTCCGGGATCTCGGGGAAGTAGACGTCCCCCTCGAAGCTGCCGTGAACGACCGTGAGGTAGATCCGCTGGCTGAGAGGGAGTGCTTCCCGGAAGAGTTGCTCGCCGCCGCAGATGAAGAGCTCGTCGTCGCCGCCCGCAGCCTCGATGGCCTCATGCAGGGAGCGGGCGACCTGGCAACCCTCGATTTCCCCGCGGGTCCTGGTGAGGACGATGTTCCGGCGCCCGGGAAGCGGGTGGCCGAGCGACTCGAAGGTCCTTCTCCCCATCACCACGGTATGCCCCATGGTGATGGACCTGAAGCGGGCGAGGTCGGCCGGTACGTGCCAGGGGAGCTTTCCTTCCCGGCCGATCACCCTTTCTTCCGACATCGCCGCTATCATGGAGATGATCATAGGACCCCAATTAGACAATGGACAATTGACAATTGTTCAAGCAAAAATTTCCTTTGGAATTAGCTGCCGATCAAGCCCGACTCTTTATCTGCCGATCAAGCCCGACTTCAATTGTCCATTGTCAATTGTCAATTGTCAATTGCTCTTCCAATTGCTTTCACCGCATCGTTACCACCGTCACTCCGTCTCCGCCTTCGAAACGCTCGCCGGTTCTGAACTCGGCGACCAGCGGGTGCCCGTCCAGGTAGCTCCGCACCCCCTTCATGAGTGCTCCGGTCCCCTTGCCGTGCACGATCCTAAGCTCCGAAATGTGGTCCAGTGCGGCGTGGTTCAGGAAAGGCTCCAGTTCGCCGATCGCCTCCTCGACCCGCATCCCGAGCAGGTGAATCGTCGAGACCGGCTCGGCCCGCTCCTCCTCCTGCTTGACCCGTTTCTTCTGGATCTTCTGCTCCTTGCCACGGGCCTTGGAGAGGGTGGCGATGGGCACTTCCAGCTCCATGCTCCCGGCCCTGACCCTGACCCGGCCGTCGCGCCGGTCCACGGAGAGTATCCTGGCGTCGCAGTTGAGCGGCTTCACGAAGAGGATCTCGCCGACCGCGATTTTCCCGGGCGGCAGCTCCTCTTCCGGGGGCTGCAGCTCGGCGAGCACCTGCTCGATCCTACCCTGCGCCTGATCCAGCATCCCCTTGGCCTCCCGGGCTTTCTCCCGGCGCGCCTCCTCCATGATGGCGGCCACCTCGCGGCGCGCCTTGCGGATCACCTCCTGCGCCTCCAGGTACCCCTTCTCCTTCGCCCCCTTGAGGATCAGGTCCGCCTGGGCAGCCCTTCCCGCCAGGTCCCGCTCACCGCGCGCAAGCTTCTCCTCCCGCTCCGAGAGCTGCGCGAGGGTCTGGTCCAGCAGCTCCCGCTTCCCCTTCAGATCGCGCAAAAGCGCGTGGAAATCGGCCTCCATGCTCCCGATCATGCTCCTGGCGAAGCGCACCACATGCTCCGGCAGTCCGTAGCGGCTGGCGATCTCGAGAGCGTGCGATTCCCCGGGCTCACCCACCGTCAGCCGGTAAAGCGGGGCGAGCTTCTGCCGGTCGAAGGCCATGGCCGCGTTCACCATTCCCGGCTCCCGCTGGACGAAGCCGATGATCTCGGTCAGGTGGGTGGTGGCGATCACCAGTGCCCCCTTCTCCTGGAGCTCCTTCAGCACAGCGCAGGCGATCGCCGCGCCCTGCCCGGGCTCGGTCCCGGTCCCGAGCTCGTCCAGCAGCACCAGGGTGCCGCGGTCCGCCAGGGCCATGACGGAGGAGATCTTCGAGATGTGGGCGGAGAAGGTGGAGAGGCTCTCCTCGATGGACTGCTCGTCGCCTATGTCGACCAGGATGTTGGTGACCAGGGGGAGCACCGAGCCGGGAGCGGCCGGGACCGGCATGCCGCAGAGCGCCATGAGGCTCAGCAGTCCGGCGCTCTTGATGGCGATGGTCTTGCCTCCGGTATTGGGGCCGGTCACCACCATGATCCGGTTCTCTACGGCGAGCTCCAGGTCGAGCGGGATCACATCTTTGCCCATCAGCGTCAGGATCGGGTGGCGCGCGGATTTGAGCGAGATGCGCGGCGTCTCGGAGATGACCGGCGTCTCGGACCTGAGCCGGTCGCTCAAGAGGGCGATGCAGTTCAGTATGTCGAGCCTGACCAGCGCCTCGAACTGTTCCAGCATCTGCTCGGCGTCCTCCCGGATCCAGTCGCAGATCTGCCTGATGATCCTGATCTCCTCGGCCCTCTCGTCGGCGGCGAGGTTTTCCAGTTCATTGGCGAGCGCGATGATCTCCAGCGGCTCCATGAAGGCGGTCTCGCCCGAGTTGGAGACGTCGTGCACCACGCCGGGCACCATCCCCTTGGAGTCCATGCGCACCGGGATCACCCAGCGCCCCGACCTCTGGGTGATGAAGTCGTCCTGCAGGAAGATGGCGGTGTGCCGCTCGCGCACGATCTCCTCGAGCCGGCGCTTGATCCTGGTGGTGAGCCCCTTCTTCCGGCCGCGGAGGTCCGCGAGGAGCCGCGACGCGGTGTCCAGGATCTCGCCTTCCTCATTAACCGTATGCTCGAGCGGATTCAGGATGTCCGGAAATCCCGTGATGGTGCCCGCTTGGGAGAGGAGCAGCGGCGTGTCGGTACCAGAGCCGAGTTGCGCCGCGATGGCGGACATGACGCGCAGGGTCGGGATGAAGCGCTGCAGCTCAAGCGGAGCGAGGACCGCGCCGGCCGGCCGCACCCCCCTGATCTGGCGGCTGATGTCCTCGAAACCGGCAAGCTTCAGGGAGATCCCCTGACGGGTGAGTTTCCTGATTTCCTCCACAAGGCCCAGGCGCAGTTCCATATCGCTCCTGCCGGCGAGCGGGGCGATGGCGAGCGCCCCGGTACGGGATGCCTCGCAGTTGGCGAATCCGGCGACCGTTTCCAGGATTCTGTCGAATTCCAGGCGCTTGAGAGTTTCCTTGTCGATCATAATACTCCAGATTGAGATTGAGATTAAGATTGAGGAATCAAAAACCCTCAAGTAGTCCCGAACTCAATTGATTTCATTACTTTTAATCTTAATCTCCATCCTTACCTTAATCTTAATCTTGATCTGTCTTAAAGGAACCAGCTGACCGGGCTAAAGAGCCGCTCCAGGAGGCGGACCGACCAGCCGCGCCTCTCGTGCTCGGAGAGTGCGATGCGGCGCGCGCCGAGCAGGTCCGTGTCGAGCATCTCGGTCACCTGGGCGCCGAAGTCCTGGCTGTCGACCACGACGTTCAACTCGTAGTTCCTGTGGAAGCTGCGCTGGTCCATGTTGGCGGAACCGACCATGGCCCAGTTCTCGTCGATCAGCAGCACCTTGGCGTGGAGCACCGCGCTGTCCAGCTCGAAAATCTCGATATCGTTTTTCAGAAGCTGGGCGTAATAGGTCCTGCTCACCAGGCGGACCAGCGGGACATCGCTCTTGTGGGGCAGCAAAAGCCGCACCTGCACACCGCGCCCCGCCGCGCGGAGCAGGGAGCGGATCACCCGGGGGCCCGGTATGAAATAGGGGTTGGCGATGGTCACGCTTTCGGAGGCACCGGCGATGGCGACCCGGAAGGCGCTCCTGATGAAGGAGCGCTTGTGGTGCGGACCGCCGTTGACGATCATCACCTTGGCGTCGCCCTCGATCTCTGGCGACTGATCAGGGTCGCAGCCCAAGGGGTAGACGCCGCGCTCCTCCTTCCAGGTTTCGCGGAACAGCCGGAGCAGCTCCAGGACCGCTGCCCCATCGATCCTGATCCCGACGTCGCGCCACCTGGCAGGCTCGGTGCCGTAGCCCGAGTAGACGTCCGCTATGTTGAGACCGCCGGTAAAGGCGCGCCAGCCGTCGATGATGGCGACCTTTCGGTGGTCCCTTTTGTCGAACCAGGCAAGCCCTCTGCTGAACGGCGGCGGATTGAAGGCGCAGCAGGAGACCCCGCCCTTGGCGAGTCTCTTGAAGAAGGCGCTCGGAGTGTCGAAACTGCCGATGTAGTCGTACAGGAGGAAGACCCGCACCCCGCGCCGTGCCGCTGCCATGAGGGCATCGCCCACGATGCGGCCGGTGTCGTCGTCGCAGACCGTATAGAACTCCAGGCAGACGCTGGACTGCGCCTGGGAGATCGCCTCCAGGAGCGGCGGAAAGAGTTCCGACCCGTAGCGGTAGAGCGTGGCGCGGTTGCCAAGGAATGAGGCGGCCTCCGTGTTCCTCCTGAAGAAGTCGAAGAACCTCGCAGTTTGGAACAGCAACCGTTTTCTTTTTCGGCGCACGTGGGACATAGTCGCTTCTTATGATGAGTACGAAAAGTTCAGGGGGCCCAAAGTTGCCGGCGTAAAGCGAGGAAGCGCGGGAGTAACGTCGAAAGGGCATTACTTCCGCGCTTCACACAGAGAGCGCTACAGGTTCGGGAAGGGGTCAGATGGAGATTACTTCCTTTACACCCGGGACCTTGTCCTTCAGCGTTCTTTCTATACCCATTTTAAGGGTCATGGTGGACATCGGGCAATGGCCGCAGGCGCCCACGAGGCGCACCTTCACCAAACCGTCATCGCTCACATCGACAAGTTCCACGTCCCCGCCGTCTGCCTGCAGCGCGGGCCGAATATTCTCCAATACCGCCATAACCTCTTCTTTCATGTCGTCCTCCAAGTTGGTATTTGCGACAGCTTCAATTTTAAAGGATTACCGCGAAGATTCAAAGCCATTTAATGCATGGGTGAGGCGATGCAAAAAGCAAATTAAGTCCCCCTTTGCAAAGAGGGAGAGTTTATTTTTCCCCGTGCACGCCCGGTGTGGTGAGCGGGTAGGGCGCGAGCACCTCGTCGAGCGCCACCGCAGTCAGCATCCCGCGCTCCAGGATCACCTCGCGGATGCTCTTGCCGCTTTTGGCCGACTCCTTCGCCACTTCGGCCGCTGCCGCATAGCCGATGCTCGGGGCAAGCACCGTGGCAAGTCCCACGGACTGGTCCAGATAGCTGCGGCAGCGCGCCTCGTTGGCGCTGATCCCCGCCACACAGCGATGGGTGAACTGCCGCACGCAGTTCTTCAGGATCTCCAGGGAGAAGAGCGTGTTGTAGGCGATGACCGGCATCATGACGTTCAGCTCCAGCTGGCCCGCCTGGGCTGCCATCGTGACGGCCAGCTCGGCTCCGATCACCTGGAAGCAGACCATGTCGGTCACCTCGGCCATGACCGGGTTCACCTTCCCCGGCATGATGGATGAGCCGGGCTGCATGGCGGGAAGGGCGATCTCGCCCAGGCCGGTCCGCGGTCCGGAGGAGAGGAGCCTCAGGTCGTTGGCGATCCTGATCAGGTTGACGGCCGTCCCCTTGAGGCCGGAGCAAAGCGCCACGAACGGGTCCATGTTCTGCATGCGCTCGACCAGGTCCTTGCCCCGGGTCAGGTCCTGGCCGGTCTCGCCTGCCAGCCCCTCGACGATCAGGTCGATGAAGGCCTCCTCGGCGTTGAGACCGGTCCCCACCGCGGTCCCGCCGATGCCGAGCTCGCGCAGCCCCGGCAGCGTGCGCTCGATCCCGGCCAGGTTGTTGCCGATGGCCTGGGCGTAGGCCGAGAACTCCTGGCCCAGCCGGATCGGGACCGCGTCCTGCAGGTGGGTGCGGCCCGATTTCAGGATGCCGTCGAATTCCACCGCCTTGTGCCGCAGGGCAGCGGCGAGCCCCTCCAGCTCCTCGACGAGAAGCCCGGCCAGGTCGAGAGCGGCCAGCCGCATGGCGGTCGGAAACACGTCGTTGGTGGACTGGGCCATGTTGACGTGGTCGTTCGGGTTCACCTTTGCGTAGTCGCCGAGTTCGCCGCCCAGAAGCTCGTTGGCGCGGTTTGCCAGCACCTCGTTCACGTTCATGTTGTGTGAGGTACCGGCGCCGGCCTGGAAGGGGTCGACCAGGAACTGGTCCGCCAAGGCGCCGGAAAGCGCCTGGTCCGCCGCCTTGACGATTGCATCGCCCAGCTCAGCGCTGAGCCTTCCGGTCGCCATGTTGGCCCGGGCCGCGCACTTCTTGATCCTGATCGTGGCCCGGACCAGAGCCGGGTGCGGCTTCAGCCCCGAAATCGGAAAATTGGCGATTGCCCGCTGGGTCTGGGCGCCGTAGTACGCGCCGGCCGGAACTTCGACCGTTCCCATGGTGTCCTTCTCAAGACGCGTTGCCATATGAGCTCCTTGGTGGAAAAGTCGGCTTCCCGCAGGCGGCCGCGGCTGTTAACGCCCTTCCAGCAGGCGCAATTTCTCGGTGATTATGCGTCGCTACAAGATATTCCGGTTCGCCGGTACCTTAGGTAGAGACGCATTGCATGCGTCTCAGCTTAGCCAACTTTTTCCAGACTCGCCTTCGTTTGTTGCGAGCCGGTCCCTTTGCCATGAGTCAACCAGTTGGTGGAAGTGTTGGGAGACGCATTGCAATGCGTCTCTACCCGGTCAGTTGCGTAAGTGTCAGCAGTTCGTCCACGGTCTTCGCCTCGAATACCGCACAGCCGAGGGAGGCGGGTAGCTCCAGATCGACCGCGTAACGGTCCCCGACAAAAAGGGTCTCGCCAGGCTCTCTGCCGATTGCTTCCAGTATCCCCTGCAGCGCCACCGGGTCGGGCTTGGGCCGCCAGTAGTCCTCGATGCTGAACACCCTTTTGAAGAACCCGCCGACTCCTATCTGCTCCATGATCCGTGCCGAGAGCGCCCGGTTGTTGTTGGTGTAGAGATAGAGTTCGAAACGCCCGGCCAGTTTCTCCAGGAGCTTCTGGACCCGCGCGTCGAGCGCCAGGATCCCCTCCGGATGGACCTCCTGGCTGAACCTGCGGTGGAGCTCCTTCAGGTCACCACCCAGGGCCATTACCGCCCGGCTCATGGTTCCGCCGCTTCCGCTCAGCCCGCAGCGCGCATCCTTCAGGAGGGTTTCGGCCTGGGCCAGCGTCACCCCTCTCAGCAAGGCGAGGTAGCGGCAGGCGCTCAGGTGGACCTCATTGCCGAGCCGGTCATCCTGGTAGAGCGTCCCGTCCAGATCGAAGACGATCGCCTGCAGGCTGTCCCTGACGGGAAGCGGTGTCACAGGCCCATGCCCCATTTTCTCATGCACAGAAGCTGCGGGTTCTCCACCCCCTTGGCCTGGATCAGCACCTTGAAGGTATCGCCCATTCCCCCCTCGGGGAGCATCAGCTTCTTGAGCGCGAGCATGTGCCGCAGCCGCTCCTGCTCCGTCGTTGCCGCTGCCTCCAGCCGGATCAGCTCCTTGAGGAGCCCCGCCCCCAGAAGGAAGCGGTACTGCTCGCCGTACCAGGCGGTCGCAAGACCTGCATCCTTGCCCGCCTCCATCAGCGCGCTGAAGCTGATATGGGTGGTTATGTCCTGCTCTCCGACCAGAACGTAGGGGTTCTCGCCGGTGTTGTGCCGGTGGTAGCAAAGGAGCGTCCCGTTCCTGCGCTGCGGCGCGTAGAGCTCCTCGGTAAGGTAGCCGTAGTCGATGGTGAGGACGAAGCCGCGTTCCAGCGCGCCGGCCGCCGAGGCGATCCAGGCGGGTGCCGCGAGGTTGATCTCCCCGCGCTGACCCGGCATGAGGCTCACCTGGTATCTCTCCAGGTAGGCAAGGAGCTCCGCAGTGGATGGTGGGGCGAGCCGCTCGACAAAGCCGTCCCCGTCCGCGCCGACGTAGAGTTCCTTGATCCCTTCCCCGGTCATCTCGACGACATGGACCGGCATGGCGTCGAAGAGCTCGTTCGAGATGATGCAGCCGGTGAAGCGCAGCTCCCCTGCGGCGAGCTGCTCGGGCGAGCTCCAGGCCAGGCGCTCGGCGTGGCGCGAAAGGAACGCCGCCTGGGCCTCCTTGAGGCTCGGCTCCTTCTCGATCAGGCGGTAGCTGAGCGCGCCGTAGAGGGTTGGGTTCAGCTCGCCAATGGCGTCCATTATGTCGAGGGCGAGCTGTCCGCCTCCGGCACCGGCCTCGGCCACCGTGAAGGGCGCCGGGGAGTCGAGCAGCTCCCAGAAGCGGCAGATCTCCTTGGCGATCAGGCGCCCGAACGCGCCGTGGACGTTCATGCTGGTGTAAAAATCCCCCTCGGCACCCACCTTGCGGCCGGAAGAGGTGTAGTAGCCCAGGCCCGGCTGGTAGAGTGCCGCCTCCATGAACTCCACGAAGGGGATCTCCCCCTGCGATCTGATCCGGTCCAGGATGATCTGAGCCAGCTTTGTCTTTGCCGCGTCGTCTGCCATTTTGAAGCCCTCCGAAGTGTCTATATATAAGGTATGCCCCGGGTTTTGTCAACGGATAGGGGGAGGGCCGGCAGGGGATTTTCATGCGGAGCAACGAGGAGAGGGGGGCGGTTCAGGGAAGGATGGGGGAAAGCGTGAATGGTGAATGGTGAATGGTGAATGGTGAATGGTGAATGGTGAATGGTGAATGGTGAATGGTGAATGGTGAATGGTGAATGGTGAACGTTTTTCAGGAGGAGGTGAAAGGCGGTGGCCCGTATTCCGCATCACCCGCCCTGGTAGAGCAGCGCCGTGTCCTGCACCAGGCGCCCGATCTCTGCGCGCAACTCCTCGGGGGCCAAGAGCTCCGCGTGGGCGCCGTAGGACAGGAGCCAGGAGAGTATCTCCATCTTGCCGCCGGCCCGGAAGCTGAGCAGCACCCCGCCGTCGGCCTCCTCCTGTATCCGCTGCGAGGCGTGCCAGACCCGGTCCCTGATGGCGTGGGCGATCGCTGAGGAAAAACGGATCCGCACCTCCATGGGGGGCTCGGCCACGATCCCGAAGGCCCCCTCCAGCGCCTGCCCGGCGCGAAACCCCTCGGGTATCTCGAAGCGCTCCCGGCCCGGCTCCACGAAGAGAATCCGCTCCACGGCAAAGGTGCGCAGCGCCTGGCGGTTCTGGGCGAAACCGAGCAGGTAGATCCCCCCCTTCTGGAACAGCAGCGTATAGGGGTCCACCCGGTAGAGAACGGGCTCCCCGCGTCCGGTGGATCGATAGGAGATGGAGATGCTTTGCTGGTGCAGCAGGGCGTGGCGGATCAGCCTGAGCGGCTCGGCCGATTTGCTGTAGTCGCGCTTTCCCTGCAGGAGAGGGTGGGCGACCTCGGCGATTCGTTCCATGTGGGCGGCCAGGCGGGGCGGCAGGACGGAGTTCACCTTCCTGAAGACGCTGTGCATCTCCTCCAGGAAGGGGGTTCCGTTTAAAAGGTCGAGCTGGGAGCGCAGGAGCGAAAGGGTCATCAGCTCCTGCAGGGTGAAACTTATGGGCGGGACGTCCTTGAACCGGGTCAGGAAACGGTACAGCTTGACGCCGTCCTGCCATTCGGAGGTGAGCGGGTAACCGGCCTCGCTGATGGCGTCCAGGTCCCGCTGGATGGTGCGCCGTCCGACGCCGGTCTCCTCGGCGAGTTCCCCCGCCGAGATGCCGTGGCGCGCCTCGATCAGGCGGATGACGTCGTGCACCCTCCCGGCCTGGGAGTACTTCCTGGCAGGACGCCCCTTCTGCATCAGGGTTTTTTCGGCCTCGGAGCCCGCGCCGGTCTCTTGTCGCCCACGCGTCCCTTGTCAGCGGGTCTCCCCTTGTCGCCGGGCTTGGGGCCCCTGCCGAAGGTCTTCAACTCGGGGCGGGGAGGGCGTTTGGTCCTCTTGTAGTCGTTGACGAACATGTCGTCCTCGGCCCATTCGGTCGGGATCTTCTGCTTGATGAATTCCTCGATCGCCTCCAGGTAGAAGGCTCCGTCCTCGTCGGCGAAGGAGATAGCCATCCCCTCGGCGCCGGCGCGGGCCGTCCTCCCGATCCGGTGCACGTAGTCCTCGCAGTCCTGCGGCAGGTCGTAGTTGACCACGTGGGTCACCCCGTCGATGTGGATGCCGCGGGAGGCGACGTCGGTGGCGATCATGATCGGGAGCGTGCCGTCCTTGAAGTCGGCGAGGATCTTCATCCTTTTTCTCTGCTCCACGTCTCCCGAGATCACCTTGCAGGGGAACTCGTTGGCGCACAGGCGGTCCTGGAGGAACTCGGCCTCGCGCTTCGTGTTGACGAAGATCATGGTCCGGTCCATCCCCTTCTTCCTGAGGAGGCCGAGCAGCAGCGGGAACTTCTCCTTGCGGGAGGCGTGGTAAAGCACCTGCTGCACCTTCTCGGCGGTCATCTGCTTCGGGGTCACCGAGACCTTCTCCGGCATGTTCATGAACTCGTAGGCAAGCTCCATGACCCGGGGGTTCAGCGTCGCGGAGAACAGCATGTTCTGCCGCTTGTCGTAGTTGGGGAGCTTTCTCAGGATGAAGCGGAGATCGGCTATGAACCCCATGTCGAACATGCGGTCCGCCTCGTCGATCACCAGCGCCTCGACGTCCTTCAGGGAATAGACCTTCTGCTTCAGGTAGTCGATGAGGCGTCCCGGGGTGCCGATCACGATGTCAGCCCCGGCCTTCAGGGCGTCGCGCTGCTTCATGTAGTCGACGCCGCCGTAGATCGCCTGGATGTTGAAGCCGGCGTACTTGCCGAGCAGTTGGGCATCCTTCTCTATCTGGACCACGAGCTCCCGGGTGGGGGCCAGGATCAGCGCCCTGGGGTGGTGCTCGCCGCCGCTTTTCTTCTGGCTCAAAAGTCGCGTGAAGAGCGAAACCAGGAATGCTGCGGTCTTGCCGGTGCCGGTCTGGGCCTGGCCTGCCACGTCCTTTCCTGCCAGGGCGAGCGGGAGCGCCTTCTCCTGTATCGGGGTGCAGTCGGTGAAACCGGTCTCCTCGATCCCCTTGAGGACCTCGGCCGGAATCTGCAAATCTGTGAATTTCATGGTGTCAGATGTCCTCTTTTACGTTATTTCAAGAGGATATGATTAGCATACTATGCTGAAAATGGCAATGGAAAGCGTGAATCCGTCAGGAATGCGGCAGAAATGCCCCCGGGCGGAAGGGGCTTTTCCGTGCGATTTTCGCCCCTGCCGCAATCTTTCCTTCACCGCAATGAGCAGCTGTGTTATCTTTGCGGATGAGAAAATAGGCCAAGAGGGGCAGATGCAATCATTCATACACATTGAGTCACCGAATTACCTGAGACTGGAAAACCTTCCGAGCCCGCCCGACTGGGGTGGGGTGTTTGGCAACGAAAGGCCGGTAGCGCTCGAGATCGGCTGCGGCGTGGGCGACTTCATGCTGAAGACCGCGCTGGACCAGCCGGAGACCAACTTCATCGCCATCGACTTCTACAACAAGGGGTGCTGGAAGAGCTGCCGGCGCCTGGACCGGCACGGAGTCAGCAACGTCCGGGTACTGCGCGACGAGGCGCGGCTCTTCGTCACCGACCGGATTCCCAAGGCGAGCCTGTCGGCCGTCTACATCAACTGTCCGGATCCCTGGCCCAAGAAGCGCCACCGCAAGCGGCGCCTGGTGAACCGGGAGTTCGTCGAGTTCCTGCTGGACCACATGGTGCCGGGTGCCGATTTCTACTTCGCCACCGACTTCGACGATTACGGTCTCGACGTGGCGCAGATGCTCACCGAGGTGGCGGGCCTTGAGAACCAGTTCGCCCCCGAGCAGTACCGGCACGAGTTTCCCGGTTATCATCTCTCCAAGTACATGCGCAAGTTCATGGCGGAGGGAAAGCAGATCTACTTCGTCCACTACCGGGTGAAGGCGCTCGCAAGCGGGGAAGAGGCCGAAGTCGAGCAGTGTGCCTTGCCAGTCGGTGAGGCTGCCTGACGGAGGGAGATCGGCGCGGACTGGATACAAAAAAAGGTGGCCCACCAGCAGGTGGTCCACCTTTTTTTTGCGGGCTACACTTGTCGGGTCGAAATGGATCGCCCGTCAGTTGTGGCACTTCCCTCATCCGCCCCTTCGGGGCACCTTCTCCCGGAGGGCGAAGGGAACCCCTCGCCCTCCGGGAGAGGGGCAGGGGTGAGGGCGCCGCCATCTGCTCTACCCTTCCTCTCAGGCGGCGCGGCCCGTAGGGGCAAACAATCATTCGCCCAGTTATTTTTCCCTCCTTTCCCCCAATCAGGCCGGGAAATTCCGCAGCAGGTGCCCCTTGATGGTCGCCTCGAAATCGGCCTCGGTATCGCCGCGGTACACGAGCGACGAGCCGATCTCGGCCGCGAGTATGGCGAAAAGGTACTTGGGCGGCAGGTTCTTGATCCTGCCTGCGTACTTGGGCTCCTCCCGCAGCATCCGGGGGAGGTGGGACAGGATCGCCCTGCGGTAGATCGGCTGCAGGCAGAGGTGCGGCCGGTTCTGAAAGAAGCCGAAGATGGTCGCGTAATGGGCATTGATCTCGCCGCTCAGGGCGTCGGAGATCTCCGTGCAGATAAGCGCGGGGTTCTCCCGGCGCCGCTTCAGTATCAGCCTCGCCTCGTCCGCCGCCCGCTTTTCCAGGATCTCGAGGACGTCCCGCACGTAACGCTCCTTCTCGGCCAGAAACTCCGCCTCGGTCAAGAGCAGGTTGGCGATGATCTCGTAGGAGGAGGAGATGACGCCGCACTTGTTGGCGGAGGCGTCGCGCATGATGATCACCCCCCGTTTCTGCAGCTGGAGCCTTGCCTCGGGGGTGATGAAGGAGTTGGCCCCCTCGACGATCGCCGCCGCGGACGGGGTCCGGTCCGGCAGCAGATAGCTCTCCCAGTTGTCCTTGTCGATGGTCTCGGGCCTGCCGCCTGCCGGTATGAAGAGGTCCGCCTGCACCGTGAACGGGAGGCTCGCGTAGGCGCGGGAGAACTCGTCCGTGGAGATCCACTCCTCGACCAGCCCCTCCGGGGTGCGGGTCACCTTCCGGAACAGCTCGCGCAGCCCCTCCCGCCGGCTGCCGCTTCTAAAGATCATGAAGCCCCCTGGGTTCAGCGCCTCGGGGTTGAAAGCGTCCAGATCCTCTTTCAGCACGATGCGGGAGAGTTCCTCGCTGTCGGCCCCCGCAGGGTCGCAAAGTGCCGCCGTCCCGTCCAGGATGAGCCGGATGGCGACGTTGGGGGAGCGCTCCAGGAGGATGCGCATGGCGTTTCCCGCCACGTCCCCGTTGGTGCCGCCGGTGAACTTGACGCTGAACGGGTCGCGGTAGATGTCTAGCCCGAGCTCCGCCATGGTTATCTCGGCGAATTTCACCACGCCGGCGGAGGTGACGCCGTACTCCTTGTGGTTGATGCCGACCTCCTTGCTGGACATGATGCCGATACCTAGGATGTAGCCGCGCCGCTTCGAGATGCGCGCGATGTTCTCGATCATCGAGTCGTGCATGTTCTCGTCCGGGCCGAGCTCGATCGCCTCGTCCTCCCGGTAGTAGTCGACCACGCTCGTCAGCTTCGCGACCCCGCCCGCGGTGACGAAGATGTCCAGGAAGGCGTTGGTGACGCCGTGCTGCAGCTTGTAGAGGCGCCAGTTCTCCATCTCGCGCTCCCCGCTGCGCTGCAGGTCGGCCGCGTCCAGGATCAGCACCAGCTTGGAGCCCCCCTCGTAGATGTCCTTGTTCTTCAGGTGCTGGGTGTGGGCCAGGACGAAGTTCTCCCGGAAGATCGTGTTGGCGTTGGTGATGAAGTCGTCCGTGTTGCGCGAGATAACGGTGCGCCAGCCGCCCCGGGCGATGTCGGAGAAGCCGATGTGGTAGCCGAATCCGAAGCGGCTGAAGAAGAAGGTGACCCGGAAGGGCGTCACCTGCGGCAGGTCGGAGGTGAACTCGGCGCCGAGCTCGGTGAGATAACAGGGATCGAGCCGGAAGGCGAGCGCCTGCTTTTCCAGGACGAAGAAGTTGGTCTTCAGGGTGCGCGTGATGAAGAGCAGGCAGCAGCGATAAATGGCGCGGCGCACCTCGTCCAGGTAGCGGTGCCCGGTGTTGTATCCCTCCACGGCACTGGTGGTCTCCTCCAGGACCGCGGCGTAGAGCGGGTGGCGCTCGGCAATCTCCGGGTCGAAGCGGGCCCTGAACAGCTTCACAAGCTGCAGCGCTATTTCCGGGTGCGAATGGAAGGCGCTCTGCACGTCGTCCAGGCCGAACCGGTCCGGCCGGTTGTGGGCCAGGTTGGTATGGCAAAAGGCGATGAAGGCGTTGCAGAGCGAGGCCTCCTCGCCGGTCATGACGCCAGTGGTGACGAACTCCCGGTAGGCGTACCCCTTGGTGGCGATGATCTGGGTGTTGTAGAGCTCCTGCTGCAGCCTGGCGTAAAGCTCGGAGCCGGGCTCGAGGATCTCTCCCGAGCGCCTCCTGACGTAGAAGGTGCCGAGGAAGTAGGGATGGACGCCGTTGGAAATGGTGAGGCAGTAGGCCCGGTTGACGCCCAGGTCGAGGCGGTTGAAGACCTCCATCAGCTGCAGCAGGAACTCCTTCTGTGGCGGGTTGCCGACCGCGAAATGGACCCGGGACTCCTTGGGGTTCGGGGTCTGTTCCACGTACAGGTAGAGGCCGCCGCTTCTGCCCGCCTTCTGCTGCAGCTGGAGCACCTGGGCCACCCGCAGCGGCGAGGAGACTCTGACGTAGCTTTCGTTGTTGAGCCAGAGGACGGACAGCAGACGGTCGAATTCCTTCATGTCGAATTCGGAGTAGCTGCGCCTGAGCTCGGCGGCGATCTTGCGGGAAAGCGGCGCGGGGATTTCGACCCCCTTCCAGTCGAGGACTTCCTCGTTCCTTTTCCTGTCGAACTCGAAGCGCTGAATTTCAAGCGCCTGCTCCATGCCGGGGATCGCCCCTTCCGAATGGGTGATCATCGCGTAAGAGATCTCGCGGTCCTGGAAATGGCGCATCGTGTCGTACAGCGAGCCCGGCGCGTTCACGCGGGCGAGAATCAGCGTCTTGTCCCGGTCGGCGAGGATGAGGCGCCGGTTGGTATGCAGCGTCGCCAGTTCCCGCTCCAGAAGAACCAGGGCCTCGGGCTCATCCTGCATGGAGGAGAAGAAATATGGATTTATCTGTTCCCTGAGCCATTTACGGTTTTCCGCAAGCTCAACAGATGCGCTTCTTTTATCCGCTGCCGTGCCGCCCATGTGCTGTCCCCCTCTTCCTGCCAAGTAGTCCGTCCTGCGCAATAGTATAGCAATGGTTTCAGTATTTTCTGAGTCATTTTTAGAAACAACTGGAAAAAGAGGATTGCCTGGTAGGTAAACGGAGGATTGTCCGGTAGGGAAACGGATCAGGTAGAGACGCATTGCATGCGTCTCGGGATTCACCGATGTAGCAACGGTTTTCACCAAAGAGGTCCGAATGTCATCAAAGGCAGAGGCGCATGCCAAGGCAGAGAGAGCGGATCAGGTAGAGACGCATTGCATGCGTCTCGGGATTCACCGATGTAGCAACGGTTTTCACCAAAGGGGTCCGAATGTCATCAAAGGCGGAGGCGCATGCCAAGGCAGGGAGAACGGATCAGGTAGAGACGCATTGCATGCGTCTCGGGATTCACCGATGTAGCAACGGTTTTTACCAAAGAGGTCCGAATGTCATCAAAGGCGGAGACGCATGCCAAGGCGGAGATGCATGCAATGCGTCTCTACACGAAGAACGATGTCCAAGGAGGGCAAATGTCAACGATTGAACGGTGGCTGGCTCCGATCGAGGAAACTATTGAAAGAGAGTCTCGTAGCGGGTATGATGCCACCGGATTGAGAAAAATTGTCACGGAGGCGCATTGCAAAGATATCTGACCGCGGAGATCCCGGGTACCGGCGGCATCATCAAGGGGAGTCCCGAGGACTTCCTTGTCGAGGAGATTGCGGCATATGAGCCGAGCGGTCAGGGGGAGCACTGCTATGCCCTGATCGAGAAGCGCGGCATCGCCACACTCGAAGCGCTGCGCCGTCTCTCCAAGGCGCTCGGCGTCCAGGAACGGGATCTGGGCTACGCCGGGATGAAGGACGCGGTCGGGGTGACCCGGCAGACCGTATCGATCCCCAGGGTGGCGCCCGAGAAGGTACTTGCACTGGAGATCCCCGGCATCACGATCATTTCCGCCCAACTGCACGGCAACAAGCTGAGGCTTGGGCACCTGAAAGGGAACCGGTTCCGGATCCGGGTGCGCGGCGCGGCTCCCGATGCCGCTGCCCGTGCCGAGGAGGCGATTGCCATCCTCTGCAGGCGGGGGGTGCCGAACCGTTTCGGTTCCCAGCGCTACGGGGTGCAGGGGAACTCCCATACCATCGGCGCGGCGCTGCTGCGCGGCGACTTCCGGGGGGCGGTGGACACCCTGATCGGCGACCCGGCCGCGGTCAGCGACGAGCGCTGGCGCCTGGCCATCGAGGCGTACCGGCGCGGCGAGATCGCCGAGAGCCTTGCCATTTTCCCCGGCCACTTCAGGGTCGAACGCGAACTGCTCGGCCGGCTGGTGCAGCGCCCGGACGCCTTCGACAGGGCGTTCAACTCCGTGCAGCCGCGCATGAAGAGGTTGTACCTGTCCGCCTTCCAGTCCTCCCTGTTCGACCGGGTGCTGGAAATGCGGCTCGACCGCCTGGAGGAGGTAGCCGCGGGCGACATCGCCTTCAAGCACGAAAACGGTGCCTGTTTCCTGGTGAAGGACGCGGAGGCGGAATCGAGCCGCGCGCAGGCCTTCGAGATATCGGCCACCGGCCCCATGTTCGGCTGCACCATGATGGAGCCGGAAGGCGCCCAGTACGAGCTGGAGAGGGAAGTACTGGCAGCAGAGACCCTGACGCCTGCCAGCTTCAACCTCGCCGGAGCGCTTCGGATGGACGGGGAACGGCGGCCCTTGAGAGTACAGCTCACCGGAGCAGCGGTAGAGGAGGACGCCGGAGACATCATCGTCAGTTTCGCGTTGCCGCGCGGCTCCTATGCCACCTGCGTCATGAGCGAGATCATGAAGGCCGGGTAAAAATACACCAAGACCAGTCAAAAACTTACAGGTGATCATGTGGCGGCCATTGCGGGGGAGTATATCAGCGATGCGGAGCTTGTAGCCGCGGCCAGGAAGGGGCTTTACAGCAAAAGCCGCCTGCTTTCTCCCGACGCGGCGCAGGCGGCGATCCAGGACCTGAAGCTCTGGATCGGGGAGGAGCTCGCCTTCGAGGAGAGTGCCTCCGCCTCCTTCGGGCGGATCCTTTCCGAGCTCTGGCACACAGAGTATCTGGACCAGCTTCCCCCACTTCTGAACCGGTTCGAGCGGCTGGCCTCGGCGTATTTCGTGCGTCGCGGATCAGTCACCGCCTTTCACGGGTTCTGCAGCGCCTGGCGGGAAGGGATGCTCCGGAGGATCCTGCTGTTTGCCGAAGAGGGACCCGATCTGAATGACCAGGGGCATCCTCCTGCCCCCTACGCGCTCCTTGCCTCGGGCAGTGTGGGGAGGCGGGAGCAGACCCTGGAAGAGGCCGAGCGTTACTTCCTGATCTGGACCGGAGGGGAGGCAGGGTACTTCGAGCAGTTCTCCTACCGAGTCATGGCGCTCCTTGACCAGTGCGGGCTGATAGGTAAGGAGGGACCGGCCTCACTCGGCAGGACCCTTTGGCGCGGGTCACTGGACGACTGGTGCAACCTTGTGGACGGTGCGCCGCAGCTGCAGGATCAGTCAAGCCGTCTGGAGCTCCTTGCCGATCTCCGCCATCTGTGCGGAGACGAGGCGATCGGCCGCGAGACGGTGCGGCTCGGCCGTTTGCGCCTGGAGCGCAGCCGTGGGAACGCGGAGTTCCTGAAGCTTGCGCGGGAAGTCGTCGCGGTGCCGGTAGCGCTCGGCATCCTGGGCGGTATCCGGGTGGACAGGTCGGGAGAACATTCCGGCTGCTTCAACCCGGAAAAGACAGGACTCTACCCTCTGGTCAGTGCAGTCCGGTGGCTGGCGGCGCAGCACGATCTCGACCCCGGTCCGACCCTGGACCGGCTCGCCGCGCTTCGCTCCGTCGGGGTGCTGGAAGAGGCACTGGCGGAGAGACTCTCGGCTTCCTATCATCTGCTCGCCGGCCTGAAGATCCGCAGGGAGATAGCCCTGGAGCACCCCTATCTGAACCCGGCGAGCCTTACCGACAGCGAGAACCAGAATCTCAAGAAGGCGCTCGAGACGGTGCGTCAGCTGCAGCGCCTGATCCGTCGTCTCTACCTCGGCAAAGCCCGGAAGAGGCTGTTGGCAAAGATGGTTTCAGGTGAGCGTTAGCTCTCTGCCAATGAGTTCCCGGCGAAAAATCTTTAGCTAAAATTAAATAAGCATGTGGACGTTCCTTCCGTACGTAGAGACGCATTGCATGCGTCTCCTTAATCAAGTTGAGGGGACATTAGTCTTGGCGATTGCTACAGTGCTGAGACGCATGCAATGCGTCTCTACAGGATTTATGCAAGGATACAGCATTCGTAATAATTCGTGTTATTCGTGGCGTAACTATTCAGCAAACTTCAAGGAAAAGGCAATTACAAACAATCAAAAGCCTCACCACAGAGGGCACAGAGGAACACAGAGGAAATCTTAAAACAACCTGGTTAGCGCTGATCTTCCGCTGGAGGAACTCCCTCCCCTTCAAGGGGAGGGTCGGGGTGGGGATGGGTTAGCTCGGCGCCAAAAGAACCCCATCCCCCTCCTTGAAGGGGGAGGAACTGGAACAGCGGAAGATCAGCGCTAATCAGGTAAAACAATGGCTAAGGTTTTTTGTTTTAAAGATAAATCAGATTTTGATTTTCCTCTGTGAACCTCTGTGTACCTCTGTGGTGAGGCCTTTATGCTTTGGATACAAAACCACGGCCCGCTGGGGCAAACGGAGTGTGAAACAGTGAAGAAGCTGCAACTTAAGGCGCCAGCCAAGGTGAATTACCGGCTCGACGTCCTCGGCAAGAGAGCGGACGGTTATCACGACCTCAGGATGGTGATGCAAAGGGTCGATCTGTGCGATGATCTGGAAATCTCCCTGAGCGATCGCCCCGGGATACGAGTAGTGTGCGGTAGAGCTGGCGTTCCCGACGGACCCGGAAACATCGCCTGGCGGGCGGCGGATGCGCTCAGGAAGCTCTCGGGCCGCGAGGTCGGGATCGACATTTCGATAACCAAGAAGATCCCGGTCGCCGCCGGACTGGGCGGCGGGAGTAGCGATGCGGCCGCCGTCCTCATGGGAGTGAACGAGCTGCTGGGGCTCGGCCTCTCGCAAGAGCGTCTGATGGAGATCGGCGTCAAGCTCGGCGCCGACGTACCGTTTTTCATCTTCAAGAAGCCGGCGCTTGCCGAGGGCATCGGTGACCGGCTTACCGCGTTAGAGGAAGTTCCCGCACTATGGGTAGTGCTGGTGAATCCCGGCATCCATGTTTCCACCGCCTGGGTCTATCAAAATTTACAATTGACAAGAAAAGATTCAGCCGCTATAGTGCCGCGTTCCTACAGCAGCCTTGACGAAGTCTGCGCCGTGCTTTCCAACGATCTCGAGCCAGTAACCTTCGCACGCTTTCCGGCCGTGCGCGAGTTGAAAGAGATGTTGATAGCAGCAGGTGCGCGAGGCTCACTCATGTCAGGCAGCGGTTCGACAGTCTTCGGACTTTTTGCCGATGAGAGGACAGCACGGCAGGCAGCAGAAGAGATAGCAAGAGATCGCGGTTGGTTCTCCGTCGCGGTCAAGACACTGTAGGATTTTAGTTTAGAGTAATAGATAGTGTCTTTTAAGTAACAAGTATTGGGGCGTCGCCAAGCGGTAAGGCACCAGATTTTGATTCTGGCATTCGAAGGTTCGATCCCTTCCGCCCCAGCCAAAACTGTAACTAGCTAATTTGCTAGAGAAAAAACAAGACCTCTTCTTCTGAGTATACAATTGAGTATACAAGGAGGTAAGAGGTTTTGTCATATCCAACACACCTACTTCGCCGTAATGACCATTTCTACTACAAGATTAAAGTACCAGTAGACGTTCAGCGGCACTTCCCAACGCCCTTCATTACCAAATCACTCAGGACAACAGACCTCCAAGAAGCCAAGGTGATATTGGTAGCTATGGAGTATAGAACCCATAGGGTCTTTACCCTGTTGCGTACCGGTATGCTGTCTGATGACATTGCCAAGCAGGTAGTCAGTGATATTGTGCCGGTAAAGAAAAAAGAGGTGGTGGTAAAGGGCCTGTTGCTGTCTGATGTCATTCAACAATACATATATGAGAAGGACGCACAGTGGACTCCAAAGACCAAGATGGAAATGGCAGGTGTCTTTAAACTCGTCATGGATGTCCTTGGAAATGTGGATATTAAAGGTCTTAATCGGCAGGTATTGCTCGATATGAGAGCAACTCTGATGAAGCTTGTGAATCGGCATGCAATAATGACCCACCTACGGCCATAATCGGCGTCCAAAATTGACCCACCCCAGCACTCTGCTCCATACTCTCCAGATTCTATCGGAGAGAGGAGAACCAAGGAGATGCTAGACGTGGATCACATCAGTAAAGTTCGACTCGCCCGTTTTCGGGACGGCAAGGGGATTCGTGAGATAGCCCGCGATTTGGGCCTGTCCCGCAACACCGTCCGATCCATTATCCGTAGCGGCATTACAGACCAGAAGTACGAGCGGACTGAGCAGCCCCGCCCCAAACTCGGCTCTTTTTTGAAGCTGCTGGCGAAATGGCTGAAGGAGGACAGCGAGAAACCTGTCCGCCATCGTCGTCGTGCCCAAATCCTTTTCGAGCAGTTGCAGCGGGAAGGTTATGATGGGGGCTACGATGCCGTCCGTCGCTATGTAGGCATATGGCAGAGGGAGATTGGCACTGCCTTGGTCAATGCCTTCATTCCTCTCGAATTTGATCCTGGTGACGCCTTCCAGTTCGACTGGAGTTATGAGGATGTGGAATTGGGGGGTGTCCCGGTAAAAGTGAAGGTAGCTCAGTTTCGCTTATGCCACAGCCGCAAGCCGTTCTGCGTTGCCTATACCCGTGAGAGCCTGGAGATGGTACTTGATGCCCATATCCGCGCCTTTGAATTTTACGGTGGCCTGTGCCGGCGCGGGATCTACGACAACCTCAAGGCCGTCGTCATTAAGGTGCTGATGGGCAAGGATCGGGTTTTCAATCGTCGGTTCCAGAGCCTGGCC
>Ga0209125_1000837_pt1 | contig 34595 bp, 27 predicted proteins | sample BarGraIncub1131A_FD_184503 | JGI IMG/M metagenome (GOLD analysis project Ga0209125, IMG submission 184503) | Arctic peat soil microbial communities from Barrow, Alaska - Barrow Graham LP Incubations 11-31A (SPAdes) (version 2) | ecosystem: Environmental > Terrestrial > Soil > Wetlands > Peat... | reverse complement strand
AGTCCACAATGCAAGTCCCAGAAAAACATTTCTTTGTCTGTAATTCGTTCCGTTTGCAGGGAGATCCGCAAGGAGTCTGCAATCGCAAGAATTCCGTGTCCCTCTTGCAATACCTCAACGAGGAAATCAATAGCCGCGGCATAGACGGCATGGTATCCACCACAGGTTGCCTCAAAGCCTGTGACCGTGGTCCAATTCTCATTGTCCAGCCCGATAATGTCTGGTACGGCCATATGACCGAAGAAAGCATCGACATGATTCTGGACGGTATTGAAAAAGGTGAACTTCCTGAGGAAGGCCGCCTACTATAATTGGGTAATGCGATTCAAAATCATGGGTGGAGTTTGCCAAGTAATTCCCCTGAAATCGGAGTAACCCTATGGCGCTGATCGATACAACGCTCCGCGATGGAGAACAAGCGCCTGGGGTGTATTTCCCGTTTAGTGCCAAGCTTGCCATTGCCGAGCAACTCACGGAACTGGGCATCGAGGAACTGGAGATTCGTTCCCCGGTACAAGACGTGCAGGAGCAGGAAGTACTTAGGGGCCTGATGCACGCGCGGCCGCAGACGCAGTGGCTGGTGTGGTGTCGTGCCCGCAAGGATGACCTAGATGTTGCCGCAAGGCTTGGTGCCACCAGGGTTCACATCGCCTATCCGACTTCTGACGTGCAGCTGGCCACAATTGGCGCTGACTGGCAGTCGACTTTGGCGTTGCTTGAACCCATCGTCAAAAACGCTCTGCAGCAATTCGCCTATGTGAGTGTTGGAGCCCAGGATGCCAGCCGCACTCCTACGGAGCGTTTGATTTCCTACGCGCAGGCCTTACAGAGCTGGGGCGTGCGGCGTATGCGCATTGCAGATACCCTTGGGGTGATGACTCCGGATCTGGTTACCCGCCTAGTGCTTACGCTCCGTGCGAGCGCACCTCATCTCGACCTGGAATTCCATGGTCACAATGATTTTGGGCTTGCCACCGCAAATACCTACGCGGCCTTGGAAGCTGGCGCAACCTTCGCGAGCGCAACGGTTCTGGGGCTAGGGGAGCGCTGTGGCAACGCCTCGCTCGAACAGTTGGTGATGCTAATGATCCGCAATCACCCCCAGCAAGCCAGCGGATTGTTCCCTGAAGTAATTGCTCGCTTGTGCGACTTGGTTTCAAAGCTCGCGCACAAAGACATTTCACCCCAGCAGCCCTTGGTTGGACGTGACGCGGTGCTGCACCAAAGCGGAATTCACATTGCGGCGATGCTGCAGGATCCCTCCAGTTACCAGCCTTATGACCCTCAGACAATAGGAAGGGATACCCCTGAATTTCTGGTGGGCGCAATGACTGGCCGTCACGCCATCCGCCATGTGCTCGAGTCCCAGGGGTTGAGCGCGCAAGCGAACCAGCTCGCAACCTTCGTGATGACCGTTAAAGACCAAGTCAAGGCCCTTGGGCGCGACCTTTCCTTTTCCGAAGTCGCCGAATTGTATACCCATCGCTAACCCAGCCCGGTAATCGCGTTTCGAATGCGATTTCCAAGGAGCACGAGGTCGTTAACGTATTGGCATAGTATTCGCTTAATACCCAGCATGAACATTCGCCCCGCAACGCTGAAAGACATACCCAAAATGGTTGGGCTGCTGCAAGAGCTGTTTTTGCTAGAGCCCGATTTTCCCTTTGTGGCTCCCATTCACGAACGCGGGCTTGGCATTCTGTTGCAGGCATCTGGTTGCCGTGGGCTCGTCCATGTCGACCCGCACAGTGATGCATTACTGGGCATGCTCACCCTCCAGCCCCATATTTCTAGCGGTTTTGGCTGTAAAGACGCCGTTCTGGAGGATTTTATCGTGACCAAGTCCAAACGCGGACTCGGCATCGGCAGCAAGCTTATGGAGGCAGCCCGGCGCGAAGCATTGCGCATGGGGTATACCCGACTTCGCCTGGCAGTGGACTGCGAAAATCTCCAAGCAAAGCAATTCTATGACGGCAAGGGATGGAAGCCTGGACGAATGACAAGCTACTATTTTGAGATTCAACAATAGTGTAGACAAATATGTATGATTTTTTTCTTTCCGCTTGAGGCCTAATATGGAAGACGCAATCGACCCCATCCTATCTGCAGCCGAACCGCACTTCCGCTGCCCCCGTCGTATGGAATGCGACATGAGCGAATTGAAGCTTCTGTTTCTGATCTCCAATGAACTTAACTTGCATCACGAACCCTCGGTAACCCTCTACCATGTCCTGGAAATTCTCGCCAAGCAGCGCGACATTGTGCGCGGCATGATCGCGATCCTAGACCGCACAAGCTCGCTCATCCAGGTGGAATCCGCCTATGGCATGAATGTCGAAGAGCGCGAACGGGGCAAATACCGTTTAGGCGAAGGCATTGTCGGGCAGGCCATCCAATCGGGTAAGGCAATCATTGTTCCGCGCATCGCCGAAGAACCCCGCTTTTTGGATCGCACCCAGTCGCGCAGTGAAGCCGAGAAGCAGGAGCTCGCATTCCTCTGTGTGCCCATTCAGGTCGAGAACCGCGTTGTCGGTGCCATTGCGGTGGACAAGCGGGACACTCCCGACGAAAATTTCCAGGAAGACGTGCGCGTGCTTGCCATTATCGGAACCATGGTCGCACGGGCCATGCAGTCAAGCCAAGAGGAAATGGAAGAGAAGCGCCGCCTACAGGAAGAAAATCAGCGCCTTTCCGCTCAGTTGGCCATGACCTTCAAGCCTGGAACCCTGCGGGGCAATTCCTCCGCGATGAATGAAGTGTACCGTCTTGCGGGACAGGTCGCGCCAACCAACACCACGGTGCTGATCCGCGGGGAATCAGGGGTAGGCAAGGAGCTGGTAGCTGCTGCTGTGCATTACAATTCCCCACGCGCAAGTGGTCCCTATATCCGCGTCAACATTAGCGCACTTCCCGAAGAACTGGTAGAGAGCGAACTTTTTGGCTACGAGCCTGGAGCCTTTACCAGCGCCACCAAGCTCAAGCGCGGGCGTTTTGAACTGGCCGAAGGCGGCACCATCTTTTTGGATGAAATCGGCGATATTTCGGCGTCGACCCAGGTGAAGCTTTTGCGCGCCTTGCAGGAACGCGAATTCGAGCGTCTGGGCGGAACCACGACCATCAAGGTCAACGTGCGCATTGTCTGCGCCACCAACCGCGAACTGGAGCGCATGATCGAAGAAGGCAAGTTCCGTCGCGATTTATTCTATCGCATCAGCGTGTTTCCTCTTTTTGTTCCCCCGCTACGGGAGCGCAAGAGCGACATCCCCATGCTCACAGACCATTTCATCCAACAGTTCAACACCAACAATAACACACAAATTCGCAGACTGTCTTCTTCGGCTTTGGATTTGCTCATGGCCTACCCCTGGCCCGGCAATGTGCGCGAACTGGAAAATTGCGTCGAGCGCGCTTGTATTCTATCGCGCAACGGTGTCGTGTACGGGTTCCATTTACCTTCTACCCTGCAAAGTCCATCCAATTCCCCCGTGGTTTCGCATGGCGATTTGGAATCGTCCCTTGCCAAGATGGAAGTGGAGCTGATCATGGATGCGTTACGCACAACACACGGGAACATCGCCCGTGCGGCGCGCCGGCTGGGAATCACCGAACGCATGATGGGCATCCGCATCAAAAAGTACGACATCGATCCGACGCAGTTGAAGGTGGTCTCGTCTCAATAAAACCCCCTGACTTCGACTTGATGCACACGATGATCATCGGATAGCGGCAATACCAGTTCGGGCTGTGGGACTCCATCGAGTTCGAGTTGCTTTGCCTGTCCTGATGATCCCTTGTGGAAATGCAAATGATACAGGGTATCATGAAATTTATAATGAACTTGAAAGTCATTCCACTCAGCGGGAACACAAGGCTTAAAATGGAGCTTGTCGGTCTGTAAATCAAGCCCGAGTATTATATCTATCATGAGTCGATACATCCAGGATGAAGATCCTGTATACCAGGTCCAGCCGCCACGTCCAATGTGAGGAGCTACTCCGTAGATATCGGCAGCCATCACATAAGGCTCTACTTTGTAGCATTGGATCGCTTGTGCAGAAGAGCCGTGGTTTATGGGATTGATCAGCGCCAGCAACTCATTGGCTTTTTCTGCATCACCCATTTGGGCAAACGCCATGACCGCCCAAACCGCTGCATGTGTATATTGCCCTCCATTTTCGCGCACCCCGGGAACATATCCTTTGATATAACCAGGTTCAAGTACGCTATGATTGAAGGGTGGATCCAATAGCGAAATGATGCCATCATCACGATGTACCAGATGTGACTCAAGCGCTTGCAACGCCTGAAGTTTTCTCTCTGGAGTTCCTGCCCCGGAAAGCACGGACCAACTTTGCGCAATAGAATCAATGCGGCACTCTTCATTTTGCGCGGAACCTAACTTTGCGCCATTATCAAAAAACGCGCGCAAATACCAATTGCCATCCCATGCATATTCGTTCAGGTTATGAATCAATTGTTCGCGTTCACTCTGTAGTTTAGATGCATAGTCCACATCTCCATAGCGATTTGCCACCCGCACAAACTGTTCCATCACATACACCAGAAAGAAACCTAGCCAGACACTTTCGCCTTTGCCTGCACTTCCGACATGGTTCATCCCATCATTCCAGTCGCCACTCCCCATGAGCGGCAACCCATGCTCGCCAAAGCGCAAGCCATTGTGAATTGAGCGCTTGCAATGTTCATAGAGAGTCGCAGTGACTTCGGAACGCCTAGGCAAATCGTAATAGGATTCTTCATCTGGGTTGACTAAGCGCCCTTCCAGAAAGGACACATTCTGATCGAGAATGCCCGTGTCGCCAATCTTTTCAACATACATGCAGGCAACGAGAGGCAACCACAAATAGTCATCCGAGATATGCGTGCGCACACCACGCCCCTGAGGCGGATGCCACCAATGCTGAACATCGCCCTCTCCAAACTGACGGGATGCACATAACAGCAAGTGCTCACGAATCAAATCAGGCCGCGAATGCACAAATGCCATAACATCTTGCAGCTGATCACGGAACCCATAGGCTCCTCCTGATTGATAATATCCACTGCGGGCAAAGAAGCGCGAGGACATCGTCTGATAAAGCAACCAACCGTTGGCAAGAATATTGAACGAAGGATCAGGCGTTTCCACATTAATCGACCCGAGGGTGCGGTTCCAGAATTCCCAAACCCGATCACGGGCAAGGTATGCGGCAGCAACACTCCGGTGCCGGAACACAAGCTCCCGGGCATCTGCGACATTGCGGCCGCAACCCATTATGAAAACCATATCCATTTCCTGACCTGGCTCCAAGGTGAAGGGAACCTGCATCACTGCTGCGGGATCAAGCCCTGCACCCACTCGTCCCGAAAGGCGAACGCGATGCATGGCATCTGGATCAGCATTGGATCCATTACGGCCCAGAAACTCAGCTCGGTCACCCGAAACAGTACGATTGGTAATGCTTGATTCCAGAAACATGACTCGATCAGGAAACTCAGCGTTAAACGGATTGGTTGCGAATAGTGCACCTGTTTTTGAATCAATGTAGGTGCGCGTATGCATCTGAGTTTTGCTGCGCGATTCCCCAAGCACCAATTCGAGGAACAAAGTCGACGAAAGGCTCTGGGAAACTCCGGAATCATTGCGCGTTTTCAGAAACCAGAATTTCACCGCCGCTTCAGTATCCACATAGTTCCAAAGTTCCGTTTTAATCCCGTCTTCATTGCATTCAAAGACTGTATACCCAAATCCCTGACGTTGCAAATAGTCAGACTTCGCAGGGCAAGGCAATGGGGTCGTAGACCAGAATTTACCTGTCACTTCATTGCGTAAATAATGCACTTCACCAGTAGCATCCGTAACAGGGTCATTGTACCATGGAGTCAGACGGAATTCATGAGCATTCTCCGCCCAGGAATATCCACCACTCTGGGAAACCACAGTGCCAAATTGTTTATTGGCAATTACATTGCACCATGGCATGGGCGGAGGGCTATCGGGTTTGATATGTATGATGTACTCGCGACCATCTTTTGAAAATCCGCCCCAACCATTATAGAACAAGAGATCCGTCTGTTGGAAGTGATCTCTGATAACATTAGGAGTCCCTTTGGAAACGCCACGCAGTAATGGAATGTATTGCTCTTGATGCGGATATTGTTGCACTTGTTCGAATAATGTACCACCTGTATCCGTAAGCACGACCGAAGCACAGGATTGAATTAGAATACCATCTTCTTCCGAGATCATTTCGGCGTGACGCACAAATATGCCACCAGACTTTTCAAAGAAATTTGCCTCAGTACTTGTGGTAATTAATTCAATTATGCGGGCATTCAATTCTTGCCGGTAACCTGACCAGTCTTCATTCCAAATCACCAGGTCGACGGCAAGCCCCTTAATGCGCCAATAGGCATGGGCTTGAATGAGTTTTGCCACTAGGGTCAGATTGGCAATATCACTGATGCGCAACAACAGAATGGGGAGATCTCCCGAAATTGCATACGCCCAAAGACTTGATTGACCTCTGCGATTTTTGCTTAATATGGAGGGTAGAGCTCTACGATAAAAGGAAGGATACAATATTGAGCTTGCAAGCTTTCCATACAATTGCGCATCGGCTTCAGTTGCATTGATTTGTTGCAGAATAATGCTACCATGAATGAGCGCTAGATCAAATACCCGATCCGCATTATTTCGATCCTGATACCTATCCACAAGCGCATTCGCCTTGGCGCGTGTTTCGGCAATTCCAGTGATAAAGCTCATGGTAATCGATTCACCGGCAGCCAAACGGAACTTACCTCGAATCGCCACAATGGGATCCAAAACCGCACCACAGGAATTATTTAGCTTTGCCCCCACATCCAGAGCACGAGGATTGGCAACTGTTCGTCCGCGACCGATAAACTGTAAACGGTCTGTTTCAAACGAAACCTGCACTGCAGCTGTATGTTCTACCGCAAGCAAGTGAACCATCCAGGGATTTACTTCACCTGGCGTACGTGGCCTGCGGGAACAAAGGATTGCCTTGTGTTCCTGGTCAATTTCAGATTCCATGAATAAATTGGAATAGGCAGGGTGTGAAGCATCTGAAGCCATCGAGGTAAGTAGAACTTCAGCGTAGCTGGTAACTTCCATGTCACGCGCTTCTGCACTGAAATTTCCTATGGTAATTCGACGAGTTTCCACATCGTCTTCAGGCAAAACAGCAATTTCTGTGTAAGTTTCAATTCCATCATCACGACGCCTAAATTCGGCCCGTGCCTGAGGAAATATTGCTTCGTACTTTTTTGAATCTACCCGTAACGGATGGTAAAATGCAGACCAACTCTGCGCACGCGTTAAATCTTGCACATAAAAGAATGAGCCAAAATTATCCTGTGTGGCATCGCTACGCCAACGGGTTACCATAATATCGCGCCACTTGCTATACCCACCGCCCGCATTGGTAATCATTACATGATAGCGCCCATTGGAAAGAAGATGCACTTCGGGGAATAAAGTCTTGGGGGTCGTGAATATTCTTAATAGTGTTTCTTCACTTTCAGAAGTAAACAAAGTACGTTCCGTCACAGACGATTGGAAGTGGAATGGTTTTGTCTTGGGAATACGCTCTTGTAACAAATGTGCAGTTGACGCAAAACTTGAATCACTGGTAAAACGCTTAATCATAATATCGTCGAGAAAGAAATTCACCATGGACAGGAATCCCATACCCTGATGATGCGCCATAAACGATTTTACCACAGCTTCGGTTTGCGGTGGCGCAAGTCGCACTGGGGTATGATCAATCGCTTCATAAAAGCCGAATTTTCCTTCATAACCAAGCTCTGACATTCGTTGCAAATTTTCGCACGATTCTTCTGGATCCACCATCATGGCAAGCATTGACGCGTACGGCGCAATCACAAGATCATGTGCCAAATCATTTTTAAATCCTAGTCCTGGCACCCCAAATGACCGATACTGGTAGTTCAAATAGGCATCGGTAATATTCATTCCCGATTCAGAAATTCCCCATGGAACACCCTGTTCTTTGCCATAGGCGATCTGTTTCTCAAGCATTCCCTGTAAGGTCTGGTCCAAGAGAGTTTTTGGGTATGACGGCATAATGAGCCTTGGCATCAAGTACTCAAACATGGACCCGCCCCAGGAAAGCAGAACCATTTTGCCATTAAAAATCGTAACATGGCGACCCATGGAGAACCAATGCTCAAGCGGTAGTTTCCCCTGCGCTATACCCACAAAGCTTGCCAGACGGGCTTCGGAGGCTACCAAGTCATAATAGCCATCATCGCGTTTGTGCTTACCAACATCATACCCGATTGACAAGAGCCTACGTGATTTATCATAAATAAAGTCGAAGTCCTGATCTGCAAATTTCATGCTTTGCACGGCAAGTTCTTCTAGTTGGGCAATTCGTTCTGAAGCCCGATTCGAGCCCTGGCGGATCTGGTACTGCAATGTGGCAGATGCAGTATGGGGAACCACATCCATGAGTTGGGCAAGCTCAAGCAATGAATAGTTTGCAATAGGTTTGGACACCTGCAAGGATGCAAAAGCCTTAACGTCTTCTATGCTCGCCAACCATGGAATCAAATAGGAGATATCATCTAGTTGCGACTGACATTGCAATTCCAAAACATTCAGCCACTCATCAGGATTCGTCTCTGCGTTACGCAAAGCTTGAATTTGATGAATCATCGACGTTAAGTTCTGAGTGATTCCTAGTAAATCACTGGAATTCAGTTCTTGCTCTTCCAATATTCGAATCATTAGATTGAATGGTTCAGCCTTCTTGGAGTTATCGCAAAGGACGAGCAGGGTATCAATTAATCCGCGATGAAAATTCTTCGACAGGATTGCTAGTTCTTTTCTAGCAAGTAAACCTTGACTCAACGTGACAAGAAATCCCATAAGATTTCCGCTATCTACAGTAGAGATGTAATGAGGATGCAATGGCTCAAGATTACGCGTATCATACCAATTGAAAAAATGACCTCGAAATTTTTCCATGGCATCCATCGTTTTGAATGATTTTCGAACTCGATCGATGCATTGCCCTGTAGATAAATAGCCTAAATCCATCGCACCAAGATTGGACAGCAACATAATTCCGATATTGGTAGGAGAGGTACGGTGGGCTGTTGCCTCAAGTGGTGCTTCCTGATAATTATCGGGAACCAACCAGTTATCTTCCACAGTTACAAACGATTCAAAGTAGTGCCAGGTTTTTCTTGAAATTTTTCGCAGGAATTTCATCTGTTTGAGGGTGAGCGTACTCCCAACGCGCGCAAAGTTGCTACTCACCAGCCAAGCCAAACTAGGAGCAAGAAGCCAGAGTCCAAGTAAAATACACTGATCAACTCCCACCCTGCGCTGCAACATCCACAAGGTTGCGAGCGCTAAAATGGAAATCAATGGTGACATCCACATTCTTTTTTGAAATGCGCCCAGGGAGGTTCCATTTGTCGATTCGCTCTGTGCAGACGTTGTCCATTCTAATAAATGCTTATGAGTGAATACGAGGCGCCAGACGCTTTTTGAAATTGCACACAAATGATTTATTGATTCATAAGGGACCATCATTAAATTAAATACCGCCTGCTGGAGCGGAACCAGAGACGACACAAGCCACGACATCAGATGCAACTTTACAGGATACTTTTTGGGTTTGTGCCAAAGACTTAATGCAATTTCTGGCACCGCAGGTAGAAACAACACACCAAAACAGACTACAATCCCCAGCCATGCTTGCCCTTGCAAATACCAGTTTGCTAGAATCAGTAATAGCATCGCAGGAGCAACAACACTACGTCTGATATTATCAAGAAGTTTCCAGCGTGAGAGCATTGAGATCGGATTCTTGGCCCATCGCAAGTTCAACCCAGGAACCCATGGTAAGATCCAAAAGAGTAGCTGCCAGTCTCCTCTTATCCAGCGAAAACGCCTTGCCACATCATCCGAGTACTTCTCTGGAAATTCTTCAATAAATTGAAGATCACTGACGAAACCAGAACGTCCATAGGTGCCTTCCAAAAGATCATGGCTTAAAATTAGATTTTCTGGTAATCGGCCCCCCAGAACCTTTGACATCATGTCGACTTGATAAATCCCTTTTCCAATAAAGGAACCTTCTCCAAATACATCTTGATACACATCAGAAATAGCTCTTGTGTATGGATCAATACCCGAACTATTCGCAAATATTTTTGCATATAGCGTGTGTGTACTACGACTAAGACTAGCAACAACGCGGGGTTGCAATATGGAGTAACCTGACGTGACTCGTTTGAGTTTATCATTGTAAATTGCAGCATTCAACGGATGCGAAATGGTTTCAATCAGATGCCGCGCCACATCACGTGGCAGCAGGGTATCGGTATCAAGGGTGATCACATACTGGATACTTTTTAAAATTAATGCATTACCTTCAAGCAATATTTCCGGTCTCGTATCCGAACGTAACGCCTGGTTCAGTTCCTCTAGTTTCCCTCGCTTGCGCTCATATCCCATCCAGACATTTTCGGTAGGATTCCATTTCCGTGGACGATGGAACAAGAGAAAAGGCAGAACAGCGCCCCGTACATATCTTTGATTCAACTCAAGAATACCATCACGAACCTGCGCAAGTAGGCCCGCATCTTCAGGTAATACTTGACTATCGGCATCTTTAAAATCGGTCAACAATCCAAAATATATTTGACTCGAATGATCGCTTAGGTAGCAAACCTCAATCTTATTCAACAGATCGTTCACACCCTGTTGACTACTCAGCATGGTAGGGACAACAACCAGAGTGCAAGAATGCTCCGGAATATTTTGCGAATAATCCATCCGAGGCAACGTCTTTGGCCTTACGATTTTTGTCGTGAACCAATTGACCAGCGCCAAGGATAATTCACTTGCCAGCAAGAAGAGAACACCTGTTACCACAAACCACGCAATGGACAGAGGCTTAACCAGTGCTGTCCCTAAGCCAGCGAGGATTACGGACAATGCGAGACTCGGCGCAAGGTAAAAGAACAGAGGCGCCCCCCCCAGCCAATCCTCAGCAATGTCTCGCAGAGAGCGTTGCATTTTTGAGGATTTGTGCAATTCTTTGCTTCCCGCATCGATCAAATAGTATCCGACATGGGATTTTACCTGATTTTCAATGGCCCATTCTCCTGCTAATGCAAGAGCTTGTTTTGCCACTGCAACTTCCGAATACTGACTTTGTCGGCTTATTTTCTCAATTACATGACGATAGCGGTCGCGAGTCGCAAAATCCATCTGCGGGTATATACCTGCAGGATCTTTGCGCAAAACCTGCTCCACCAGACTCATGGTCTCAACGAATTCACTCCAATCGTTGGCAGCCAAAAATCGTAAGGAACCAATGCTATTGCTCACTGAAATCTGATTAATGGCTTGCATCTGGCTTTCCATCTGAACTTGTCGTTCAATGGTGCGCCCTTGCTCACTTAAGCGCTGTTCAATCCAAGTTATGGGCAAATTTAGTGCGGGGCCTTGCCCTTGAATACGCCGCACCAATTCTGTCACAAAAGTGCTCGATAATACAACCTCAGTCCGCGACAAATCCGCTAAATCCAAAATCATATTATTGGGATTATGTTCCGCAGTGTGCAGCATCTTGTCAGCCCATACCGTAGCTTGGCGTCTATTCTTGTAGCTTACCTCAATTCGACAAGCCAATCGCGTCAAATTCCCAATGAGCGCCAAGCGCAACATAATGGGAATAGCCCATAATTCACCTAGTTGCAAGGCATTCCGGTGCTGATAAGAAACAATAATTGCACTTAAATTCGCGCCATCTACACGCCCGTCCACATGTAGAATCAGCTCGTTCACCACATTGTATATCCGTGGCATCCCCGTAGATTCCTTATTGAATAATCGAGGTAATTTCTGACTGTATTTCTTAGGAAGATGACTGCGGGCGATTTCAATTTGTTCTTGTATCAAGTAAAAATTATCGAGCAACCACGCTCCCGCAGGAGTCAAGCGAATATTGGAACGACCGCACTTGGAAAGAGTATTATAGGCTTGCTTAAGCAATTTTTCATTTTCATCTAGCAGCCGAAGTAGCTGATCGGAGCCTTTTCTGGTATCCAACACATGAGATCGCGACAGCTCTTCTCCATGTACATCCAACTGCTCCACACTATAGATATCAGCATGAAGAAGCCCAGCCATGGCTATTTCCGTATTGAACGCATTATTTCGATTCATCACTATATATCCTCAAACCAAGGGCAATTACAAACCATGGCTATGCCAAGGTCAAAGATCCGGCTAAACCGGGAATGTTGTTTGCAAGGCCCCCTCGAACCTCAAAGTCGGCGTTCAAAGCTAATTGAAGCCAAATCATGTAAGCAATGTACAATCTTTATAGAAGATATTCGAGAAATGCAGAAAATGGCACGGTTATACACGCGGACTGAATACAGCACCGTGTACTTATTACCTGTGCTTTCGACTCAATATTTTGTAAGGCGATCTGTAATCGCTACCAGAGGGAAGTGGAGTTTAACCCCAATACTACACACAACATTTCAATTTTTCTAGTGCACTGCCAAGTTGAACATTTCTCGATACTTCAGCAAGTCCTATAGCAGATTCTGCCACATTGTGGGCAACATTTTTTGCGCCCACGTGAACGCCGCTCACACTGTGAGAAATTTCATTGATAGTCGCGCTTTGTTCTTCAATCGCATGCTCAATTGATTTAATCGCAACTGTGGTATTACTTTCTACTTCTTCAATTTGCCGCTCGATCTCTTGGGTTGCCTTGGCTGTCTGTCGGGCCAAGGCCTTTGCCTGCGACTCCTAAGCGATCCATGGTCTCTTTGCTGCTCTGCGCGTGCGTGGCCGCATTTTTCAGCGAGTTTTGCTGGTAGAGTTTCCAGTGAGGAAATAATAAGGGATCCCAAACCAATGGCATTTTCCTTGCCAACAAGCGTAAATCGGTCATTCCAGACTTTTCCCTTACCCTTACGATCGAGCCATGCAGTCGTCGATACCCGCAACAACAGAAACACCATAAAAGCTATATTTAATGGCATTTATGGAGAAATAATGCGATACAACCGTCTTATTGCCGTTTTGACATTGATTGCACTGGTTCCGATATTTACGTTTGCCGAAAAGCTAGCGAACGTAGCCGTTTTACCATTTACAGGCGATAAAACCGTCACCTCAGAACAGCTTACTTTGATCACTGGAAAATTCATCGGTGATCTTTTGAATACGCATAACTTCCAAGTTCTGGATCGCGGCAAGATGGAGTTCATTCTGAAAGAGCAAGGCTTCCAGCAACAGGGCGCCTGTAATTCGAGCGAATGCAAGGTGCAGATTGGACAACTCCTGGGTGTGGATAATTTGATTTCGGGAACTCTGGTGAGTTTTGATTCCGAATATGCCCTGCACTTGGAATACGTCGATGTGGGTACTGGGCAAATTCAGCAAACCGTGGAACTTTCAGAAAAGGGCAGTCTTGCAGAAGTTTATAAGAATCTCAGCGCCAAAGGGGCCATTCAGCTCGCCTCACAAATAACCAACCCACGTGCGGTCCCTCCGGATGCACTTCCCAGCATGCAAAAATCTTCGCTGAGCACCAAGCGGAAAATCGCCTTGGTTTTGGGTGGTCTAAGTCTTGCGGGGGCAGGTACTGGCGTATATTTCAATTCCCAGTACAATGACGCGAACTCCCAGTTTGACAATGCGCAAACAAACCACAATGCAGGCGACCTCAAGCAAGCTGAAAGCGACATGAGCAGCTACAAGCAAAGCCGCACTATTGCCTATGGTGCATCCTTGGGGACTGCTGTAATTGCCTTAATTCTTTGGTTTTTACCTGAAGGGAACTAATATGAACAAGCAAATTCTTTCCGGCTTTCTTCTTCTTGGCGCCATGGGTTTCTTTGCCTGCAGCAGCTATGATCACCCCGATTCCAATACCCTCATTACCGCATGGAGTCAGGAGGCTATTTCCAGTAGCAATACCGTGAATACTACCAGTTCTTCCGCAATGACTTCGAGTACACTACCCGCATCATCGGCAACGGTAAGCAGCGAGATTATGAGTAGTTCTTCGCAGGCGACACCTATTCCAGAAAGCTCTATTGCTGCAAGTTCAGCCGTCGCAAGTTCAAGCCTTGCACCAAGTTCCAGCGCAACCATGAGTTCGTCTTCGTTTATCATGACTGGAACTATCAACAATCAGAATTGCGCCTTTATTTCTGCCGATTCCACGCTGACCTGTTCCGAGCAAGTTTACAGGACAATTCCCATCAATGGGCAAATCTGGATGGCAGAAAATTTGAACGTTGGCAAACAAATTAATGGCGCATCATCGAGTGCAAGTCAGTCGGATAACTCCACAATTGAAAAATTCTGCTACAGTGACGATGTAAGCCTCTGCGACAAACCTGCGGGTGGACTCTATCAGTGGGCGGAAGCCATGGGATTATCCTATGACTGCAATTTCCATGCTTGTGCATCTGCTATCAGCACAGGCAACCACCAAGGCATATGCCCCAATGGCTGGCATATGCCCAAGATTGCCGATTGGAATTCTTTATATGCATTGACAGGCGCTTGGCATATCGGCCAGTTACTGGCAATTACTGGTGGTCTATATAGCTCCTGGGATAGCAAAGCAGACAATTCCTTGCAACTTTCCATTTGGCCAACGGGTCACCGCGTCACCCCAGCTCAGTATCTCGGTCTAGGAACTTACACCTGGTTCCCAACCCCTGACGGCGAAACTGGAGCGCTGTTCATGACTGATTATTCCATCTGGGTGGGGACCTCGACCGTTGACATGATGAGTGGTGGCAACTCCAAGACGAGCGCGGAATCCGTACGCTGCATTAAGGATTAGAATACTATTCTTATCGAGTTTAATATAGCCTGTGTGTAATACGACGTAAAAAGGCTCGGGAATCTATCCCGAGCCTTTTTTTTTGTATCAAGGAGTTCTTCGAACGGGTATTACATGGTCAGTTCGAAGCTGGACTCTGGTGCGTCGCGGTCGATCCGATCCATGAGCAAGCTCAAGATCTTTTCGACGATGCGCATGCCACCCTTGTACCCAACGCTTGGGAAGTAGCTGTGTCCAACGCGGTCCAGGATTGGAAATCCCATACGCATGAGAGGCACATCTTCGTCGCGGGCAATGTACTTGCCATAGGTGTTGGCAATAAGCAAGTCGACTGGTTCTGCCTTCATCCAGTTGTGCAAGAGGAACATGTCTGCACAGGAACCAGTCTTCACATTAGCTACAGGCGCGAGGGCGAGCAGACTTGGCGTGAGGGTTGGACCTGGAGTTCCACTTACAATGTGCGTTGGAAGCAGGTTGATGTCGGTCAGGAACTTTACCAAAGGAATCAAGGTATCCGGGTCACCGGCAAGGGCGACCTTCTTACCAAATAGGTACTGGTTCATGTCCGCAATCATATCGAGCAAGCGACCGCGTTCTGCCTTGACACTCTCAGGAACTGGAAGGCCAGTCACCCGGGAGATTTCATTGACGAACGCATCTGTGGCAGCGAGTCCAATAGGGATCTCAAGCTGGGTAAATGGCACCTTGAACTTGGAGTCCAGCGTTGCAGCGGCAGCGGCAGTGCTGAAGGAACCGAGTGCAAGAGTATGCTTGCTCGAACCCATGGACGCGATCTCGGTGAGAGTCGTTCCACCCTTGGGGTACATTTCGAACTTGCCAGTCATTGGAGTATCGAGCACGTCAGAAACATCGGGAAGGACCACAGCCTGAGCATGGAATTCCTTGAGGATGCTCTTGATCTCGCGGACATCGGAAGGTTCCATCCATCCAGCGAGAATGTTGATCTGCTCCTTTTTTGGTCCCTTCACCGCGAGCTGGCTCACGATGGAGTTCACCATATTAGAATAACCTGTGACGTGGGAGCCCACATAACTTGGCGTGCTGGTGTAGATCACAGTCTTGCCGACAGGAATCTTTCCGTCATCACGTGCCGCAGAAATGATCTGCTTGACGTCATCACCGATTGTTTCCGAAAGGCATGTTGTGTGTACAGCAACCACTTCAGGATCATACACATCAAAGATCGTACCAAGAGCCGCAACCAGGTTGGACTGGCCGCCAAACACTGCGGATCCTTCCGTAAAGGAAGAAGTCGCTGCCATGACGGGTTCCTTGAAATGGCGGGTCAGCACGGTGCGATGATAAGAGCAGCAACCCTGGGATCCGTGGCTGTGGGGGAGGCATCCGTGGATTCCCAGGGCAGCGAACATTGCGCCAACGGGTTGGCAGGTCTTCGCGGGATTGATGGTGACAGCCTCACGGGGCATCACATCTGCAGTCGTATGTCTCAGTAGCATGTGAGCCTCCTAGGCGACGAAGCTTGCGGTGAGGGTTGGTGCTTGCTTGTCCCAGGGAGCCTGGATCAAGTGCCACACGTTGGAGTTGACCATGCGGTCGATGTCGCGATAGAAGTTGATCGCGCCACGGAATCCGGCGTATGGTCCACCGTAGTCATAGCTATGCAGCTGCTTGAGCGGAATGCCCATCTTCTGCACGATATACTTCTCTTTGATACCGGCACAGAACACGTCGGGATGGAACTTCTCAATGAGCAGTTCCGTCTCGGCCTGGCTCACATCATCGATCACCAGAGCACCCTTGGCCATTTCGGACATCATGCCCTTATAATCGCTCATGATCTCATCGCCATTTTCCGCGTAGACCTTGTTCAGGGCAGCGATCTGCTCTTCGGTCTTACGTGGCTTGAAGCGGGTCTCGTCCGCAGTGATGCGGAGTTCTTCGATGTTACGTGAGTCAGCATCTACCTTGATCGTAGGCAGAACACGGCGACCTTCGTAGTCATCACGATGTGCGAATTCGTAGCCAGCAGCGATCACCGTCATGCCAAGTTCCTTGAAGAGCTCTTGGTAATGATGGGCACGTGAGCCACCGACGAACAACATGGCAGTCTTGCCCATGGTGCGTGGCAAAATTTCGTCGCGGACAGCCTTCACTTCGGCGAGTTCACGGGCAATGACTTCGTCGGTCTTGGCAATCAAGTCTGCGTCATCAAAGTACTTTGCCATCTTCTTGAACGACTTGGCAGAAGCCTCGGCGCCAATCAGATTGACCTTCATCCAAGGAATACCAAACTTCTTTTCCATCATCTCGGCAACATAGTTGATGGAGCGATGGCACATCACAGCATTGAGGTCAGCGGTGTGCGAATTGGTGAACTTGTCATAGGTAGAGTTACCCGAGAAAGTCGACACCAGCGTGATGCCAATTTCATTGAAGGTACGCTCGAGTTCAAAGGCATCGCCGCCGATGTTGTACTCGCCCAGCAGGTTCATCTTGAACTTGCCGCCCATGTCAGTGTCATTCAAGCCAATTACATGCTTAAACAAACCGTTATTGGCAATATGATGTCCTGCAGACTGCGAGACACCCTTATAGCCTTCGCACGAGAAGCCAAAGATATTCACCTTGTCTTCAAACTCAGCTTCCATATCGCGGGCAACCGAGTGCACATCGTCACCGATCAGTCCCACTGGGCAAGTCGAAAAGATTCCGATTGCCTTTGGCTTGAAGAGCTTGTAGATCTCGCGGATTGCTTCCTTGAGCTTCTTTTCGCCGCCGAACACAATATTCTCATCTTGCAAGTCGGTAGAGAAACAGTAGTTGATAAAGTTTTCACCATCGAGACCAGCATCCGTCTGGTTACGACGTGTGAGCCATGCGTAGAAAGAGCAGCCGATCGGCCCGTGCACCAAGTTTACGATGTCACGAGTTGGACCAAGTACCACACCCTTACATCCTGCATACGTACACCCGCGCTGGGTGATGATGCCTGGAGCAGTGCGCACGTTGGCGACAATCGCGGTCGGATTCTCAGGATCATTTACAACCACGCCACCTGTACGCTTACGCGCAGTCTTAGCGGGGAAGATTTTTAGCAGGTCATCCTTGAAGCCCGCAGTCTGTTCGAGTATGTTTGGTTCTGTCATAGTTACTCCTTAATCCAGAACAGCATCGCCGTCTTCACCTGTACGAACTCGCACAGCTTCCATTACCGGCAGCACAAAAATTTTACCGTCACCAGGATTACCTGTTTGGTTCACCTTGATGATGGTATCCACCACAAGCTTTACCTTTTCGTCAGGAACCACAATTGTCAACAGGCGCTTAGGGTACAGACGTGGACCTTTGCTCAGTTGTTCAATTGCTTCCACGGAACCTTCCGCCGCAGCAGTCAGTACCTTGGAGTCCACCAAGCCCTTACCCCGACCGAGCACACTGCCCGTAGCGGTGAAGGAGCTGATGTCAGCCTCGGCAAGCGCGCGCTTGGTTTTATTCACCATATTCTGGCGAATGATTGCCATTACATCCTTCATGTGGGACCTCCCTTAAGACTCTTTCACGCCACTGGAGATGGTATACACTTCATCGACGGCGGATACGAAGATCTTACCATCACCAAAGGCACCTTTTTCACCAGTACGGGCAGCTTCCATGATAATGCGCTTGACAAATTCTTTGTCGGCATCTGGAATCACGACCAGCAAAAGCTCTTTGGGAATTTCATCATAGGTGACTTCACCAATTTTGATTCCGCGTTGTTTGCCGCGACCCACTACTGGAATTTTTGTCACAGCTGGGAAACCAGCTTCCATAAGGGCTGCAAGAACCGAATCAGTTTTTTCAGGACGAACGATCGCACGAATTTGTAGCATAAGAGTTCCTTGAGAAAGTGTATTAAGTGGAAAGTGAATACAATGTTGCGTAGAAGTTTATCCAGTGGAAAGTGTAAAGTTGATTCGGCTCATCTCTTTAAAAGAACAGCCTACTGCAACTTTCCACTTTAGAACGAATTGAAGTGTAAAGTGAATACATGTTACGCAGAAACTAATCTAGTGGAAAGTATTAAGTTGTATCCGATGATTTTTGAATTTTCAGAACAACTTGTAGCAACTTTCCACTTTAGAACTTTCCACTTGTATTCATCTTTTTCACGCAACCCGCCTCAGCTTTCCACTTTAAAACGTTCCACTTTAGAACTTGTATTAAACGATACCGTACTCAACGAGCAAGGCTTCAAGTTCTTCCATCTGCAAAGGCTTAGGAATCACGAACATCTTGTTGTCGTCAATCTTCTTGGCGAGCTGGCGATATTCGTCGGCCTGTCCATGAGTTGGCTCGAATTCGATCACTGTCTTACGATTGATTTCAGCGCGCTGCACCATGTTGTCGCGAGGGACAAAATGGATCATCTGAGTGCCGAGCTTCTTTGCAAATGCATCGATCATGGCAGCTTCGTTGTCCACCTTACGGCTGTTGCAGATCAGGCCACCGAGACGGACTTTGCCGGCATCAGCGTACTTCACAATACCCTTGGAAATGTTGTTGGCCGCATACATGGCCATCATTTCACCGGATACCACGATGTAGATTTCCTGAGCCTTGCCTTCACGCATAGGCATCGCAAAACCACCGCACACCACATCACCAAGCACGTCATAGAAGGCATAGTCATAGTCTTCTTCGTAAGCGCCGAGCTGCTCCAACAAATTGATGGAGGTGATGATGCCGCGACCTGCGCAACCTACTCCTGGCTCTGGTCCACCGGACTCAACGCAGGCAACTTGGCGATAGCCCTTCTTAATGACATCGTCGAGCACCACGTCTTCACCTTCTTCACGAAGGGTATCGAGAACGGTCTTCTGGGCGAGGCCGCCAAGCAAAAGACGAGTCGAGTCAGCCTTAGGGTCGCAACCGACCACTAATACCTTTTTGCCCGCTTCCGCGAGTCCAGCTACGGTATTCTGAGTGGTCGTGCTCTTGCCGATTCCGCCCTTACCATAAATTGCAATCTTACGCATTTGATCTCCTTGAGAGTGACGTTTTGCCGCTATGTCTCTCTTATCAAGATTCGTGCCGAAACGTGTTCATCACCTTAAAAGGTCCATAATCGCATGAATTGACCGTTTATCCGGCAAATGATGCAACTCATCGTTTTTCAAAAGGGCTACGTTACGGTTGCGTAGGAATAGGCAGGTTACCGGAAAGTAGGATTGGCGCGAAATGCGAGTGCAAAGCGCAAAGTGGAAAGTGGAGAGTGGTCGCAAGTCATCCCATTAGCTGCAATTCAGTGAACATGGAATGTATGTCCTTCTCATCGCAACAGGGAATCAATGGCACCTGTTGCCGAATTCCCTATGTTATCGCTCGAGTGGTCGATTAAAGACTCCAGGCCCATCCGACCTGAATGGCAATCTGGAGAGATTGAGTTTCCTTAGAGCCGAATAACTTGTCGCGAAATTCAGGATCGATGCCAATGATATATTGAAGCCCAATGGAGGCATGAGGCCCACTATCTTTTATAAGCTCCAGAGTTCCTCCGGCTTCCACCGCGATGGTTTCCATAAGGCCAAATCCGCAATCCTTGAAGTTCAAGTCGACATAGGGACCGAGAGCTTCGCTATTGAAATGAAAGCGCACGCCAGTCCCGAACCCATAAAGACCGCCCCCAATATGGATACCGAATTGCTCGGCAAAGCGTTTTTCAAAGCTGATTCCAATGAGGGTATTTCCACCGATCAGGTACCCGACTGCAACGTTTCCATCATATTCATTTTCCGAGTCACTCACATGTCGCGGAGCAGGCTTTGCGACATTAGCCCTTACTTTTTCATTGGGCTTTCTCATGCGATAGAGATCCAGAGTTACTTGGTAACAACCACTTTCGCTATCTAGCCTTTCAAGGGACTTGATGGCATAGATGGCGTCCGTCTTACAATACATTTCTTTGAATTTTCGAAAGACTTCTTGTTCTGTGCAGGTATTTCCTTTTGCGCCATGAAAAGACAGCATCTTAATTTCGACCACGGAATCTTCAGCATCTGGTAGTGAATCATACACGATGGGATGACACGAACTGTCAATTGCTGCCGTTTCCGATTGTGCCACTGCCGAAGAAGCCAAAAAGAACAAGACAAAACAAACCGCGAAAGGCAAATTTTGCACTGCATGGAACGAGCGAGTCTGGTGGTGTGGCATACTATTTTGATCCTGGTTGTACTCAGCGCCCAAATATAGCCTGCATTGTCACAAACAGTTACCATTACGTAATACGCCACAATAACGTTACTCAGATGTGGTATTATGGATCAAATAATGCAATAAACGCCTAGGCACGGCCTTTGCATTGATTCACCTTAGATACCCTTGCACATGGATACGACTACGGAGAACCTATGACTTTGCACACTCCCCACGGACCTTTACCTGCAGACTCAATCCCTCGCTACAATGAAGATGAATCCTTGGAGTCGGCACTCATTCATTCTCAATTAGAATGGGAGCTTCCTTGCGGTTGGCTGACTCCGCAGTACCTTGCTGAAGATGCGGGACGCAGAAACCATGCCTGGGTCCATTTTCATCCTAATGGAGCCTTAAAGACGCTTCCTCTGCAGAGTCGTACCCCCGTGAACGTCGGCGAAGAGATCCTCCCTGCCGAGCTTGTCACTTTTTATGATACAGGTGAAGTCCGCCGGGTCTTTCCATCTTCAGGTAAGCTCTCTGGATTCTGGACTGAGGAACAAGAAGGCGCCGTTACCCCCATCGTCACGCTTGCCGCAGGAATCGCATCCATCACCGCGAAGCTGATCAGCGCGGAATTCTTTCCTTCCGGAATTCTTTCCAACGTGGCGTTGTGGCCCGGAGAAACGGTATCCTTGCACACCAATGTGGGAACCATTCATGCCCGTAGCGGCATTAGCTTTTTTGAAAATGGTTGCCTGCGCAGCTATGAGCCAGCGACTACCATTGATGTGGAGACTCCAATCGGCATGCTTACCGCCTACGATACCAATGCAGTAGGCATTGCAGGCGATCTCAACTCTCTGCGTTTCAATCGGCTTGGAGCAGTAGAATCCTTGATCACCATGAACTGCACTTTGCAAGTCGAAGAAGCAGGACAGCCCATGCTAGAATTCCGTCCCAAGCAAATTCAAAGTTATTGCTCCGAAGGCGATACGGAGTTGATTGGCCTACATGTGTATTTCCTCGAATCAAAGCTCATTATAGGCAACCCACGTGCGCATGGATTCGATCTTACCAGTACCACAATATCCATTCAGCGCAAGCTATTTGCACCTCACGCGGCGCACTGCTGACCCTCATTATCCTCAAACCTATCCGAACCTGAAACGCTTTCGGTGATTTCATAGTATTTTCCTAATATGAAATACTTGCGATCACCCTCACTGTTACTTTGCACAGCGGCTCTTTCCTATGCGCTGGGGGGTCTAGATACCTTTGGCCTCACCGAGATGTACCCAACCAAAGCCGGCACCCGGGAATGGAATTCAGCCCATTGGGCCAATGGCGTTGTCCGCACAATTCAGTATGCACCCGATCCTTATGACCCGACCGGCTGGACCGATGACCATAGCGGTGGCACGGACGGTTTTTATATCGATGGGTCCGGGGTAATGCGCATGTCGGGAAGCGGCCCTCGTTTCCACATTAACTCCACTCTCACGAATAAAGTGAGCGCCCAGCTTTTCGTCAACACGGAATACACCGCTTATTTTAAGCATCAAGGAACCAATGGAGCTGATTGGGGTGGCATGATCGTGGGTGCCCGTAGCGGTCCTCTGGGACATGCGTCAAATGGCGGCAACAACTGCGATGCAACGACTTATTACGCGCGCTTTCGTGACGACGGAAAATGGGATTTCGAAAAGGAACTCAACCACCCAGGCAGCACCTTCTGGTCAGGGTCGGGGTACAACACCCAGGATCCTTTGTGGGGCAATGGAGTCAAGCTGCCCGAACGTCGCTGGATCGGAATGAAGTATCTTGCATATAACATTGAAAATAACAGCAAAGTAACGCTACAACTCTATATCGACAGCACCTCCAATGGCATCGCCACCAATGGTGGAAATTGGGAGAAAGTCGGGGAAGTCACCGATGCAGGGAACTGGCCTTCGGGTGATGTCACCAATTGCGGTTATGATCAGAACACCATTATTCTACCCGGACATGGCACCTTTTTAATGCGCACGGACGGCGATACAGCAAGCTATAAGATGGTCTCCATTCGCGAAATTGACGTAGGCAAGCCAGGGCCTGGCACGACAGCAATTCAAGCAATCCAGAGAATCGGGGGAGTATGGCATGATGGCAAGCTCGCCACGGATGTGAAGGGCCGGATTCTCGACCAGTAATGGAACAATCTTGCGTTTTCTGACGAAATAATGAAGATTTGTAGTCTATGACACCATTTTCATTTCTTTCCGAACTTCGCGCGTTTCCTTTTATTGGCATTCTACGCGGGATCCAGATGGTGCACATCCCTGGGATTGCAGGCGCCTGCAAACAAGCAGATATGTCATTTTTAGAAGTGACCATGAATACCCCTGGTGCCACCGATCTGATCGGAGCACTCCGCCATACCTGCAAACCGCTAGGAATTCAGGTGGGAGCAGGCACAGTCCGTAACCTTGATGATTTACACAGAGCCTTGGATGCTGGTGCAGAATTTATTGTCACCCCAGCTCTATCCTTGTCCGTGGTCGCCGAGTGCCTACGTCGCGAGATTCCATGCATGCCCGGCGCCCTGACTCCCACAGAAATCCAGACGGCATTCGATGCAGGGGCAGCTTGCATCAAGGTATTTCCCGCCAAAGCCTTAGGCGGCCCCGCCTATTTCAAGGAGCTGCGCGGCCCCTTCCAGGATATTCCTCTGCTCGCCTGTGGGGGAGTTGATCCCAAAAATGTTGCGGACTATTTTAAGGCAGGCGCTGATGCCGTTGCCTTTGGCGCAAGCATATTTCGTCCAGAATGGCTCGATGCCGGCGACTTCCATAAGGTCACCTCTGCAATTTCAAATTTGCGCAATGCCGCAGACCGCTAGGGAACATTATGTCTGAATTTCGTCAGAACATTGCTACTGGAGAATGGGTCATTATTGCCCCGGAGCGCAGCCAACGTCCCGATGATTTCGACCGCACTAAACTGGGTGGAAATACCGCAGCACAAGAAAGCCATAGCGCGACCTGCTCCTTCTGCAAAGGCAATGAGCACATGTGCGCACCAGCAATCTATGAGATTGTCGAGGGCAAAGATTGGATGCTACGCGTTGTGCCCAATATCTACGCAGCCGTCAGCACCAGTGTGACCCCCACTCGCGTCCACGATGGAATTCATCTGAAAGCTGGTGGTTATGGAATTGCGGATGTGCTCGTCGAATGCGCACAACATAACGGCGACATCACCACCATGTCCCTGCGTCAAGTGGAAGAAATGATTAAGGCTTACCGCTTCCGCTACAACGAAATTTCCAATGATCCTGCCATCAATATCATCAACATTTTTCGTAACCATGGCGCAAGCGCAGGCGCGTCTCTCCGCCACCCGCACTCCCAAATTATCGGCTGTCTGGTTGCCCCGCCACATGTTACGGACCAGATTGTATACGCCAAACGCGCCTACAATACTTGGGGCACATGCATCTACTGCACAATCATCGAAGACGAGCTCAACTCCAAAACGCGGATCGTGCAAGAAACCGAGCATTTCATTGCCTTTTGCCCCTATGCGTCCAAGTCGCCCTATGAAATCCGCATTTTCCCCAAGCGCCATTCCTCGCACTTTGGCATGATCAACGCAGAAGAAGAAGGCGACCTGGCCTATATTCTGAAGCAAGTATTGACACGGCTCAAAGTGCTTCTCGATGATCCCGACTATAATTATTACATCCGCTCAGTGACCACCGCCGATGGAATGGTGCAGTATTACCACTGGTATTTGGCTATTCTTCCCCGCATAAGCCATTATGCTGGATTTGAGCTCGGCTCTGGTATTTTCATCAATACATCCAGTCCGGAAACATGCGCAGAAGAACTCCGGGCAGTCAAGATACCCGACCTTCCACCTAGTATAACCCGGCGCATCGGGCTCTAGCAACCGCACCGGCTAAATTCATTTGCGCCAATAAAGGCCACTTGAAAAGCTCAGCGATTGGAGTTTCTAGTGCGTAATTGATGTCGGCCTCCGGTACATCCAAGAATGCACCGATCTGTTCCAGGGTTGCAGGGATGGGACGTTGCGTCCACAGATTTACCTGATTCTTGATGCACTCATGAACTAGTGGGCAATTAAAGACACTCATGTCCTCAAATATTCTCATTTGAGATTATTTGTCAAGCCCCCCTACCAATTCGGCACGTTGTGTGGCTTCGTGAGAAATCCGTTATTTCCATTTCTACCCCTCCTCCCTGGGCAGAATTCTCTGTATCTTAATATCATGCCGACTTCCCATAAGACGAAAATATTTGTCCTCGACACCAATGTCATCCTTCACGACAACTCCTGTATCCATAAATTCCAGGACAACGACCTTGTAATCCCCATTACGGTTTTGGAAGAACTCGATAAATTCAAGAAAGGCAATGAAAGCATTAATTTTCATGCTCGTGAGTTTGTACGTACCATCGACGAATTGAGTCAAAATAAACTATTCGAGGAAGGCGTCAAATACGGCAAAGGTCGTGGCCGCATTTCGGTGCAGATCGACGAAGGCTTTCACCGGGATCTTAGCTTCAGCTTTTCTGCTGCCAAGCCAGATCACCAGATTCTCAATTGCTGTTACATCCAAGCGAAGACACACGCAAACCAAAAGGTTGTGCTAATTTCCAAGGATGTCAACCTCCGCATGAAAGCCCGTTCTCTCGGCCTATATGCAGAAGATTATCGCAACGACCAGGTTCCGGAAATCACTCTCGGATACAAGGGCTATGATATTCTGGACAATATTGACCAGACACTGATCGATGCGTTGTGCGAACTCCCATGCGAAGTCACTGCCCAGAACTTGGCCCCCAAAAGAACCTGGATCGCCAACCAGTATTTAATCGTACGCAACCAAAGTAAATCGGTCTTGACTCGCTATCAGCAAGCCACCCAAAAGTTTGAGCGTATTGAAAAAATCACCGCTTACGCAGTGAAACCCCGCAATGCCGAACAAACATTCGCACTTCATGCACTTCTCGATCCCAGCATTCCTCTTGTTACCATCTGCGGGAAAGCCGGCACAGGAAAAACCCTGCTCGCACTTGCCGCAGCTCTAGAACGTCGCCACGATTACCGGCAGATCTATATTGCACGGCCCGTAGTTCCTTTGAGCAACAAAGATATTGGCTTTTTACCCGGCGATATTAAAGCTAAGCTCGATCCCTATATGCAACCGCTTTTCGATAACCTTGGCGTCATCCAAAACCAGTTTCCCCAGAATGACCCCCAGTACCAAAAAATCAAGGAAATGATCGACGAAGAGAAACTCAAGATCAGTCCCCTGAGCTATATCCGCGGTCGCTCGCTCAGCAAGGTTTATTTCATTATAGATGAAGCACAGAATTTAACGCCACACGAAGTCAAAACCATTATCACCCGGGCAGGCGAGGGTACCAAAGTGGTATTCACTGGTGATATTTATCAGATCGACCACCCCTACCTCGACACGCAGTCCAACGGAATGGCGTACTTGATCGAAAAAATGCGCGGACAACGGCTCTATGCACACATCAACCTGGAAAAAGGCGAACGCTCCCAATTAAGCGAACTAGCCAGCAACCTGCTCTGAAATAGTATATTCCTCATATGAAACAAATTATCCCGCTCCTTGCCATTTCCGCATTAGCCGCCTGGTCTGCCACTGCACCAAAACTTGACTGCAACCTCGTGGAAGGGTTTCCTGCTGTTTGCCTGAGCTACACTCCCGCAGCATCCATCCTAAAACCAGACTCCCTGACTCTGCAATGCCTATCGCTGATTCAAAATCCCAACCCCGAAGTCCGCAGCTGCGCCCGCGACGCATTCGGGATGATCGTCTCAAGAGCTGGAGACCAGATGTCCGAGGCCGTGGAAGGGGAAGTCGAAGGCGTCCTTGCTGACTACCCCTGCGAACTTTTGGACATATTCACCAAGTCCGACCAAGAGTTTCGCCAAGCTTCCGCACGCTTTGTCGCCACCATTTACCACCGTGATCTCGATGACCGCGTCGATGCCGCCTCCCGTCGTCTCAAAGAAGTGCTACAAAGCTGTCCCCAGCCAAAAGCAAAATTGTTCCAGGAAGCCTTCCTGAAACAATTGAAACTATTGATCCTGAAAGCTGCAGATTAGCCTTCCCGTATTTCGTCATCCTTAAGGCGAATGATCATGTCGATCACCGGTAGGAGTTCTTCGATTTCGGCAAGACCTTTGCGCAAAACGCGCCATTCATCGACAGAAAGCTTCCCTGAATCAAGGATCGCAGCGCGCATTTCCTTGATCAGCTTACGAGTGGCCCCTTTCTTGGTTCCAATGAACTCAGAGAGTTGGAGCAGATTGTCGATCTGATCCTGGGAAACCACTTCCTCGGTCATGGCTTACAGGCCTTTGGGGTGGAACTTTGCATGGCTTTAAGCTTGTCCTTGAGGTCATGGATGCGCTTATGGTTCTCGGCGACCGCACCAACTAGCTCAATCGTTGCAGGATCAGACTTGAGTTCGTCAGAGCTGGAATTCTGCAAGGACTGGAAATAAACCTCGCCCAAACGCGAATATTTGTGGTCCAGACGGTTCTCCTCAGCCAGGATATCCAGCTTGAGTTTACCGAAGCGGGCACCTTCCTCGAGCTTGGCGGCGGTGCATGAAACACCTTCAATCATGGTACGTTTGATTTTCGAAAGCAGATTATCGGGCATAAAGACTCCTTTTCGGGCCGTTGTTACCTCTCTAGGATAGTAAATTTTGAGTGAACACGCCATATAGATGGCGAGCTGGCCTATTTTCAATTATTTTTAGTGAAAATTTGGAGAATTCTATGAGCCGTAAAGAAAGACGCTATCAGCATAAAGCAGCCAGAGCCACACCGATCCGCAAATCGGTCAAAGCCGACAAGAAGGTTTTGATCATTCTTGCTGTCATCACAGTGCTGATTGTTGTCATCTCCTATTACCTGCGCTACAACGGCGCGATCTAAACAGGGATCACCATGAAGTTCGAAGCACCCAAATCGGTCATTTTTTCGGCGTTGCAGTCCGCATCCTATGCTGTCCCCAACAAGTCGACGCTGCAGATTCTCAACAACTTTCTGCTGAAGCTTGAAGGCAACTGGCTTGAAATCTCCGCCACTGACCTTGATCTCGGCATCCGCGTGCGCACCGAAGTCACAGGCCAGCGCGATGGCTCCGTGGTCGTAAACGCCCGCAAGCTCCTTGATCTGATTAAGGTTCTTCCCGAAACACCAATTTCTCTCAGCGTCGACGACTACTTGTTGCGCGTGACCTGGGGCCAGAAAGGCAAAGCGAGTATCACTGGCTTTGACGCGAGTGACTTCCCTGCTTTTCCCGAAATGGGCGAGAGCCAGTCCTTTACGCTGTCGCGCACCGAACTTGGCTTTTTGGCCGAGAAGACCCTCTTTGCCGTTTCGAGCGATTCCACGCGCCTGACTTTGAACGGAGTTTACCTGGAAAACCGGGAAAACCGCCTGCAACTGGTAGCGACCGACGGCCATCGCATGGGCAAGGCGTTTATTGAGCAAGAGGAAGTGGCACTCGAAAAAGGGATTATCATCCCCCCTAAAGCCATTACCCACGTATTGCGCGCGGTTTCCGACGACTCCGTCATTGAAATTACTGTCGATGATTCCCACATCCAGTTCAGCGGCGAAAATATTCAGGTCGTCTCGAAATTGATCGAAGGCCCTTACCCTAAATATGAGAGCGTAATTCCCCTCCAGTTTGAACGCCGCGTACAGGCTAACCGCTCTGAATTCATCGACGTGATCAGCCATGTTTCGGCCATCGCCAATCAACGCACCCGTCAAGTCCGTTTGCAGCTTGACCAAGGCACACTTGATGTTTCCGCATCCGATCCCAATGCTGGCGGTGAGTGCCGAGAGAGCTTCGCCGTAACCCATGAAGGGAGCGGAAGCTTCACCATCGGCTTCAATGGCCAGTACCTCGCTGAAATCCTGAAAATGTGTCCTTCCGAGGAAGTCATTTTGAAGATGAATTCCCCAGTTGGTGCCTGCGTAATCGAACCAGTTGGCGAAGGGTTGGATTTCTTCTTTCTGATCATGCCTTTGCGTCTTGTTGACGACAACTAAGATCGTTGGGTGCGAATCCTGTCAAAGCATCTATCGGTAGTACTGGGTTTGGGCCTCGCGGCTCATGCCCAGATTTTGCCCTCATGGCAAAACGCCGCAACTGGTGATGCGGGACGAGCCCTGCAAGGCAGTGTCGCCTCCGTCACAGGCAATCCCGCAGCAATCGAACAACCACGTCGCCCTATTATTGAATTTGGGGTCGGAGACTTCGCGACCAAAGGGCACACTCCTTGGGCAACCGCTATAGCACCTGTGGGTCAAGAAGCCATGCTCGGCATGAGCCTTGGTGAGCCAAATCTGGGTGCGCTAGATAACCATCGCGTAGAAATTTCTGGGGTAACCCGCATTTTTAATGGCAGTTGGATCGGCTTGCAAAGCATTGTTCAAAAACAGCCTCAAGGGACTCAACTTGACTTTGGACTCGGCGGATACCATCGTGTAAACGCGCAACTTCGCTTAGGCTGGAACGCCCAGAATCTAACCGAGGCACTTGATTCTGTTGATTGTCCTACTTGCTCCAATCGCCGCTTTGGTGTTGGGGCAGCATGGTTTTTTGATGCACAGGAGCGCTTTGGGCTTTTTACTGACGCGGAATTCCGCAGCCTGCAAATCCATGACTACGCTCTCATCGAACCAACCTTCGGCTTACACCTCTCGGTAGGGAAAAGCACTAGCCGCGAACTCCAGCTGCTGGCCTCGACTCGGATTTCTCATCTCGATAGCACTGCGCAAATTCATTTCTCGGGTGGAGTCGTGTTCCAACAGGCCTTCCTGGGAACCCTGGTGAGCATCCGCTATGCCATGACAGCCCTAACCATCAAGGGCGACCAAGCAAGCCCTTCACACCAACTGTCGTTAGGAATGATCTGGGATGCCTTCGCGGACCGTGAGAGTCCCAAGCCCTTTATTCGCACTACCCACGCCACTATTTCACCCGCAGGAACTGGGGACGCTCCTAGAACCCTCGACTTCCTGATACGTGTCGAAGATGACTCCGACAAACTTGGCGACTGGAGCCTCGTCCTATATTCCACCAACAAAGAACTCCTTCCGGGTGAGCTGATGCGACGCTTCCAGGGTCAAGGAATGCCCCCTCGTAGCATTGCGTGGTCAGGCGACGATATCACTGGAAGTGTCTGCGCCAATGGCGTTTATGCATACCGCCTGCTGGTACGCGATCCCGCTGGGAACCAAGCATGGACCGAGTGGCAGTATGTTGAGATTCAGTGAAAAGAAGTGTAAAACGTAAAGTGCAAAGTATTGCCGAAATCTCGGCCACAAGGCCTCGTCGAATTTAGGATGATGTATATAACGTTTTTTGTGAAAGCCTGCGGGAACTCTACACTTTGCTCTTTACACTTAATGTTTCCCGTTTTCCCCTCGTATTCCTATGATCCACAAGCTTTTTACGCACAACTTTCGCAATTTAGAGCCCTCCGAAGTCACCATTGGAACAGGCATTACCGTTATTTCCGGAAAAAATGGCCAAGGCAAGACCAATTTTCTCGAGGCAATTCACTGGGTAACCCAGGGCTGGTCGTTTCGTTCACGCTCCTTCGAGTCTGCAGTGCGCTTTGGCGCCAATGAAGCTTGGTTGCGTATGGAAGGCACCGCGCATGGAGGGCGTCCGCATAAACAAGCGATGCTCTGGCGTAGTAGAGATCTTTCCGTTAAAGTTGGCGCATTGGAATCCAAGGGGCTTGCCGCACTACATGGAAACGTCTACGCAGTTCTGCTTGGTCCAGAGGACATTGAACTCGTTAAAGACGGCCCAGAACGCAGACGGCGCTGGATTGACCTCATCTTGTGCCAACGCTACCCCGAAGGGCTTGATCTCTTGCAGCGTTACCGCCGCATATTGGCTCAACGTAACCGCTTTTTAAAAGATCACCGCGGACAAAGCGTGATTCCAATTTCGGAATTGCAAACACTTGACATATTTACGGAACAGCTGGCACAGCTTGGTGCTGCAATTATGGTGCGCCGGGAAGCCTTAGTCCATGAACTGCGTTCTGAAGTTTCCAAATATTACGCACAACTGTCCAATGAAGCCGAAGCAATTGAAATCGAATACCTTGGATCGGTAAAGATAGACATTGAAAGTGAACTCGCATCTAAACTACTACGCAAAATGAACGCCATGCGTACTTTGGAGCTTTCCCAAGGGATTACAGCAGCGGGGCCACACAAAGATGAACTCCTGATCCGCTTCTGCGCGAATGGAACAGCATTGCGAGAAACAGGATCACAAGGACAATGCCGAACTACCGCACTTGCCATGGGACTCGTCGCCATCGATGTAGCCCTCGCTCTCGATAGTGAACCTCCCATTTTACTACTTGACGATATTTTTTCTGAACTCGATACATCCAGACGTGGCGCGCTAGCAGAGCTCATCCGTGACAAAAAATGTCAGGTTCTTGTAGCAACCCCCCGTGCAGAAGATTTACCATTCCATGCCGATGCACATCTGGTAGTAGAATCGGGAAAGATTATTGAATAACGTCAGTCATATTTCTGGCCAGGGACTACTATCAAAAATTCGTAAACTGACGGATTCAATTCTAGACCTCTTTTAGAAACAAGAAAATGTACGACCAGAAAGCCGTACATAATATTGAGAATGTAAATATATGCTACTTATATGAAGTGATAGAAGCCCGCGTTTCCGAATGTCCCGGATATGAGAGTTTGATGAGATAGACTCCCTTTGGCAAGTTCATCGCTTTCAAGTCTATCTGCTTGGAATAAGTACCGACATTCTGATATTCGTTCACCACGTTCTGAATCAAGGCACCGTAGCCTGTGTAGATACCGACCTTTACCTTGCCGGCCTTCTCTACATTGTAATTCGCCACAATGAATCCATTTCTATATGCAATGCCCAAGTTCGTTTTCAATTCAGCAAAGCTTTTGGCAGTAGTGGTCGTGCCGACAGAAATTTTTAATTCGACAATCACTTGCTTTGTGCCAGAACTAAGAGCTTGACGAACTACATACGTTTCACCATCTAAAACTTTGTTTGGATAATGACCAATTTTTACAGTCTTTGAACTAATAGTCCATTCGGCAAAGATATAAGCCGTCGAGTCATTCCAACTCACGACATCACCATTTGCCGCGAACCAATGACCCGCATCGCCAGCCGCCGTATTCCCGGTTGATAAGGAACCGTCGGCATTGACACCCTTAATCATCGCTGCTGTAATTCCTGATGCGAAAATTCCAAGCCCTGAAGCGATCGAATCAAAGTTCACGTTAATAGTCGTTCCGCTGTAATCATTAGCAATTGGCAAATTGATGCTATATGAAATTGTCGAAACTGTTGTAGATACCATAGACGAGGAGCTCGTTGCTTGTGAAGACGATGAGTTTGCAACTGAGGATGAGGAGCTCGTCGCTTGTGAAGACGATGAGTTTGCAACCGATGATGAGGAGCTAGTCACTTGTGAAGACGATGAGTTTGTAGATGTGACTACTTTTGCGTTATCCCAATCGTAGGTCACATTAAAATTGTTATACCATTTTGTGTAGGGGTCTGCTTTTGCTGAGATTCCTGCGTCAAGTTTCAATTGATAAGAATGATGCGTGGTGCGCGTGACTTCACCGACATAATCATAATCCGTGTTACAGATAATGGCAAACACAACATTACTCTGCACAGTCTTGCTCAAATTCAGGACCGTCGAATTGTTACCAAAGACCGGTGTGCTATAAATCGGAGTTCCGTCCGTTGCACGGTAAGCAATTTGAAGGCTCATGCTGCTACTTGCATTTTGAAGAGAAAGTTTTACTTGCGTCGCTCCAGAAGCAATGGTTAGCGGAATTACGTTCGCACCAGACCAACCTGGCGTCGTGCGGGCTTCTGGCGTCAAAATGCCGTTGCTTTCCGTTGTCACAACATAAGGAGTCACTGCCCAAGAAGCTGGGTTCGCGGCGCAAGGAGTGTATTCGCAGGCTATAGAGCTTCCCACATTTTGATTGAGAAGATTTTTCATTTCCGTTGACCACTTTTTCATGTCGAGCATGGCAAGCTTTGCGCGATATTCCATAATAATGCTGCGAGCTTCGGTATCACCAATTGCAGCTGCCATGGATTCTAAAATGTATTGGCCGTTATTGTTGGGAATGTTCACCCAAATCCAAGGCACAGCACCTTCGGCAACCCAGAGACCAAGGAAAGTTGGGAACAAGTTGCCATATTGCACACCACCTAACATGTTACGCCAATTGCAAACGCCTGCGCCAGCATCAACACCTTGTGCGCCTGGTCCGCCGAATGAACCATCCAAGAGCCATCCAGAATAACTTTCAATCGGCACAAACGGAGCCATTATATCACCCGCATTCAGGAATCCCATTCCGGAATATTGGCTTGAGCCACTGCGGCGGACTTCCATTTCTTGCTGAAGCCAAGTATTGCCACCTTCTTGGAACCAATGCACGTGCGCTGCACCCAGATTGGTAAGAATGGCATGGATGCCTTCGTGGATCATTGCGCTTTGCTGGCTTACCTTGTCATTGTATGTGCTGCTAGGATCAAAACTGTAAACCGGATAGTAGGACGCGGCCACGGCAGGATACCCATCAATGGATGATTGCCAACCGCCAGTTTCCGTATTATCGTTAGAACCAGTGCAAGCATCAGAACCATACAAATATATAGCGCTGTAATATCCATCCTTTACACGGTTATCGCGCGGCCAGCCCAAAGTATCGGTTATATATGAAAAGTCCTTGTCAAAGCGTGCAAGCATCGGTGTAATCGCCGCTTGGGTAACTAGCGAGTTCTTATTGGCTCCATGGTAGAATGCCCAATAATTCCCATGGTAAACTCCGCTAGCGCTTTTTGCTGCATTCACGCAAGTTCCGCTGACATCCTTTGTGGGCTTGCTATAAGTAATCCCAGCATTTTTAAAGTTGTAATTCAATTTGGAATTATATGTCATCCAAGTGTATGCGTCCCCTGCCGCAGCAAAAGCCCCCAACATCGCCCCTGCCGAAAGAAGAATCAGAGCACTTCTTTTGAGAATTTGAACTTTCATAGAACTTCCTCTATTGGTGTTTTAAAAGAAGTTATTGCCAATACAACCATCTCAGTAGATTCTAAAGCGTTGTTCCGTGTAATATGCGTGTAAATTGCATTATTTCGTGTAATGACGCCTAACATCATGATCAACTGCAACCTTTTCTGCAGCGTCAATATTTCGGTTGTCATAATATAGCGGTTAGAATATATCGAACAGTAAAATGGCTTGAGATAATTGGTTTCCAATAGGTAAATTCAACCTTATGGAAACCGATATGAACAAGAAGAATCCGGCAGCATCAGAAACCACTCGTCGCACCCGTAGAGTTCTTGACGAAGCCTTTAAAACCAAGGTCGTGCTAGATGCCTTTAAAGACACGCTGACGGTCAATGAGCTA
>Ga0209125_1000836_pt1 | contig 34701 bp, 30 predicted proteins | sample BarGraIncub1131A_FD_184503 | JGI IMG/M metagenome (GOLD analysis project Ga0209125, IMG submission 184503) | Arctic peat soil microbial communities from Barrow, Alaska - Barrow Graham LP Incubations 11-31A (SPAdes) (version 2) | ecosystem: Environmental > Terrestrial > Soil > Wetlands > Peat... | reverse complement strand
TTAGATGATACTAACCCAGCAGAACTTGAAAAATTTATTCTTGAGAAAAAAGCAGATATTTTAGTTGGAGGAGTTAAGGAAAGACCTTTAGCTTATAAATTAGGAGTTGCCTTTTGCGATCATAATCATGAAAGAAAACATGCTCTAGCTGGTTTTGAAGGAGCTGTTAATTTTGCAAAAGAAGTAGATTTGACAATAAATAGTCCAGTTTGGAAGTTTATATAAAGAAGGAGGTGTTAATATGGTAACCAAAAATTCTGTAAATTTGAGTGTTAACCCTTGCAAAATGTGCATGCCACTTGGTGGGGTAATGGCTCTTAAGGGAATTGAAAACAGTATGGTGATACTCCATGGATCTCAAGGGTGTAGCACATATATAAGAAGGCATATGGCAACACATTTTAATGAACCAATAGATATAGCCTCGTCATCACTTACTGAAGATGGAACAATTTATGGTGGATCTAAAAACTTGAAATTAGGGCTTACAAATATAATAAAATTATATAATCCGAGTATTATTGGAGTTTTAACAACTTGCCTCGCAGAAACTATTGGGGAAGATATTGGAGGTATAATTACAGAATATCAAGAAGAAAATTCAGAATCTAGGGATATTAAGATTATTCCAATATCCACACCTGCTTATTCAGGTACCCAGTCTGAAGGTTACTATAAAACACTTAGAAGGTTAGTTGAAGATTTAAGTAATGCAGAGATAAAAAATGCAGAGATAAAAAATAATAAAATAAATATAATTGCTGCAAATATAAATCCAGGAGATATAAGGCAATTGAAATATATTCTAAATTGTTTTGATGTAGAATACACAATATTACCTGATGTATCGGATACTTTGGATTCAGGTTACGCTAAAACATACAATAAAATTCCAAAGGGAGGCACAAAACTTCATGATATAACTTTAATGGGGGGGGCAAGCGCAACAATAGAAATGGATTGCAGTGCTGAGATTGGGTCTACTGCGGGGGATTATCTATTTGAAACTTTTGGAGTTCCATTATTTAAATGTGCAGTGCCAATAGGTATAAAAGCAACAGATGTTTTTATTAATTTAATATCTGAAATTAGCAAGAAACAAATTCCAAAAGTATTAGAGAAGGAAAGAGGCCGTTATCTTGATGGAATAATTGATTCCCACAAATATAATGGGGAAGGGAAAGCAATCATATTCGGTGAACCAGAAATTGTTTATGCAGTTACTGCATTATGTGTTGAAAATGGGATTAAACCATTATTAATAGCTACAGGTTCTAAAAATAAAATTTTAGTAAGTAATTTAAAAGAACTTACTAAGGAACTTGAAGAGCAACCTATTATAATAGACGACAGCGATTTCGATATTATTGAAAAGCACGCGAAGGAGCTTTCAGTAAATTTATTAATTGGAGATTCAAATGGTAGAAGACTTGAAAAAAAATTAGGAATTAAGCTCATAAGGATTGGTTTTCCTATTCATGATAGGGTTGGTGCCCAAAGGGCAGTTAATGTAGGATATTATGGTTCGTTAAGATTTTTAGATGAAATCACCAATGCTATCTTAGAGCGAAAAGAAAGGGGCTACAGAAAAGATATGTATGATAAATATTATGACAATACAAAAGATGATGCTAACGATTCTGTTACATCGAAACTTAAAAAAGTAATTAGTATGGAAGAGAGAACTAAAAGTCACCCATGTTTTAATAACTGTGCACATGGAAATGCTAGAATACACATTCCTGTAGCTCCAAATTGTAATATTAGCTGTAATTACTGTAGCCGTAAATTTGATTGTGTAAATGAGAGTAGACCTGGAGTGACAAGTGCAATATTATCTCCGGTGCAAGCACTAGAAAGATTTAAAGAATTTAAAGGCAAACTTAAAAATCTTACAGTAGTTGGAATAGCAGGTCCGGGAGATGCATTAGCCAATTTTGATGTGGTTAAAGAATCCATCCAACTAATAAAAAAAGAAAGTCCTGAAATCACATTTTGTTTGTCAACAAATGGATTAATGTTACCTTTTTACGCAAATGAAATATTAGAACTAGGTGTTTCACATATTACTATTACTATAAACACTGTAGATCCAGAAATAGGAGTAAAACTTTATAAGGAAATTAATTATCTTGGGGTGAAATATACTGGAATAGAAGGGGCACGAATATTATTACAAAATCAATTATCAGGTCTTAGGTATCTTACTTCAAAAGGACTTATTTGCAAGGTAAACATTGTTTATGTAAAAGGTGTAAATGATAGTGGAATTGAAGATACTGTTAAAAAAGTTAAAGAATGCGGAGCATTTATGACAAATATTATGCCAATGATAAATGCACCAGGAAGTAAATTTGAACACATTAAAACAGTCAATAATGAAGAATTGTTAGTTATGAGAAAGAAATGCGAACTAGATCTTAAACAAATGTACCACTGTAAACAATGTAGAGCGGATGCGGTAGGAACTCTTGGGAATGATATATCACAAACATCAAAGGACTTACAACCAACCGAAAGAGATGATATTAAACCTATTAGATTTGCAGTAGCATCTAAGTCAGGTCTTAATGTGGATCAGCATTTTGGACATGCTACTGAGTTTTATATATACGATTTTATGAATGGCAATGCCAAATTTATTGAAAAAAGGAAGATACCTAAATTTTGCACAGGTGTTGAGGATTGTGATGATAGTCACGAGGATAAGATTGATTATATAATAAAAACAATAGATGATTGCGCGGGTGTTCTAGCACTTAGAATTGGTGATGTACCTAAACAAAAACTTCAAAAGAAAAATATAGAAGTATATCTATTATGCGATGAAATTAGAAATGGAATTAGAAAAATTGTAGGGGAGGCAGTATCATGATAAAACCAGAATACCACGTTTTTGTCTGCACAAGTTCCAGAATAAATGGAACACAAAAGGGGTATTGTCATTCGAATGCATCTAGTGAGATTGTAACAAATTTCTTAGAATCAATTGAAGAGAATGATATCAGTGACAAGGTAATGGTAACAAATACAGGGTGCCTTGGATTATGTAATGATGGACCAATAGTTATTGTTTATCCAGAAGGCACTTGGTATGGCAAGGTGACACCTGATGATGTTGATGAAATTGTGGAATCACATTTAATTAATGGCGAGATTGTAAAAAGATTAGAGATATGATAAAATATTGAATTAATGATTGAATTATTTTTTATAAAGGTGGTGTTTATTAATGTCTATAGTTGTAAATGGAAAAGAAAAAATTATTATCGATAGGACATTAATAAACATTACCCAAAAAAGCTTCGATGAAGATGGGTTACTGAAGTTCACTATGAATTTAAAAAGGATAGGAGTAGACTTTTTTGAAATTGATGAGAGGACGTTTAATTCTGTAAGACCTCTGATATCATCAGAGGCTTTTATTTTTAGAATTGATAAAATGTACCAATTAGAAATTTGTAGAGAAAATGACATAGAATATATTATAATTAGAGAAGAAGATTTAGATCTTATCAAAATTTGTGGTGTTGAAAAAGACTATAATTTTAAGGTAATATTAGAAATAGATGTTAATACTAATAAAAATGATTTTATGCAAAAAATAAGTGAAGATATTGACTTAAATAGATTATTTTCTATAAGATTTAGTGGAGTAAGTAATTGCTTTTTTAATAATTATATATTTCTAAGCGATTATATAAACGGAAAATATAATGTGAAAACAAACATATATGCTAGTGATGAATTTTATATGGCTACAGCTGTAGGGTTTCAGGCTGCCATTCAGGGAATAGACTATATAACCACAGCTTTTTGTGGTAGGGACGGTGTCTTTGGAACAACTGCTTTAGAAGAATTATTAGTTTCTTTAAAAGTTATTATGGGTGAAAAAAATATTTCTAAAGAAGAAGTTATTTATAAAGAAAAAGTTATTTCGGGAGAAAAAGTAGGTGGAGGAATTAGTTTGCTCTCAGAAATGAGGAAGCAATACGAAAAAATAACCTATACAAAGGTAGCTATTAATAAACCTATAATTGGTAAAGATATATTTAAATATGAATCAGGAGTACATGTTGCAGGTATTGAAAAAAATCCAATAACCTATGAACCTTTTATGCCTGAAATCGTTGGAATGAAGCGAAAGCTAGCTTTAGGTAAGCATTCTGGTAAAAATTCTATAACATCAAAATTAAAAGAGCTCAGCATAGATAACAAATTTAGTGCCTTTGAAATTCTTAACATTCTGGGTAGAGTTAAAAATAAGAGCATAACAAATAAGGCGGAAGTAACAGACAAAGACTTTATAGATATATGCAGAGGAATTAAGGAGTAATATTATGTGTAAAATTGTTGATACAACGCTAAGAGATGGTGAGCAGATGGCAGGAATTGAACTAGGGTTTAAAGAAAAGATTCAATTTGCTAAAATTATAGATTCAAAAAAAGTATATCAAATTGAAGCCGGAACTCCTGCTATGGGAGGGGATGAAAAAAAGAGTATAGAAAAATTAATGAGCCTAGGATTAAATAGTAAAATTTCTGCGTGGAATAGAATGAAAATAAACGATATAAACCATTCAATTGATTGCGGAGTTGATATAATACACATATCAGTACCAGCCTCTGATATACAAATAAAATGGAAACTTGGACAGGATAGAATTTGGGTTGTTAATGAAATGAAGCGGAGTGTTTATTATGCTAAAGATAAAGGTTTTGAGGTTGTAGTGGGACTTGAAGATGCTTCAAGAACTTCTACGGACTTTTTACTACATATAATAAGGGAAGCTAAGGCTCTTGGCGTAAAACGCGTTAGATATGCGGACACTGTTGGAATATTGTATCCAGAAAAAATTTTAAAATTAATTACACAAATAAAACAAATGGTGAATATTTCAATAGAATTCCATGCACATAACGATTTTGGTATGGCTGTTGCAAATTCTGCTTCCGCTATTATGGCTGGAGCAGAATTTGTGGATTCTACATTTGGTGGAATAGGTGAGAGAGCAGGTAATTGTAATTATGTTAAGTTAATGAAGGCAATAAATGAAAATAAAAATTATATAAAAAGCTAATATATTATTTTATTAAAATAAGGAGGATAATTTATCATATTACATAGTAATTATTGATATGATAAATAGAGAATAAGATGGAGATTGCAGTATTTCAAGATAATAATGGTAAAACACAATCATTCATTGAACCTGGTATTATTAAAGTTTATTCTAGGGGCAAGGGAGAATGGTCAATAACTAAAGAAATTATATTTAGAATTGATAATATAGCTAGTTTAAAAGCAACTCGTGCTAGCATTAAAAACATGGCTGAAGCCTTAGGGGATTGCAGGGTTTTTGTTGGAAGAGATATAAAAGGAGTACCGTATCATGTTCTTGATGGAATGGGATTTAACACTTGGGAACTGGAAGGTACCCCTAAGGAGTTCTTGGAGTTTGTGTTTGAAAAGGAAGGAGAAGAGAAAAAATCTAAGGCTTTAGAAGATGCTGCTAATGAAGTTACTAAAATAAAGCAAGTTGAGGATGGAAAGTATTTTCTGAACTTAAAACAAATTCAAGAGAATAATGTTAACATTACTTCAAAGGGATTATTGTTGCCATTCTTTAACACTACAATTTTTTACCAACTAGAAATAATTTGTAAACACATTCCACATTGGTTTGAAGTAGAATTTGAAAGGTTAAATTTAAAATTTGAAAGTGAAAATACTGAGGGCAATGAGATTCGAATAATTGTTTACCCTAAGGGTTGCGAAGTATAGTAAATTGTTAAAAATTTTATTTTGGAGGGGATAATATGAAAGAGATTTCAACTAAATATGGTCAACTTAAGGGTATAAGTAATATTGAATATTATGCTGATGGTGCTTTAAAAGAATGTAAATTAAGCGAATATTGCGAAATTAAGACTGGTTATGGAATTTTAATACCTCAATATGATGAAGAAGACGTAAGACGTAAGTACAAAAGATCTATATCTTTTTATGAAAATGGGAATATTCAAAGCATATCTTTTCATAAGCAAGTTAGTATAGAAACAAGTATTGGTAAACTTCCAGCAGAATTCGCATCGTTTTATGAAAATGGGAATGTTAAACGTATTTTTCCCCTGAACGGCAAGATAACTGGATATTGGACAGAGCAAAATGAATATGAATTTGGAGAAAAATTGAATTTCAATTTAAAATTAGGAAATTTTAATATGAAGATTATTGGTATTAATTTTTATGAATATGGAGGTGTAAAGAGTCTAACCTTATGGCCAAAAGATTTTATTAATGTGCCAACACATTACGGAATTATTGAAACACGCATTGGAATATCATTATATGAAAATGGAAATATTAAATCTTGTGAACCTAGAAAGCAAATTCCAATAAAGACCATCATTGGAGAACTACATGCATTCGATTATGAAGCTATTGGTCTTAATGGAGATAGAAACTCTTTAAATTTTAGTGAGGATGGAACAGTTAAATCACTGAAAACATCACTAGAAAAAATTACAATCAAAGATGTTTTTGGAAAAGTAAAAATACATGAACCGGGTTTAAGGCCAAATAATTTTAATGATTTAATTACGGATGTGGTTCCATTAAATATTCAATTTAGCTCAGATAAAATAAAAATTAATGAGGAAGAATATAATTTAAAAGATAATGAATTTCATATTGATAAGTTTGTAAGAGCTCTAGCGTAACTGTTGGAGCTTTTTTAGTTTTAAAATTTATGTTCAAATCCAACATTTAACAAAAACATAACAATTATTAACAGAGATGGTATGTTTCCATAACATCTTTATAGTAATATTTAACGCTTATCATTGGTGGAGGAGATTTATATCAAGGAACACCAGTATCTAACGTATTACGTGGGGTTCCAGTTCAACAGGTGTTATCAAATATGGGAATGGAAGTTACGGCCCTAGGTAACCACGAATTTGATTGGGGACTTGATGCAATTAATAAAACTACCATGACTGGTGCAAATTATTCAATTGTTTGTGCAAATATGTATGATAAAGGAACAAATAATAGACCATATGAGCCTTATAAAATAATTACTAAAGATGGAGTTAGGATAGCAGTTATTGGGGCTATACTTAAAGATGCGAAAGCTATAATTATGCCAGCTTTAGTAGCTCCTTTTGATTTTAGAGATCCGGCTACAGAAATTAATGCATGTGCTGAGGAAATTAAAGATGGAAACAAAGCAGATATAATACTCGCAGATGTACATGATGGTGGAACTTCACTTTAATACTATAGTTAATGATTTACATGGAGTAGATGCAGTATTTGGTGGGCATACACATACTAGCGCTGACGTTGTAAACAAAGATGCAGACGGCACGGATGTTCCTACAATAATTGCAAATTCAACAGGTAAGGGTTACGCAGATTTAAAAATCACAGTTGATGCTGCTACAAAGGCACTTTCTTTTTCAGCAAAGGGAGAAAATTATAAAGCAATTACAACCATTGTAGATTCGCCAGCAGATGCTGCTTGTAAGAAAATTATAGATGATGCTAGTGCAGAGTTACTTCCAATATTTAATGAAGTTATAGGGAATGATACAGAGGCGTATACAAGTGGACAAGTTGACTCGCCTTATGGAGAATCTCAACTTGGAAACTGGATGGCAGATGTTGTAAAGAATTATGATAAATCACCAGCAGAAGTAGGAATGGTAAATAACGGAGGAATTAGATTAAGTCCAATTCCGGTAGGCAATGTAACTGTTGGAACAATATTTAATATTATGCCTTTTGACAATACGGTTTGTACTACTACCATGACAGGAGCACAACTAAAATATATTTTTGAACAAGCTGTTCAAACGGGTGGTAAAGGAATACAAATTTCTGGAGTTAAGTTCATATATGATTCTTCAAAACCATCATATAAGCCAGCGGTAATAGCAACTGACGGAACAATAACATCGCCAGAAGTACTAGGCCAAAGAGTAACTAGCATAACACGCGAAAGTGACGGTACAATTGTGAAGGATACAGATACGATTAAAGTAAATGCACCAGATTTCGTTGCTACTGGAGGGGATGGTTTTACAGGATTTTTAGCCCCATCTATTAAAAGTAATTTAGTAGATTCACATTACACTGTACGTGATGCATTAAATGCTGATGTTAGAGTTAAAGGCAAAATAACAGCTGTAATGAGTAACAGAATAGATAATCAAATGGTAGTTCAAGACCCTGTAGCTATGTCTATAGCAGAAGCTAGAACTACAGATAAAACAGCAGTTATACTTACAGGAATTGTTAGTTCAGTTGCTGGCAAAAATGTTTGGATTCAGGATAACGCAGTTAACCCTACAGCAGGAATTTGTGTATATAACTCAGCTGGGTTTACGGCGTCTAAAGGTGACAAAATAACAGCAACAGGAAATTTATCGACATATAATGGTTTACTCGAAGTAACACCTACTTCCGCTTCTGGCGTAGTAACGATAAGCACAGGTAGCATTGTTACACCCAAAGAAGTAAAAGTAAGTGATATTAGTGATGCACTACAAGGTCAATTAATAAAGCTTAAAAATGTAAAATTCACAAGCATAGATAATGCAGATGTAATAGCAGTTGTAACAAGATATGCTGCTACTTTAGAATTATCAGTTGCTAGTGCAGCGGATGTTGTTAAAACCACGCAAGCAGCTACCATATCAGTAATAGGAACATCAGACTTACATGGAGCAATATTCCAAATAGACTACAATACAGGATTAGCAGCAAATGTAGGACTTGCAAGAGTTTCTACATATGTTAAGGGAGCACGGCAGCTAATCCAAATACAATGTTAATAGACAATGGAGACACAATTCAAGGAACTCCTCTATCATATTATTATGATATGATTGATACAACAGCAGAATATCCAATGATGAAGGTAATGGGAGCCATGGGATATGACACATGGACACTTGGTAACCATGAATTCAATTATGGGCTAACAACGCTTAACAGAATTATAGGTGATGCTAATAAAGAGAAAATTAATGTATTATCAGCTAATACTTATAAAACAGATAATACAAACTTTGTGAAACCTTATACTATAAAATCTTTCACTGTTAAAGGAAAGACCGTAAAAGTAGGAATACTTGGACTTACAACCAAGACAATACCAAGCTGGGAAGATCCAGCACATTATGCAGGACTTCATTTTAATGATTTAGTGGATGAAGCTAAAAAATGGGTTCCACAAGTTAAAGCAGCTGGAGCAGATATAGTAATAGCATCAATTCATAGTGGAATAAAGGGTGCTAGTGATACAATTCCAGAAAATCAAGTTGATGCAGTAGCACAGCAGGTATCAGGAATTGATGCAATTCTTTGTGGACATACGTATACTGGTAAAACTTATTCATATACAAACCCAGCTGGAAAAGTTGTACCAATAGTAGAACCAAAGAATGGTGATGGAATAATCAGTCAGATAGATCTTAATTTAGACGTGAATGGAAATTTTATAGGATTAAATGCATTTAATGTTACAATTCCTACTACAACAGTTGCTGATCCTGAAATTCTAGCACTTGCTAAGCCATATCAGGATGCAACACTTGCATACACAAATACAGTAATAGGAAAATCAACAGATGTTTTTGAAGGAGCGAAACAATTAACGCAGCCATCAACAATAATGGAGCTTGTGAATAAAGTTCAAGCAAATGCAGCGAAAGCGACACTTTCAATAGCAGCTCCACTTAGCCCAACAGCAAAAGTACCACAAGGTGACGTTAAAAGACAAGATATTATGGGGGTTTACGTATATGAGAACTACTTATTTGGGCTTAAAATGACTGGTAGCCAGCTTAAAAATTGGCTTGAATGGTCAGTAAGATATTATAAACAAGTAACTAGTTCGTCGAACTCAATAGTTAAGGATCCAGCACTTAATATTGCTGATTACAACCTTGACCAATTATACGGAGCAACATATGACATTGATTTAACGAAGCCAGCTTGCACAGTAGATTCTACTGGGAAAGTAATAACTGGCAGCAGAATAAAGAACTTAAAAATTAATGGTGTACTTGTAGATAATACAGAGACATTAAAGGTAGCTGTTAATAATTACAGATACAAAGGTGGTGGTGGATTTATGGCCGCTGCTGGATTTGTACCTGGAAGTAAGGCAATAATAGATGCTACCTTCTATGATTCAGGAAAAACGCTTGGTGATGATGGACAGGTTAGAAACATGATGTTCAAATATGTACAAGATAAAAAAACTATAACACCAACAAATAGTGAAAACTGGAAATTGTATACTACACCGCTAGATTCTAGTGCTCCAGTAATATATAAAAATCAGTATGGCATTAGCAATAGGAGATGGTATTAGTATAAGAACTGGTGCAGGAACTCAATATTCTTGGCAAGGAGGTTTTGCACTTGGGATTAAGATTAACATTCTTGGAACAGCAGGTTCTTTTTATAAAGTAAGCTACAGTGGAATAACTGGTTATGTAAGTAATCAGTATGTAAAAATAACTTCTAAGTAGCTGTAAATATCTAATTTTTATTAGGGTGTGTATCGAAATGATTAAAAATCATTTTGATACACACCCTTTCCATTTTTTATTTTATAATATGTGATTGGAAGGTATTATAGCAAAGTGTTAACATTAAGCCCATGATACATCTTGAATACTCTTTGCCAAATTATGATTTTTTATCAGATTAGAAACTTGTAAAGAGGTTACTGTAGGAGCTATTAGTAGTTTAATGCAAGGACAACTTATAAAAATGAGATATGAACTTGCACTAAGTCAACATGAAAAATGGGATGGTGGTGGATATCCATCAGGTCATAAGGGGAAAGAGATACTTTTAACTGCAAGAGTTATAGCTATAGTGGATGTTTTTGATGCGGTACGTACAGAAAGGGTCAATAAAAAAGCATTTTCAATTGAAACTTGCATAGAAATATTAAAGGGAGAAAGTAATAAACACTTTGAAGGTGAATTAGTGGATCTATTCCCAAAAAATATTGATAAAATAATTTTTTGTAAGAATACTATTGATTTAAAGTTTAATAAGCCTACAAATGGAGATGTTTTTACGGTGATTTTCAATAATCCTATGAGCTTTTTTATTGATAATTAGAGAAAGATGATGGCGATTTGATATTAAATAATATAATAATTCTTGTTAAAAAATACATATAAGGTATAATTAAATAAAGTCATACTAAATAAAGGATGAATAGTAAAAAATTAAGTATAAACAATAGAGGAATACCATATTATTGTGGTAGTAGGAGAATAATCAGAAGATGATAAAATATTTGCAATCAAAAACATTTAAGATAACAATGTCTGCAACACTCGCAATAATTATATCAAATTATATGGGATTAAAATTTGGAGTGACTTCAGGTATAATTGCAATATTAAGTATACAAGATACGAAAAAAGAAGCCTTATCAGTTGCAGCTAGGAGGTCAATTGCATCAACGATAGCAATACTTTTAGCTTTTATGCTATATATTTTACTTGGGAATAATCCTATAGTATTCGGTTTGTTTTTACTTATATTTATACCAATAACTAATGTTTTTAAAATAAGTGAAGGTATGGTTGTTGGTGCGGTATTATCAACACATCTTTTAATAAGCACAAACATAAATATTTATTGGATAATAAATGAAGCGAAATTAACTATAATCGGCATAGGGGTAGCGATGATTTTTAATTTATATGCAGCATCACTTGAGAAACAATTTGAAAAAAACAAAGGTGATATAGAAGAACAATATAGATTAATATTAACTGATATGGCAATGAGTTTAGTTACCCAAGCTGTACCGATATATGAGCAAAAATTACTTTTTAGTGTTGAAAAATTAATCGAGAATACTAAATTAATTGTACAAATAATAAATAATAATCATTTATTTAAGACTAATAATTATTATGTCAGTTATATAGATATGAGGTTAATTCAATTAGATGATATAAAGAGAATGAAAAGACATTTTTCAAGGTTTTATATGACATATGAGCAAACTAAATTATTATCAGAGTTTACAAATAATGTTGCAATTAATATCCGTGAAGATAATGATTGCATTGAACTTATAAAAAAACTAACTTCACTTCGAGAATATTACAAAATGATGGAACTACCAAAAAGCAGAAACGAATTTGAAAATAGAGCATTATTATTTCAATTTTTAAATGACCTGGAGGATTTTTTAACAATTAAAAAACAATTCAAAGACATTTTTAAGATATAGTATGATTAACTAACTCTAAACAATTAGATAACATATTCTTTACAATCAACTGCTATAATAGTCATATTGGGTACATTTTAAAAGGCATAATATAAAAAACATAATATATAAAAAAGGCTTTTAAGATTTTAGTTTTATTAATCTAATAATTTATTAGAAAGGTGAGGATTAAAATGAAAGAAGAACAATTGTTATATAATGTAATTTTTCCTGAGGATGCTGATCCTAATCATATCAATTATGGCTATTTTATAGGGAAGAGCAAGAAAAGCGTATATAAATTGAAGGCTATTATTAATGAAAGTCAATTAAATCCAATACTAATTTGTGATGGTAACAAGGAAAATGCTTTTTTTGCTAAGGTTTTTGAAAGTGAAGTAGATAGATTTTTAGAAGTTGTACGTGAACTTAATTTTAAACAAATTAGGATTAATAGTTGTCATATGGATGAAGTAAAGAACATGTTTGAGGAAGAAGTAATGGGACATCGAAAAAAGGGGCATAAGAAGACACAATATTTATTGCCACAGAGATTTAACAGAGGAGTAAGAAATTGGAAATTACCAGATGTAATAGAATTTAATCCAATAAATGAAAATAAACCATCTTTAAAGCGTGTAATTAACCTATAATATTACTATTAACTAAGGTGAATTATTAAGAAGCATTTTAGGATTCACCTGGCGTTAATGTATTCGCAAGTTACCTTACTGCTTGTCTAAGTATTTGCCATACCAAATTATTTTTTACATGTTTATAGATGTTAATAAAATTCAATTCAGAATAATCCCCCCCTGACTACTCACCAACCTTAATTATTTTTGCCATCTTATTTTTATAAACAAAAAAGATTATTATATTGCAAATACTAATCTAATATAAGTTTGCCTAGATTAGTATTGTTCCATAATGAAAGATATGGTAAAATTCAAACTATTAAATATATTTTAATATGGGGGAACATAGATAGAGTTGAGTAAATCGAATTTATTTATGTTTTTTTGTATAAGTAGTTGGTATTTATGGTTATTGTTGTTAAAATATTGGTAAATGTATAGATTACTATATTACCTTCATAATTTATCCATAATTGAGTAGTAAAATAAAGAAATGAGATTATTTAGTTGTTATGAATATCTAAGCTAAAATATAAAACAGGTTGGTGATTGATTTGAAAAGAAGAAAGCCTCGTGGTAAAAGAATTTTTATTGTTGGTATAATATTTTCTTTAGTGTTTAGTGCTCTTGTGAGCAGATTATTTTATGTAATGGCACTTAATGGTTCTAATTATAAAATCTTGGCATTACAGCAGCAGACAAAAAGTATAGAAATAGCTCCTAAGCGAGGAGCTATTCTGGACAGAAATGGTTTAGATTTGGCATTAAGTATGAATGTTTATAGGGTAGATGCTGATTTGATTGTATTGAAAAAATATCTAGTAGATAAAAAAATACCACAAGGACAAGCCTCAGAAAAATTGTCAAAGATATTTAATGTTAAAAAGAGTGAAATTGAAAAAGTATTAAATACAGAAAATGAAAAAGGTAGTCCGCTTCAGTTTGTATCATTGAAAAGAAAGGTTGAGAAGAGTGTGGTAGATGCTATTAAGGATTTGAAATATAAAGGAATAATAATTTCAAGTGATGTGGTTAGGACCTATCCAAATGATAGCTTCTTATCTCATGTCTTAGGGCATACTAATTTAGATGAGTTTGGAGTCAATGGAGTAGAGCTGAGCTACAACAATGATCTAGCAGGCGTTCCTGGTGTGAAAGTGGTTGAGCTAGATAGGGACAGTAATGAATTGCCTTATACGGAAGCAGTAACGGTTAAGCCAATAGACGGAAATGATTTGACTTTAACTATAGATGAAAGAATTCAAGAGTTAGCTGAGAGAGTAGCTAAGGAAACATTAACAGAAAATGGTGCAAAGTCTGTAAGCATCACCATTATGAATCCAAGTAATGGTGAGATTTTAGCAATGGCAAATACACCAGACTATAATCTAAACAAGCCATATGTTGAAGGAGAAACAGATAAACAAACACAGGAAACATGGAAGAATAGAGCGATAAGTAATGCGTTTGAACCTGGATCGATTTTTAAGGTTATAATAGCTGCAGCTGCACTTCAAAATAATGCTGTAACTGATAAGGATCGTTTTATAAGTAATGGTAGTATCAAAATTGGAAATAAAACATTGTATAGTGATCAGAGAGAAAATTATGGAGTTGAGAATTTTTCAGATATAATTAAAAATTCTGATAATGTTGGATTTATAAAGCTAGGACAAATGATTGGAAAGGAAAACCTTTATAGTTTTGTAAAAAAAGCGGGCTTTGGTCAGAAAACTGGTATTGATTTGCCTGGTGAAGGTACTGGTTTAATAAAGAATATTAAAAATGCTACGGCTCTTGATTTAGCTACGATGTCTTATGGACAAGGAGTTGCAGTTACTCAAGTGCAGTATATTGCGGCCTTCAATGCAGTAGCAAATGGTGGGACGTGGATAAAACCACATGTTATGAAAGAAGTATCTCATAATGTAAATGGTAATAAAGTTACGGACAAGCAGTTTAATGATTTTGAAGAAAGGAATATATTAGGCAAAGAAAAGGCGGCTCAATTAAGAACGTACTTGGAAAGGGTTGTTAAGGAGGGAACTGCAGTTGGAACCTATATGGAGGGTTATCACATAGCTGGTAAGACTGGAACTGCCAATGAAGTTAATAGCGTCAGTGGTGGTTATGAAGCAGGTAAGTATATATCATCATTTGTAGGTATGGCCCCGGCAAGTAATCCAAAAGTGAGTTTAATAGTTACTATAGAGGAGCCAAACTCTGCCAAATATTATGCAGCGCAGACAGCGGTACCAGCAGCGCATAAGTTATTTACAGAGTTGTTTCCAATATTAAATATAATGCCAGATAACGTGAAGAAGAAATAACACTATTATTTGATGATATTAACAATCGTTTGGTATTTAATTATGATGTAAAATACAAAATTGCAGTCTTAGTTGCAAATTTAGTTGGAAACGGCGAGAGTGTTTTGATTTAATCTAGGTCTTGATTTGCATTGCTTGCTCAGGAACTTGCAACAAATAAATGTGAAGAGAACTGAAATTGTATTCGGAAAAGGTGCATTTATTGTAGATTTATAGGACATAAATAAAACTAACTTCAAATCTTATAATGTTATATAATTATTATGAATTCAAGTTGTAATAAGAAAGCTATTCCAAATAGATAGCACATCAATTGAGTTGTCAATTAATGTGCTATCATTGAATTATCAATTAATGTGATACAGTTGTAGTGAAAATACAAGAGATGAATATAATTAAAAGTATATCATTAAAAAAAAATAGGAGGAAGGTGAGCCTTAAATGGAGAAAGATATAGATAGAGAACTTTCTAGTATATTTGTAATTTTTGGTGGAACTGGCGATTTGACTAAAAGAAAACTTATTCCCGCTATTTTTAGTTTGATGTATGAGAAGAAGCTAACTGAAAATTTTACAATTGTGTCTATAGGAAGACGAGAAAAAACAAATGAACAATATAGGACAGAAATGTATGAATACGCTAAAAGATTTTCTCGGTTTTCTATAAATGATAAATTGTGGAATAAATTCAGTAAAAGCATCTTTTATAAAAATTTTGATTTTACAACAGAAAATGAAGGCTATAAGGAGTTAGATTCATTTTTGGAAACAATGGATGCTAAATATGCAACTGGAGGAAAAAGATTATATTATTTAGCGGTTGCACCAGAGTTTTTTGAAGGGATAATTAGAAATTTAAAGAAAAATGATATGGTTAACAAAGTTACTGGTTGGCAGAGGATAATGATTGAAAAGCCTTTTGGATCAAGTTTGAAAACAGCTAGAATTTTAAACGATAACATATCAAAGCTTATACCTGAAGAGAATATATTTAGAGTAGACCACTATTTAGGGAAGGAAATGATTCAAAATATATTAGCAATAAGATTTGGTAACTCATTATTTGAACCATTATGGAATTCAAATTATATTGATAATATTCAAATTACATCAAAAGAACTTATAGGAGTTGAGAATAGAGGGACATATTATGAAAATTGTGGAATTTTAAAAGATATGCTTCAAAATCATATATTACAAATGTTAACTATGATTGCCATGGAGCCTCCAGTAGACTTTGAACCAGAATCTATAAGAGATGAAAAAGTTAAGGTATTACGATCACTCAGACCTTTTTCTGCAGAGTCTGTTAAGGAAGACATCGTTCAAGGTCAATATGGAGAGGGAACTGTTGGTGGAATAAAAGCAGTGGGATATAGGCAAGAAGATAGAGTATCGAAGGATTCAAATACGGATACATTTATAGCCCTTAAGACTTATATTGATAATTTTCGTTTTGGCGGAGTACCCATATATATAAGGGCAGGAAAAAGAATGGATACTAAAAGTACTGAGATAGTTATTCAATTTAAAAAGCTCGCTGGAATTAATTACTATAAGGAATTCAATAAAATTGGTTATAATCTTTTAGTTTTAAAAATTCAGCCACAAGAGGGTTTTTTCTTTCAAATAAATGCTAAAAAGCCTGGTAATGAATTTAAAATGGAAAAGGTTGAATTGGATTATTGTCAAAGCTGTAAGTATGTAAATGATTCACCAGAGGCATATGAGAGATTAATTCTTGAGGCAATCAGAAATAACTCATCTTTGTTTACAAGGTGGGATGAACTTGAATATTCATGGAAATTTATTGAAAGCATAGAAGAGCAATTTGTAAGTAATATATCTAATTATCCAAATTACGACGCAGGAACTTCAGGGCCACAGGGAGCAATAAATTTAATTGAAAAGGATGGTAGGCAGTGGTGGAACACTGAGCCTTACACGGAGGGTTAACATGATTATATATGATATATCTATGACTATTGAAAAAGGAATGGGAGTATACAAAAATAAAGAGGAAAAAAGACCAGTTATTAGATTTGAAAGAAAAATTCCAAATGATAGTATTAATGAATCTAGCATGTATATGAATTTACATACCGGGACTCATATTGATGCCCCATATCATGTAGATGATATGGGTGATACCATTGATGATATTAGCTTAAATAAATTGATTACAAGATGTAGAGTATTGGATTTGACAAATATAGTAGGTGGTATAACAAAGGAAGATCTTATGGGTAAAAATATCAGAACCGGTGAATTTTTATTACTTAAAACTAAGAATTCATTCACAGAAGAATTTGAAGCTGATTTTGTTTATGTAGAAAAAAGCGGAGCAGAGTATTTAGCAGAAAAAGAAATAACTGGAGTTGCAATAGATTCTTTTGGAATAGAAAGAACACAACCAGATCATGAAACTCACAAAACTCTTTTTAACAAGGGAATAATTATTATTGAGGGTGTTAGATTAAAAGGAATTGCAGAGTCGGAATATTTCATGTGTGCACTTCCTCTTAAAATTAAAGGGGTAGACGGTGCTCCAGCGAGGATTGTTTTAATAAAAGAGCTAATATAGGTAATGCAAGTAATATAATGCGAAAAAATAGGAGAGGGAGTATACATGAGGAATATAAGTGTTGCTGTTATAGGTGTTGCTGTAATTGGAGGAACTCCTGTGGATACTAAAATGGGGATGGATTTTTTAAAATCTAAAGGAATTGAATCAGTGGGATACCCTGTATCCCACTATCCGGAGGAACAATCAAAGATTCAGATCTTATCCCCATTCGAACTTACCAATAAAATTAGTAATATAATAAATAAAATAAAATATGAAAACATAAATTTGATAATAATATACTGCAATTCGATAAGCGCTGCAGTTGATATGGACAAGTTGTCTAGAAAAAAGGATATAAGAATAATTACCCCCTTTGACATTTATAAAAAGATTGCTTATGACTATAGCAATCTTGGTGTAATTACAGCTAACAATCAAAGCGCGGCGGGTATTGAAAAAGTTATACAAAGTGTAAATCCAAATTGCAATGTTGTTGGTTTGGGGATATTACCGTTAGTCATGGATATAGAAAGAGGTATGCTCGCTGCAGAAATAGTAGAAAAATATGCATTAAAAAGTGTTATGGGATTTTATAATGCAATAGGAGTAGATGCTGTTATTCTGGGATGCACTCACTTTCCATATTTGTATAGTGAACTAAAAAAGCTTTCAAATGTTCCGATTCTTGACCCAGCGGAACTTATGTACAAAATGATATAATATTAACTGAAATTTAAGAAAAACAAATAAGAGTAATGAGATGAAAATTAATCTCATTACTCTTATTTGTTTTTCAGAAAATGATTATTGCCAATAATGGATAATAGAGCTAATAATATTAACTCAACATACTTTCTAAAGTAATGTTATAAGGTAAAAAAATTATAAATTATTTTGTTTAAACCCTTTCATTTGCTAGTTATCGAGGTTAAAATCATATTAACTTTATTAACAAACGAGAAGGATTTGTTAAAATTTTAACTAAGTGGAACAAAAAAGTACGCAAATTAGTGAATTAAAAAAGAATTAGTAAGTACAACTGTTGTAGTACTGAAATAAATAAATATAACAGATTGCTATAATAAATGGGGAGAGTAATAACATATTATGACCCAACATTGTTAGAAACATTAGTGCGCATTAATATATTATATAAAAAAAATGTTTTGAGAACTATACTGTATTTATTTTAGAAAGGGACTGTTATTCTAGTAAAGAGAAATACTATTACAAAAACAATTGTTAAAAAATAAATTATTATTGACTTTTATCCAAAATAAAACTATCTTGAGTTATGGAACTTTTGATTTATATATAATTCGACATGTTTTATATAGAAGAATTTTATTGTGGCCTAATAATATATTCATTATTATAATTTTAGATGTGGGGTAACTCTTCATAGAAATTATCCCTAGGAGTATAATATAATTAGTATTCTAGTGAAGGGAGGATTTGTAAAGGTGGTAAAAGACGAAGAAGGAATTATAATAGAAATATTTGTGAATAATATTGCGAGAGTCAAAGTAGGTAGGCATAATGAGTGCAAAAATTGTGGCGCATGTCCTGGTGATAATTCAGTTGTAATAGAGGCTAAAAATCCTATTGGAGCTAAGGTTGGACAACGAATTTCATTTCAGATGAAAGATACAAATATGTTAATGGCAGCTTTTGTTGTATATATAGTACCTCTTATTGCAGTTGTAATAGGGGTTTTAGTTGGACAAGTAATAGCTAAAATGTTTGGTTATAACCCGTGGGGTTTTCAAATAGGAGGCGGAATAATAACCTTTATATTGTCAATGATTAACATAAAAAAATTTGATAAATTTGCTCATAGTAATGAAAAAATGCAACCTGTTATTACTCAAATTATATCTTAAAATAAAATTATTTATAATTTTATTAAATGTAACCATAATGTATCTATATAATTCAATGTATTTTAAAAATATGTAAGAGAGGTGTGAGAAAGTGATAAAAAGTTTTCGTGGAGGAATACATCCAAATGATAATAAAAGTTATACAGCTGATAAACCTATAGAAATAGCGCAACTGCCAAGTAAGGTTATTATACCTGTAAGGCAACATATAGGAGCGCCTTGTGATCCGGTTGTAGCTAAAGGTGATTTGGTAAAGAAAGGACAAGTTATAGCAAGCAATGCGGCTTTTGTGTCTAGTCCAGTACATGCATCTTTATCCGGCGTGATTACAGATGTGGGAGAATACTCTCATCCAGTTTTCGGAAAATGTTTGTCTGTTGTAATTGAAAATGATGGACTTGACGAGTGGATCGACGGAATTCCAGTTCAAAGAGATTGGGATAAATTTGATGGTAATGAAATAAAAACCATCATAAAAGAAGCCGGTATTGTTGGAATGGGAGGAGCTACATTTCCAACTCATGTAAAATTGTCACCACCAAAGGAAAAGAATATTGACATCCTTATTATAAATGCAGCAGAGTGTGAACCGTTTTTGACAGCAGATTACAGAATGATGCTTGAGTATTCAGAGAAAATTGTTACTGGAGTAAAAATAATTATGAAGGTTCTTGGAGTTCAAAAGGCATTTATAGGAATTGAAGATAACAAACCTGATGCAGTAGCTGTTTTGAAAAAATTAGTTGATGGAACTACAGTAGAAGTTGTGGCAATTCCAACTAAATATCCACAAGGTGCGGAAAAGATGCTTATTAAAGTGCTTACGGGTCGTGAGGTTCCATCTGGTAGTTTACCAATGGATGTAGGTGTAGTTGTTCAAAACATAGGTACTGTTGTAGCAATTTTTGATGCAGTTGTTAAAGGAATTCCCTTAATTCAAAGAGTAACTACGATAAGTGGAAGTGCAGTAGCTGAACCTAAAAATCTTTTGTTAAGATTAGGGACAACCTTTAAAGATGCAATAGACAATTGTGGTGGATTTACAGAAGAACCAGCTAAAATTATTATGGGTGGTCCTATGATGGGATTTGCTCAGTCAAATTTAAATATATCTATTATTAAAGGAGTTTCAGGAATACTTGGACTATCTAAAAAAGATATTAATACTGGAACTCAATCACCCTGTATTCGTTGTGGAAAATGTGTAAGTGTTTGTCCTTGTGGACTTAATCCAAGTATGCTCAGTATATTTGGAGAGAAAGGTATGTATAAAGAAGCGAAACTTGAACAAAATCTCTTTGACTGTGCAGAATGTGGAAGTTGTGTGTATGTATGTCCAGCTAAGCGCAATATTGTACAATACATTAGATATTGTAAGATGAAAAACACAGCTGATGCTGCAAAAAAAAAGGAGGCGCTAGCTAAATGAGTGAAATAAAATTACAAGATAATCTATTTACCATATCAACGTCTCCACATATACGTGCAGACGCATCTATATCAAAAATCATGTGGACTGTGAGTCTTGCATTAACGCCAGCTGCAATTTTTGCAATTTATCACTTTGGGACTCCAGCTTTAATTGTAATTCTTGCAGGAAGTTTGTCAGCAGTGGTTTTTGAGTATATAGTGCAAAAACTTAGAAAAAAGACAATAACTATAAGTGACGGAAGTGCATTTTTAACAGGGTTCTTGCTTTCAATGTGTTTACCACCGTCTATACCACCTTATATGGCGATAATTGGTTCATTCATTGCTATCGTAATAGCAAAACACTCTATGGGTGGTCTTGGGTATAATATTTTCAACCCAGCTCATATAGGTCGTGCGGCTCTTATGGTGTCATGGCCAGTTGCAATGACTACTTGGACAAATTTAAGTGGAAAGGTAGACGCAGTAGCTTCTGCAACTCCTTTAAATATTTTAAAACAACAAGGATATACAAATCTCGTTCATACATTTGGAAGTGTACCTCAAATGTATAAAGCAATGTTTTTTGGTGCTCGAAACGGAAGTATTGGTGAAACTTCTACTATTTTACTAATACTTGGAGGTGTATATTTAATTTATAAAGGTTATGCAAATTGGGTAGTGCCTGTATTCATGATTGGAACTGTAGGCATTTTAACTTGGGTATGCGGACCAACTGGTTTATTTACAGGAGATCCAATTTTTCATATGATGGCTGGAGGCCTTATTATAGGAGCTTTTTTCATGGCTACAGATATGGTTACTATTCCAATCACAAAGAAAGGACAGGTAGTTTTTGCTATTGGTGCTGGAGCACTTACTGTCCTAATAAGGCTTAAGGGTGGATATCCAGAAGGAGTATGTTATTCTATTTTGTTAATGAATGCAGTATCGCCACTTATCGACCGCTTCATGAAGCCGGTTAAATTTGGTGCAAGGGGGTAGTGAAAATGTCAGATGAGAATAATATTGAACCAAAGGTTAATCATGAAAAAAAATATAGTATTTTTCAAATTGCTATAAATTTAACAATTGCCTGTTTTATATCAGGCGCGATTATTGCTGTAACATATTTTATTACTGCGCCAGTTGCAGTTAAAACAGCTGCAAAAATTAAGACTGATGCAATGAAATCATTGGTTACGAATGCACAAAAGTTTAATTCTGTAAAAAATAAAACGGGTTGGTTTGCTGCAGAAAAAGATGGAAAAGTAATTGCATATGTAGTTCCAGCAGAAAGTAAAGGGTATGGAGGAGCTATAAGTATGCTTGTATCTGTTACACCTGAGGGTAAAATTATTGACTTTGCTATATTAGATAGTAACGAAACACCTGGACTTGGTCAGAACGCTGATAAAGAACCTTTTAAAAGTCAATTTAAAGGTAAAGGAACTAAAGATCTAGTAGTTGTAAAAGACGCAACGAAAGTAAATAATATTCAAGCTATGACTGGAGCTACCATTTCTTCAAAAGCGGTAACTAAAGGTATTAAAGAAGCTGTGGAGCAAGTATCGCAGTTTGTAGGGGGGAAATAATATGAGAGAGTTATGGAACATATTTAAAAAAGGGATTATCGAAGAGAACCCAATTTTTGTTCTTGCACTTAGTCTTTGCCCAGCACTCGCGGTAACGAGTAGTGCGATAAACTCACTAACTATGGGACTAGCGGTAATGTTTGTTATTACTGCAAATAATACTGTTGTATCTATTACTAGAAAAATAGTAAATTCTAAGGTTCGTGTACCCGTATATATAACGTCAGTTGCAACAATTGTTACGGTAGTACAGTTGGTATTACAGGCCTATCTACCAGCACTTAATACAGCATTAGGTATATATTTAGCATTAATAGTTGTATTTGCTATTATTTTAGCTAGGGCAGAAGTTTTTGCATCGAAGAATAAAGTAGTTCCATCCTTTTTTGATGGGCTTGGAATGGGTTTTGGTTTTTTACTTGGACTATTATCAATTGGAATAATTCGTGAACTTCTTGGTGCAGGAACATTATTTGGAATAAAAGTTATGGGTTCTTGGTATAATCCGGCACTTATCATGGTTTTAGCACCAGGGGCATTTATACTAATTGGCTATATGGTAGCTGGTTTTAAGATGTTAATTGAGCACTCCGAAAAAGTTAAGCTTGAGAGAGGTGAATTATAATGGGTCATTATTTAACGCTGCTTGCAAGTAATATAGTTGTAAATAACTTTGTTTTAACAAGGTTTTTAGGACTTTGTATTTTCTTTGGGGTTTCTAAAAGCTTAAATGCCTCTATTGGTATTGGAATGGCTGTAACTTCTGTTATGACACTAAGTTCTATGCTAGCATGGGTGGTCTATCATTTTGTATTGACACCTTTTCATTTAACATTTTTAACAACGGTGGTGTTTGTACTTTTAATTGCTAGCTTTGTGCAACTTTTAGAAATGATTATTAAAAAACATGCGCCTACTTTATATAATATGTGGGGAATTTATTTATTACTAATTGCGACAAATTGTATTGTATTTAGTGTACCACTTTTAAATGTACAGAATAATTATTCGTTTTTAGAAAGTACAGTGGCTGCTGTAGGTGCTGGGTTAGGATTTACATTGGCAATCGTCCTTATGGCAAGCTTAAGAGAAAAATTAAGACTCGCAGATGTTCCCAAAGCACTTCAGGGTCTTGGCGTTGCGTTTATTTTAGCTGGTATGTTATCTTTAGCCTTCCTAGGTTTTTCTGGGATGATAGCAATATAGAAAGGAGATGAGGATTTAATATGAATAATATAGATATTGCAATTGCAGTTTTAGTTGTAATGACATTAGTTGGACTAGCATTTGGTTTAGTTTTGGCATTTGCCAATAAAAAATTCTCCGTTGAAGTAAATCCATTGATTCATATTGTTGAAGATATATTGCCGAAAGGTCAATGTGGAGCCTGTGGGTATGCTGGGTGTATGGCATATGCAGAAGCTGTGGTAATAAATCCAGATGTAGCACCAAATCTTTGTGTTCCAGGTAAAGCGGCTATCGCAAAGATTGTAGCTGAGTTAACTGGTAAAACTGCAGTAGAAATGGAACCAAAAGTTGCTTTCGTAAAATGTGCAGGCAGCGTTAGTAAAGCTATTAAGGCTTATGTGTATAAAGGTGTGCAAGATTGTGTTGCCGCTACATTACTACAGGGAGGACCAAAGGGTTGTCAACATGGTTGCATTGGCTTTGGAACATGTGTTAAAAAGTGTCCTTTTGATGCAATGACAATGAGTGAAGAGGGTTTACCGATTATTGACAACGAAAAGTGTACAGGTTGTGGAGTATGTGAAACGGTTTGTCCGAAAAAAGTTATTGAATTAGTTCCTATTGGAATTCATGTAGCTTTGAATTGTAATTCAAAAGACAAAGGGGTTATTACACGTAAACTTTGCACTGTTGGATGTATTGGGTGTGGGCTTTGCGTTAAGACTTGTCCACATAGTGCAATAAAACTTGAGAATAATTTAGCCGTAGTAGATCCAGAAGTTTGTGTTTCAATGTGCACTGAAAATGCTTGCTTATATAAATGCCCAACAGGTGCAATTAAAGATGCTATAGAAAAAATACCACAAATAAAAATACCGGAAAAAGCAGTTGAAGATAACACTCTAGCAAAGTAAATAAATTTTTTTTAAAAGAAAGAGTTTCAGAATCTAACATATGTTTGAAACTTTTTCTTTTTTATGAATAATTTAGAATGAATTGATTTGTGCTTTTGGGTGTTAGTATGTGTTAAGGGCTTAACAAAATCTACATAGTATGTGTTATAATAAGAGTATAAATAAGTTTAGGGAGGCTCAACATGAATAAAACTAAACAACAAGAAATAATGCAAGAATTTGCTATACCTTCTCCTCTAGAAAACGAGTCAAGTGAAAAATATGCAATTAGAATGATAGAAGAAATCACTACTTTCTTAAAAGAATATGCTAAGAGCACTGGCAAAAAAGGATATGTTTGTCATTTGACCGGTGGAGTAGATAGTTTTGTTACAAATATGCTTATAAAAAAATCAGGATTACAATTAATCAGTTTATCTCTTCCTTTTGGAATTAAACCAGACATATCTGATGTAGAACTTGCAAAAAAAATTATAAAACCAGATGTTTTTAGAACATATGATGTTATGGGACCTGTAATTGAATCCATTGAGCTTCTTCGTAATTTGCCATCTTCAAAAGTAGATATAGGAAATACAAAATCTAGAATAAGAATGACTGTATTATATAGAATAGCTGAAGTTTATGATGTTTTAGTTGCTGGATTTTCAAATGTGTCCGAACTTACTTTAGGAATGGTTACTAAGTATGGTGATGATGCAGCAGATGTACAGCCACTTGCAGGAATAACAAAAAGTATAATTTACCAAATGGCAAAAATATTTAATGCGCCTCAATCTATAATTGATAAAGTTTCAACTACTGGTATGTGGGATAATAGATCAAACCTAGAAGAAGTAACAGAATTAAATCATCAGGTTTGTATGTATTTAAGAGGTGAGGACATTGATGAAAAATATGAAGAGAAAATATTGAGGTTATATACAGTTTCTAAACATAAAAGGCATTCACCAGTGTCACCAAAAGATGCTTGGTGGATTAAATAAATTTGTAAATGAGATAGATGTGCCTAATGGTTAGGTGCATCTATTTTTTTAATTTATATGGATATGAACTTTAAGAAGTGGGCAAAGTAATTAAAGTAATGAATGTGAGAGGTGATTAATATGGGCAAAATAACAGATTATTATGCAATGCCACATCCCCCTATAATAATTCCAGAGGTGGGCCATGGAGAGGAAAAAAAGATAAAAAATACATATGATGCTTGTGAGCTCATTGGACGCGAAATAGCTGAAATAAAACCAGATACAATAATAGTAGTTACGCCACATGGTACTATGTTTTCAGATGCTATAGCGCTTTCTTTTGAAAATTCAATTTCAGGTAGCTTAAAGCAATTTGGTGCTCCAGAAGTTTCTATGAACTTTGAGATAGACATGGATCTTACACAAGAAATTATGGTTAGGGCTGAGAAAAGTAATATACAAATTGTTAGGGCAACTGGCAGCGTTCTTAGAAAATATGGTAGGGAATATGAATTAGACCACGGATCTATAGTTCCATTGTATTTTGTTAAAGGTAAATATAATTCGTTTAAGTTTGTTCATATTACATATGGTGGGCTTAACCCAATGCAATTATATAAATTTGGTAAGCTCATCAAAGAGGCTGTAGAGGAAAGCAATAAAAACATTGTGTTTATTGGTAGTGGTGATCTTTCTCATCGTCTTAAAGATGAAGGCCCTTATGACTATAGTCCATATGGAGAAAGGTTTGATCGTGAAATAATAAGCTTACTAATGCAAGGTGATGTAGCAGAGGTATTTAATATAAATCCTGAAATGATAGAAAATGCTGGAGAATGTGGTTTAAGGTCCTATTATATAATGCTTGGAGCAATGGATGGTAATGAAATAAAAGGAGAACTCTTGTCCTATGAAGGTACATTTGGAGTGGGATATGCGGTAATGAAATTTAAAATAAGTCACGGTGACAGAGATATACTATCAGAAATTACAAAAGAGAAAACAAAAAAATATAATAAAAGAATAAATAATGAAGATGTTTACGTAAGGTTAGCAAGGGAAAGTCTTACTCATTACTTAAGAGATGGCAGTTACATGGATGTACCAAGTTATGTAACTGAAGAAATGACTAATAATAAAAGAGGGGTTTTTGTGTCTCTTAAAAAATTTGGATTATTAAGAGGATGTATAGGTACTATTTTCCCGCTAACTGTGAGTATTGCAAAAGAAATAATGAGAAATGCTATTGAGGCTGGAGAAAGTGATCCAAGGTTTAGTAACGTATCAGAGGGTGAACTTGAGGATATTGTCTTTTCAGTAGATGTTCTAACGGAACCTATTCCTGCTTCAAAAGAAGAACTAGATCCTAGAAAATATGGAGTAATTCTGCGATGTGGCAGAAAGAGTGGGCTGCTTTTACCGGACCTTGCCGGTGTTAATACAATTGAGGAGCAGATAAGTATTGTGCTAAGTAAAGCAACGATTTCTCCAAATGATAATTACACCATGGAAAAATTTGAAGTTATTAGGCATAAATAGGAGTTGTGAACATGGATAAAGAAGCTTTATTTTATGAGAAACAAGGAGAGAAGATACTTTGCGAACTTTGCCCACACAACTGCATTATTAATGATGGTACATATGGCAAATGTAATGTGCGGGTAAATAGAGAAGGTGTGCTCTGCAGCGTAAATTATGGGGAGATAACTTCTATTGCAGTGGATCCAATAGAAAAAAAACCTTTATATCATTTTAAACCAGGTAGCAAAATTCTTTCTATAGGGAGCTTTGGATGCAATTTTAGTTGTGATTTTTGTCAAAACCATTCTATATCTCAGGAAAGAGCGAGCAGTGAATATATATCTCCTGAAGGATTAGTGGAAATATGCAAAAGCATTGAAGGTAATATTGGGGTAGCATTTACATATAATGAGCCTTCTATCTGGTATGAATATGTTTATCATTCAGCAAGGCTATTAAAAGAAACACTTAAAGATATAAGTATAATAATTGTGACTAATGGTTATATAAAACAAGAACCTTTAAAAATGCTTCTTCCATATGTGGATGCTATGAATATTGATTTAAAAGCATTTAGTAACAAGTACTACGGATCAATATGTGGAGGGAGTGTTTCTCCCGTACTTAATACTATTAAGATGGCATCTAAACAATGTCATGTAGAGGTAACTACACTACTCGTAAGTAGCGAAAATGACTCTAAAGGAGAAGTTAAGGAAATTGCAAGGTTTATAAGTTCATTAAATAAGGATATTCCGCTTCACATATCAAGGTATTTTCCGAGTTATAAAATGTATCACCCTGCTACTAAAATTCAGGTAATGCTTGAAGCCAAAGATATAGCAAAAGAGTATCTTAACTATGTATATATGGGTAATGTACCTAACGTTGATAACTCAACATACTGCCCAAATTGTGGATATAAAGTTATTCAAAGAGATGGACCTAATATTCATGTTAATTCTAGTGATGATATATGTCCAGAATGTGCTTATAAAATAAATATTATACTTTAAATATATTTTAATCTAAGTATGCTATAATAGGGAATTATAAGTTAATTTATATAATAATACTCATTGTTAATATTTTAACACAATCTATTTAATGTGTGGTATAATAAACTTATAAATAAGCTTAAGGAGGCTCGATATGGATAAAGTTAAACAACAAGAAATAGTGAACGAATTTGGTATACCTACTCCTCTTGAAAATGAGTCAGATGAAAAGTATGCAATTAGAATGATAGAGGAAATTACTACTTTCTTAAAAGAGTATGCTAAGCGCTCCGGGAAAAAAGGTTATGTATGTCATCTTGCAGGTGGAGTTGATAGTTTTGTTACAAGTATGCTTATAAAAAAATCGGGGCTTGAGCTAATTACTTTGTATCTTCCCTTTGGAATTAAAGAAGACAGGGCTGATGTTGAAGTTGCAGTGCGAGTTATAAAACCAGATGTATTTAGAACCTATGATATAACTAGTCCTGTAAATGAATCACTTAAGCTTCTTCAGAATCTACCTTCTTCAAAAGTAGATCTAGGGAATACAAAATCTAGAATAAGAATGGCCGTGATATATAGAATAGCTGAAGTTTACGATGTTTTAGTTGCTGGTTATTCAAATGTTACCAAACTAACGCTAGGAATGGTTACTAAGCATGGTGATGATGCAGCAGATGTAAAACCACTTGCAGGAATAACGAAAAGTATAATTTATGAAATGGCTAAAATATTTAATGCACCTCAATGTATAATTGATAAAGTTTCCACTACTGGTATGTGGGACAATAAGTCCAACTTAGATGAGGTAACAGAACTAAATCATCAGGTTTGTATGTATTTAAGAGGTGAAGACATAGAATCAGTATATGAAGAAAAAATATTAAGATTGTATAAAGTTTCTAAACACAAAAGACATTCGGCAGTTACTCCAAAAGATACATGGTGGCTTGAAGAATAAATTTATAAATAATAGATGCACCCAATGGTTAGGTGCATCTATTACTTTAAAGCTTTTGGCCCATATGAGTTATTTTACTCTTAGGACAAACACATGAGGCGTAAGCCTACCACTTTCAATTTTTATCTCTTGAATTAATTCAAGCTCATCATTATTCATTAGAACTTCTCTAAATAATTGTTTTTCTATTGTATAAACAAATGCCATTCCGTTTGATTTTACAAGAGAAGGAATTTTGTTTACGAATTCGTTATATAAGTCTGAATACTTATTGTGGGTGGCGGACTTATTGTCAAAAGGCATATTTGTTATCAGCTCATCATATAAATCATATGGCACATATTCTAATATATCATCAGCTATAAGTTCTATAGGGACATTAGCTAATTTAGAATTTATTGTCGAAGCCGTAATAGCTTCTCTAAATATATCAATACCAGTTAAATCATCAAACTGTTTTATTTTAGCTCTTTCAATAAGCATAGTTCCAGCTCCACAAAATGGATCTATAACGGTAGAATTAGGGGTTAACCATTTTTCTATTGATTTTAGTACAATAGCAGCAGTTACAGGATTTATAGATGTAGCTAAATCCTTTTTTCTATAGTTAAATCTATTATCTGCAAAGGAATACAACTTGATAAATACATTGCAGAGATTATTCATCTCAACTATTCGAATTTCAACTTCATAGGATGAAGGGCTATTTCTTAAGTACCCAGAGGAAAGCTCATCTAATGATCTAGACAAGTTCTTTACAAACTCAGAGCGTTCTCGATTAGAGTCCATAGTTTTAAATTCAACTCTGTACCCAAAAGGTGAATTAGTATCATTACAATGGCACTGATTTAATAAATTTACAATATTTGCATTTATAATTGCATCAGATATTACCTTATAATCAAATTGTAGATCTTCACACTCATATAAAGGATATAAAAGCTCATAAAAGGTTCTACAATTGTAAATTTTATCTAAATTATTTTCATGGATAAGTATACCAGCCTCTACAAGTCTACCATCTATCAAATTTTCTTCAAGTTCGGCTATAGTAAGTTGATACTGATAATTCATAATTGTGAGTAGCATAGGTACGGGACTTTCAAAACCAATAAATTTATGTTTTGGAGTGGGGGATAGTTTATCTATAGCTCTTGTTAGTGCAAGTTTTTCCTCGTTAATATGTTTATTTGTTGTTACTAGTGAATCATTTTTTTTGGAAGATTTCTCGTTTAATACCACGACCTCAAACATCTTTTTTAACTTTTCTGCGTCATTTGCAGTTCCACAGTTACCTATTGCTAGTACATATGAATAACGTACAAATAGTTTCTCCTCGGAGTTATAGGCATTATATAAAGCATCTAAATATGCAGGATCACCGAGTTCTCCAATAACGCTGCACACATTCTTTCGCACCTTTGGATCTGAATGTTTAAGAAGAGCACTAAGCTTTTCTTTCGAATTACCAATAGTTCTTTTAAACATCCCCTTTGGTTTTTCTTTTTTTAGAATATCTCTTATAACAGAAAGCAATGTTCTTGGGTTATCCTCGGTTACTATTTTTGACCATAACAGGGGGATTGCATTGTTATAATCAAGAGATAGTTTATTTATTATAGCAGACCTCTGTTTATCATCTGATGTTCTTAAATTTTCTATGAGAGCTAATACTGCAGAATTTGTTTCTATCATTATGTTTCACCTCGTATGTTTAAATTTAGTAACTGTAATTATAACATATATCTATTTTTCTAACAAAGAAAGTGTTATGATTACCATTGATAAACAATATAAATAATATATTAAGAAAATGGAGGATTTTAAAATGAATGAAACTTTAAAAAACATAAGAAATAGAAGGAGTACAAGAGCATTTTTACCAGAACAACTTAATGCTGCACATGTGAAAGATATAATAGATGCAGGAATTTATGCACCAAGTGCTAATAATCAACAACCATGGCATTTTACGGTAATACAAAGAAAAGATATTATAGATAGGTTAAGTGAAGCTTTTAAGGAAATTGCAAAGAAATCTGATAATGAATATATTAGAAGATTTGCTGACAATGAAAAATTTCATGTTTTTTATAATGCACCAACTGTAGTATTAGTATCAGGAGACAAAAGTAACAAGTCGTCACCAGTAGATTGCGCCGTAGCAGTAGAAAATATGCTAATAGCTGCAGAGTCATTACAAATTGGTGCTTGTTGGGTTGGACTTATTGCATATTTATTAAATAGTGAAGAGGGCATAGAATTTGTTAAAGAACTTGAAATTCCGGAGAGATATAAACAATTACATGCATTTTGCCTTGGCTATAAAAAGATAGAAGTAACTAATGCACCAGCAAGAAAGGAAAACAACGTAAATTATATAAAATAAGTATTTACAAACACATAAAAATAACATATAATAAAGAAGTTGTTTAACATGCTTCATTAGCTCAGCTGGTTAGAGTACCTGACTCTTAATCAGGGTGTCCAGGGTTCGATTCCCTGATGGAGCACCATAAAAAACATCAAGATCATATGATCTTGATGTTTTTTTTTATAGACTAATACAATCTTAAAGGCATATAATAGAGTTAAACATATTTTATAAGGGGGTAGAAGTTATGATTCCGTACACAGCGTTAATTATAGCAGGAATAGTTGTGGTAGTATTAATCTTAATTGCTTATGGAATAGGGTCCACAAGCATAGGAACAGATGAAGTAGGTATTGTTGAAAAATGGTGGAGTTCAGCTGGTTCGGTGCCTGCTGATGGTCTTATAGCTCTTAAAGGAGAAGCGGGTTATCAACCGGAAGTACTAAGGGCTGGCGTTCATTTCAAAACACCTTTTAAGTACAAAGTTAAGAAGGTAAGGCTTGTAACTATACCACAAGGTCAAATAGCATATGTATTTTCAAGGTCTGGAGAAAGTTTAGGGGATGGTCAAACTTTGGGTAAGGTTATACCACAAAGTAAATCATTCCAAGATGTTATAGCATTTTTAAATAATGGTGGACAAAAAGGACCACAAAGGCAAATCCTTCGTGAGGGTACTTACGCATTTAACTTAGCACAATTCATTATAATTACAAAAGATAGAGTACATTCAATATTTACCTCAAAGGATGAAACGGCACAAATTGAAACAATGCGAAGTGACTTAGCTAAGCAAAGTGGGTTTAATCCTGTAATTATATCTAGTTCAAAGGCATCTGAGCCAAATACCCAGCAGGATGATGGTAGTGAGATAGAATCCTCATATAGTAAAATAGTTAACAATCCAGGTAGCCGAGATACTATAGGTATTGTAACTATTAATGAGGGGCCTACACCTGATAATGGAGCGATTATAGCACCTATCGTTGGTGATGGTATAAACAATGAGTTTTATCATAATAATTTCCAAGAGCCAGAGAAATTTTTAGCAGCAGATGGTAGAAAAGGTAAGCAAATGCAAGTACTTACAGATGGGGTTTATTTCATTAATAGAATGTTTGCAAATGTAGATATAGTACCTAAAAGCATAATAAATATTGGTTATGTAGGGGTTGTGGTAAGTTATTTTGGTGATAAGGGTGAGGACGTTTCAGGTACAGGGTATTCTCATGGAGAACTTGTAGAACAAGGTAAAAAAGGTATTTGGAGAGATTCTATGATGCCAGGAAAGTATGCATTTAATACTTACGCTGGTAAAGTTGTGCCAGTGCCTACTACCAATGTAATATTAAAGTGGATTAGTGGTCAAAGTGGAGTTCACAAATTAGATGATAATTTAAAAGAAATCAGTTTAATAACTAAGGATGCTTTTGAGCCAAATTTACCTTTAACCGTTGTATTTAACATTGATTATAGAAAAGCGTCATCAGTTATACAAAGGTTTGGGGATATAAAAATGCTTATTGAACAATCTCTTGACCCGATGATAGCGGGTTACTTTAAGAATATTGGTCAAACGAAAACACTTATAGAATTAGTTCAAGACAGAAGTCAAATTCAACAACAAGCAGCAGATGAAATGACAGGTAAATTTAAATTATATGATTTAGAGCTTCAAGAAGTATTAATCGGAACACCGGCAGCATCAGCTAGTGATACAAGAATAGAAAAGATTCTTGCGCAGTTAAGAGATAGGCAAGTTGCAATGGAAGAAATTAAGACAAATGAAGCAAAGCAAAAATCTGCTGAAAAGCAAAGAGAATTAAATGAAGCACAAGCAAAAGCAATGGCACAATCAGCTCTTACGCAATCAAGTATTGACATAGAGGTAGCTGATAACAAGGGTAAATCTGAATTAAGGCTTGCAGAGCAGTTAGCATTAAAAACGCAGAAACTTTCAGAAGCTGACAAATATAAGAGAACTCAAGAAGCAGATGCAGAGAGGTATACAAGAGAGGCTCAAGCTGCAGCGCAGGCAAAAACTATTGAATTAACAGCCAGTGCTAATGCAAAGCAAGTAGAACTTCAAGCAAGTTCAGAAGCATTTAAACTTGAAACAGTAGGCAGGGCAACAGCACTAAATATTAAAGCAGTTGCAGATGCTACTGCAGAGCAAGAAACAAAGGTGGGAATAGCAAAGGGAACAGCGGCAAGAGCTTTAGTTGAGGCATATGGCGGCCCAGATTTACAAGTTAGGCAAAGTGTTATGATAGCATTTGCAGATGCGTTAAAAATAAGTAAATCTCCACTTGTACCACAAACAATAATAATGGGATCCGATGGAAAAACACCTAATGCTATGGAAGGTATAATGAGTATGGTACTAGCAAATATGGCAAGTGGAAAACATGAAGTGTTGTCAGAAAATATAAAAGATTTAAATGCTAAAGAGGTAACAAAACCACGAAATAACTAATATAGATATATTAAAAAAATCTAGAAAAATAAATCGTTTTATTTTTCTGGATTTTTTTTATTTAGTGATATTTCTTTTTAAATATGAAAAGTTGTGAATTTTATCACAAGATCATACATTATAACATAGAGTGCGGAAAAATACACTAAATAAATAATTATTTATAGAATATGTACTAGTAATCCCTTATAAAATATAAACATAATAATAATATTAATAATTATTATTGTAATATAGAGAAAATTACTGTAAAATACAACTGAGATAATAATTTAACAATCAACTAAGATAATAATTTAACAATACAATTTAAGATAATATTTATCAATGTATAGAGGAGGAAGATTAATGAGTACAGAAATTAATTTTAGTGACTTAGACAATATATTGAAAAATCATGAGTTTAAATCAAGTAATATTATTGCAATACTACAAGATACGCAAGAAATATATAGGTATTTGCCTAAGGGCGTATTCGAATACTTTTCAGAAAAGCTCGGAATGAGTAGGGCTAAGATATATAGTGTAGCAACCTTTTATGATAATTTTTCGCTACAGCCAAAAGGAGCATATGTTATAAAAATATGTGATGGGACAGCCTGTCATGTAA